>Ga0209598_10000360_pt1 | contig 36448 bp, 32 predicted proteins | sample M_140807_EF_Meta_FD_187317 | JGI IMG/M metagenome (GOLD analysis project Ga0209598, IMG submission 187317) | Freshwater microbial communities from Lake Montjoie, Canada to study carbon cycling - M_140807_EF_MetaG (SPAdes) (version 2) | ecosystem: Environmental > Aquatic > Freshwater > Lake...
CCCTACTACCTTCACCACCCCGATCCGGCGCCAGGCACGGCCCGGTTCCGGGTGTCCCTCGCCGAGGGCCAGGCCCTGGTACGGGGTCTGAGAGGGCGCTATTCGGGCCTTTGCCAGCCGACCTATGTCCTCGACATCCCGGGCGGCTTCGGCAAGGTTCCAGCGGGTCCGGCCTGGATCGAGTCCGACGGCGCGGGACTGACGGCGACCGATCCCTGGGGCGGACGCCACCCCGTCGAGGCAGAGGAACCCGAGGCATGAGCCAGCCGCCCCGAATTCGCCCGCTCTCCACCGGTTTCAGCTACCGGGTCGGCCCCCAGCCGGCGCCCGCCGCCCAACCAGGCGCTGCGCCTCCGGGACCGCCGCCTCCCCAGTCCGTGTTGGACGCCATCGGCGAGAGGATCGTCGCCAGAGACATGCCGGGTGCCTTCGCCGCCGCCGAAGCCGCCCTGGCGGAAGGCTACGAGCACCCCGCCCTGCTCAATCTCTCTGCCGGCCGGCTGGAGGACGAGGGCAAGCCTGGAGAGGCCCTGATCCGGCTGCAGAGGGCCCGTCACCTGGCGCCCGGGGACCCCGGCGTCGTCAACGCCCTGGGGCTGTGCCTCCTGGCCCTTGAGGCCCCGGCCGAGGCTGAGCCGGTGTTCCGGGACCTGCTCGCCCTCGTCCCCGACTTCGCCCCGGCCCACGCCAACCTTGGCCAGGCCCTCGCCGGTTCAGGGCGACTCGACCGGGCCAGCGTCGCCTACCGCCGGGCCCTCGAAATCGATCCCGACCAGATCATCGCCCTCGCCGGGCTCGCGGTCATCGCCGCCCGGCGCGGGGCCTTCGCCGAGGCCGAGAGCCTGGCCGACCGGGTGCTGGCGCGGGCGCCCGACGCCGCGGACGCCCTGATGGCCAAGGCCCGGGCCGAGGTCGATGACGGCCGGCTGGGCGAGGCCGAAGCCCGGCTGAGGACGCTCATCGCCGACCCGCGCCTCCCGGGCGTCGGGACCGCCGACGCCCTCAATCTGCTGGGGGACGTCCTGGACCTGAAGGATGAGCACCTTGGCGCCTTCGGGGCCTGGTCGGGCGGCAACGACATCCTGCGCCGCCACTACGCCCACCGGTTCACCGGAACCGGTGCCGTGGAGCACACCCGCCGGATGGACGGCTGGCTGGCCCGCCATCCGGGCCGGCTGAGGTCACCAGAGGCCGACAGCCTGCCGCCAGGGCCTGCCCGGTCCCACGTCTTCCTGCTGGGCTTTCCACGGTCCGGGACCACCCTGCTCGAGGCCGCCCTCACCGGTTCGCCGGAAGTGATCGCCCTCGAGGAGCAGGAGGCCCTGGCTGACGGGGTCCGGCGCTATCTGCGCGACCCCACCGATCTCTCGGCCCTGGCCGACGCCGGAGCTGCGGACCTGGCCGCCTTCCGCGACGCCTACTGGAAGCGGGTCCGCGAGGCGGGGCTCGACCCGGAGGGCAAGGTGTTCCTCGATCGCTATCCCCTGAACAGCCTGAAACTACCCCTGATCCAGCGCCTCTTCCCGGAGGCGACCGTCCTCTTCGCCCTGCGGGATCCGAGGGATGTGGTCTTTTCTTGCTGGCGACGCCGCTTCCAGATGAGCGCGCCCATGTTCCACCTGCTGGACCTTCGGAGCGCTGCGGGCTTCTACGATGCGGTGATGACCTTCTCCATGCGGCTGGAGGGCCAATCGGCCTCGCCCTGGACCTTCGTTCGGCACGAGGCCCTGCTGGAGGACTTCACAAGCGTCATGCAGTCGATCTGCGAGACGGTTGGGGTGGAATGGACCGAGGCCATGCGCGATGTGGGCGGGCGCAACGCCGACCGGGCCATCGCTACGCCATCGGCCGCCCAGCTGGCCGGCGGGCTCAGGACGGATGGCGGTGGGGCCTGGCGGCCCTATGCGGACCGGTTGGCCGAGCCCTTCGCCCCCCTGGCCCCCTGGCTCAGTCGATTCGGCTATCCCGGGTCCTGATCACCAGGCCCCGATATTGGGCATGGACGCCCAGGGCTCGGCGGGTGCCAGGGCAGGACCGGCCTGGAGCAGTTCGATGGAGATGCCATCCGGCGAGCGGACGAAGGCCATCCGGCCATCGCGGGGCGGTCGGCTGATGATGACGCCCCCGGCCTGCAGGCGCGCACAGGTGGCGTAGATGTCGCCGACGGCATAGGCCAGATGACCGAAGTTCCGGCCGCCCTGGTAATCCTCAATATCCCAGTTGTAGGTCAGCTCCACCGTGGGCGCGCGCCGCTCCCCGGCCAGATCCGCGTCACCAGGCGCACAGAGGAAGACCAGGGTAAATCGGCCCTGCGCGCTCTCGCTGCGCGAGACCTCTTCCAGACCCAGAAGGTCACAGTAGAACTTGAGCGAGTCGCCGAGGTCCCGGACCCGGACCATGGTGTGCAGGTAGCGCAAGGTGAGTCTCCACTTTTTCTAGGCCGCCGCGCCCCCGGAAGGGCGGCGCGGAAGACACGCTCGGACAAGATTTCTGCACTGCAGCAATCCTATCCGCGAATTCATTTGTCTGGACTCCAAACTGGCATCATTAGCAGCGAGCGCCAACAGGCGCAGCGCGAGGGGGCGTCGGCCTGAACACGGGCGATCGCCAAACCGAATAACTGCTCAGGGATGAGAATGCGTCTGACATCCGCCCACAAGTTCGCTATCGGCACCGTCGTCATCGTGGTGCTTCTGTTCCTTGCGGGCACCCTGCTGGACAAGGCCAAGAGGAAGCGCGACCCGGCTCCAAAGGCTCTAGCGACCGCTGCGGGCCCGGTCGCCCTGCCGTCTGTTCAGGTCGTTGAGACCCCGCAGAGCATCCATCCCTATGTCGTCCGAGTCCGGGGGCGCACGGAGGGCGCGCGCACGGTGACCGTGCGGTCCGAGACCGCTGGCATCGTGGCCGCGACCCCCGCCGTCGAGGGCAGCTATGTGACCCGCGGGACCATCCTCTGCCGCCTGAACGTCGACGCCCGCGAGGCCGGTCTGGCCCAGGCGCGCGCCGCGGTCCGCTCGCGCGAGCTGACCCGTCAGGCCACTGTCGACCTCTCCGCCAAGGGCTACCGCTCGCAGACCCAGGTCCTTCAGGACCAGGCTAACCTGGACAGCGCCCGGGCGGCCCTGCGCCAGGCCGAGATCGCCCTGGAGCAGACCAATATCCGGGCGCCCTTCAACGGCGTCTTCGACCGCCGCGAGGCCGAGGTCGGGGCCTACCTGGCCCCCGGCCAGCCCTGCGGGACGGTGATCGAGCTCGATCCCCTGCTGATCGTGGCCGACCTTCCCGAAACCGAGGCCGGCAAGTTCCAGATCGGTGCGCCGGCTACAGCTGAGCTTGTGTCCGGCGAGACGATCAACGGGACTGTCCGCTACGTCTCACGGGAGGCCGATCCGCAGACCCGCACCTACCGGGTGGAGGTCACCGCGCGAAATCCCAAGCTTGCCGCCCGGTCGGGCCTGAGCGCACAGCTCCGCGTCAGCGCTGGCCAGGGCCCTGCCCACCTGATCCAGGTTTCCAGCCTGGTTCTGGACTCGGCTGGACGCCAGGGCGTGCGGTATGTGGACGGCGGCGGCATCGTCCGCTTCGCGCCCCTGAACCTGATCGATGAGACGTCGGAAGGCGCCTGGGTCAGCGGTTTGTCCGGCGCGGTCAAGATCATCACTGTCGGCCAGTCCTATGTCGCCGAGGGCCAGAAGGTCCTCGCGACTCCGGCGCGCTAAGGAGGAGCCCCCCATGATTGGAGCCCTGATCGAAGGCGCCATCAAGCGACGGAAAGTCGTCCTTGGCGTGACCCTGATCGCGACGATCTTCGGCCTGATCGCCTTCAACACCATGCCCCGTGAGGCGCAGCCCAACATCACCCTGCCCTTCGTGTCGGTGGTGGTTCCCTATCCGGGCGTGAGCCCAGAGGACGCCGAGCGTCTCCTGGTCAAGCCGTTGGAGACCAACCTTCAGTCCATCGAGGGCCTGAAGCAGATGAACGCCGTGGCCCGCCAGGGCGTGGCCTACGTCACCCTCGAGTTCGAACCTGACTTCGACAAGGACAAGGCGCTGCAGGACGTGCGCGCCAAGGTCGACCTGGCGCGCGGGCGGTTCCCGCCCGACGCCGAGGAAGCCATCATCCAGGAAGCGAACTTCAGCGACCAGCCGGTGATCGGCATCGTCCTGTCCGGCGCGGCCCCCGAACGGGAATTCGTCCGGATTTCCAACTCCCTCCGGGATCGCCTAGAAGCCCTGCCGGGCATCCTCCAGGCGGAAACTTCTGGCGCCCGCGAGGAATTCCTCGAGGTCACCGTCGATCCGGTGCGCATGGAGGCCTACAAGGTCACCTCAGGGGAACTCGCCCAGGTCATCGGCCGCAACAACCAGCTGGTGCCGGCTGGCGACATGCTGACCGGCAAGGGCAAGTTCGCGGTCAAGGTGCCCGGGGTCATCGAGAAGCCAGAGGACATTCTGGCCCTGCCGATCAAGCGCAATGGCGACCGTCTGGTCACCGTGGGCGACATTGGCAATGTCCGCCGGACCTTCAAGGACCCCACCTACATTGCCCGCTACAACGGCGAGCCCGCCTATTCGATCTACGTTTCCAAGCGTCCGGGCGCCAATGTGCTCGACACCGTCAAGGCCGTCCGCGCGACGGTGGAGGCCGAGCGCAAGGCCTGGCCGGCGACGGTCAAGGTCGACTACACCTTCGACGAGTCCGAGTTCATCGAGCGGACCCTTCTGGTCCTCGAGGGGGGCCTTCTCTCCGCCACCCTCCTGGTCATGATCATCATCGTGGCGAGCCTGGGCGTGCGACAGGGGCTCATGGTTGGCCTGGCCATCCCGGTGTGCTTCGCCCTCGGCTTCCTGATGCTCAACGCCATCCATGTGACCCTGAACCAGATGGTCATGTTCGGCCTGGTGCTCGCCGTGGGCATCCTCGTCGACGGGGGGATCGTGGTCGTCGAATACGCAGAGCGAAAGATGGCCGAGGGCTTGAACAAGGTCGACGCCTTCAAGGCGGCCGGGACGCGTATGTTCTGGCCGGTGCTCAACGGAACCCTGACGACCCTCTGCGCCTTCGTGCCGTTCTTCTTCTGGAACTCGATCGCCGGCAAGTTCATGAGCTACCTGCCGCTGACCCTGGTCTTTGTGCTGGGCGCCTCCATCTTCATCGCCCTGATCTTCACCCCTGCCCTGGGCTCGATCTTCGCCAAGGAGCGTAAGGCCGACGCCGAGGAACTGGCCGACCTGGAGAAGGCCGAACGGGGCGATCCCACCCAGATGTCGGGCTTCATGGGCCGATACGCCCGGACTCTGGACTTCCTGTCCCACCACCCCTTCCGGGTCCTGGCCACCACCTTCCTCGTGGTGGTTGTGGTCTTCGTCTGGTTCGCCAAGACGCCCCATCGGGTCGAGTTCTTCCTCGACGAAGATCCGGAGAGCGTGCAGGTCTATGTGAAAGCGCGGGGCAACCTGAACGCTTCGGCCCAGGATGCCCTGGTTCACCAGGTCGAGGACCGCCTTAAGGACATGAAGGGGGTCAAGGCCCTCTTCGTGCGTACCGGCGGCGGCGGCAGCAGCTTCGGCGGTCGGTTCGGGGCACCGAATGACACCATCGGGACCCTGGAGGTCGAGTTTCTCAAGTACGAGGACAGGGTTCGCCTGGGCCTGAAGGGTCCGGAACTTGCGGCAGAGGTGAAACGCCGCATCGCGAATGTCCCCGGCATTGAGACCGAGATGAGGGCACCCGAGCAGGGTCCCCCCACCGGAAAATCCGTCCAGGTCGAGATGCGGAGCAACAATCCGGAAGCGCTGAATGCGGCCGCGAACCTGGTCAAGGCCAAGCTCGCGACCGACCCGCAGATCATCGACATCGAGGACAACCGGACGTCGCCGGGCATCGAGTGGAACCTGGCTGTCGACCGCGAGGCCGCGGGTCGCTACGGCGTCGACGTCCTCACGGTCGGCCAGGCCATCCAGTACACCACAACCGGTGTGCTGGTGGGCCGCTTCCGGCCAAACGACGCCGAGGACGAACTGGATATCCGGGTGCGGTTCACGCCGGAAGGTCGCAACCTCGACGCCCTGGACTCGCTCAAGATCGGCACGCCGTTCGGACCGGTGCCCGCGAGCTATTTCGTCAAGCGCCAACCGGCCCAGCAGGTCACCCAGATCCAGCGGCGCGACGGGCAAAGGCTGGTGATCGTCCAGGCCAACGTGCCCAAGGGCGTCGCCGCCAACCAGAAGATCGCAGAACTCCGGCCCTGGCTGGAAAAGGCCCCGATCGACTCGGCAGTGAAATGGAAGTTCACGGGCGCAGACGAGGAAGGCCGCAAGGCGGTTCTCTTCTTCCTGACCGCGATCTTCGCGGCCCTGTTCATGATGATGATCATCCTGCTCTGGCAGTTCAACAGCTTCTGGGGCGTGGCCGTGACCCTGTTCGCGGTCCTGTTGTCTACCGTCGGGGTGCTGTTGGGCGTGGTGATCAACTTCGCCAACACCTTCAACTACATATCCGTGATCATGCTGGGGACGGGCGTCGTTGCCCTGGCCGGGGTGGTGGTGGGCCACAACATCGTGCTGGTCGATGCCTTCTACCAACTGAAGCGCTCGGGCTACAACGCCCACGAGGCGGCTGTAAGGGCCGCCGCCCAGCGCTTCCGTCCGGTCATGCTGACGACCCTGGTGACCGTGGTCGGCCTGCTTCCGCTGATGTTCCAGCTGCATCCGAACTTCCGAAACCTGGTCCTCGAATACCGGGCACCCGGATCAGGACAGTGGGTCCAGCTGTCGGCCGCCGTGGTGTGGGGCCTGTCCTTCGCAACCCTGCTGACCCTGGTGGTGACCCCGGTCATGCTGGCTATGCCGAGGGTCCTCTCCGCCCGGTTCGGAACCGTGTTCGACGCCATCCGCCAGCGGGTGGGGCTGAAGTCCCGCCAGCGCGCCTATCAGGGGGCTCGCCTACCCCAGGGCGGGCCCGAAGCCCCCTCGCCTTCGCCTGCGGAATAGCCAGGGCCGGGAGGGCGTCAGCCTTCCCGGGTCTGTCGGCGCCAGAGGGCGGCGTATTCGCCGCCCCGGGCCAGGAGGGCGGCGTGATCGCCGCGCTCGACGATGCGGCCCTGCCTCAGGACCAGGATCTGGTCAGCGTCCACCACGGTCGACAGCCGGTGCGCGACCACGAGGGTGGTGCGGTTGCGCCGGACGCGCCTCAGGGTTTCCTGGATTGCGGCCTCGGTGGGACCATCCAGAGCCGACGTCGCCTCGTCGAGGATCAGGAGCCGGGGATCCGCCAGAAGCGCCCTGGCTATACCCACCCTTTGGCGCTCTCCCCCCGAAAGCTTCAGGCCCCGCTCGCCCACCCGGACCGAGAGGCCCCCAGGGGTCGCCTGGATGAAGGCGGCAAGTTCCGCCGCCTCGGCGGCAGCCTGGATCTCTGCCTCCGTCGCGTCGGGCCGGGCGAAGGCGATGTTGGCGCCCAAGGTGTCGTTGAACAGGGCGACTTCCTGTGGGACCAGGGCCACGGCGCGCCTCAAATCGGTGCGTGCAAGATCCCTGAGGTCAATGCCATCGAGGGTCACGCTGCCGGACCCAGGATCGACGAGGCGTAGGGCCAGCCGGACCACAGTGGTCTTGCCGGCGCCTGAGGGCCCGACGATGGCGGTCGTGGTTCCAGGCGCGGACTCGAAGGTGATGTCCTCGAGCCCTGTCGTGCGCGATCCATGCCGGAAGCCCACCGCCTCGAAGGCCAGACGGGCCCCCGATCCGGAAGCCGGCGGAAGGGGACGGGCGGGAACAGGGTCTGCGACATCGGGAACAATCCGGCCGATCTCGACCATCTGCTCCATGTCGATGAAGGCCTGGCGGATCTCGCGGTAGTTGAAGCCGAGCAGGTTGAGCGGCTGGTAGAGGCCGATGACCAGAAGGACGGCAGTCGTCACGTCACCGACCCGCATCCGGCCTTCCAGAACTTCGAGGCCCGCCAGCAGGACCATGGCGGCGAGGCCGACATTCAGGATCAGGGCCTGCAGGGCGTTCAGCAGGGACAGGGAGGTGTTGGCCCGGACAGCGGCCCGCACATAGTCCGCCAGGGCCGAGGCGTAGCCGGCCACCGTCCCCTGCTCCCGCCCGAAGGCCTTGACGGTCTCGAAGTTCATCAGGGCGTCGACGGACAGGCCGGCGGCCTTTCCATCGGCGAGGATCAGTTCGCGACGGTGGGACAGTCGCCAGTCGGTGATCCGGAAGGTCAGGCCGGCGTAGATGACGATGGTGACGAAGGTCCCCGCAGCGAACCGCCAGTCCAGCCGCGCTGCCATGACCCCCATGGCCATCAGCAGTTCAAGGGCAGTCGGGCCGAGATTGAAGACCACACTCCGGATCAGGAAGTCGGTTGAGCGCGAGCCCCTGTCTATGACCCGCGCCAAGGTTCCGGTCTGCTTGCCCTGGTGGTAGTCGAGGGAGAGGGTCAGGACGTGGGCGAAGCTTTCCTCGGCGGCGCGGGCCATGGTCGCCTGGGAGACCGGCGTGAAGATGGCTTCCCGGGCATTGGGCGCCACGGCAGCGACCATCCGCAGGCCAGCGAACCCAAGGGCGAGGAGGAGAAAGGCCCCGCCCAGCGCCGTCGCCCCATGACCCAGCCCGGGCACGGCGAGTCGGTTGATCGCATCGCCCAGCAGGACCGGCGCGGCGACGCCAGCAGCCTTCCCCACGAATATCAGGACCAGGGCGAGCCCGATCCGCCAGCCCAGGCCAGGCGCGCCACAACGGAGCACCAGCCGCCAGAGGTCCGCCATAGAGGACCAGAAGTCAAAACGGACGCCCGCCGGTGCCGTCTCGCCCCCCATCCTGCCGCGATGTTGAAACGCCACTACCGCTGGCCTCAGGGAAGGATCTGGGTCGACTGGACCCCACCGCCCGGGGTCAGCCAGTCGATGCGCAGGCCGGTACCCTGCGGGGTTACACGAAGGGGACCGCCGACCGGCGGGATCGTCGGCGAGAGGTTCAGGGTCCGCTCAGCGCTGATGCCGTCGCCAAAGATCCGCAGTCGGTTTGCGCCTGGGGGTACCGGGCCCTTCAGGCGGATCTCAAAGACGCCGGCATCATCGGCCCGGCCTTCACCCATGCGGCTACCGTTGAGCTGGACTCCGACCAGCCCCCGCTGCGCCGCCCGCCCCGAGACCACGGTGCCGCCGGCGCGGTCGGTATCCAGGACGATGGGTGCCGCTGCGCCCGGCGACATGGCGCGGGCGCCTGCGCCCGCCCGAAGCATCCAGGCGCCGTGCTGGGGAGAGAGGAAGAGGTAGCCTTCGGCCTGGACTGTGCGCCCGGCAGAGGTCTCGGACAGCCCATAGATCGCACCCGCACTCGCAACAGGCACCGTCAGCCGCCAGCTGCCGTCTGCGTCGGGACGAACGGTGACCCCGCCCCCGCCTGGGCTGGCGAGGCGCACCTCAGCGCCCTTGGCTGCCCGCCCCTCGAGGGAATAACCCCCAGCCCCAAAGTCGGCGCGATCGACCCGGGGTGCCGCAAGATAGGCTGCCTCCTCCTGACGCCTCGCCGTTTCATCCGGGGAACGGGCGCCGCCGGGGCTGCAGGCCGCCAGGGCCAGCAGGCCCGCAAGCGGCACCACCCCCCCCAGGCGCCCGCGACTCATTCGCCGCGGACCTGATCGCGGAAGCCGTTGACGATGGGATAGCGTCGGTCCCGCCCAAAGGCCTTCAGGCCGATCTTGACCCCGGGAGCGGCCTGTCTCCGCTTGTACTCCGAACTGTAGAGCAGGCGTTGCACGCGCTCGACCATTTCGCGCGGGAATCCTCGGGCGACGATCTCGTCGAGGGAGGCCTCTTCCTCCACCAGTCCATGCAGGATGGCGTCGAGATCCGCGTACTCGGGCAGGCTGTCCTGGTCCTTCTGGTCAGGGCGCAGTTCGGCCGAAGGCGGCTTGGTCAGGATGCGGTCGGGAATAGGGTCCCTGGCGACGCCGAAGGGATCATGGGCGTTCCGCCACCGGCACACCTCGTAGACCTCGGTCTTGTAGAGATCCTTGAGCACATTGTAGCCGCCACACATGTCGCCGTAGAGGGTGGCGTACCCGACCGCCATCTCGCTCTTGTTGCCGGTTGTCAGGACCATGAACCCCAGCTTGTTCGAAAGCGCCATAAGGGACAGCCCCCGGATGCGCGCCTGGATGTTTTCCTCGGTGATGTCAGGCGGCCGGTTCTCAAACAGGGGGGTGAGCATGGCGGCAAAGGCGTCGATAGCAGGTACAATGGGCACCTCGTCGAGACGGACGCCAAGCCGCCGGGCGCAGTCCTCGGCGTCCTCCAGGCTGTCCCGGCTGGTGTAGCGGGAGGGGAGCATGAAGCAACGGACCCGGTCGGGCCCGAGGGCGTCGGCAGCCACCACCGCCGTGATTGCCGAGTCTACACCCCCGGAAAGGCCAAGCAGGACGCCGGGAAAGCCAGACTTGTTCACGTAATCCCGAAGCCCCAGCACCATGGCGTGGTAGATTTCGCCCGGCCCCTCCATCCACCCGGCGACGGGGGCGTCGGTGGCCGTCCAGCCTTCGGGTCCCTGGGTCCAGCGCATGATGCCAATCGCTTCCTCGAACATGGGCAGGCGCATGACTTCGCGCCCGCGCCCGTCGAGGGCGAAGGACGCCCCGTCAAACACGAGTTCATCCTGACCGCCCACCTCGTTCAGGTAGATCATCGGAAGGCCGGTCTCGGCCACGCGGGTCCGGACGATCTCCGTACGCTCCTGGTCCGCGGTCCGGCGGTAGGGCGAGCCGTTCGGCGAGACGAGAATCTCGGCCCCATCCGCGGCCAGGGCGGCGCAGACGCCGGAGGTCCAGATGTCCTCGCAGATCGGAACGCCAAGCCGCACACCCTTCCAGGTGAAGACACTCGGCCCCTCCCCCGGCTCGAAGACGCGTTTCTCGTCGAATACGCCGTAGTTGGGCAGGTCGCACTTGAAGGCCACGCCCTGGACCTTGCCACCCGACAGGAAGGCGAGGCCGTTCCGGGGACGACGGCCGGGCGCCTCAGCAGGCCAGATCACGCCGACGAGGGCGGCGAAGTCTTCGTCGGTCTCCAGGGCCAGGCGCTCGACGGCCTCCCGGCCTGCACGCCAGAAGGCCGGCTTGAGGGCCAGGTCCTCGGGCGGATAGCCATTGATGAAGAGTTCGGGAAAGACGGCGAGGTCGGCACCAGCCGCACGGGCCTCTGAGAACTTGAGACGCGCGAGAGCTTCGTTGGCGGCGATGGCACCGACAGTGGGATTGGCCTGGACGGCGGCAATGACAATGGACCGGGTCATGACCTGACCTTTAACCCCGACCGCTCCGCGCCGCCAGTCGCCGGGCCTGCGGATTCAGCGCTTCAGCTCCGGTGTGGTGTAGGATGGAAGGGCGCGGATCATGTCCGTCATGTTCGCTTCAGAGACGATGATGAGACCGTCGCCGGGCCGGTCGAGATCAAGGATCATGATGAAGGCCAAAGCGATCAGCATGAACAACACCCACGAGATATGACTTCGGTGGCCATGAGCCCCGGCGGCGACATAGCCCAGAATCCCGGCAACGCAGACGGCATAGGCCATGAGGGCCAAGAGGACGGCGGGCGGAATCCGGGCGTCCAGGGCGGCCTTCCTCTGTGCCTCGACCTCAATCATCCGGGTGATGCTCTGGACCAAAGCATTGGCGAGGGCGGGGGTCTGCGACGCCCGCGCCGCTGCAGCCGTGCGTTGCCAGAGGGGACCCTGCAGGGCCTCGGAATGTTTTTGGGCGGCCAGCTGGGCGGGTCCCCAGAGTTCCGCGCTGACGCGCCGTACCTGAGCGTAGGAGACGATGATGTTGCTGAGGTCGCTCCGATAGGGCGCCTCGAGCAGCTGGGCGCGCATGTAGCCCATGGCGATCGCATTGGCCTCCTCAACGACCAGGGTCCGCCTGAGTTCATGACGTGACAGGGCCAGGGAGAAGGTGAAGGCGACCAGGAGGGAGAGGAGGCCGACGACGGCGGTGGCGATCATCCCTTCCCCGGCCAGGGAAACCCCCTCCCCGACCGCACTCGACCGGCGCCGCCGGATCCGTTCGGCCAGAGATCGGACCGTCACCATCAAGATGAACACAGTCAGGCCGACGATCCAGAGATACTCATCTGTCAGGAACTGGGACAGGGCGTTCATGGGGTTCTGGGCCTCCCTCCGCCGATCACCAGCGACGCCGTCTAAGGTTTCTGCGCGGAAGGGGGTCCGGTCAAGTGGGTGCCCCGCCAAGCCGGGGCTGGGCGGCAAACCAGGGCGCCAGGCGCTCCAGGCCCTCGCGCACCAGGTCGTTGGAGAGCGCGAAGCTGAAACGGATGAAGCGGCCACCTTCCACCGGATCGAAGTCGACCCCGGGCGCGAGGGCGACGCCGGTTTCGCGGAGGATCCTTTCGCAGAAGGAAAGGCTGTCCTGCGTCAGGTGACCCACGTCCGCATAAACGTAGAAGGCTCCGTCCGCAGGCGCGATGGAGGCCAGGCCCAATTCTGGCAGGGCCTGCAGCAGCAGGCCGCGATTGGTCCGGTAGACGTCGAGATTGGCTTCCAGCTCCTCCCGGCAGTCCAGGGCGGCCAGGGCGGCGTGCTGGCTCAGGGAAGGTGGCGTCAGGAACAGGTTGCTGATCAGGGCCCGGGCCCGGTGGGCATGGTCCATAGGGGCGGCGAGCCAACCCAGTCGCCAGGCCACCATGCTGAAATACTTGGAGAAGCTATTCACGACAAAGGCCTGGTCAGTGAATTCGAGGACCGACCTCGCCCGCTCGCCATAGGTCAGTCCATGGTAGATTTCGTCGGAAACCAGACCCAGCCTGCGAGACTCACAGAACCGGACTATGGCTTCAAGCCTGGGGGCCGGAAGGATCGATCCCGTCGGATTTGCGGGGCTGGCGATGATCACCCCATCCAGGGGGCCTTCGACGGAGTCCAGCGCCTCGGCGGAGAGTTGGAAGTCCACCTCGGCGCCACAGGGAATCTCGACCGGCTCCATGTGCAGGGCGCGGATCGTATTGCGGTAGGCCACGTACCCAGGACGGGCCAGGGCAATGCGCGCTCCGGCGGGAAAACGCGTGGCGAGGGCCAGGACCAGGGCCGGCGAAGCGCCGCAGGTCAGCAGGATCCGGCCCGCCGGAAGGTCGACCCCGTAGGTTTCCGAATAGTGCCTGGAAAGCCGGGCCTTGAGGTCCTGGCTCTCCCAGTAGCTTCCGGGATCGGAGTCGAGGGCGGCATGGGCCGCCGCAATCGCCCGGGAGGGCGCGCCGGTGGAGGGCTGGCCGAACTCCATGTGGATGATGTTGGCACCCTCGGCCTCCAGGCGACGGGCAAGGAGGCTGAGACCGATGGCGTAGAAGGGATCGACAACCGGGAGGACCGCCCCCTCAGTCGTCACGGTGGATCCGCTCTCGGCGCTCGTGACGCTCCTGCGCATCAAGGCTCAGGGTGGCGATAGGCCGGGCATCAAGGCGGGCGATGCCGATCGGCTCCCCGGTCTCCGCGCAATAGCCATAAGAGCCTTCGTCGATGCGGCGCAAAGCCTCGTCGATCTTGGAAATCAGCTTGCGCTGCCGGTCGCGGGTGCGGAGTTCAAGCGACCTGTCTGCCTCGGACGTCGCACGATCGGCGAGATCGGGATGGTTTTCAGTCTCGGACTGAAGGTGGACCACGGTCTCTCTAGACTCCCGGAGAATCTCATCCTTCCAGGCCAGCAGCTTGCGGCGGAAATACTCCAGCTGCCGTTGGTTCATGAAAGTCTCGTCCTCGGAAGGACGATAATCCGGATCACCCGCCGATGCGTCGGCCTTGGGCATAGACACCTCACCCCCCGGGATGCAAAGCCCTGTTGTTGGCGCGCTTATAGCAAACCCGATTGGCCGCGCAACGCCCCTGAACGCCTCTCAGGACGGAAGACCGAGAACCTCAAGTTTGGCGAGTTCCACTGCGGCCCGGGTCTCGATCTCGTCGAGAACCGCTTCGAGCGCCGGTTCGCCCGTCGTCGCCCTCTGTTCGGCGATGGCCAGGGACAGTGAGCGGATCTGGTCTGGTCTCAGCATGCCGTCGATCAGGGCAACCTTCAGGTCATCGAGCACGTCGAGAAGCCGGACCGCCCGACGCATGGAGCGCCTGCGGCCCTCAAGCGGACCCCCGGCGTCCTGCAGGGCGAGAAGGGATTCTACGCCCATCAGTGCGGAAGTCCCTGAGACCGGCGCAGCCGTGGCCGACGGCCCTGCGGCCGCCGCAGAAGGCAGGCTGAAGCCGCCGCCAGACGCCCCTGCCTTTTTGGAGGCGGGGGCGCTGCCTGAGACGCCGCCTGGACCCGTGACTTTCATACCCTCACCTTAGACCCTCTGGGCTTGAGGTATGGTTAATGCCGGGCAATTTCTGCACCCGGCGCCAATGCCTCTGGGGTGCCGACGCAAAGCCTTATGACTCTAAAGGGTTTTTCAGGGCCGCCGGGTGGCACGGGTCTCGCAAGGCCGGGCGTGGGTTCAATCGCCCGGAAGGCGCACTCATGTTCGGACGCAGTCATCTCTTCAGCCTAGCCTTGGCGGGAGCCCTCCTCCTCGCCGGGATCGGCGGCGAGGCGCAGGCCCGTTCCCGGATCAAGGATATCGTCGAGTTCGAGGGCGTGCGGGACAACATGCTGGTGGGATACGGCCTGGTGGTCGGCCTGAACGGCACCGGTGACTCCCTGCGGAACGCTCCCTTCACCCGGCAGAGCCTTGAGGCCATGCTGGAGCGCCTGGGCGTCAATATCCGGGAGACCAACCTCAACACAAAGAACGTTGCCGCGGTCATGGTCACTGCCCGGCTGCCACCCTTCACGACGGCGGGGGCACCGATCGACGCCACAGTCTCCGCCATGGGCGACTCCAAGAGCCTGCTGGGCGGAACCCTGCTTGTGACGCCGCTGATGGGTGCGAACGGCGAAGCCTATGCCGTCGCTCAGGGTACGGTCCAGACCGGCGCAATCTCGGCGGGAGGCGCCTCGGGGAGCTCTGTCTCCAAGGGTGTGCCGACGTCGGGACGCATCTCGGGTGGTGCGATCGTTGAGCGTGAGCTCGGTTTCCAGCTGGCCTCCATGCCCCAGATGCGGATGACCCTGCGCAACCCAGACTTCACCACAGCCCGCCGGGTGGCCGAGGCCGTGAACGGCGTCTACCCGGGCTCGGCCATGGTGGAGAACCCCACGGTCATCACCCTCCGGCCGCCGGTAGGCGTGAACATGGTCGCCATGATCTCACGTATCGAGAACCTGCCTGTCGATACCGATGAGCCCGCCAAGGTGGTCATCGACGAGGTCGCCGGCGTGATCGTCATGGGAGAGAATGTGAGGATCTCCACGGTTGCGATCGCCCAGGGCAACCTGACCATCCGGGTTCAGGAGACTCCCGCAGTCAGCCAGCCCAACGCCTTCTCGCAGGGCCAGACGACCGTGACCCCGCAGTCGACGGTGGACGTCGAGGAGGAGAAGGGCAAGCGGCTCATCACCCTCCGGAACGGGGCCTCCCTGTCCAGCCTCGTCTCAGGGCTGAACGCCCTGGGGGTCACCCCTCGGGACATGATCTCCATCCTGCAGGCCATCAAGGCGGCCGGTGCCCTCCAGGCCGACATCGAGGTGATGTGATGAGCCCCGCTGCTCCTGTTTCCACGGCCACGGCCCCTGCGCCCCTGGCCCCCTCGCCGTCCGAGACCTTTCAGAGGACCCGGATCGCGAAGTCTGCACAGGACTTTGAAGCCTCCTTCCTGTCCGTGATGATCAATCAGATGTTCTCGGAGGTGGATACCTCCGGTCCCTTCACCGGCGGGTCAGGCGAGGCGGCTTTCCGCTCCTTCCTGGGCGACGCCGTAGCCCACCAGATCGCCCGTTCCGGAGGGATCGGCCTGGCCGGTCCCGTCCAGGCGCAAATGCTCAAGCTCCAGGGGCTTAGCTAGGAGAATGTCCATGGCCCTATCCGCAGACAACGCCGACGAGCGCGTCGGCCAGTTGATCGCCCTCACCGAACGGCTCACCGAACTCATCGCCGCCGAGGCCCAGGCGTTCGAAACCCACCGCCCGCAGGATGCCGCAGCCTTGGTGGAGGAGACCTCCCGGCTCGCCAATCTGTACCGGCACGAGTCCGCTCGGGTGCGCGCCAATCCCAACCTGGTCGCGTCGGCGACGCTTGAGGGCCGAACCCGGCTGATGCGGGCGACAGAGGCCTTCGACGCCGTCCTGGCCCGGCAGGGGCGCGCCCTCGACGCTGCCCGCACCGTCACGGAGGGGCTGGTCCAGGCCATCGCGACCGAGGTCGCCGCCCAGAGGTCGAAGGGCATAGGTTACGGACCGACCGCCAAGACGCATGACATCAACACGGCCACGTCGATCACCCTCAACCAGAGGGCTTGAATCCGCGCCGGGACGGACCCGTCGGGGGTTGCAAGGGACGCAGGCCTGCGGGAAGTGTGAGGAACCTCCGGAGTTCCTCCCGTGCCCCCAAGACCCCCGCTTCTCGCTAGCCTCTGTTTGTCGGCCCTTCTCAGCCTGAGCGTCACTGCGCCTGCGTACCCCGCCAGCCCGGACCCTCGCCGTGTCCATGAGGCGGCGGTGGTGCTGGACACCCATTTCGATACGCCTGCGAACCTGGGCCGGCCGGGCTGGAGTATACTTGACCGCCACGATACCGCCCGGGACGGCAGCCAGGTCGACCTGCCCCGGATGATCGAGGGCGGGGTCGATGGCGGTTTCTTCGCCGTCTTCACCCCGCAAGGGGCCCGGGGCGCCGCGGGCAATGCCGCCGCCCGGGACCATGCCCTCTACAGGGCCTCCGAGATCCGCGAGATGGTGGCCCGCCACAGCGACCGTTTCGCCCTGGCCCTGACAGCTGATGATCCCGCACGGATCCTCGCCGCCCGGAAGCGCTTCGTCTTCATGAGCATGGAGAACGGATCCCCCGTCGCCGGGGACCTGTCCCTCATGCAGGCCTTCTACCGGCTGGGTGTGCGGATGATCGGGCCCGTGCACTTCCGCAATAGCGACCTGGCGGACTCCGCGACTGACACGCCGGAATGGGGTGGCCTTTCACCAGCCGGACGCAGCTTCGTGGCCGAGGCCAACCGGCTGGGTATGGTGATCGACGCCAGCCATGCCAGCGATGCTTCCCTGGACCAGATGATCGCCCTTTCTGAGGCCCCGCTCATCCTGTCGCACTCAGGGTGCAAGGATGTCTTCGATCACCCCCGGAACGTGGATGACGCCCGCCTTCGCGCCCTGGCGGCCAAGGGTGGGGTCATCCAGATCAACGCCTTCTCGGCCTATATGGTCCCGACCCCGCGGATCCCGGAGCGGGAGGCCGCATTGAAGGACCTCGCCAAGTCCCTGGGTGTCAGCGGGCAGGACATGACCGACGGCCAGCGCAAGGGCTTCACCGAGGGGCGGAAGTCGATCGATGCCCGCTGGCCGGTCCCGAGAGCCAACATCGACGACTTCATGAAGCACATGCTCCACGCCCTCGCCGTGATCGGGCCAGACCATGTCGGCGTGTCCGGCGACTTTGATGGGGGCGGCGGCATCGACGGGCTGAACGACGTCTCCGACTATCCGGAGATCACGCGGCGCCTACTCGCGGCGGGCTACTCGCCTGCGGACATCAACAAGATCTGGAGCGGCAACGCCCTGCGCGTCCTGAAGACTGCGGAAGCGGTCCGGGATCGACTGCAGACCCCGAAGGCCGACTGATGACCCCTGAAGGGCAACTGATGACCTACGAACACCTCGATATTCGCATCGAAGACGAGGTCGCCTGGGCGACGATGAACCGTCCCGACCGGTTGAACGCCCTGAACCCGAAGCTGGTGGAGGAGCTGCGGGACTTCTTCGTGGGCCTTTATTGGCGGCGAGACGTGCGGGTGGTGGTGCTGAGGGGTGCGGGGAAGGCCTTCTGCGCTGGCCTGGACCTGAAGGAACGCAGCGGAGACAACACCAACCGCTCGGTGGGTGCAGGACTGACAGGGCAGAGGCGGATCAGCGAGATCGTCATCGCCATGCGTCGGTGCCCGCAGCCGATCATCGCCTGCGTCGATGGCGCCGCCAGCGGTGGCGGCTTCGCCCTGGCCCTGGCCTCGGACGTGCGCATCGCCACGCCTTCCCTCAAGATGAACGCCGCCTTCATCCGGATCGGCCTGTCCGCCTGCGACATCGGCGTCAGCTACTTCCTGCCCCGGATGGTGGGCAGTTCGGTGGCCGCGGAATACATGCTGACAGGTCGCTTCATCGGCGCGGATCGCGCCTACCAGCTGGGCCTGGTCAGTCGCATCGTCGATACAGGGGCTTTGGAGGCCGAGGCGCGCGAATTCGCCGAGGATATGCTCCACGCCACGCCCCTGGGCCTGCGGCTCACCAAGGAGGCCCTCAACTACGCCATCGACACCCAGGGCCTGGAGGCGGCCATCGCCATGGAGGACCGCAACCAGATCCTCTGCGCCCAGGACGGGGACTTCGCCGAGGGCGTCCGCGCCTTCCTGGAGAAGCGCAGGCCGGTCTACGCAACCCGCGAGAGCTGATCCACAGAAGGTTCGGCCGGTCCCGGTCCGGATCGCTTGTTCGCCACATGTTCCGGTGGTATCCGGAGCTTTCTTCAAGGGGGAATCCGCCGTCCCGGCCTCCGGGTGGCGACTGGGCGCCATGTCGGACGAACAGAACTTCATCCGGGTGCGGGGCGCCCGCGAGCACAACCTCAAGGATGTCGACATCGACATCCCCCGGGGAAAGCTGGTCGTCATGACGGGCCTGTCGGGTTCGGGGAAGAGCTCCCTGGCCTTCGACACCATCTATGCCGAGGGCCAAAGGCGCTATGTCGAGAGCCTCTCGGCCTATGCCCGCCAGTTCCTCGAGCTGATGAGCAAGCCGGACGTCGACCTGATCGAGGGCCTGTCGCCGGCCATCTCCATCGAACAGAAGACCACCAGCCGGAACCCGCGCTCGACCGTCGGCACGGTCACCGAGATCCACGACTACATGCGCCTGCTCTGGGCGCGGGTGGGAATTCCGTACTCGCCGGCCACGGGCCTGCCGATCGAGAGCCAGACCGTCTCGCAGATGGTGGACAAGCTGTCCGCCCTGCCCGAGGGCGAGCGGGTCTACCTCCTGGCGCCGGTGGTCCGGGGACGGAAGGGAGAATACCGTCGGGAGATCGCCGAATGGCAGAAGGCGGGCTTCCAGCGCCTGAAGATCAATGGCGTCTTCCATCCCATTGAGGACGCACCGGTTCTCGACAAGAAGTTCAAGCACGATATCGACATCGTGGTCGATCGCCTGGTCACGCGTTCAGGCCTCGGGAGCCGCTATGCCGACTCCCTGGAGACCGCGCTGAAGCTTGCCGACGGCATTGCGGTGGCCGAATGGGCAGACATCGCCGAGGGGCAGGCGGAACCCCGCCGGATGATCTTCTCGGAGAAGTTCGCCTGCCCGGTCTCGGGCTTCACTATCTCCGAGATCGAACCGCGCCTGTTCTCGTTCAACAACCCCTTCGGGGCCTGTCCCACCTGTGACGGCCTCGGTGCCCGGCTGACCTTTGACGGGGACAGGGTCGTCCCCGACCGCAGCCGGACCCTGCATGGCGGGGCCATAGCGCCCTGGTCCAAGGGCCCCTCCCCGCTCTACACCCAGACCCTGCAGGCCCTGGCCCGTCACTATGGCTTCTCCATGGATGTGCCCTGGTCGGACCTGTCGGAGGCTGCGCGAAATGTTGTCCTCCAGGGGTCCGGCGGCGAGAAAATCCTCTTCGTCTACGACGACAATGCCCGGAAGTACGAGGTCAAGAAGACCTTCGAGGGCGTGCTTCCCAACCTTGAGCGGCGCTGGCGGGAGACCGACTCCGCCTGGGTCCGAGAGGAGCTGGGGCGCTTCCAGTCCGATACCCCCTGCGAGGCCTGCGAGGGCTATCGTCTCAAGCCAGAGTCCCTGGCGGTGCGCATCGACGGGCGGCATATCGGCGAGGTCTCCCGCCTCGCCATCCGGGAGGCCGGGACCTGGTTCACGGAACTCGAGACCCGCCTGACGCCCAAGCAGATGGAGATCGCCCGGAGAATCCTGAAGGAGATCAACGACCGGCTCAGGTTCCTGGTGAATGTCGGCCTGGACTACCTGAACATGTCCCGCGCCTCGGGTACGCTCTCGGGCGGCGAGAGCCAGAGGATCCGCCTGGCCAGCCAGATCGGATCCGGCCTGACCGGGGTGCTCTACGTCCTCGACGAGCCCTCCATCGGCCTGCACCAGAGGGACAATTCCCGGCTGCTGGACAGCCTGAGGGGCCTGCGCGACCTGGGCAATTCGGTCCTGGTGGTCGAGCATGACGAAGAGGCCATCCTCACCGCCGACTATGTCATCGACATGGGCCCGGGCGCCGGAATCCATGGCGGGCACGTGGTCAGCCAGGGTCGGCCAGCCGAGATCATGGCCGATCCGGCCAGTGTCACCGGGCGCTATCTGTGCGGGACGGAGGAGATCCCCCTCCCCGACCAGCGGCGCTCGACCCATCGCAACCGGGTGCTGAAGGTCATCGGCGCCACGGGAAACAACCTGCAGTCGGTGACGGCCGAGATCCCTGTTGGGACCCTGACCTGCATCACGGGCGTCTCCGGCGGTGGCAAGTCGACCTTCACCATCGAGACCCTCTACAAGGCCGCGGCACGCCGCCTGCACAACGCCGCCGACGCCCCGGCCCCACATGACCGGATCGAGGGCCTGCAGCACTTCGACAAGGTCATCGACATCGACCAGTCGCCCATCGGCCGCACGCCGCGCTCGAACCCGGCCACCTATACCGGTGCCTTCCAGCCCATCCGGGACTGGTTTGCCGGCCTGCCCGAAGCCAAGTCTCGGGGCTATGGGCCGGGCCGGTTCAGCTTCAACGTCAAGGGCGGGCGCTGCGAGGCCTGCCAGGGTGACGGGCTGATCAAGATCGAGATGCACTTCCTGCCCGACATCTACGTGACCTGCGACGTCTGCAACGGCCGCCGCTACAACCGCGAGACCCTGGAGATCCTGTTCAAGGGCAAGTCCATCTCGGACGTTCTGGATATGACCGTCGACGAGGCGCACGACTTCTTCAAGGCCGTGCCGACCGTGCGGGAGAAGATGGCAACCCTTCGCCGGGTGGGCCTGGGTTATGTCAAGGTCGGTCAGCAGGCGACCACCCTGTCGGGGGGCGAGGCGCAGAGGGTCAAGTTGTCCAAGGAGCTGTCGCGCCGGGCCACGGGCAAGACCCTCTACATCCTCGATGAACCCACCACCGGCCTGCACTTCGAGGACGTCCGCAAGCTGCTGGAGGTCCTGCATGAACTGGCCGACGCCGGGAACACCGTGGTGGTGATCGAACACAACCTGGACGTCGTGAAGACAGCCGACTGGATCCTCGACTTTGGTCCGGAGGGCGGGGACGGCGGTGGCAAGATCGTCGCCTTCGGGACCCCGGAGTCCGTCGCGGCGGAACCAACAAGCTGGACGGGACGCTATCTGGCGGACATTCTGGCCCGGCATGAAGACAGGCGAATGGCCCGGCGTCGCGCGGTCATGGCCTGAACGCCCGAAACGGCGCCCCGAGGGAGACTACCGATGAAACTCTATGGCGCGCCGAACCCGGCCCCCAACCCGCGCCGCGTGCGCATCTTCCTGGCAGAAAAGGGCGTGGACCTGCCCGAGACGCGCATCGACATGATGAAGCGCGAGCACAAGTCCGAGGAATTCCGGGCCCGCAACCCCCTGGGCCAGATTCCGACCCTCGAGCTGGACGACGGGACCTGCATCTCCGAGACGGTGGCCATCTGCCGCTATTTCGATGAGGTCCACCCCGAGCCGCCCATGTTCGGCAAGACGGCGGTGGAGAAGGCGCTGGTAGACCAGTGGGTCCGCCGGGTGGAATTCGTCGCCATGATGCCGGTGGGCAATTTCTGGCGTCACGCCCACCCGCGCACGGCGGCTTTGCTGACCCAGTACAAGGACTTCGGCGAGTCGAACCGCGAGACCTTTGCGGGTGCCCAGAGGTTCTTTGACCGGGCCCTCCAGGACCGTGAATTCCTGGCCCTCGACACCCTGACCATGGCGGACATCTGCCTGCAGACGACGGTGGATTTCGCAGACTGGATCGGCCTGCCCTGCGATCCGGAACTCAAGTCCCTGGCAGCCTGGCGCGAACGCCTGGCCGCCCGTCCCAGCGCCTCCGCCTGAGTCAGACGGTGGAGCGGCGGGCCCGGATCTCGCGGTAAATCACCGCCGCGGGTGCCGACATGACGGCGTTGTAGACAGCGCTCATGAAAGCACTGAAGAGGATCATCAGGACCTGGCCAGGTGAAAAATAGGCTTTCAGGGACGACATGTCCGGGGCCATCACCTTGCCCACCGCCGCGATATCGCCGCCAGAGAAGATGGCGCCCAAGGCGGCGACCAGGACCATGGACAGAAGGTAGAAGATCAGGATGGCAATGATCGCCAGCACGTAGGTCCCAAACATCGGCCAGAAGAGCCCCTTGGTCAGGCGCCAGGAATCGAAGATGGCGAGTCGGTTCTCAGAGAAGGTGATCACCGGCCCCAGCGACATCCGGACGGCCACGTAGACCAGGAGGCCGGACAGGGCGAACCCGATCAACCCGCCGAACAGGGCACCCGCACCCGCAAGCCCGATGAGGCCGGCAGCAATGCCGCCCACCAGCACTACCACGACAACGGCGAGGATGAAGAGGAGGGTGTAGATGAGCGAGAGGGCGATCAGACGGGCTTCCTCGCGGCCAAACTGCACCGGATGAATGCGTGAGTCCTCAGGGTCGAGGACCAGCCTGAAGACCGCGGCGGCGATTACAGCCTGGACGACGAGGCCAACAGGAATGAGGACCGCATAGAGGGGCGCGAGCGCCAAAAAGCTTTCGAGGGCTGCCGATGGGTCATTCGACGGATTGGCGCTGGCGGCCTCGAGTTCGGCAAGACTGGTGTTAAGCCCCAAGCCGAAAAGGGCCAGAGGCATGAGCAGATTCACAACAAGGAAGAAGCCGGTCCAGATCAAGAGGGTCCGGGGCTTTTCCCAGGTCACCCTAAAGCCTTCAAATGCCGCATCTGTCGTGGAAAACACCGTCATGTCGCGCACCTGAACCGTTACCCTGAGGGCCTTGAATCGGTTCCTTCCCCTGATGCCATTTGGCGACTGCACCCCGTCATGTGCAAGGGCGGCGGAGGTTCGGCTCGCGATCCCGCAAGATCGTTGCTAGTTAGCCACGCATGTCCATTCTCCCCATACACGTCATCGGCGGCGGCCTGGCCGGTTCCGAAGCCGCCTGGCAGATCGCCCAGGCCGGCGTTCCCGTCATCCTGCATGAAATGCGCCCCGTCCGGGGCACCGACGCCCACCACACAGACGGGCTCGCCGAACTGGTCTGTTCGAACTCCTTCCGGGCCGACGACTGGACGTCGAACGCGGTGGGCCTGCTGCACGCCGAGATGCGCAACCTCGATTCCCTGATCCTGGCCTGCGGCGACGCCCACCAGGTACCGGCCGGGGGTGCCCTTGCCGTCGACCGGGACGGCTTCTCGGCCGCCGTGACGGCGCGCCTGACCTCCCATCCCCTCGTGACGATCGAGAGGGGCGAGGTGGCGGGCGAGCCTCCGGCCGACTGGGACAGCGTCATCATCGCGACGGGACCCCTGACCTCCCCCGACCTGGCGGCGGCCATCCAGGGCCTGACCGGGGAGGATGAATTGTCCTTCTTCGACGCGATCGCCCCCATCGTGACCCTTGAGTCCGTCGACATGGACATCGCCTGGCGCCAGTCGCGCTATGACAAGGCGGGCCCCGGCGGCGACACCCAGGCCTACATCAACTGCCCCATGGACCGGGACCAGTACGAGGCCTTCATCGACGCCCTCCTGGCGGGACCGAAGTCGGAATTCCGCGAGTGGGAGAACGTGCCCTACTTCGATGGCTGCCTGCCGATCGAGGTCATGGCGGAGCGCGGGCGGGAAACCCTTCGGCATGGCCCGATGAAGCCCGTCGGCCTGACCAACGCCCACCGCCCGGAGGACAAGGCCTGGGCCGTGGTACAGCTGCGCCAGGATAACGCCCTTGGAAGCCTCTGGAACATGGTCGGCTTCCAGACGAAGCTGAAGCACGGGGCCCAGTCCGAGATTTTCCGCATGATCCCCGGGCTGGAGAAGGCGGTCTTCGCCCGGCTCGGCGGCCTGCACCGGAACACCTTCCTGAACAGTCCTCGGCTCCTGGATCGCCAGCTGCGGCTCCAGGCCCAGCCCCGGCTCCGGTTCGCCGGCCAGGTCACGGGGGTGGAGGGCTATGTAGAGAGCGCAGCCATGGGCCTGCTCGCCGGTCGGCTCGCGGCGGCGGAGCGGTTGGGGCAAGCCCTGGAGGCGCCGCCGGCCACCACGGCGCTGGGATCCCTGGTCAACCACATCACGGGTGGGCACCTGGACGGCGGCCGAGGATCCTTCCAGCCGATGAACATCAATTACGGCCTCATGCCCCTGGTAGAGGCCCCAAAGCGGGACGCCGACGGGCGGCGGTTGGGTTCAAAGGTCCGGAGCCACGGCCGCAAGCTCGCCATGGGCAAGCGCGCCCTGGCGGACCTGGCCGCCTGGGCGTCAGACGCGCCCGGTCAGCACAGCGCCCATCAGTCGCAGGCGGTCTCCGAGATCTGACGGCGGCCGACCCCGAGCCCGGGCCCGGGCGAGGGCCGCGTGGGCGACCGCAGGGAAGGCCTTCGCCGTCACGCGCCGCGCCGCCTTGAGGCGGGTCTCCAAGGGGGCCTGGGCGGCGTCCAGCGAGAGACCTGCGGTCCGGACAAGGCGACCGATCGACCAGGCGCCTCCGCCAGCGCGCGCCGCGCCAGGATCGCTTTCAGGGTCCAGGATGGAGGCCGCCAGAACGGCGCAGCCGCCGCCCGTGCCGTCAGCCCACTCCAGGGCCTCCTCCAGCGTCAGGGGCCGAGGGTCCAGCTCGCGGTAACGGGCATCCACCAGGGCCTCGAGGGCCCCGGGGTCCAGGCTGAAGGTCCGGGCCGCCTCGGCCAGGGCCTGGGCGACGGGATGGCGACGGACAGGGCCACCGGAAGCCATCTCGGCCAACACCTCTCCCCACCAGGCCAGGCGCATCTCGCCGACAAGGGGAGTCGAGGCGTTGCGCGGCGCGCGGGCCAGTTCCTGGTCGAAGGCGTAGAGGGCCACCAGGGCCCGGCGGGCCTCCGCGCCAGCGGCGAAACGGCTGGACAACCAGCGATCGGGGTCTGTCCGCGCCAGTGTGGCGTCGAGATCCCCGGGGGAGGACGTGTCTGGATCCGGCATGACCTGGGGCGTCGGGCTCAATGGAAAACGGGCCCGCAGGGACTGCGGGCCCGTCCGTTCCGGCAGATCCGGGGATCAGCCGAAGATGGTCTGATTCATGCCCATGGTGGCGAGCATGGGGATGGAGATGAAGGTGTTCAGGCGTGAGACCAGCATGGCGGTCCTGGCCGCCTTGGCCTTGGCGTCGGCGTCGGCCTCAACCATTCCCAGGGCAATCTTCTGGTTCGGCCAGATGAAGACCCAGACATTGAAGAACATGATGGTGGCGAGCCACATGCCCATGCCGATGAAGCTGTGCTGGGGATTGTGGCTGGTCAGGCCCAGAGCGAAGGCATCGAACAGGTAGCCGCGGTTGTAGGCGAGGATGACGCCAGCCACCCAGGTGAACAGGGCCGCCCAGCGGAACCAGAAGAGCGCTTCGGGCGCGATGTACTTGGACACCGCCGGCTTCAGCTCAGCCGGGATCTCCGGCATTTTCCGAAGCTGAACGAAGTTGAAATAGTACAGCAGCCCGATCCACATGATGCCGAACACCAGGTGCACGAAACGAAGCACCGCCTGGACGAAGATCGCATCGACCCCACCGGCATGATGCATGTAGCCACCGATCACAACCAGCGCGATGATCGAACTCAGGATCATCGTGTTCCGCAGGTTGGACAGCAGTCCCGAAGCAAATTTGAACATTTTCCAGCCCTTTGAAAATCTACCCTTAAACCCTTCTTAAGGGCATTCGGTGGGCTCGGGAAGCGGCGGTTTGAACCGGATCAAACTGCGATCAGGGCGGCGGCGACCCTGCGGCCTTCCGAGGTCAACAAGTTGTAGAGCCTGGCCGCCGCTGGAGTGTCGAGGAACTCGAGGCCCAGGCCTGCGGCGAGAAAGGCCTGGCGGACCTCCCTCGGTGGCAGGGCGTTGGACGCGCCCATGCCCAGGACCAGGAGCTCGCTGACCCCGGGCCCCGCCTTCAGGACCGGCGCGAGGGCCTCCACGGACAGGGCTGCCGCCGAAGCGATGGGCCAGGGATGGGCGATATCGTCCAGGATCAGGACGGACCCAGACTTCCAGTCGCCGGACAGGCGGAACCCGCCGCCGCCGAAGGCATCGACCTGCGGCGCCGCGCGGGTCATCTGCGCCGGGCGTCCGCCGGCTTTAGGGGTATCGCGTCCTCGTCGTCCCGGCGCACGCCCCAGAGCAGGATGATGGGCAGGGCGACGTAGATGGACGAATAGGTGCCAATGATCACGCCGAACACCATGGTGAAGACAAGGGGTAGCAGGACCGGACCTCCGAGGAACAGAGCCCCCGAGAGGGCGATGATGGCAGTGGAGCCCGTGATCAGGGTCCGCGACAGCCGCTCGTTCTCGGACCGGTTGATGATCTCGCCGAGGGGGGTGGTCTTGTACTTCCGCAGGTTCTCGCGAAGCCGGTCGAAGGTGATGACCTTCTCGTTCATCGAGTAGCCGATTACGGTTAGCAGGGCGGCGATGGAGGTCATGGAGACCTCAAGCTGGGCGATGGACAGGACGCCCAGGGTCAGGACTACGTCATGCAGCACCGCGACAATGGCCCCGAGCCCGAACTGCAACTGGAAGCGGAACCAGATGTAGAGAAGCATCAGCAGCATGGCGACGCTGAGGGCGATAGCCCCTGACCGCGCAAGCTCGCCGGAGACCTTTCCGCCGACCGTCTCGGCCCGGCGGATCTCAATTCCCGGGAAGGCCTTCTGAAGGGCCGTCTTGACGGTCTGGGTGCTCTGGTTGAGGTCGGCGTCGCTCGGCACCCGATACCTCAGTATGGCACCGTTGCCCGCCCCCAGGGACTGGACCTGGGCGTCTTCGCCGCCGGCCTCGGTCATCACCCGGCGCAAACCGCCGATGTCGAGAGGCTTCTGGGTCTGCACCTCGATCAGGGCACCGCCCACGAAGTCGATGCCGAAGTTCAGGCCCCGGACGATGAAGGAGCCCACCGACCCCGCGATCAGGATAGCGGACAGCACCGCGGCGATCGGCGCCAGTCGCACGAAGTCGAAGTCGAAGTCTCGGGGCAGGTTTCGGATGAAGGGCCAGCGCATGGGAGCCTCTAGACGATGGGCAGGGTCTTGGGCTTCTTCGCCCGGTACCACCAGCCGATCAGCAACTGGGTCACCACCACCGCCGTAAAGACCGAGGTGACGACGCCGATCAGCAGGGTCCAGGCGAAGCCGCGCACGGCCCCGGCTCCGAACATGAACATGATGACGGCCGAGATGGCGCTGGTGATGTTGGCATCCAGGATGGACACCAGCGCTCTCTGGTAACCTTGTTCCAGGGCCTGGAGGGGCGAACGCCCCAGATGGGCCTCGTCCCGGACCCGTTCATAGATGAGGACGTTGGCGTCCACGGCGACCGCAAGGGTCAAGATTATGCCAGCGATGCCCGGGAAGGTCAGGGTGGCCTGGGTCAAGGACATGGCACCGATGATCAGGAGCACGTTCAGGATAAGTCCCAGGGCGGCAAAGACGCCGAACAGGCCGTAGGCAAGGATGATGAAGACAAACATGGCCACGGCGCCGATCGCCAGGGAGATGGCTCCGGCGCGAACAGCGTCGGCCCCGAGTTCGGCACCCACCGTGTTCTGCTGCTCGATCCTGAGCGGCGCCGGCAGGGCACCGGCCCGGAGCAGGACCGCCAGTTCATTGGCGGACTCGGCGGTGAAATTACCGGAAATCTGCCCCGAACCCCCCAAGATGGCGCTCTGGATCACCGGGGCCGAGATGACCTTGCCATCAAGGACGATGGCAAAGCGCTTGCCGATGTTGCTGGCTGTGACCTCGCCGAACCGGGCCGCGCCCTGGCCGTTGAAGCGGAAATTCACTACCGGTTGGCCCGAGCGGCCGTCGAAGCCCTGAGTGGCCTCGGTGAGCATTTCGCCAGTGACCACGGCCCGCTTCTTCACCAGCAGGGGCCCTTCGGCCTGGCTTGGCAATATGATTGAGCCTGGCGGAATCCGACCCTCGGCCGCCTCGGCCACCGAGACGGAGTCGTCGACCATCTGGAAGGTCAGCTTGGCGGTCTGGCCGATGATCGACTTCAGGCGTTCAGGATCGCTCTCGCCGGGCGCCTGAACCACGATCTGGTCCAGGCCCTGGCGCTGGATCGCCGGCTCCCGGGTGCCGAGGGCATCGATCCGGCGACGGATGATCTCGATCGACTGGTCCACGGCCCGGCTGGCCTCGGTGTTCAGGGCCTGGGCGGAAAAGCCGAGCTTAATCCGCTGGTCGGGCTGGGCGGCGAGTTCAAGCCCGCTGCCTCCTGCGGACACCGCGCCGCCAAGGCGGGACCTCAGGAGGTTGAGGGCCTCGTTCAGGCGGCCGGGATCCGTGATTCGGACCGTGACGTCCTGTCCCACCTGGCCCAGGTCTGTGAAGGCGATGTCCTCGCCCTTCAGGGTGGTGCGGATATCCTCGATCAGGTTGGTGGTCTTCTCTGCGCGCAGGGCCCCGGTATCGACCGACAGCTTGAGGTAGGAGCCGCCCTGCAGGTCGAGGCCGAGGTTTAGCGTCTGCTTGGGCAGAAAGGGCGGCAGGGCCTCGCGCAGGTTGGCCGGCAGGAGGTTCGGCAGCGTGAAGAGCACGCCGAAGATCAGGGCGGCGACAACCGAGATCAGCCGCCATCGGGAAGGAGCCAGCATGAGCCCTGGCCTAGGCCTTGGCGTCGTTGGCTGCGGACTCGGAGCGTGTGCGTACGCTGGTGATCATGCCCTTGACCACCTTCACGGTGACGCCCTGGGCGATCTCGACGCCAACTTCTGCGTCCTCGACCCGCACGACCTTGCCGATCACGCCCGAGGGCAGGACAACAACGTCATTGCGCTTGAGTGCCGCGAGCATGTTCTGGTGATCCTTCATCCGCTTCTGCTGGGGGCGGATCATGAGGAAGTAGAACAGGGCGAAAAGCCCGATCAGGGGAGCGACCTGGATCAGCATAGCCTGCATCCCGCCGGCGGAGGCTCCGGCGACAGTTTGGGCGAAGGCGGGCGTGGCGAACATGGGCTCTCCGAAAAAGGGCGGGCGCGCGCCGCGCCCGAATTCAGGGTGGCCGGAAGCTATGCGCTCGACCGACCTTTTGCAATGGAGGGGCGGGATGGCTAATCACATGACATGACCGAGGACCTGTCCCCCCTGCTGATCCGCATCGCCGAGGCGCTGGAGCGCCTGGCGCCCAGCCCTCCCGAGGTGCCCGACTTCAGTCTGGCGCGATTGTTCCGGCATGACGCCGCCCGCGCCCGGTTCGCACCCGCCCGGGACTACGCCCTGCCCCTCGACGCCCTGTTGGGGGTGGATCGCCAGAAGGCGCTCCTCTGCGCCAACCTCGAGCGCTTCGCCTCGGGACTGCCCTTCAACCATGTCCTGCTCTGGGGCGTGCGGGGCGCCGGGAAGAGCTCGATGGCCAAGGCCGCCTTCATGGGCATGGCCGCGGATCGCAGCGACCTGAAGCTGGTGGAGGTGGACCGTGATGAGGTCTCCGCCCTGCCCCGCCTCTTCGACCTGCTGGGGGGGCGGCCCGAACGCTTCGTAGTGCTCTGCGACGACCTGTCCTTCGAGGACGGCGCAGAGGCGGCCAAGGCGCTCAAGTCCGCCCTCGAGGGCGGCGTGTCCGGCCCTCCCTCCAATGTCCTGTTCCTGGCCACCTCTAACCGGCGTCACCTCATGCCGAGGGGCCATGTGGAGGATCGCGGGCTGATCGCCGCCGCCGAGGATGCCGAGGAGGAGGTCAGCGTCTCCGACCGGTTCGGGCTCTGGATCGGCTTCCCGCCCATGGACCAGCCGACCTACCTGGCGGCCGTGCGTGGCTATGCCCGTCGCTATGGGCTACCGGTGCGCGGGCTCGATCGCCGGGCCCTGCAGTGGGCCCAGGCCCGGGGTGGCCGCTCGGGCCGGGTGGCCTGGCAGTTCATCCTCGACCACGCAGGGTCGAAGGGAATCGCCCTGCCCCTCTGATTCCCAGGATCTAGCGGGGCAGCAGGAGGGTGGGTGCCACCGGCCGCGCGCGTTCCGCCGGCGTGGGCGCATAGCGGATCTCGAAGTGCAACTGGGGCTCAGAGACCCCGCCAGTGTCGCCCGCCTCGCCGATCTGCTGGCCCTGCAGGACCTTCTGCTGGATCTTCACATCCACGTTCGACATGTGGGCGTAGGCGGTGACCCAGCCGTCAGGGTGCTTGATCAGCACCAGGTTCCCGAAGCCGGGCACCTGATCGCCGGCATAGACCACCTCGCCCGCCGCCGAGGCGCGGACAGGGGCCCCGCGGGCGGCTCGGATATTGACGCCGTCGTTCCTCTGCCCTGTCCCCTTGGGCCCGAAGTCCGAAAGGATCTCTCCCCGAATCGGCCAGACGAAGCGGCCCTTCCCGAGGGTGGCGATCTGGGCGTCGGTCAGGGGCGTCGTGCTGGCGGTCGCCGGCGGCGTGAAACCACCGGACTGCGGTCGGGGGGCGGGCGGCGCCGGGGTCGGGACGACCACTGGCGGCGCAGTGCGGGAGGACGGCGGTCTGACCGGCGGCGGAGTCACGGGCTGCGGGGGTGTCGTGCGCACCGTCGGCGGCGGGACCGGCGCAGGCGTCACAGGCTTTGGAGCTGCAACCTGCGGCGTGGGAACCGGGACCGGCGGGGTCACCAGGACGGGCGCGGGTGACGGCGTCGGAACCGGGGTCCGGACTGGAGCCGGCGGCGGCGGCGCCGCCTTTCCGGGCTCGGTCCTCAAGGACGGGGCGCTGGTCGCGGGATCCTCGAGAGGCGCCTCGAGAGGCGCTTCGGCCTCGGGCGCCGGCGGCTTGACGGCCGGAGCCGGACGGGGCGCCGGCGTCGCAGGCGTGCGCACGGTCTCGCGGATCGGACCCCGGTCGCGGACCCCCTCCGGCAGGAGCAGGCGCTGTCCGGAACGCAGGGACGAGGTGGTCTTGACGCCATTGGTCGCAGCCAATGCCTTGGGCGTGGTCCCGAAACGGCGAGCAACCACGGCGAGGGTGTCGCCTTCCGTTGCGACATAGGCCTTCCGGGTCTCGGCCGGGCCCTTGAGGACCTGGCCGGGCTTGAGGGCGTAGGGAGACTTCAGCCCGTTCAGGGCCGCCAACTCCTTGCGGGTCAGGCCCATCCGGTCGGCGATCGCGTCGACGCTATCGCCCTTGCGAACCGTGTAGGCGGCGGGCTTGCCCTTGACGGAGATGACCTTCCCGCCAGCCAGGGTGCGGGTGCTGACCTTGTCGCGGGGGGCCTCTTCAGGCGCCGCAAGGGTCGGCTCCGCGGCGTCGCGGACGGTTTCCGGGCGGGACTCGCGGACGGGTGCCGGGGGCTTGGGGGCGGGCGCAGAGGTCAACCGCACCGGACCCCGGTCACGATAGCCGTCTGGCAGGCTGAGTTTCTGGCCAGACCGCAGGGCCGCTGAGGTCCGCAGGCCATTCTCCGCCGCAAGTGCCTTTGACGTCACGGAGAACCGGCGGGCGACGGCCTCGAGGCTGTCCCCATCGGCGACGACATAGGCCTTGCGCGTCTCGGGCGGGCCCTTGAGCTTGCGGCCGACGCTGAGGGCATAGGGCGACTTCAGCCCGTTCAGGTCAGTCAGGGCCTTTCGGGTCATGCCCATCCGGTCGGCGATCTCGTCCACGGTGTCGCCACTGCGCACCACGTAGGTCGAGGGACCGCTACTGACCGAGACCACCCGGCCGGCCGCCTGGGCGCGGCTCGGAGCGGACCCGGCGCCACCGGGGACCTTCAGCTTCATGCCGGCGTCAATCCGGGCCCCGGCGCCAAGGTCATTGGCTTCGGAAAGGGCCTCGGGGCTCACGCCGACCTTGCGGCTGATGCCCGTGAGGGTATCGCCCCGCTGGACGGTGTAGGACCCGCCAGTCGCCTGCATAAGGGCCAGTTGCACCGGCACCTCGCGTGCGAAGGCGACCGTCGAAGGACCCACCAGCGCGGTCGAAGCCGCAAGCATGAGGACGGTCCGGTTGAGAAAACTGCTCATCGCCGCTCCGGCACTGTTTACCCGCTGTGGCGTCCCGACCTGGATCGACGGCGCGATCTGGTCAGTGACCCCAGGAAATCGTCACTTTTTAGGCCGGCTCAGGAGTCCTTTGCCACGCCATCCAGCAGAGGCACAAACCGCACCTCCGCCAGGGTCTCTACCGTGAAACCGCCCTCCCCGTCCCCGACATAACGGTTGAGGTCCTGGACAGGTCCGCGTCCCACAGGCGCGACCAATACCCCGTTTGGCTTCAGTTGCGCCAGCAGAGCACGAGGAACACCGGGGGCCGCTGCGGTCACCATCACACGATCAAAGGGCGCCTGTTCCGGCCATCCCTGGCCGCCATCGCCAAACCTGGTGATGACATTGGTCAGTCCCAGTTGCCGGAACCTGTCCTCGGCCGCGGACATCAGGGTCCGGTACCGCTCGACTGAATAGACCAGCCGGGAAAGCTTGGACAGTATGGTGGTCTGGTAGCCAGACCCCGTCCCGATCTCGAGGACCCGCGATCGTTTCTCGATCCGAAGGGCCTGGGTCATCATCCCGACGATGTAGGGCTGGCTGATGGTCTGGCCGCAGGCAATCGGAAGGGCCTGATCCTCGAAGGCCCGCTCCTGGAAGAGCTCTGGCGTGAAGAGGTCCCGGGGCGTGGTAGCGATAGCGTTCAGTACAGGGGCGTCGGTGACGCCCTGGGCCTTCAGGCCTTCAATCAGCCGGGCATGGCGTGGATCCGCGGGCGTGTGGGGACGACGCACCATCCTCAGGCCTTCGGCGGGGCGCCGCCGAGGACCGCCCGCATCCGGTGGACAGTTTCCTGGTGGGTCAGGTCGATGTGAAGGGGCGTAACCGAGATCCGGCCATCGTAGATCGCCCGCAGGTCCGTTCCCGCAGCCGGGGCCGACAGCTCCCTGCGGAACCCCATCCAGTAGTAGGTCTCCCCGCGCGGGTCGGTCCGCTGTACCGCCTGGCGCACATGAAGGTCGCGGAAGGTCTGTCGGGTGACCTCAACCTCCCGGATCTGGTCCAGGGCGCGCGATGGGAAGTTGACGTTCATGACCACGTCGGAGGGCCAGCCAATCTCTACCAGACGACGGACAATACCGGGCCCGAAATGCTCCGCCGGCTCGAAGACGGGCTGGTCGGGCATCTCCTCCCCGGGGGTGGGCCAGCTCATCTGCGAGAGGGCTATGGACGGGATCCCAAGGGCCATGCCCTCGATGGCGCCGGCGACGGTCCCCGACATGGTAACGTCCTCGGCCAGGTTGGCGCCCCGGTTGACCCCCGAAAGAACAAGGTCGGGACGATCTGTGCCCATGAGTTCGGTCACGGCCAGCATGACGCAGTCGGTCGGGGTGCCGGTGGTGGCGAACCGGCGGTCGTCGAGCCTGCGAACCCGCAGGGGTTCGGCCAGGGTCAGGGAGCGGCTGGCGCCGGACTGTTCGTATTCCGGTGCACAGATCCAGATATCGTCGCTGATCGTCCTGGCGATCCGCTCCAGGGACACGAGGCCCTCTGCGTGGATGCCATCATCGTTGGTCAGGAGAATACGCACGGGCTCAGGCATTCCCGTCAATGTGGGTGACGCCGCCCATATAGGCCTGAAGGACTTGGGGAATGGCGATACGGCCGCCCTCGTCCTGGTAGTTCTCCAGGAGCGCCACCAGGGTCCGGCCTACGGCCAGGCCGGAACCATTCAGGGTGTGGACGTAGCGCGTTCCCTTCTCGCCAGCGGACTTGGTACGCGCATCCATCCGGCGAGCCTGGAAATCCCCGCAGTTCGAGCAGGAGCTGATCTCGCGGTACCGGCCCTCGCTGGGCAGCCAGACCTCCAGGTCATAGGTGCGGCGAGCGCTGAAGCCCATGTCACCCCGGCAGAGCAGCATGGTGCGGAAGGGCAGGTCGAGCCGCTTCAGAACCGCCTCGGCGCAGGACACCATGCGCTCGTGCTCGGCATCGGACTGGTCCGGCTCTGTGATGGAGACCAGCTCAACCTTGTAGAACTGGTGCTGGCGGATCATCCCCCGGGTGTCGCGGCCAGAGGCACCTGCCTCCGAGCGGAAACAGGGCGTGAGGGCGGTCAGGCGCAAGGGCAGGGTCTCGGCGGCGAGGATCTGCTCGCGTACCAGGTTGGTCAGGGACACTTCGGCGGTGGGGATGAGCCAGCGGTCGTCCGTAGTCCGGAAGAGGTCTTCCGAAAACTTCGGGAGCTGGCTGGTGCCGAACAGAGCGATATCCCGCACGAGGAGCGGCGGTGAGACCTCGGTATAGCCATGCTCCAGGGTCTGGATGTCGAGCATGAACTGGCCGAGGGCACGCTCGAGGCGCGCCAGAGGGCCCTTCAGGACCACAAACCGGGCGCCGCTCATCCGCGCGGCGGCCTCGAAGTCCATAAGCCCCAGGGCCTCGCCAAGATCAGCGTGATTTCGTGGCGCCTGGATGGCGAAGGGTTCTCCCCAACGCCGAATTTCAACGTTGCTGGCCTCGTCCTCCCCAGGCGGGACGTCCTGAGCCGGAAGGTTTGGCAGGCTGGCCAGCAGGTCGCGAAGGGCCTCCTCGGCTGCCTTCGCCCGCTCGGCGTCGCCGGCCGCTTCCGCCTTCAGGGCCTCGACCTCGTTGAACAGGCGCGCGGCGGCGGCCTCATCCTTCGCCGCCTTAGCCTGGCCGATCCGCCTGGACAGGTCGTTGCGCCGGGCCTGGGCCGCCTCGGACGCACTTCTGGAAGCCCGGACCTGCTGGTCAAGCTGGAGCGCCTCGGCAGACGCCCCGGACCGGCCCTTGGCCGCCCAGGCCATCTCGTAGAGGTCGGGTTGGTCGCGCAGGGCTCGGATGTCGTGCATGGGCGGGAGGTCTCAAGGATAGGCCGCCCTGTCTAGTCCGCGTCGCCGGGGGCGCCAACCGCCAAGGGACGAAGTCAGGCGTCGGAAGCTTCTGCTTCCGCCTTCTGGTTGCGCATTTCGATCAGCCGCACGCACCAGATCGAGATTTCGTAGAGCAGGACAATAGGCACGGCGAGCATCAGCTGGCTGATGGGATCTGGCGGCGTGACCACGGCGGCGACGACGACGATGCCAACAATGGCGTAGCGACGGAATTCACGGAGGACCGACGAACTCACCATCCCGGCCATGCCCAGGAGGGTCAGGACGACAGGGAGCTGGAAACAAAGGCCGAAGGCCATCAGCAGGGTGGTGACCAGGGTCAGGTAATCCGAAACCTTCGGCAGGAGTTCCACGCTGATCCCGCCCGTCCCGGTGATCTGCTGGGATAGGGAGAACCAGAGAACAAACGGGAAAATGAAAAAGTAAACGAGCGCCCCACCCAGGGTGAAGAGCAGGGGCGAGGCGATGAGAAAGGGAAGAAAGGCCCGCCGCTCTCGCTTGTAGAGCCCGGGTGCCACGAAGCCGTAGACCTGGGAAGCCAGCACAGGGAAGGCGAGGACAACGGCCCCGAAACCCGCAAGCTTGAGCTTGGTGAAGAAAAATTCGAGGGGCTCCGTATAGATCAGCTTGAGCACCTGCCCCTGGACAGCCGGGATCTCCTTGGCCCCGATCAGGACCAGGAGAAGATCAAAGGGTCCGCCTCCCGGCCGGGGGCCGGTCGAGGGGATGAGGTGTAGGGCCTGGAGGAGACCGTCGAAGAACCCGGTTTTCAATCCCGACGTCTGGGCTGCGGCCTGGGCAGCCTTCTGCACCGCGAGTAGACTCGCGGCGGCCTCGTAGGGTCTCAGGAGCAAGCGGTAGATATCGTCGGCGAAGGCGAAACAGACGATGAAGGCCAGGGTGACGGCAATGAGCACACGGATCAGCCGCTGCCGAAGCTCGATCAGGTGGTCGAGAAGAGGCGCACGCGAGGCTTCGATCTCGTCTTCGGGTCCATGCGGCTCGCTCATTCGGGCGCTCCCGCAGATTTCCGGCGACGGCGGGGCTTGGGCGCTGGCGGCACTTCGGGTAGCGGCTCCGAAACGACTGAGGGTTCAGGATCCGGAGCCGCGATCTCGACGGGGTTACCGCCCATCGGGGGATGAAACTGGATGTCTGAACCCTGAAGGCTGTCGCCGATCTCCCGGAAGACCTGGTTCACGTCAGCGGTCTCGCTGGTCAGGAGGTCGCCCTGCGAACGC
>Ga0209598_10000361_pt1 | contig 36448 bp, 34 predicted proteins | sample M_140807_EF_Meta_FD_187317 | JGI IMG/M metagenome (GOLD analysis project Ga0209598, IMG submission 187317) | Freshwater microbial communities from Lake Montjoie, Canada to study carbon cycling - M_140807_EF_MetaG (SPAdes) (version 2) | ecosystem: Environmental > Aquatic > Freshwater > Lake...
CCTGATGCTCGGCCAGGATTGGGCCGAGCAGGTCGTCGAGGTCGCCTTCCATGACCGCCGCAATCTTGTAGAGGGTGAGGTTGATGCGATGGTCCGTGACCCGGCCTTGTGGAAAGTTGTAGGTGCGGATGCGCTCGGATCGGTCGCCCGAGCCGACCAGCGACTTGCGGGTGGCGGCTTCTTGCGCCTGCGCTGCGCGGACCTGCTGGTCGCGAATCCGGGTGGCGAGCACTTTCATCGCCTTGTCCTTGTTGCGGTGCTGCGAGCGGTCGTCCTGGCACTCGGCAACCAGCCCGGTCGGCAGGTGGGTGATCCGCACGGCCGATTCGGTCTTGTTGACATGCTGCCCGCCTGCGCCGGAGGCACGAAAGACGTCGATCCGGATGTCGTCGGGCGAGATCGTGACCTCGCCGGTCTCATCGGCCTCGGGCATGACTGCTACCGTGCAGGCGGAGGTGTGAATGCGGCCCTGAGTTTCAGTCTGTGGCACACGCTGCACCCGGTGTCCGCCGGATTCGAACTTCAAGCGCGAATAGACGGCATGGCCTGCGATCCGAACGATCGCTTCCTTGTAGCCACCCAGATCGGACGGACTCTCCGAGAGCAATTCGGTCTGCCAGCCGCGTCGCTCGGCATAGCGCAGGTACATGCGCAGCAGGTCTGCGGCGAACAGGGCGCTTTCGTCGCCACCAGTGCCGGCGCGGATCTCGAGAATCACATCACGGGCATCGTCCGGATCGCGCGGTAGCAGCAGGTGTTCGAGCACGGCCGACTCGGTGGCCAGGCGGGCATCGGCCTGGGCGATTTCCTCCAGGGCAAACTCTCGCATCTGCGGGTCTTCGCGCAACTGCAGGGCGGTGTCGAGGTCGCCGCGGGCCTGACGCCAGGCAACGAAATGCTCGACCACCTCGACCAGCTCGGCATGCTCCCGGTTGAGCTTGCGCCAGGCGGCCATGTCGCGCGATGCGTCCTCGCTCGAGAGCAGGGCCGAAACTTCTTCAAGCCGCTCCTCGAGGCGGGCGAGCTTGGCAAGCATCGAGGCTTTCATGGGTGATCAGGCAGACGCGACGCAGATGGGTTGAGCTGGATTTCGCCGTGCGAGGCCGGCGAAACCGGCCCCCTCAGGACTTGTCTTCAGGCAGGAGTCGATCGATCAGGGCGCCGATCTGTTGCTGTGCCGGACCGGGCCGCTGCAACAGCGTGGTCGGGCCGTGCAGGAATTTGCCGGTCAGGCCGTTGGCCAGGGCTTCCAGCACAACGCCGGGATCGTCACCGCGAGCCAACATTTTACGCGCCCGCTCGAGTTCGCTGGCTTTCAGGGCTTCGCCTCGCGCATGCAGGGCGCGAATCGCCGGGACGGCCTGTCGGGCCGACAGCCAGTCCATGAAGGCGCCCACTCGGGTGTCGATGATCGATTCGGCCTGGCTCACCGCCATCTGACGGTTCTCCATGCCGGTCTGAACCGCCTTGCCCAGGTCATCGACGGTATACAGAAAGACGTCATCGAGGCGTGCGACTTCCGGTTCGATGTCGCGCGGCACGGCCAGATCGATCATGAAGATGGGCCGACGGCGGCGGACCTTCAGGGCCCGCTCGACCATGCCCAGGCCAATGATCGGCAGCGAGCTTGCCGTGCAGGACACCACGATGTCGTGTTCTGCGATGCGATCGGGCAGATCGGCCAGCCGCAGGGTCTGTGCGCCGAAGCGCTGGGCGAGTTTTTCGGCGCGCTCGGCAGTCCGGTTGGCCACCGAGATGCGACGCGGCTGCTGCGCTGCAAAGTGGGTTGCAGCCAGTTCGATCATCTCGCCGGCGCCCACGAACAGGATCGATGTGTCGCGCAGGTCTTCGAAAATGCGCTGAGCCAGTCGCACGGCGGCGGCCGACATTGACACCGAATGCGCCCCGATCTCGGTCTGACTGCGCACCTCCTTGGCCACCGCGAAGGTTCGCTGAAACAGCTGGTGCAGATGAGTCCCCAGGGCGTCGGCTTCCTGCGCGACCCGGGCGGCATCTTTCATCTGACCCAGGATCTGCGGCTCACCGAGCACCATGGAATCCAGCCCGGAGGCGACCCTGAATGCATGGCGCACCGCCTCGTGATTGGGCAGGGCATACAAGTGTTCGTCCAGGGCTGGCGCGGCGGTCAGGCCGTTGCGCTCGATCATCCAGCTGGAGATCGCTGCCCGTGCTTCCTCCGGGGCGGGGGTCGCACAGTAGATTTCGGTGCGGTTGCACGTCGAGAGGATCGCTGTCTCAGGCAGCACAGAACGCAGCTGTCTGCGCAGGTCGGCCACCGCGTCACGCAGCACGTCGCCCGGAAAGGCGACCTTCTCACGCAGCGAGAGCGGCGCAGTGGTGTGGTTCAGACCGAGTGTCAGCAGATTCATGTCATGCCCGAGTGTCAGGCTGAGTTTACACGGGGATATGGTTTCAGTGTGCAGACAGGAATAATTTATAGACCGGATTGTCCGACTCGTCCCAATGGGGGTAGCCCAAGGAGTCCACGAAGGCATCGAATTCTGCACGTTCTTCGGGCGGAACCTGCACGCCAACCAGAATTCGCCCGTAGTCGGCACCGTGATTCCGATAATGAAACATCGAGATGTTCCAGTTCGGGCTCATCGCGGTCAGAAAGCGCATCAGGGCGCCCGGGCGCTCAGGGAACTCGAAGCGGTAGACGATTTCGTCACGGGCCAGCACGGAGTGTCCGCCCACCATGTAGCGCACATGCAGCTTGGCCAACTCGTCGTCGGTCAGGTCCAGCGTGCGAAAACCCGCCGCCTCGAAGCCTGCAGCGGTCTCGTGGGCATGGCGCCGGTCGGGCACCTGCAGTCCGACAAAAACATGCGCCAGACTTGAATCGGCGATCCTGTAGTTGAATTCGGTGACGTTGTGCGGACCGACCAGCTCACACAGCCGCCGGAAACTGCCCCGCTCCTCCGGGATGGTGATGGCGAAGATCGCTTCCCGTTGCTCGCCGATCTCGGCACGTTCCGAGACGAAGCGCAGTCGATCGAAGTTCATGTTCGCACCGCAGGCAATGGCGATCAGCGTCTTGTCGCGCAGCGGCGCGCCAAGGGTCTGCGATTCGCGCTCGACCCAGGCCTTCAGCCCGGCAATCGCCAGCGCCCCGGCCGGCTCCAGGATGGAGCGGGTGTCCTGAAAGACATCCTTGATTGCGGCGCAGGCGGCATCGGTGTCGACCCGGATGATTTCGTCGAGGCACTCGCGGCACAGTCGGAATGTTTCCTCACCGACCAGCTTCACCGCGGTGCCGTCGGAAAACAGTCCGACGTCTTTCAGCACGACCCGCTCACCGGCTTCGATCGAGCGGGCCATGGCATCGGAGTCGAAGGTCTGAACGCCGATCAGCTTCACCTCGGGGCGCAGTTCACGCACATAAGCTGCGATGCCAGCGGCCAGCCCGCCGCCCCCGATCGCAATGAAGATTGCATCGATCGGGCCGGGGTGCTGGCGCAAAATTTCCATGCCGATCGTGCCCTGACCGGCAATGACGTCCGGGTCGTCGAATGGGTGCACGAAGGTCAGCGATTCTCGGGCCTGCAACTCGATCGCATGGGCATAGGCGTCGCTGTAGGAGTCGCCGTGCAGCACCACATTTGCACCGCGGGCCAGCACCGCGTCGATCTTGACCTGAGGGGTGGTGACCGGCATCACGATGACGGCCCTGCAGCCCAGACGCTGGGCGGCCAGCGCCACGCCCTGAGCATGGTTGCCGGCAGACGCCGCAATGACGCCACAGGCCCGCTGCGCTTCGGTCAGGTGAGCCATCTTGTTATAGGCACCGCGCAGCTTGAAGGAATGCACCGGCTGCAGGTCTTCGCGCTTCAGCAGCACGGTGTTGCCGAGCCGTTCGCTGAGCCAGTCTGCCCGTTCGAGTGGCGACTCGCTGGCGACTTCATAAACGCGGGCGCTGAGGATGCGCTTGAGGTATTGGGCCGGCATACATTCCCGAAGGTCAGCCCGCGATTCTACCCTCGGCATAGAATCGCGATCGCATGATGGAATCCCTGGTCGAGAGCCTGATCGCCTGGTTCGCCTTGCCACGCAACGGCCTGGCCAGCGTGTTCATCATCTCGTTCGTCTCGGCGACCCTTTTGCCGATGGGCTCCGAGCCCGCCGTCTTCGGGTATGTGAAGCTCAATCCGGATGCGTTCTGGGTGACGGTGCTGGTGGCGACTTTGGCCAACACGCTCGGTGGACTCACGAACTACGCGCTGGGCCGCGCCGCCAAGGCGGCGGTGGCGCCTCGGGATGGCACCCGGTATCTGGCCTGGTTCCAGCGGTTTGGTGCAAAGACGTTGCTGCTGTCCTGGCTGCCGGTGGTGGGCGATCCGCTGTGTGCGGTGGCCGGTTGGCTTCGTTTGCCGGTTTGGTCGTGCGTGGCCTGGATGGCGCTGGGCAAGCTGCTGCGCTACACCACCATGACCTCGGCCCTGCTCTGGATTCCTGACGAGTGGTGGCGGCGCCTGATTTCGATGTTCACCGGCGCCTGAGGCATGCCCTTCCTCCGAAGGTGGGAACCGGGTCGAGGGCTACAATCGGCGCTTTAAAGCCATCCGCTCAACGGACAGACCCTGATGAACGCGCCGATCCCGATGGCCCTTGCCGGCCAGGCTGCCGACGCACCTGCCCGGTTGCGCGAAATCCCGTACAACTACACCTCGTTCTCCGATCGCGAGATCGTCTGCCGCGTGCTCGGAGACGAGGCCTGGCAGATCGTCGAAGAACTGCGCATCGAGCGGCGTACCGGTCGATCGGCGCGGATGCTCTACGAGGTGCTCGGCGACATCTGGGTCGTCCAGCGCAACCCCTTCCTGCAAGATGACCTGCTCGACAATCCGCGCCGTCGTGCAGCCCTGATCGAGGCCTTGCAGCATCGGCTGACCGAAATCGATCGGCGCCGTGAGGTCGAGACCGGCGCTGAGCAAACCGGGTCTGCCCGGCACCGGGCATCGAGGGTGGTGCGCCTGCTCGAGCTCGCCCGCAGTGCGGTCGAGCGTTTTGAAGCCACCTTCGGGCAGACCGGGCAATTGCGTGCCCGTGCGCTCAAGCGCTTGTCAAAGATCACCGCCACCGACAACATCCGCTTCGATGGCATGTCGCGGGTCTCGCATGTGACCGATGCAACTGACTGGCGCGTCGAGTATCCCTTCGTGGTGCTCAATCCCGACAGCGAGGCCGAGATTGCGCCGATGGTGGCTGCGTGCATCGAGCTGGGCTTGACGATCATTCCCCGTGGGGGTGGCACCGGATACACCGGTGGTGCCGTGCCCCTGACGCCCCTGTCGGCGGTCATCAACACCGAGAAGCTGATCGGCCTGGGCGTGGTTGAACGCCTTCGCCTGCCGGGTGTGGAGCACGAGGTCGCCACGATCTTTTCCGAAGCCGGCGTGGTCACCAAGCGGGTGACCGAATCTGCCGACGCCGCAGGCCTGGTGTTTGCAGTCGACCCGACCTCGCTCGAGGCCTCGTGCATCGGCGGCAATATCGCGATGAATGCAGGCGGCAAGAAGGCGGTGCTCTGGGGGACGGCGCTGGACAACCTCGCCTGGTGGCGCATGGTTGATCCACAGGGCGACTGGCTCGAAGTGACCCGCCTCGACCACAACATGGGCAAGATCCATGATGTCGAACTCGCCCGGTTCCGCCTTGACTGGTTCGCCCCTGGACAACTCGGCGCAGATGGCCGCATGCAGGGCGAAGCGCTGCGCAGCCAGACACTCGAGATCGAAGGCCGGCGTTTTCGCAAGCAGGGCCTGGGCAAGGATGTCACCGACAAGTTTCTGGCCGGTCTGCCTGGTATCCAGAAAGAAGGCTGCGATGGCCTGATCACGTCGGCGCGCTGGGTGCTGCACCGCATGCCGAGCCATGTCCGCACCGTCTGTCTGGAATTCTTCGGGCAGGCCAAGGATGCCGTGCCGTCGATCGTCGAGATCAAGAACTACCTCGATGCCTGCCCGCATGGCGCAATCCTGGCCGGGCTGGAGCATCTGGATGAGCGGTACCTGCGTGCGGTGGGCTATGCCACCAAGTCGCGCCGGGGCGGGTTTCCCAAGATGGTCCTGTTCGGCGACATCGTCGGTGACGACGAAGACGGCGTCGCCCGCGCCACCTCCGAGGTGGTGAGGCTGGCGAACGGGCGGTCGGGCGAAGGCTTCGTGGCGGTGTCGCCCGACGCGCGCAAGACCTTCTGGCTCGATCGCGCTCGCACCGCGGCGATCGCCCGCCACACCAACGCCTTCAAGATTAACGAAGACGTGGTGATTCCGCTGCCTCGCATGGCCGAGTACACCGACGGCATCGAGCGCATCAACATCGAGCTGTCGATCGGCAACAAGCTCAAGCTCGTGGCTGCCCTCGAATCGATGCTGTCTGCCGATCCGGCGAGCCTGCCCCTTGGCAAGACCGACGAGGCCGGCCCGGACGGCCGCCTGCCGGCCGAGTTGCTCGAGCAGCGCGTGGTCGATGCGCGGCAGCGACTGAGCGCGGTGCGCACCCGCTGGCAGTACCTGCTCGGTTCGCTGGATGAACCGCTGGTTGAAGCGGCAAGCCGACTGGCGTCTGTGGGGCTCGAAGAAGCGGCTGCGATGGCGCTCGAACGGGGGCAGCGTGACCCGTCCCAGCGCCTGTTCCACCTGCTGCAGGACCGCAGCATTCGTGTGTCCTGGAAGACTGAGCTGCTGGCGCCGCTGTCGACTATTTTCGCCGGCCAGGCCTATCGCCCCTTGCTGGATCGTTGCGTCGAGCTGCATCGCAAGGTGCTGCGAGGCCGGGTGTTCGTCGCCCTGCACATGCATGCCGGAGACGGCAATGTGCACACCAACCTGCCGGTCAATTCCGACGACTACGAGATGCTGCAGGAGGCCAACGATGCGGTGGTGCGCATCATGGCACTGGCCCGGTCGCTGGATGGCGTTATCTCGGGCGAGCATGGCATCGGTATCACCAAGCTCGAGTTCCTCACGCCAGCCGAGATCCAGGAATTCCGCGACTACAAGCAGCGCATCGATCCCGAGGGTCGGTTCAACAAGGGCAAGCTGCTTGAGGGCGGCGATCTTCGCAATGCCTACACGCCGAGCTTCGGTCTGATGGGCGCTGAATCGCTGATCCTGCAGCAGTCCGACATCGGCTCGATTGCCGACTCGATCAAGGACTGCCTGCGCTGCGGTAAATGCAAACCGGTGTGCAGCACGCATGTGCCGCGCGCCAACCTTCAGTACAGCCCGCGCAACAAGATCCTCGCCACCTCATTGCTGATCGAAGCCTTCCTGTACGAGGAGCAGACCCGGCGTGGTGTGTCGATCCGGCATTGGGACGAGTTCGGCGATATCGCCGACCACTGCACCGTGTGCCACAAGTGCCTGGCGCCCTGCCCGGTCGACATCGACTTCGGCGATGTGTCGATGGCCATGCGCAACCTGCTGCGCAAGATGGGGCAAAAGCGGTTCAATCCGGGCACGGCTGCATCGATGTTCTTTTTGAACGCCACCAACCCGGCCACGATCAATGCCACCCGCAAGGTCATGATCGAATGGGGTTACAAGGCCCAGCGTATTGCGCATGATGTGCTCAAGCGTCCGGCCCTGGCCCAAACCGCCAAGCCGCCGGCAACACTGGGTCGCGCAAAACTCACCGAGCAGGTCATTCATTTCGTCAACAAGAAGATGCCGGGCAATCTGCCCAAGAAGGCGGCGCGTGCGCTGCTCGACATCGAAGATGCGCGTTACGTGCCGGTGATTCGCAACCCGAAGTCCACTGCGGTCGATGCGCAGGCGGTGTTCTATTTCCCGGGCTGTGGCTCGGAGCGGCTGTTCTCGCAGGTGGGTCTGGCCACGCAGGCGATGCTCTGGCATGTCGGCGTGCAGACCGTCCTGCCACCGGGTTACCTGTGCTGCGGTTATCCGCAGCGTGGCTCAGGCGAGTTCGATGCCGCCGAGAAAATCATCACCGACAACCGGGTGCTCTTCCATCGTGTCGCCAACACGCTGAACTACCTCGACATCCGCACCGTGGTGGTGTCCTGCGGCACCTGTTACGACCAGCTGCAGAAATACGAGTTCGAGCGGATTTTCCCGGGCTGCCGGATTCTCGACATCCACGAGTTCCTGATGGAAAAAGGGGTGCAGCTCGAGGGTGTGACCGGGACGCGCTACATGTATCACGACCCCTGCCACAGTCCGATGAAGGCGCATGCACCGCTCAAGGTGGTCAATGCGCTGATGAATGAGGCGGTCAACGGCAAGGTCGAGAAAAACGACCGCTGCTGCGGCGAATCGGGCACGCTTGCCGTGACTCGCCCTGACATCTCGACGCAGGTGCGCTTCAGGAAAGAGCAGGAAATGAAGGTCGGGGTCGAGGCGATCCGGGCAGGTCGCCAGGGGGCGCCTGCAGGCGAGTCAGGGCAGGCTTTCGATGGGCCAGTGAAAGTGCTGACCTCCTGCCCGTCGTGTCTGCAGGGGCTGTCTCGCTATGAAGGCGATGCGCCGGTGGAGGCCGACTACATCGTGGTCGAGATCGCCCGCCATGTGCTCGGAGAAAACTGGATGCCCGAGTATGTTGCACGGGCAAACAACGGCGGCATCGAGCGCGTGCTGGTGTGATTGAGCCGAATCGAGCCAGTCCTGAGCCCACCGCAGGCCTCAGGACTGGCTGAGGCTGTGTTCAGGCCATTTTCACTGCCGTGCCGCTGACAGCCACCATCATCATGCCGTTCGATTCACCCAGGACTTCATAGTCGAAGTCGATACCGACCACGCCATCAGCGCCCATTTCCCGGGCGGCCGCGATCATGTCCTGCATGGCTGCATCGCGGGCACCCGACAGAGCACGTTCATAGCCGCCAGCCCGCCCGCCGACCACATCGCGCACCGACGAGAACAGGTCGCGAAAGATGTTCGCCCCGATGATCGCCTCGCCATTGACGATGCCCAGCATCTGGGCCACGCGGGCGCCGTCGCCCTGTGGAACCACAGTCGATAGAAAAAAGTTGGCGTCGGATTTAGAGAACCAGCCCATCTTTGCTCCAGAAGAAGTGTTCAATGCGCCGCGAGCATAGCCTTCGATGCTTACTCGGGTGTGATGTTGGCCCTCTTGATGACCGCCTTCCAGCTTTCGTATTCGTCGGTGTAGGTCTTGACGAACTGCTCGGCCGTGCCGCCCACTGGCTCTGCTCCGACCTTGTCGAAGCGCTCGATCAGATCGCTTGACTTCAAGGCCACATTGACTTCACGCCGAACCCGCTCGGAGATATCGGCCGGCAGGCCAGCCGGCCCGAACAGTCCGAACCAGTTTGACTGATCCATGCCGGGCACGCCGCCTTCAGCAAAGGTTGGGACGTTGGGCAGAACGCTGGAGCGCCGATTGCCGGTGACGGCCAATGCGCGCACCCGTCCATCACGAAGGTTGGGCTGCGCCGAGACCACGCTGTCCATGAGAAAGGCGATTTGTCCCGAGACCAGATCGTTAATCACGAGTTGCGTTCCTCGATAGGGGATATGCACCGCAAACAGGCCGCCTGCGCGCCACTTGAACAGCTCAGCGACCAGATGCGGATAGGTGCCGATGCCGCTGGATCCGAAGTTGTATCGGCCGGGTGCAGCCTTCATGAGCGCAACAGCTTCCTTGAGGGTTTTGGCCGGGAAGTCCCGACCGACGACCATCACATTGACCGCATTGGCCACGTGCACGATCGGGGTGAAGTCCTTGAAGGCGTTGTAGGGCAGCTTGGCCGGATTGATGGCCGGCCCGACCGAGTGCGTCGAGCCGGTGGCCAGGACCAGCGTATAGCCGTCGGGTGCTGACTTGGCCACGGTGTCTGCGCCGATCGTGCCCCCAGCGCCGGGTCGATTCTCGATCGTCACCTGCTGACCGAGCTGGGCTGAGAGTCTGAGTGCCAGCACCCGGCCGATGATGTCGGTTGCTCCGCCCGGCGGAAAGGGGATCACCAGCCGAACTGGCTTGCCAGGCCAAGCCTGCGCCAAGGCTGTGGACGACAGGCTGGGTGCCAGGGTGATGCCACCCAGCAGGGGCAGCAGGCCGGCCCGCAACAGTCGGCGTCTGGGCTTAGGCGATTGGAAAGAGGACGGGGCCACTGAACTTGATCCTTGAAACCGAGTGCCACGAGCACGATTCCATTGAGCGTACCAAGGCCGTGGAGCCCGGGCAATTGAACGATTGGCCTAGGTATCATGGCAGTTCAAATCAGGCGCATAAAAGTCCAGACTTCACGACGCGGCCCATGCCGCACCAAGGAGACCCACTCATGTACACCCCGTTTAATCTGACCGGCCGCGGCGTTGTCATCACCGGCGGCAATGGCGGCATCGGCTACGGCATGGCCCGTGCCCTGCTCGCATCCGGTGCGTCGGTCGCCATCTGGGGCTCCAACCCCGACAAAACGACCAAGGCTTGCGATGCCCTGGCCGCCGAATGCGCAGACCCCAAGCGTGTCCACGCCTTCACCTGCGATGTCGGCGATGAGTCACAGATCGAAAGCTGCTTTGCCGCGTCGGTGGCTGCGCTGGGCCGGGTCGATGCCTGCTTTGCGAATGCCGGGGTCTCCGGCAAGGGAACCACCGTCCTCGAGATGAGCCTGGAAGAGTTTCGGCGGGTCCAGCGTATCAATGTCGAAGGCGTGTTCATGACCTTCCGGGCGGCCGCGCGCCACATGGTCGAGCACGGGCAAGGCGGCTCGCTGGTGGCCACCGCCAGCACGGCCGCCATCGAGGGCGCTGCGCGCAACAGCCACTACGGCGCATCCAAGGGCGCGGTCACTTCGTTTGTCCGGGCAACCGCTGTCGAATTGGCCCGATACCGCATCCGAGTCAATTCGATCCTGCCCGGCTGGATCGAGACTGAAATGACCGAGCGTTCGTTCAACAACGAAAAATTCGCGGGCAATGTCATGCCCCGCATCCCGTCGCGGCGCTGGGGGCATATCGATGACTTCGGCGGCATCGCCGTCTACCTGGCCAGCGATGCGGCCGCCTACACCACCGGCGAGCAGTTCACCATCGACGGCGGCTACACCAAGTTCTGAGAGACGATCGATGCGCCTGCTGGTCCTGTCAGACCTGCATATCGAGTACGCGCCGTTCGCGGCGCCGCTCGATCGCGATGCCTTCGATGTCGTGGTGCTGGCCGGGGACATCGGTCAGGCCAGCCTCGCGGTCCGTTGGGCGCGCGAGGTCTTCCCTGACCACCGCATCGTCCAGATCGCCGGCAACCACGAGTATTTCAACACCGTGCGTGAACCGGCCTTGCAGGCCATGCGCGACACCGCCCGAACGCTCCAGGTCGATCTGATCGAATCCGACTCAATCATCATCGGTGATGTTGAGTTCATCGGCTGCACCACCTGGACTGATTACCGGCTCTACGAGCGGGCGGGGCGCCCGCGCCACATGCATGCACACGAGGTGATGGCCGCGACCGAACCCGTGATGCTCGATTACCGTCGCATCTGGGTCGAAGACGCCTCCTCGCAGCAGGGCATGAGGCCCTTCAGGGCGTCCGACTCGGTCGCACTGCATCAGCACACCCGCAATTGGCTCACGCGCACCCTGGCCCGACCGTGTCCGGTCGCTCGTCGGGTCGTTGTCACCCATCACCTGCCGAGCTGGCATTCTGTGTCGCCGACCTATGCAGATTCATTCACCAACCCAGCCTTTGCAAGCGACCTCGATGAATTGTTTGACGGCGTCGACCTCTGGATCCACGGACACACCCACAGTTCGCACGACTACTACTGCGCCGGCTGCCGGGTGGTCTGCAATCCCCGCGGTTATCCGATGCGAGCCGGCGGCTTCGAAAACCCCCGCTTCGATCCGATGCGGGTGATCGACATCTGATCGGGGCGATGCCGGGCCGGATGGCCGATTCAAGCTAACATCGCTCGCTCTTCATTCACCCGGGAATGCCTTATGGCCGGACTCGATTCGGACACCCCGACACCGACTCAGATTACGGTGCATCAGCAGTCGCGCATTCTTGAGATCGGATTTTCCGATGGTCAGGTCTTCAGGCTGCCGTTCGAGTTGCTTCGGGTGTATTCACCGTCTGCCGAAGTCCGTGGGCACGGGCCGGGTCAGGAAGTGCTGCAGGTGGGCAAACGCAGCGTTGGCATCGAGGGTGTCGAAGGCGTGGGCCACTATGCCATCCAGCCCCGATTCACCGATGGCCACAGCACCGGCATCTACTCCTGGGACTATCTTCACTGGCTCGGCAGCAAGCAGTCCTCACTCTGGCAGGACTATCTGGACCGGCTTGCAGCGGCGGGTGCAAGCCGCGATCCGCAAGGCGGCCCAGCGGTCGATACTGCATCGGAGCTCGACAGCGTCGCCCTCACGAGGCCCCGATCATGAGCGAATCATCCGGTCGCCCCTCGGAGGGCAGCACCCACTTCGGTTACGACACGGTCTCCGAGACTGAAAAGGCCGGCAAAGTGGCCGAGGTCTTTGATTCAGTGGCCGAGCGCTATGACCTCATGAATGACCTGATGTCGGGCGGCTTGCATCGCGTCTGGAAGGCCTTCACCGTCAGGCAGGCGGGTCTGCGTCGCGGCATGAAGGTGCTCGACATTGCCGGTGGTACTGGCGACCTGACCCGCGCATTCAGCCGGGAGGTCGGGCCACAGGGTGAAGTCTGGCTCACCGACATCAACGGCTCCATGCTGGCGCGTGGCCGGGATCGTCTTCTCGACGAGGGGATCATTCAGGCGGTCGCTCAGTGCGATGCCGAGGCACTGCCGTTTCCCGACAATCATTTCGACCGGGTTTGCGTGGCCTTTGGCTTGCGCAACATGACCCACAAGGAGTCGGCCCTGCGCGAGATGCACCGGGTGTTGCGGCCGTCCGGACGGCTGCTGGTGCTCGAGTTCTCCAAGGTCTGGAAACCGCTCGCACCGGCATACGATGCCTACTCCTTTGGTGTCCTGCCTCAGCTGGGCAAGATGGTGGCCGGTGACGCCAGCAGTTACCGTTATCTGGCCGAATCGATCCGGATGCACCCGGACCAGGACACACTCAAGTCGATGATGGAAGACGCCGGATTCGCCCGAGTTCGCTACTTCAACTTGAGTCTTGGCGTGGTGGCCCTACATGAAGGGGTGAAGTTCTGACGGCGGGCATCTTTCGCCAATAGAATAGGGGCATGTTTGTGCAACCCGCGCATGACGTGCTCACGGTCGAGTTCATGAAAATCAGGAGATCGGACATGAAAAGTTTCTGGATTGCCCTTGTTGCTGTGTTCATGGTCAGCTCGGTCGGCCTCACCGATGCGCAGGCCAAGCGCGTTGGCGGTGGCGGTTCGGTGGGCAAGCAAGCGCCCAGCGGCACGATGCAGCGCAGCACCACGCCTTCGACACCAGCCGGGCAGAACGCCACCCCCGCCACGCCTGCCGCTCCGGCCGCAGCGCAGAACGCCGCGCCGGCTCGGCCGGCGGCACCCCCGCAGGCTGCACAGCCCCAGCGCAACCGCTGGCTCGGTCCCATCGCGGGTTTGGCGGCCGGCCTGGGTTTGGCTGCACTGGCCAGTCACCTTGGTTTCGGTGGTGAACTCGCCTCGATGGTAGGCTCGATGCTGATGATCGGGCTGGTGGTGATGGCCGGTCTGGCTTTGTTCGCCTGGATCCGGTCGCGTCGTGCAGGCGCCTCGCAGGGTCTGCGCGCCGAGCCGGCTTACGCCGGTGGCTACTCGCCCTCGAACCTGGGTCGTGAGGCCACGGTGTCGCCGGTTCCGGTTCAGACTCAGTCCTCCTTTGAATCCCTGCAGTCATCACAGACCGGCTCGCTCGCATCCCCGTCTCATCGCACTGGGGTCGATGCGTCTGACGTCGCCATGAGCCACATTCCGGCTGACTTCGACTCGGAAGGTTTCCTGCGCAGTGCCAAGGTGTGCTTCGTGCGCATGCAGGCTTCCTATGACGCAGCCAACACCGCCGATCTGCGCGAGTTCACCAGCCCGGAGATGTTTGCCGAGCTCAAGCTTGAAATCGACGCTCGCAAGGGTGGTGCGAATCAGACCGATGTGGTCACCCTGGAGGCCGAGTTGCTCGGCGTGGACACAGGCCCGATTGAACAGATGGCCAGCGTGCGCTTTACCGGCATGATCCGCGAAGAGGCCGGTGCAGCTGCGCAGCCATTCGACGAAGTCTGGAACTTCACCCGCCCGATCGGTTCGCAGGGTGGCTGGGTGCTCGCTGGCATCCAGCAGGTGTCGCCAGCCTGATTCGCTTGATGGCTGCTCTGCCCCTACCCCTGTCTCAGACTGGACTGAGCGCACTCAACCATGTGCTGCGCCAGCAGTCCTGGGCTCGAGACAGGCTTCGCGCCCACGCCGGTCGCACGGTGCGGATGGTGGTGCGCTCGCCGCTGGGGCCTGTTTCCTCGGATGCGCGCATCGCCGCTGATGGAACGCTTGAGGCCACGGCGGCTGAATCGCCCAGTGTCACGCTGTCGCTCACCCCTTCGGTCGATGCGATCTTCGGTGCCTTGCGCGAGGGGCCCCGTGCGCTGTCCGGCCACCTGAAGGTCGAGGGCGATGTGATGGTTGCGGCTGCGGTCGGGGAGATCGCCCAGCACCTGCGTTGGGATGTCGAAGAAGACCTCAGCCGGGTCGTTGGCGATCAGATCGCTCATCGGCTCGGTGAGACGGCCAGACGGGGCGCCGAGCAGTCGAAGGCGAGCCGCGAGCGGATCGAATCGGGGCTGCGCCAGTTTTTGGTCGAAGACGGTCGTCAACTGGTCGATCGCAGCGAGTTCGAAGCGCTGCGCGATGCCAACCGGGCCTTGGAAGACTCGATTGCCCGACTGGAAGCCAGGCTGCTTTCAGCCGGGAGCACATCGATTTGAGTTCGATTCACGCCGCCCTCTAGGCGCGACGCACCATCCGGTCGTAGCCCTCGAACACACCCATGCCGAGCAGCATGGCAAGCACGAACATCAGCGCCTTGGGTTGACCCGCAGCCATCGACACGATCCCCGGGCCCGGGCAAAACCCGGCCAGCCCCCAGCCGGCGCCAAAGAGCAGTCCGCCGATCACGAGTCGTTTATCGATGTCTTTCGAGGTCGGCAGGTGAAGCGCCCCGCCGAAAAAACTGGTCGTTCGTCTTTTCGCAAGGGCGAACGCGAAGAAGCCCACTGCGATCGCGCCGCCCATCACCAGGGCCAAAGAAGGATCCCAAGAACCGGCCAGGTCCAGGAAACCGAGGACCTTGCCGGGGTCGGTCATGCCGGAGAGGAGCAGGCCGCAGCCGAACAACAGTCCGACGATGAATTCGCTCAGGCGAAGGATCGAGGTATGGGTCATGGTGTTTCCTTTGAACGAGTCTGTTTCAGAACAGATGGCGCATGACGAAGACGATGGCAAAGCCTGCAGCCATGAAGGTGCCCGTGGCCACCAATGAGCGAGGTGAAAGGCGCGAGAGGCCACACACGCCATGGCCACTGGTGCAGCCCGAGCCCAGGCGGGTGCCGAAGCCGACCAGCAAACCGGCGATTGCAACAGTGAGGAAACCAGCCTCGATGCGTGGTGGGCTGATCGAGCCTGCCGGTGCCAGCATGCCCATGACAGCGGGTGCGGCCAGCAATCCGAGCACAAATGCAATGCGCCATCCGACATCGCCCGGTTTGGGGGCGAGCAGTCCGCCGAGGATTCCGCTGATGCCCAGGATCCGGCCATTGACCAGGATGAACAGGGCCGAGGCAATGCCCAGAATGACACCGCCTGAAAGCGATGCCCAAGGTGTGAATTGACTCCAGTCGATGGTCATGGTGTACAGGCCTTTGGAATCACTCGGACGGGGAATGCTTATTGCTGCAGAACTGCTGGTACAGCGTCTGGATGACCGCCAGCGCGCTTGGGCTGCTCAGGGAGTAATAGATGTGCTTGCCATCGCGGCGTGTGCTCACCAGTTGCTGCTCTCTCAGGACGGTCAGTTGCTGCGAGAGCGTGGGCTGAACGATCCCGAGTAAGGCTTCGAGTTCGCCGACGCGTTGTTCGCCCTGCGAGAGTTGGCACAAGATCAACAGGCGGTCAGTGTTGGCGAGAACTTTCATCAGAGTGCAGGCCATGCCGGCCGCGGCGCGCAGTTCATCCAGGTCAATCGTGCTCGTGCTCAAGGCAGTCACCGGATTCATTTGTCATGTTGATATAATATTGACAAACATAATATATGTCAATATGATGTTATCGGATCAGCGATAGGACCCTTCATGACGCCTTCCTCTGCAGCAACGCGGATGCCTGTGGTTCACGGCATCTTCGACACCGCCACCTGGACCGTGACGTATGTCGTGCATGCTGGCCCGGGCACGGCCTGCGCCATCATCGATTCAGTGCTCGACTACGACCCCAAGTCCGGCCGCACGAAGACGGCTTCAGCAGACAAGGTCATCGACTATGTCAGAGGCAATGACCTCAAGGTCGCCTGGATCCTTGAGACCCATGCCCATGCAGATCACCTGAGCGCAGCGCCCTACCTCAAACAGCAGCTCGGTGGCCTGATTGCCATTGGTGCGCGCATTACCCAAGTCCAGACTGTATTCAAGGGCTTGTTCAATCTGGAGCCCGAGTTCCGAACCGATGGTTCGCAGTTCGATCGCTTGCTGACCGACGGCGAGTCATTCAGTGTGGGTGAACTGACTGCGCAGGTGCTGTCGGTGCCAGGGCACACGCCGGCCTGTGTGGCATACCAGTTCGCCGACACGGTCTTTGTCGGCGATACCCTGTTCATGCCGGATGTGGGTACTGCGCGCTGCGATTTCCCGGGTGGAGATGCGGGCAGCTTGCACGCGTCGATTCGCAAGATCCTGAGCCTGCCACCGCACACCCGGCTGTTCATGTGTCACGACTATCCGCCCGGTGACCGGCCGATTGCCTTTGAAACCACCGTCGCACAGCAGCGCAGCGACAATATTCATGTGCGCGACGGCATCTCTGAAGACCAGTTCATCGAGATGCGAACCCGCCGCGATGCGACGCTGGAGATGCCGGTGCTGATTCTGCCGTCGGTGCAGATCAATATTCGCGCAGGCCAGATGCCGCCTGTCGAATCAAACGGGACGGCTTACATCAAGATTCCGATCAACGTCCTGTGAACGGGCTCCGAAGCCTCATCTGGACCTGACTTTTCCACCCGTAAACCAAGGAGCGCTTCATCATGAAAAAGAATGTCGGCGGTATCGATCGCGTGCTTCGCATTGTCGTGGGCCTGATCCTGACGGTTCTGGCCGCAACAGGCCAGATCGGTGCCTGGGGCTGGCTGGGCCTGGTCGTCCTTGCAACCGGACTGTTCAGTTTTTGCGGGGCCTATGCCCTGCTTGGGATGAACACCTGCCCGGTCCAGTCGGACAGTCAGCCGCGCTGAGCACACACTGAGGGCGGGCGCATTCCACGCCCGTCCCGGTGTCAGTACTGAAGCAGCAGATCCTGAATCGCGGCGCGGTCCAGGCCGGCCGCAAGCCCGAGCGCAATCACCAGTCGCGCCTTGTGGGGCGGCAGAAAACCGGTTGCGACAAAACCGTTTTCATCGTCGTTGATTTGCCCATTGCGTTGAACCGGGCCGCCTGCAACCCGGCTGGCACGTGCCACCACGCAACCGGCCGCGACCGCCTGGTGCAGGGCTTCATGCAAGGGCTTGGACAGCGATCCGTGACCGGTGCCGGCCACCACGATGCCGCGTGATCCGCGATCGAGCAGCCAGCCCACGAGCCCGGTGTCGATGTCGACCTGCTGCGCCAGCAGGTCCACCCGGGGCAGTTGTGAGGGCAGGGGTGTGAGCTGTCCGGCAAGGCTGGGTCGCAGCGCGGCTGCCTGCCCGGCATCGACCCGCCAGACCGGCCTGGCATCGAGCATCAGCGCCAGGGGCGCGCCTTCACGCGCGATGAACGCATCGGTGCGCACGGTGTGCGCCTTGCAGGCCTGATGCGGGGCCAGCACCTGATCGTTCATCACCACCACGGCCCCGGCCCCTCGGGCCAGCGGATCGGCTGCCACTCTGGCGGCTGCAAACAGGTTCATCGGTCCGTCTGCACCGACTGCCGTGGCCGGGCGCATGGCCCCGGTCAGCACGATCGGTTTGAGTCGCGGGCAGACCAGATCGAGGAACAGTGCGGTTTCCTCGATGGTGTCGGTGCCATGCGTGATCACGATCCCATCGATGTCCGGATCGGCCATCGCAGTGCGGATCCGGGTGGCCAGACCCAGCCAGTTCGATGAACTCATGTGCTGGCTGCCGATTGAATACACCTGTTCAGCCTGGATGTGGGCGACCTGGGCCAGCTCGGGCACGGCGGCTACCAGCCGTTCCACCGGCACGGCACCGGGCTGATAGCCCTGCGTCTGTACGGCCGAAGCCGCTGCGCCAGCGATAGTGCCGCCGGTTGCCAGCAGCAGGAGTCTTTGAGGCTTCATCACGGTGTGTTATCCAGCTAAGCCAGTCGGGTGCGCCGAGTCATGCCGAGCACTCACAAGGAACGGCCCGACAGCAGGTATAGTGCCTCTTCGAGGCTGTCTCAAAGCGAATGATCCCATGCATGATGTGCTTGCCCTCGACGTTGCTGGAACGCCCGTTCGGTGGATCGATCATGAATCGGCCGCCAGCTACTACGCCAGTGGCAAGGTTCGCTGGGAACTGGGCACAGAGCGCACAGTGCTCCATGGTGGCATGAGCCGGCTGCATGGCCGCCAGTCAACGCTCGAAATTGCAGCGATCATTGCGATCGACGGTCCCCGCTGGAAGTTTCGAGGAGGCGAGGATCGGGTTCCGCTGACCCGGGCAATGATCTTTGCGCGCGATCGCCATATCTGCGCCTACTGCGGTGGCAAGTTTTCGGGCAGCGCCCTCGAAATGGAGCATGTCACGCCCAGTTCGCGAGGCGGCGCCACCGTCTGGCAAAACGTTGTGGCTGCCTGCCGCTCGTGCAATCAGCGCAAGGGCAACCGCACGCCCGAGTCGGCCAGCATGCCGCTGCTCTATGTGCCGTATGTGCCCAATCGGCACGAGGCCTTCATTCTGGCGAACCGCCGGATTCTGGCCGATCAGATGGCGTTTCTGCTGGCGGGCGTGCCGCGCCATTCGCGGCTGTGGTCGGCTGAACCCGCTCCAGAGCGGCCCTGATCAGCAGGTGCGCCGAGACCGGCGCGGTCACGAACACGAACAGCGTGATCAGCAGCTCGTGAACCGGCAGTCGACCGTCCTGCCAGCCCATGCAGATCATCGAAGCCAGCAGGGCGCCACCCACACCCATTGTGCTGGCCTTGGTTGGTGCGTGCAGTCGCATCGCAAAATCACGCAGTCGAAGCAGTCCGATCGAACCGACCACGGCGAACGCTGCACCGCCGACCAGCAGCAGGCTGGCGGCTGCATCAAGCCAGGCCGGCAACTCCCTGACCGCCTGAACCACCATGGTTTCAGTGCCCATGCGGGTCTGCCGGTGCTTCGGCCTCGATCACATCGCCACGACTGACGTAGCGCACTGCGACCACGGTCGCAACGAATCCGAGCAGGGCCATCACCAGCGCCGCCTCGAAGAACACCGTCGTGCGAAACAGGATGCCCAGCACGATCACAATGGCCAGTGCCAGGGTGTAGAGCGTGTCGAGTGCCAGGATGCGATCCAGCACATCCGGCCCTCGCATCAGTCGCCAGAAGGTCAGCACCATGGCGATCGCAAACAGGCCCAGTGACAGGGGTATTGCGGTGTCGATCATCGGAACAGCTCCAGGATCGGGTCTTCGTAGCGGCGTCGGATTTCCTCGATCAACGCATCCGCGTCATCGAGGTTCAGCACATGGATACGCAATTGCGTGCGCCGCTCGGAGAGATCGGCCGAGAGGGTGCCGGGGGTCATCGTGATGATCGCACTGAGCAGGAAGATCGCCTCAGGCTCCTTCACTCGCAGTCGCATCACGACGAAGCGCGGTTTCAACGCTTCTGCAGGCGCGATGATCTGTCGGGCAACCTGAACATTCGCCTTAAGAATGTCGTGCAACACCACCGCAAACAGTTCGACGGCAATGCGTGCCTTTCTGCGGACCGTGGCACCGTTCGATTTCGAGTCACGCTGCACGAGGTCATCTGCTTCGACGGGCACCGCTCGAGAGACGCTCGCACGCAGCTGCTGCGGGCCTGACCACCTCGAGATCAGCCAGGCAAGCGCCGCACCGAGCAGCAGATGTGCCGGATGCAGGGTCTGGTTGAGCATCAGCCAGGTGACCCACAGGCAGGCAAACAGACCGGGGCGTGGCAGCCAGGATCGGAATCGGCTCATCGCACGGGGCTCGGCGCTGAAGTGTGGGGACTGGGACGCTGTTCGGTGCGCAGCACCTGATTGATCGCCTCTGCCGGATCGGTCAGGTCGCGTGCGGTGGCCTGGGCAAAGCGCTGCAACGGCGCCGATCCGATCGCCAGTGCTGCCACGGCGCACAGGGCAATCAGCACTGAAACCACATCGGGCCTCGCGGCGCTGCCCGATGCGCCGTCGCGCGGTTCGGCACGTGAGGACCAGAACAGGGCACTGCCGGTGCGGGCCAGCGCAACCGTGGCGAACAGACTCCCAAGCAGGACCGTTACCCACAACAGGGCAACGCTGGCGCGTGAAATCTCGCGCATCTCGTCGTGCGGCAGCATCGACACCAGCAGCATCGCCTTGGCGATGAAGCCGCCAAAAGGCGGCAGGCCCGCGATCGCCACGGCAGTCAGAAAAAAGAGTGCGCCGGGGACTGCGCTTCGCAGGGTCGATGCCATCCGCTCGCTTGGCGAGGTGTCGTGAACCATGTCTGCCCGGGACCCGATATCCGGGCGGTCAGTCGGCCGCCCGACCCGGTCAGCAATCAGGAACAGCGCGGCTGCACACAGCGTGCTGTGGGGCAGATAGCAGATCGCCGCCGCAATGGATCGCTCGTCGGCCAGGCCGATGCCGATCATCAGCATGCCGGCCGATCCCACCACCAGCAGCGAAGCGATTCGGCGCAGGTCGGTTGATCCAAGTGTCGAAAAACAAGCGGCCAGATAGCCGATGGCGGCCGGTACGACGATCCAATGAAAGCCCATCATGTCTGCAGTCTGCGAATCGGTACCGAAGACCAATGTGTACACCCGCAACACCGCATACACACCGACCTTGGTCATGATGGCAAACAGTGCAGCCACCGGCGCGCTGGCGCGGCTGTAGGTGCCGGGCAACCACAGACTCAGCGGCAGGATCGCCGCTTTCAGGCAAAAGACTGCCATCAGCATCCAGCCACCGGCGCGTGCGAGCGTGGCCTGCGCCCCAGTCAGTGCTGCAACGCGCCCGGCCAGATCAGCCATGTTCAGCGTGCCGGTCACGCCATAGAGCAGGGCAGCGCCAATCAGAAACAGTGCCGAGCCGAACAGGTTCAGGGTGACGAATCGCAGACCGGCTGCAACCCGTGCCGGGCCGTCTCCGTGCAACAGCAACCCGTACGAGGCGATCAGCATCACTTCGAAGAACACGAACAGATTGAACAGGTCGCCGGTCAGGAAGGCGCCGTTCAGTCCCATGAGCTGCAGTTGCAGCAGCGGGTGAAAATGCGAGCCAGCCCGGTCCTCGCCGTGGCGCGACGCGGCCAGCGCGATCAGTCCGAGCAGGCCGGTCAGGGTGATCATCAGGGTGGAGAGCCGATCTGCCAGCAGCACGATGCCCCAGGGCGCGGCCCAGTTGCCCAGCAGATAGACCCCTCGCCAGCCATCAGCGGTCAGCGTCAGCAACCATGCCGCGCAGGCTGCGGTCAGCGCAGTCGAGACCCAGGCAAGCACCCGCTGCGACGCGATCCGCCGGTCAAGCAGCATCAGCGCAGCCGCCAGCGCAGGCAAGACGATTGGAACGACCGGTGCATGAGTCATGTCGATTTCGGCCCCTCATCAGGCTCGACGTTCGCCGATGCAGGCTCGTGTTTTGTCTTGCCGACGCGCGTGTTTTCGCCCTCGACATGGTCGCTGCCGCTGTCGGCATGGGTGCGCAGGGCCAGCACCAGCAGCAGAGCGGTCATGGCGAATCCGATCACGATCGCCGTCAGCACCAGGGCCTGGGGCAGGGGGTCTGCGACCGGCATCTCGCTGGCACCGAGAATCGGCGGACGACCGATCTGCAACCGGCCCATCGAAAAAATGAACAGGTTGACCGCATAGGACAGCAGCGTCAGACCCAGGACTGTCTCGAAGGTGCGGGCTCGCAGCATCAGGTACAGCCCGGTCGCTGTCAGCAGACCGATGCCGCTGGCCATCAGCAGTTCCATCTCAAGGCCTCCTGCCCAGCCGCGACAGCGCGCCCAGTGCCAGCAGCGTGGCACCGACGACCGCGAGGTAGACGCCCAGGTCGAACGCTGCCGCACTGGCCAGCGGAACCTCTCCGATCAAGGGCAGGTGCGGATGCCCGAAGGTCGAGGTGAGGAATGGATAGTCGAACACCCAACTGCCCAGGCCGGTGAGCGTTGCAATCAACAGACCGGCACCGACCACCCGATGCCAGAGCCGGCTCTGCGATGCCAGGGCCTGGTCGGCATCGAGCTCCGTCGGGATGAAGGCTCTGGCGCCGAAGGCAACATGCTGCAGCAGCAGCGCAATCGCGGTGATGAGACCGGCAATGAACCCGCCACCGGGCAGGTTGTGGCCGCGCAGATAGAAGTAGACCGACACCATCAGTGCGAACGGCAGCAAGTGGCTGGCCAGCGTCGTGAGCAGCACTGGGAGTCGGTGCTCGGGCTGCATCGGCAGCCCGGCACGGGCAGGCCCGGAGACGGCGTTCAGGCGGCGGTCTCCGACCAGTGCATGGATCACCAGGCCGGCTGCCGCCATCACCATGGTTTCGCCGAAGGTGTCGAAGCCGCGGAAATCGACGATCACCACATTGACCACGTTTGTTCCGCCCGCCTCATCGAGCGCTCGCTCAAGGTAGTGAGCAGACAGCGAATCGAAGGGCCTCATCATCACCGCCCAGGCGGTCGCTCCCAGGCCAAGGCCACCCAGGCCCGCAATCAGCAGGTCACGCAGCCGATGCGCATCATCGTCATCCCGTTCGGTGTTCGCCGGCAGGTAGCGCAGGGCCAACATCATCAGGATCATGGTGGCCACTTCGACCAGCAGCTGGGTTAGCGCCAGATCGGGTGCGGAGAACCACACGAAGGCCAGGCTCACCACCAGTCCCACCACGCCGAGAACCAGCAGGGCGATTAATCGCTGGTGGGCGAACCACACCGTGCCGATCGCAGCCGCCGCGCCGACGCACCAGATCAGCACCGCGCCCGGGTTGAGGTCCGAAGGCAGGATGTCGTGGAGTCCAGTGGACGGTGGCTCATCGGTGAGCCACGGCAGGACCATTGCAAGGACCGCCACCGCCACCGCGATGAACAGTGCGACGCGCATCCCGCCGGCATGCAGTCCGGCATCGAATTTGCCTGCCAGACTGACCACTTTTTGCAGTTGACGCTCGAAGATGCGCTTGCCCAGGCCGGTGTCGGTCGGATGCGCGTGCAGGCTGCGATAGCTGCCCCGCTGCAGCCAGAAATACAGCGAGAGTCCGCCCACCATGGCGATGAAGCTCATGCCCAGCGGCAGATTGAACCCGTGCCACAGTGCCAGCGAATATTCCGGCGGCATGTCGCCCAGCAGGTCCCGTGCACCGGCAGCCAGCAGCGGCCCGACGATCAAGCCGGGCAGCAGACCGACCAACAGGCACAGCAACACCAGCAGTTCGACCGGTCTGCGCATCCAGTGCGGCGGTTCGTGCGGTTTTTTCGGCAGATCGACTGGGTCACCGTTGAAAAACACGTCGTGCACGAATCGGGCCGAGTAGGCGACCGACAAGGCTGCCGCAACAGCAGCCACCAGCGGCACCAGGACTTGCAGCGCACGGCTGCCCTCGATCGCCAGGGTCTGAGAAAAAAACATTTCTTTCGACAGAAACCCGTTGAGCAGCGGCACACCGGCCATGGCGCCCGAGGCCACGATCGCCAGCGTCGCAGTCACCGGCATCGACTTGGCCAATCCGTTGATGCGCCGCATGTCCCGGGTACCGGTCTCATGGTCGACAATGCCCGCCGCCATGAAGAGCGATGCCTTGAAGGTGGCATGGTTGAGCATGTGAAACAGGGCGGCCACTGCACCGACATCGGAGTTCAGGCCCAGCAGCATCACGATCAGCCCGAGGTGGCTGATGGTTGAATAGGCCAGCAGGCCCTTGATGTCGTGCTGAAAGATCGCATGCCAGGCACCCACCAGCAGGGTTGCAGCGCCCGCCGAGGTGACCGCAAAAAACCAGGCATCGGTGCCCGAGAGCACCGGATAGAGCCGTGCCAGCAGGAAGATGCCGGCCTTCACCATGGTGGCCGAATGCAGGTAGGCCGAGACCGGCGTTGGCGCGGCCATTGCGTGGGGCAGCCAGAACTGGAAAGGAAACTGCGCCGACTTGGTGAATGCACCCAGCAACACCAGACCCAGGCAGACTGGATACAGCGGATGGGCACGAACGACGTCGCCCGATTTCAGCACGGTGTCCAGATCCCAGCCCCCTGCGATCCAGCCCAGCAACAGCAGTCCGGCCAACAGGGCAAGGCCGCCGGCACCGGTGACCGTGAGCGCCATGCGGGCGCCCTGACGGGCATCGGAACGATGGTCCCAGAATCCGATCAGCAGGAAGGAAATCAGGCTGGTGAGCTCCCAGGACATCGCCAGCAGGATCAGGTTGTCCGACAGCGCAATGCCCAGCATGGCCCCCATGAAGGCCATCAGCAGCGCATAAAACCAGGGCGTGCGGTCCTGCGGCGAGAGGTAATAGCGCGCGTAGAGAATCACCAGCAGACCGATGCCCAGAATCAGCAGGGCGAACAACAGGGCGAGGGCGTCCAGGCGCAGGCCGAGGTCGGCACCAAAGACCGGTAGCCAGTCGACCCCGGCTCGATACACGATCCCGTCCATCACGGTGGGCGCAAGCGCCAGCAGGCTGACTGCGGCGATGCCGGCAAATGCCGCTGCGATCAGCGCCGACCGGTGCAGCCGCTGCTCGCTGCTGGCGTGGCTCCTTGCGCCGTAGGCGAGCAACACCAGCGCGCCGACAAACGGCGCGGCAAGCATCAGGGGCAGGGCAGCGGGCTGGCTCATGGGGCTCGGGCGGCCAGACACGCGAGGTGAGCGCGGATGGCTTAAGTGAATCGGCACTCGCAGCGAGACGCCCGCAGTGCAGGCATCTGTCTTGACAAGCGGTCGGAAGTATAGCGATTCAAGATGACCAAATCGTCTAACCAGGCAGTCCCCGCCAGCATGCGCCTGCGGTCAGGCTGGAAGTTCGGGTATCGTGCCGCCCACCATGAGTGCTGTCTCCCTGCTGACCCTGTCCGATGCGCAACTGGCCTTCGGTGACCTGCCCTTGCTCGACTGCGCGGCATTCACGCTGCTGGCCGGCGAGCGCGTTGGCCTGATCGGCCGCAACGGGACTGGCAAGTCCTCGATGCTCGGCGTCATTCAGGGCCGTTTTCCGCTCGATGACGGCCTGCTGCAAAAGCGCGATGGCCTGCGCATTGCGGCCGTCGAGCAGGAGCCTGAATTGCCGCAGGCCGAGTCGATGCACGACAGCCTGCTGTTGCGCGGCGGCCTTGAAGATTTCGACGACGAACGCGAGCGCTGGCGCGTGCAGGCCCGTCTGGCCGAGTACATGCAGCGATTCGGCCTGAATCCGGATGCATCGCCCACCTCCGCCTCGGGCGGAGAGCGAAAGCGGGCGGCCCTGTCGCTGGCTTTTGCGCTGGAGCCGGATGTGCTGCTGCTCGATGAGCCGACCAACCATCTGGATATCGCCGGCATCGAGTTGCTCGAGGAACTGCTCAAGCGCGTGCCGGCTGCAATCTTCATCACCCATGACCGGTTCTTTCTCGATGCGACCGCAACCCGCATCGTCGAACTCGATCGCGGCGTGCTGCGCTCGTTTCCGGGCAATTTCACCACCTACCAACGGGTGCGGGCCGATCAGCTCGCCGCCGAACGCACCGCCGCGCAGAAGTTCGACAAGTTCTGGGCGCAGGAGGAGGTCTGGATCCGCAAGGGCGTCGAGGCACGGCGCACGCGGAATGAAGGTCGTGTTCGACGCCTCGAACAACTGCGTCGTGATCGCGATACCCGCCGAGACCTTCAGGGCACTGTGCGCATGAAGATCGATTCGGGCGACCGCAGCGGCAAGCTGGTCGCCGAGCTCGAGGGCGTGAGCAAGTCCTTTGGCGATCGCCGCGTGATCGATGATCTGTCGATGATCGTGATGCGTGGCGACCGCCTCGGCCTGATCGGCCCCAATGGAGCCGGCAAGTCGACGCTGCTCAAGCTGATTCTGGGCGCCATTGAGCCGGATTCAGGTACGGTCAAGCTCGGCACCCAGCTTCAGGTGGCCTATTTCGATCAGATGCGCGAGCAGCTCGATCCGGAAAAGTCGGTGGTCGAGACCATCAGCCCCGGATCTGAATGGATCGAGATCGGCGGCGAGCGCAAGCATGTGATGAGCTATCTGGGCGACTTTCTCTTTGCCCCGCGGCGCGCGCAGTCGCCGGTTCGCACGCTGTCGGGTGGCGAGCGCAACCGACTGCTGCTGGCGCGGCTGTTTGCCCGCCCGGCCAACCTGCTGGTGCTCGATGAGCCGACCAACGACCTCGACATCGAATCGCTGGAGCTGCTCGAAGACACCCTGCAAAGCTACGGCGGCACGCTGCTGCTGGTCAGCCACGATCGCGCCTTCCTCGACAACGTAGCCACTCAGGTGGTTGTGGCTGAAGGTGATGGCCGATGGCGTGAATATGTCGGCGGCTACAGCGACTGGCTTCGCATGCGGACTCAGCCGGTACCGGCCGAGTCCGCGCGCAATGACCGTGCGCCCAACAGCTCAAGCGCGGCGCCTGCAGCGCCCGCCACTCGCCCGGAGGCAGAGCGCCCACGCAAGCTCAGCTTCAAGGAGCAGCGCGAGTTGCAGGAGTTGCCGCTACGCATTCAGGCGCTCGAGGCCGAACAGGCCCGTTTGAACACAGACATGAACGATCCGGAATTTTTCCGGCGTGATCCGTCCGCGATGCGGGCTGCACCCGCGCGCCTCGAGGCGATCGAAAGCGAGCTGCTCGAACTGCTCGAAAAATGGGAAGCGCTCGAGCAGCGCGCCCGCGAGGTCGGTCGTTGAACCGTCCAACACGCCTGCCGGCAGGCGCTCTGACGCGGAGTCTGCGGCTGGCGGTGTTCGGCCTGGTGATCATGTGCGCAGTGCACCCGGCCCGAGCTCAGATTCGCAGCGCCGAATTTCAGCTCGACAATGACCAGTTTGCTTTCACGCCGGGCTCGAAGGAGCGCTGGTACACCAGCGGCATTTTTGTGCGAGCCGCGTTTGATCCGCAGCCTGATGCGCCCGATGCGCGAGTGATGGCCGCCTGGTGCCGCAGCCTGATCGACTGCGACCCGAACGCTCAGATGCAGCGCATCTGGAGCGTCTCGCAGGTGATTTACACCCCAGCCTACACCGGCACCACCTTGCCGCAGCCTAAGGATTGGCCTTATGCCGCAGCCTTGTCGGCAGGTCTGAAAGTCATGGCCCAGGGATCACGTACCCGCCAGTCACTCGGCCTTCAACTTGGCGTCATCGGGCCGGCGGCGCTGGGTGAGCCGGTGCAAAACGCGGTGCATCGGCTGGTGGGCCAGCCGCTGGCGCTCGGCTTTGACCTGCAGGTGAAGACCCAGTCGGTGATTCAGGCCGACTGGTCCAGACTGGTCGCGATCCCGCTCGCAGGCCGTACCGACCTGGACCTGGTGACCCGCACCGCGGTACTTCTGGGTAATCCGGTGACGCAGGCCGGCATCGGCGCGCAGTTCCGATTCGGCGTATTGCCTGATGGTCCTGGCTGGCCTGGAGAGTTCATGCCGGCTGCGGCTGCAACCCGCGGGCTGTATGGATTCATCGGCGCGCAGGCGCAGGCGGTGGCCCGTAACCAGCTGATCGACGGCGAGACCGCCGGCTACGAGTCCCTGGTGAAAAGCCGCCATGCGGTCGGCGAGCTCTTTGCGGGCGGTTCCTGGCGTTTCACGCCGGGATGGTGGTTCGATTTCACCTTTGCGATGAGATCGCTCGAATTCACCGCACCGCCCGGTGCGCGTTCGATGACCCCGCAGCGCTACGGGATGCTGACGCTGCGCTGGGCGTCTGATTAATCGCTGCGCCTGAGCCGCTTGATCTCGAGTTTGAAAAACGGATAGAGCAGGGGCGCTGCGACCAGGCCCTGCACGCCGAACAGCGCCTCTCCGGTTAGCATCGCGGCCAGAATTTCCCAGGCAGCCACCTGTACTTTCGCGCCCACCGTGCGGGCGTTGATGAAGTACTCGGTTTTGTGGATCAGGATCAGGTAGGCGAGCGATGCAATCGCGACCTTCGGTGAAATGGCCAGCGAAATCAGCATGACCAGTGTGTTGGCCATCAGGTTGCCGACCACCGGCATCACGCCGGTCACCAGTGTGAACAGGCACAAGAGGCCGCGAAACGGCAACTGCACCCCGAAATTCGGCAGGATCACGAACAGATAGAGCGCGGTCATCGCGGTGTTGAACAGCGCAATCCGACCCTGTGCCAGCACCACGCGCTCGAGCACCAGCAGCAGGCGGCCGAGAAAGCGTGATTCGGACTGCAAGGCGCCCGGCACCCAGTTGGCGGTGGCCGCCATGGCCCCGACCAGAATTGCAAACAGGGCCTGCACCACGCCATGCATGACTTTGCCGCCCAGACCACTGAGGCTGGCGGCATGGCTGCGCAGCCACTCAAAGATCTGAGTGCGCAGTTCATACAGATTTTCCGGAATCGATTCGGCCAGAGATTCAGGAAGCACTTCCCGCAGGGTGTCGAGTGAATCCTCGATGCGCATCAGAAAGGTTCGCAGTTCGTCTCCGGAGACCAGTGCCACCGTCCAGGTCAGGATCCCGGCAAAGGCTGCAAAAACCAGCAGTCCGACGACCGCGCCGCTGATGCCAGCGACGATCCGGCTCGAGCCGAAGCGCCCGGCGAGCCGATCGGCCAGCAGACAACTCCAGGCATACACCAGGATGCCCAGCAGCACGGGCACCAGGAGCCGCTGCCAGAGCACCAGCAAGGCGATGCCGCCGGTGAGCAGCAGTCGGGCAACTTCAGGGCGCAGCAGAAAAGCGGACACGGCAGGTGCAGATCCAGGAAGCGGCACGGTGGGTGCGAACTCTAGCGCATCGGCCGTCGGTCATGTGCGCCAGTCTGCCGGCTCGTCGCCGCGCACGGTCCACAGCATCAAGCGGCTGGATTTATTGAGACCGACCGGCTTGTTCGGCGCATCGACTTCAATGCTTCGATCAGGCGGCCACTCGCCCATGTCCCAGTCGTGCGAAACGATGCGCGTACCGGGCTTGAGCCGCAGCAGTCGCGGGCGCAGCATCAGATTGACCTTCGGCAGCAAATACAAGGTGACCACCGTGGCCGGGCTCAGGTCAGTGTCGAAGAGGTCCTGTGCTGCAAAGCGCGCCAGGTGCGATACACCCGCGCGCTTGGCGTTGGCCTGTGCTGTCGCCACCAGTGACGGGTCGATTTCGATGCCCAGACCGGCAATGCCAAAGCGTTGCGCCGCGGTGACCACGATGCGCCCGTCGCCCGAGCCCAGATCGATCAGCCTGTCAGTCGGCCCCACCGAAGCGAGCTCGAGCATCGCATCGACCACGTTTTGCGGCGTAATGACGTAGGGGACGTCGGTATCGCCGTCGACCTGAGCGAGGGCGCCGACCGGACGCAGCCCGCAGGCCATGCCAAGGACTGCGCTTGAACAGCGGGTAATCAGGGTGCGGCGGTCGATGGCTTCAGTCCAACATGTCTTCAGGGTGACAGGAGATATTATCCTCGGTCATGAATCCCATCTCTGTCGTGTCCACCGATCAGCCGGCCCACCCTCGTCGCATCGAGCGCCTGGTGTCAGGCCAGCCCACCTCCGATGGCGCGGGCGTGAAGCTCGACCGCGTGCTGACCCAGTCTTTGCAACGCCGGCTCGACCCCTTTCTGATGCTCGATGCATTCCGCAGTGATAACCCGGACGATTACCTGGCCGGCTTTCCGAACCATCCGCACCGCGGCTTCGAAACCGTCACCTTCATGGTGTCCGGGCGGATGCGTCATCGCGACAGTGCCGGTCACGAGGGGCTGCTCGAGGGTGGCGGCGTCCAGTGGATGACCGCCGGGCGAGGTGTGATCCATTCCGAGTTGCCCGAGCAGCGCGATGGCCTGATGGAGGGGTTTCAACTCTGGCTGAACCTGCCCGGCCAGGACAAATTGTGTGATCCCTGGTACCGCGATTTTTCGGCTGCCGATCTGCCGGTATTCACCACGGACCAGGGCGTGCGTGCGGTCGTGATTGCCGGGCGATCCCATGGCGTCGAGGGTGCGGTGGTCCGTGCCCGCACCGAGCCGCTCTACCTGGACCTGGAAATGCCGGCCGGTTCGGTGTTCGCTCAGCCCTTGCCGGCCTCGCGCAATGCGTTTGCCTATGTCTACCGGGGCCGTGTCGAATCGACGGGCACCGAAGTGCCTCGGGCGCGCATGGCGATCTTCGCCAACGAAGCCGATACCGATGGCATCGTCATTCGAGCCCTTGAACCGGCCCGTTTGCTGCTGATTGCCGGGGAGCCGCTGCGCGAGCCGATCGTGCAATACGGCCCCTTCGTGATGAACACCACCGACCAGATTCGAGAGGCGGTGAGCGACTTTCAAGCGGGCCGGCTGGCCTGAGCCCGCATGGGTCCGCGCGGCATTTGAGCCTGATCCAAGGACCTGTCCATGCCCCGATTCGCTGCCAACCTCAGCATGCTGTATCCAGAGCTGGGATTTCTAGATCGATTCGCAGCCGCTGCGGCCGATGGATTCAAGGCGGTTGAGTGCTTGTTTCCGTATGAGCACGCCCTGGCAGATCTGACGCAGCGTCTCACCGATAACGGCTTGCAGCAGGTGCTCTTCAACGCACCGCCCGGGGATGCGTCACAAGGCGAACGTGGCAATGCCTGCCTGCCCGGTCGGAAAGACGCGTTTCGCAGCGGATTCGACGAAGCGCTTCGATACGCACAGGCACTGCGATGTCCGCGGATTCACGTGATGGCTGGCTTAAGACCCGAGGGTGCGTCCCACGAAGCACTGCAGGCGACCTTCGAAGCCAATCTCGCCTGGGCGGCACGGCAGGCCGCAGACATCGGCTGCGATGTGCTCATCGAGCCAATCAACACGCGCGATATTCCGGGCTACTTTCTCAATACTCAGGCGCAGGCTCATGCCATCGTTCAGACCCTGGGCGCAGCGAACCTGAAGGTCCAGATGGACCTGTATCACTGCCAGATCGTTGAAGGCGATGTGGCGATGAAGATTCGCCAGTACCTGCCCACCGGTCGGGTCGGGCACTTTCAAATGGCGGGTGTGCCGGAACGCCACGAACCGGATGTGGGCGAGATGAACTATCCCTACCTGTTCAAGGTGATCGATGAGGTCGCGGCGCAGTGCGGCTGGCAGGGCTGGATTGGCTGTGAATACCGGCCTGCTCGCGGCGCAGTGCCGCGCGGCACCACCGATGGACTGGCCTGGATGCACACAAGGAGACCGGCATGACACGCGACGTTCGCAGCCCCGTCAACGAGGCACAGCCCGATGCCCAATCGGCCCCCCGTCCACTGCGCGCGGCAGCAACCGTGGTGGTCATGCGTGATGGATCACAGGGCCTGGAAGTGCTGCTGCTGCGGCGCACCGAAAGCCGCGATCAGGCAAGTGGTGCCTGGGTGTTTCCGGGCGGCTTGCTCGACGCTCAGGACCGTCATGGACACCGGCACTGTCGCGGCCTCGATGATGCCGCCGCCAGCTCCGGCATGGGCCTGTCCGAGGGCGGGCTTGACTACTACGTGGCGGCGCTTCGCGAATGCTTCGAGGAATCGGGGCTGCTGCTGGCGCACGGGCCCGATGGTCAGCTGGTCAGCGAGGTCAATGCCGAAATGGCTGCCTGGCGCCAGCGGCTGCATCAGCGCGAAGAGACCATCGATGCGTTTTGCACTCAGTTCGGATTGCAACTGGCCGCTGACCGCATTGTCTATCACGCCCGCTGGGTGACACCTCCGATTCGCCCCAAGCGCTGGGACACGCGCTTTTTCTTTGCGGTGGCGCCTTCGCAGCAGGAATCGGCCCATGACGCCGTCGAACTGGTTGAGCAATTGTGGCTGACGCCTGCGCAGGCCATCGCTCGCGGCGAAGAGCTCAAGATGCTCAATCCCACGCGAATCACCCTGGAGTTGCTTGCGCAGTTCTCGCATACCGAGCAGGTGATGGCGCATGCCCGGCTGCCTCGTGCCGTGGCGCTCAAGGCGCCGCGTGTGGCCGATGGTCCGCAGGGCATGATGCCGGTGGCGCCCGATCATTTCGCCTGGGCCGAGGTGGGCAAACTCGATCCGCAAGGCCATGGCACCGCTTCGTACGCGATCGTCCCGGGCAATCCGGTGCGCTTGTCGCCGCACGTGGTGCGTGTGACCGCCGACAACTCCGGCGTCATGACCGGACCCGGCACCAACACCTATCTGGTCGGTGGAGGTGTGAAAAACGAGTGGGCCGTGATCGACCCCGGTCCGGCCGATACCCGACACACCGATGCAATCCTGGCGGCTGCGCCCGGTCCAATTCGCTGGATCCTCACCACGCATACCCATGTGGATCACTCCCCGGGCGCAGCCGAATTGCACCGCCGCACCGGCGCACCGGTGATCGGGCGCATCGCGGATTTTCCGAACAATCAGGATGCGAGCTTCACGCCCACCCATCAGCCCCAGCATGACGAGCGTCTGCAGTTGGATGAGGGCATCGTCCTGCGTGCGCTGCACACACCGGGGCATGCCTCGAATCACATCTGCTGGTTGCTGGAGGGCGAAAAAATCCTCTTCACCGGTGACCATGTGATGGGCACTTCCACGGTGGTGATCGGTCCGCCCGATGGCGACATGAGCGCCTATCTCGATTCGCTGCGCGAGCTGTTGAAGGTCGATCTCGACTGGTTCGCGCCGGGGCATGGCTTTCTGATGGCCCGACCGCATGCGGTGCTTGAGGGGCTCATTGCGCATCGGCTGCGTCGGGAAGACAAGGTGGTGCAGGCGCTGACCGAGCTTGGGCCCAGCCCCATCGATGCACTGCTTGCCCGCGTGTACGACGACGTGGGCAGTGGGCTGCATCCGGTGGCGCGCCGCTCGCTGACCGCCCACTTGCTCAAGCTGCAGCGTGACGGTCGCGCGCAGCCAGACGGCGAGCGCTGGGGCTTGAGTCCGGGCTGAGCCCCCCGGCGCCTCCCGCTGCCAGACCCGTCAGGGCCGCATCGAAAAAGCCACCTTCCCCGAGGTGAGCACCGGTTGGGCCAGTCTGGCAAATTCGCACAGCAGGGAGCGGGTCTTGCGCGGGTCGACGATTTCCTCGACCCAGAACTTCTCGGCGGTCCGGAATGGCGACCGCAGCTTGTTGAGTCGGTCCTCGATTTCTTTCATCTTGGCCGCCGGGTCGGCCGCGCCGTCGATGTCGGCCCGATACGCCGCCTCGATTCCGCCTTCAAGCGGCAGCGAGCCCCATGAAGCCGAGGGCCAGGCATAGCGCAGCGACAGCCTTGCGCCGGGCTGATGGGCCGCACCCGCCACGCCGTAAGCATTGCGCATGATGACCGTGCACCACGGAATGCTGGTCTGGTTCATCGCGGCCATCGCGCGCACGCCATGTCGAATGGTCGCGGTCTTCTCGGCTTCCAGTCCGATCAGAAAACCCGGGCAGTCCATCAGATAGACCACCGGCAAATGGAAGGTCTCGGCCAGGTCGGCAAAGCGCACCACCTTTTGGCAGGTCTCGGCATTCCAGCTGCCACCGTTGTGATACGGGTCGCTTGCAAACAGCATCACCGGATGCCCCTCGAAGCGCGCAAGGCCGGCCACGATCGAGCGGCCGAAATTGCGACCCATCTCAAAGAAAGACCCTTTGTCGACCACCGTTTCGATGATCGGGCGAACCTTGTAGATCTGCCTGCGATTGCGCGGAATCACGCTCAGCAGCGATTCGTCGGCCCGCTGCGGGTCGTCGTCGCAGGCGATGATCGGCGGCAGCGAATGCACCGAGGAGGGCAGGTAGGACAGAAAGCGTCTTGCCTGCTCGAAGGCTTCGGCTTCGGTCTCGACCGCATTGTCGATCGCGCCGCTGCGAGTCTGGATGTCGGCACCGCCCAACTCCTGCTTGGTGAGCGGCTGACCGAGTCGGGCCACCACCGGCGGGCCGGCCACGAACATCGCAGAACTGGTGCTCATGATCGAGAAGTGGCTCGATGCCAGGCGCGCCGCGCCCAGACCGGCCACCGAACCCAGGCCGATGCCGACCACCGGCACATTGGCCAGGTTGGCGGTCATCATGTAAAAGCCCTGCGTGCCGCCGACGCCGCCCGGCAAATTGGCCGCGCCCTTGGTCTCGATGGTTTTCACCGAGCCGCCGCCGCCCGAGCCTTCGATGATCCGCACGATCGGCAGGCGAAACTCCGCGGCCATGTTTTCGGCCATCAGCGGCTTGGCGCTGATCGAGGCATCGGCCGACCCGCCGCGCACGGTGAAGTCGTCGCCCACCACCACCACCGGTCGACCGTCGACCGTACCGCGGCCGAAAACGCAGTTGGCAGGCGTGACCAGGGTGAGTGCGTTGTTGGCGTCGTATTCGCCGATGCCCGACAGGGTGCCGACTTCCTGGAAGGTGCCAGCATCCACCATGCCGTCGATTCGTTCACGAACCGTGAGCCGCCCGCCGTCGTGCTGCCGCTTGACCTTGTCGGCCCCGCCCATGTCGTGGGCAAATGCCTTGCGGCGTGCGAGTTCGTCCAGTTCCGGCTGCCAGCTCATGCGATGTCGTCCTGTCGTTGTGATGGGTGTGGATCTGCAGTCGAGTCTGCCACAGGCCTCTTCACCGCCGGGTCTGCGCCTGCCACTGACTGAAACGCTGCGTGGACCGCTCTCTCGCCGCTACTTGCGCCGCGCCTGCATCCGCTCGGCCATGTCGTCCGGGCGGCCGTAGGGCCGCATGCGCTCATGCACGAGGGCCTGCGACCGGGTCCGCTCGTCGCCATCGGCGATCAGCGCCTTGACGATGCGGTTGGTGCCGCGCGAATTTGTCAGGATTTCGGCACCGAGCGCCTCGATCGTTGCATCAAGCTGATCGTCCGGCACGCAGCGATCGACCAGGCCGATCTCGAGGGCCTGCCGGGCAGACAGCCTGCGACTGGTGAACATGAGTTCTTTGGCCGTCGCGCGGCCGACGCGTTCCGGCAGTCTGACCGACATGCCCCAGACCGGCACCAGTCCCCATTGACCATGGGTGTCGCCAAGATGCGTCGATTCGGCGGCCACCAGCAGATCACAGGCCAGTGCGAGTTCCAGGCCGCCGGTAAAGCAGTGTCCGTGCAGACGACAGAGGGTGGGCTTAGGCAGCGACTCGAGGGCATCGATGGTCTCTGGCTCGAAGTAAGGGCTCGGTGCCGGCTCGGCCGACGCAATTGCCCCCAGGTCGTGACCGGCGCAAAACGAGCGGCCGGCGCCGGCCAGCACCACGCAGCCGACGCTGTCGTCACGGGCAATGGCATCCAGGTGGGCACGCAGTTGAACGAACACCCCCGGCGTGAGCGCATTGAGCTTGTCGGGTCGATTCAGGGTGAGGGTGGTGAGGCCCGAGCGATCACTGCGGATCACGAGTGGGTCGGTCATGATTGAAGTCTCCGTGTCATCAGGTTGGAATCGGGCTGCGGCCAGAGCGAGGGCGCACACAGCGCAGCCTACGCGAAGACTTTGCGTGCTGCCTTTCGGCGTTTCGCGAATGGCGATCGCGCTGCGCGCGACGATCGCCCCGGCGCTCACGCCGGCTTTTCGTCCGTTCGTCGCTTTGCGATTCCGCAATCCGGCGTGACCGATAGGCTTGTCAGGGGCGTAATTCCGAATTGCACCCTACTGACAATGTGAGTCGGGTCTTTGGACAAGGGCGAATCAAGTGATTAACAGGGCTGTCGATTGCCATGACGGAGAAAACGCGTTGCGCTCGCGCCGCGACTGCGATGGCTTCACGCTCATCGAATTGCTCACCGTGGTGGCGATCGTCGCGATTCTCGCGGCCTCCGCAAGCGGCGCCTTTCAGCGCTTCATCGTCGGCGCTCGCATCACCGAGGGCGCCTCGACCTTCCGATCTGCGCTCGAACTTGCCCGATCGGAAGCCGCGATGCGTGGGGTTCGCGTGGGCGTTTGCCGCAGCGCCAATGCCAACGATACCGGTGCCACCTGCAGCCAGGCTGCGTTCGGCAATTTCGCCGCGAATGACTGGTCGGCGGGCTGGATCGTCTATGCAAAAGGGGCCCCTAACGGCAT
>Ga0209598_10000363_pt1 | contig 36313 bp, 19 predicted proteins | sample M_140807_EF_Meta_FD_187317 | JGI IMG/M metagenome (GOLD analysis project Ga0209598, IMG submission 187317) | Freshwater microbial communities from Lake Montjoie, Canada to study carbon cycling - M_140807_EF_MetaG (SPAdes) (version 2) | ecosystem: Environmental > Aquatic > Freshwater > Lake...
CGGCGTGGCCCGCACGATTCTGAACGCGGTCACTGTCGGTGGCAACGTCATCCTGGGCAATGCGACAAACGACGGCACGATTACCATGAGCAACAGTGTTGACCTCGGCGGCTCCGCCCGCACACTGACCACTGCGAGTGCCGTCAACATTGATGGCATCGTCAGCAACGGTGGAATCACCAAGCTGGGAACCGGCGTGTTGACCCTCCGTGGTGCCTCAGCCAACACCTACTCAGGCCTCACCACCGTGAGCGCTGGCGGCCTGACCCTGACCAAAACTGGCGTCAATGCCATCGCGGGCGATGTGAAGATCGACACCACGGGCACCTTGACCCTTGGCGCCGCGGACCAAATCATCAACACCGCCAACGTCGAAATCGCCACCGGCGGCACCTTCGCACTCGCCGGCTTTACCGAGACCGTCAATGGCGTGCAGCTCACCGGTGGCGCGATCACCGGCACGGCGGGCAATACTTTGACCAGCACCACCGCTTATGACTTCCAGAGTGGCTCCGCCACGGCGATCCTCGCTGGCACGGCAGGCGCCACCAAGTCCGGATCCGGCACGGTGACCTTCAGCGGTGGCAACGCCAATACCTACACCGGTCTCACCACGGTGAGCGCAGGCAACTTGGTGCTCGGCAGGACCGCAGGCGTGGTTGCCCTCGCGGGCGATGCCCTCGTCAATGGCGGCACCTTGCAGATCAACAACGCCAACCAGATCGTGGACACCGCCAACCTTGAAGTCGCCGCTGGCACCTTCGCGCTGGGCGGCAATGCCGATACGGTCAATGGAGTGAAGCTCACCGGCGGCGCTATTACAGGCACCGGCACGAATGGCATCCTGACGAGCATCACAGCCTATGATCTCCAAAGCGGCAGCTCCTCGGCGGTTCTCGCCGGCACGGCGGGCGCAACCAAGACAACCGCCGGCACGGTCGCTCTCAACAAGGCTAGCACCTATAGCGGCGGCACCACTCTCAGCGCTGGCACCCTGCAGCTGGGAGCGGCCAGCGTTGGCTCGGTCGGCGCGATCACCAGCAGTGCCATTGGCACGGGCAGCCTCGCTCTCAATGGAGGCCAACTTTCCTCCGGCAGCGGCGTGGCCCGCACGATTCTGAACGCGGTCACTGTCGGTGGCAACGTCATCCTGGGCAATGCGACAAACGACGGCAAGCTCACCTTCGGCGCCGGTGTCGACCTCGGCGGAGCCACCCGCACACTCACCACGGATTCCTCGGTGGAATTTAGCGGCGTCGTCGGCAACGGTGGAATCACCAAAGCGGGTAATGCTACCCTCACTCTTTCCGGTTCGAACAGCTACACCGGAACCACCACGATCAATGCCAACGGTGGATTGCTGAAATTCACCCAAGCCACGGCACTTTACGGCGGCGCCACCGGTAGTTGGGACAAGACAAACATCACCGTCAACTCGGGCGGCACGGTCGGTTTCAATGTGGGCGGGATCGGTGAGTTCTCCACCGCGGATGTGACCACAATCCTCACCGGATTGGGCGGAGAGGTGAACAACAACGGCCTGCGCGGCGGATCCGCCATCGCCTTCGATACCGCCAATGCGGCCGGCGGCAATTTCGGCATCACCGACATTCTCGCGAATTCTACCGGCACGGGCTCTGGCTCGCTCGGCATCACCAAACTCGGGGCTGGCACCCTGACCCTTTCGGGCGCCAACACATTCTCCGGCGCTCTCGATGTCCGGACCGGCACCGTCAACCTCGCTTCAACCGTAGGCGCCGCAGCCGGCAGTGCTGGCAGTATCAGTATTGCCTCGAGCGCCGTGCTGCTTCTTTCGCAAAGCGAGCAATTGAACGACGGCGCGGCCGTGACCCTGTCCGGCGGCACCATCCAGCGCGGTGGCAATGTCAGCGAGGTGTTCGGGAATTTGAATCTCACCACGACATCTTTCCTCGACTACGGCGCAAGCAACGATGCCGGAACCATCCGCTTCGGCACTTACACTCCGAGTGCCTTGCTCACCGTGCAAAACTTCCTGCCTGGAAACAAACTGCAGTTTGGTAACACGATTTCTTCAACGGACCTCAACGATGCGACGCTTTTCTCCTTCAGCAGCGGTTTCACGACCGGCACCGAGAGTGGTTTCTTTACCATCACAGCCATTCCCGAGCCCTCGACTTACCTCGCGGCGGTCGGCCTCATCGGCCTGATGCTCTGGCCGCTGCGTCGCCGCGCCGCGGCCGTCGCCAAGAGATTCTAGGCAGGCATCCGATTACGGCGTTCCTATTCCAGAGCACAGATTGGCAAAGCATGCACCACGGCACCGACCCACAGAGCACCACCATTTCCGGGGAGGATGTCAGGAGCAAGACAGTCGACGACCTGCCCCGCCGTATCCGCGATATCGCCACCCTGCGGGGGCTGGGATACTCGTTTCGTGAAATCGGCCGGGAGCTCAAGATCACCCCGCAAGCTGTATCGCTCATGCTCACGAGGCACCGCCGGTCCCTGGCCTCGCTTGGCCAAGCGGTCGAGTTGCTCCATTTGTCCAGCCGCGCTGTCAATGCCCTCGAACGACGAGGTGTTCGCACCCGCCGGGAGGCCCTAGAGACCAACGTGCTGGAACACCTCCGCCACGAGCGCAACTGCGGCAGCAAGACCCGCGCAGAAATCCAACGATGGATGGAAGAGGGGATCCAGCCAGTCGAATTTGTTGCCTAGCGGCCCGGTGGTAAAACGCGAGCCGCCTCACGACGTTGTCGGGGGAGGTGCTTGTTTGACGCTGTGGCTAGCTTTTCCCGTCATAACCTTCGTATTCGGCTGAAATTTAGTGTAGAATTTTGCTACTCGCCGGAACTAAGCGACTTATTCGAAATCCCATCCCCTGAACATTCTCGCCCCCAAGGGCCAAAGTTTCTCGCCATGCCAACCCAGAGATCACTTCAAGCTGCGTTCACCCTTATCGAATTGCTCGTCGTCATAGCGATTATCGCTGTGCTGGCCGCCATTGCCGTGCCGGCCTTGGGCAAGGCCCGTCAATCAGGCGACCGGGCCAAATGCCTGTCCAACATGCGCCATCTGAGCTCAGCCTACCTTCTCATGGTCAGCGACCAGAATGGAGTGTTGGTCCCCTCCAGCGGAGGCAATTCCACATGGTATGGCTCGCTTGATAATTATATCGGGCTCAAGACCATCAGCGATTACCTCCGGGTGAGTTGTCCAGTCGCCTTGGCCGCCCTGAAGGCGACCGGTAACCAATACCGCGTGAGCCGCGCGAGCTATGGGCTCAATTCCTATATTGGTCCCACCTACGATGGAAAATCCCCATCGGGAGCCACGCGCATGGCGCAGCTGACCAAAGCCAGTGCCACCCTCCTGTTGGGCGACTCGAGTCTATCGAACAATAATGACGCCTTCAACATGGGCCTCGGGGCTACCGGAAATAACCTCATCACGCCCTACCACAACGACAAATGCGCCATCGCCTTTTTCGACGGCCATACGGAACTCGTCGATGATGCCTTCCTGACTTCGATGAAGAAGACCCGGCTCACGGACGGTGCCGCGGGGTCGATCTTCTGGAGAGGCTACTAATCCGTCGGCCCATGCGGAGAACGAGCGGGAGGCCATCGTATCAGAAAAACCATCAATTTATGAAACAAACTGCGTTGATTCTCATGTCGGCGACTCTTCTGTGCGCCGCGACGATGTCCGTTCAAGCCGGCTCCGCCTGGCCTGACATTACTGTGGAGGTGAAGGCAGACCAGCCGGTGACCACGAGTCAGACTTTGACGGAACAAGCGGATGGTTTCCAGCGCCTGGCGATCACGCTGTCCAACAAGGGCGATGAGCCGCTGGCGATCGAGAGGATCAACGTCCGCATTCCGGTGGCGGAAAAACTCGCGGATGGTTTGGAAGTCCTTTACGGGGGCAGTTGCATGGGCCGTACGCCGTTGCTGCGTCAGAATGTCGGCACTCAAACGCCGAAGAGCTCCAGCCACATGTATGAGGTGGTGCGGCTGGCGGACGGAAAATATCTCTTCGCCGGCTCGCTTTCCTGGCGGATTTTCCTGCCGAACTTCACCCTCAAGGACGGGGCCATCGAGATCTGGTCCGATGGCGAGGGGAGGCAACTCAAGCCGGGCGAGACCATCCAGTATGAACAGATTGTCCTTCGGCGCGCCGATGACTGGCTGGCGCTGCTCGAGCAATTCGGCACGGCCATCGCGGCGGAGAACGGCATCGAGAAACTGAAGCCTGCTGATTTCAAAGGCTGGGCGACATGGGACTACTACGGCCGGGTTTTCACCGACAAGGATGTTTATGGTAACATGGACGCGCTGAATAAACTCGCGCCCGATGCGAACATGATCCAGATCGACGGCGGCTGGTGGACCGAGCGCGGCGATTACCAGAGCGTGCGGCCGGACCTCCTGCCCGGCGGCATCAAGGCGATCGTTTCCCGGATCACCTCCGAAGGTAAGACGCCCGGCCTTCACTTCGACGGCTTCCGGGGCGATGAGAATTCGGAGATCTACAAAGCGCACCCCGAATATTTCCTGCACGACCAGGACGGCAAATTGCTTGTCGAGGTGAATGACAAGGGCGACAAGGTCATGCGTTATATATACTTCGATTACTCGCATCCAGGCGCACGGGCGCACATCGCCGACTGCATACGCAACATGAAAGAGAGCTGGGGCGTCCGTTACTTCAAGGTGGACTTCATGCGTTACGGGCTGAAGAACGACACCCTGGCGAGGAACAAGTCGGCCAACGGCATCAAGGCCCATGATCCGACGATCACCAGCGTGGAGAGGTTCCGTCTGGGGATGCAGGCCATGCGCGAGGCCATGGGGCCGGATGCCTATTTTCTCGGTTGCTCTGCGGTGTTCGGTCCGTGCATCGGATTTGTGGACGGCATGCGCACCGGCGGCGACATCCATCCGAGATACGAGGCCTTCCCCGAGCGCTCGCTGGCCAATCTCGGTAACTTCTATCTGAATGGCAAGGTGTGGAATGGCGATGCCGACTACCTGGTCTTCCGCGAGGGCGTCGACGAGGACGAGACCGTCTCCCAAGAAAAAGTCAAACACGGCGGCAGCATGACGTTGAACGAAGCGCAAATGTGGGCGGACCTCAACAAGCTCTACGGCACGGCTCGGCTGAACAGCGACAACCTGATGACGCTCCGTCCGGAGCGGCAGGCCCTGGTGAAGGAAGTGTTCCAGTATCCGGCGATGGACGAGACGGTGCCGCTGGATCTCTGGCAGCATGGTACGCAAAAGAGCGACGGCTTCGAGTTGGTGCTCGCGCGCAAGGGAAAGGAGATCTATCTCGGTGTCTTCAACTGGGGCGACGTGCCCAAGGAGTATGCTCTCCAAGCCTTCGGAAAAGCTGAGCCCGTCAAATTGGACGGGCGGCATTCGGTTATTCTGAAGTATGACGGCGAGGAGTCGTTCGCCCAACTCTGCGAGAATTTGAAATCGCGATAATCGCCATCGCTTGCGAACAATGACGCTTCAACTTTTACGCCTGAGCGTCGGCGCTTCGGCGCGAGTTTTGTCCGCGGGGAGATCTTACACTGAGGCGCAGAAGCGCGGAGAAAATACCGGACCGAAGATGAGGCGGGATTGTTATGGCCTGCTTCCCGCGTTGGCTTTGGCGCTCACTTGCCCCGGTCTGGCTTTTGCGGAGCCCGCATCTGAGAAACCCCGGTTCCTTCTTGAACAGGCTCCATTGGTGATGACCGCAGATTCCCTGCGAGATGCGAATGGCAATTTCACCCTGTCCCAGCTTCCCACGCCGCAGCCTCAGTCCAAGGCTACTTTGAAAGGAGACATCACACCGCTGACCGAACGTATGTGGAAAATAGCCCTCGATGACGTGGAACGCAACGAGGTGAAGAATGAGGCTGGGGTCATCTATTTCGGTGCCGGCACGCGGTATGGCGACCGGGTTTACACGCGCGATATTTCCATTGCCGGGGTGCTGGGCGTGAATCGTTTTTACCCCGAGGTGATGCTTTCGTCCCTCAGATTGACCCGCGACGTCCGCAGGAAACTCGGCTACCGGGTCTCCGCTCCGCACGTGATCCCGGAGATCAAAGTCCCTTGGGAGGTGATCGCCGAAGAGGAAAAGGAAGTCATGGCTAAATACAGGACCAACTCCTACACGCGGGCCACGGATGATGTGGTCTGGCTCTGGGCCGCGGACGATCTTTTCACGGTCCATCCCGAACTGGCCGACTGGCAGTGGATGTTCGAAAATGGCCAACATTTTTTCGAGGTGTTCTATGAGCCGTGGTTCGACCCGGGCGACGGCCTCTTCCGCGGGCAGCCGCTCTACCACGACATCACCAATTCGGCCTACCCCGATGGGATGACCAAAGCGGATTGCGTGCTGCTCAAGTCGCTTTCCACCAATTGCCTCTACTATCGCGGGATGCTCGCCATGGCCAACGCCGCCGAAAAAAGCGGTCGTCCGGCGGGTGAAAAACAGGAGTGGCTCGATCGCGCGGCGGCACTCAAGGCTGCCATCGTCAGGGAATTCACCAAATCCGATGGCACGCTGGCCTACTATAAGGATCGGCATGGAGTCATTATGCCGAACAGGGAGATCCTAGGAACTGCGTTTGCCGTGATCTTTGGCATTCTCGAAGGCGATGCCGCGAAGGCAGCCTATGCGGGCTATCCGATTACCGACAAGGGCATCCCGCTCTTTTCTCCGTTCATTCCCGGTAACAGTGGCCCGCACAACATGGCAAGTTGGCCGTTCTGCGATACGTTTTTCCTTTGGGGCAAAGAGATGGCTGATGGTGGCGACTATACCCCCCAAAATGCGGCCTTGCTGGGGCGTTCGCTGGGAACCGCCTTCGCACCAAAAAAGAAGAAGGGAGACAATGAGAGCGAATGGGGGGACGGCTTGGGCTCCTTCCACGAAAAAATTCCCCTTCCGGGCGGTTTGATCGACGGATCCGGTCATCAACTTTGGTCCGCCGCCGCGTTCCTCAATGTCTGCATTCGCGCAGGCCTGGTGGAATAAACAGCGCGGAGGAGAGAGTATGAATCGAAACTGCTCCATGGGCGCAGTCGCTGTTGCTTTGGCATGGGGCGGTTTAGGCCAGGCACCGGAAGCAACCGCAGAATCCAAGCCACGTTTCCTGTATGCTCAAGAGCCGCTGGTCATGACGTCGGACTCCATCCGCGATGCGAATGGTTCGTTTTCCTTGGCGATGCTCCCCAACCCGGAGCCCAAGTGTCCGGTCCGACTGCAAGGCAACATCACTCCGCTCACCGAACGCCTCTGGAAAATCGCGCTCGACGATGCGGAGCATAACATGGTGACCAGCGAGTCGGGCACGGTCTACTTTGGTGCCGGCAGTCAGTATGGCTTGCGCATCTACGAGCGCGATATTGCCGTTTCCGGGGTGCTGGGCCTCAACCGATTCTACCCGGAGGTGATGCTTTCGTCGCTTAAGGTGGCCCGCGAAATTCGCAAGGAGCTAGGCTACAAAGTCTCTGCGCCGCATGTGGTTTCGGAAATCGACGTGCCCTGGGAGGTGATTGCGGAGGTGGACAAGGAGATCATGGCCAAATACCGGACCAACTCCTACACCCGGCGCACCGATGATGTAGCCTGGCTGTGGGCGGTGGACGATCTTTTCACGCTCCATCCGGAGGTGGCCGATTGGAAGTGGGTGGTCGAAAACGGCGAATATTTTTTCAAAGCCTTCTATGATCCGTGGTTCGACAAAACCGACGGCCTTTTCCGCGGACAGCCGCTCTTTCACGACATCCAAAGCTCCGCCTATCCCGCCGGAATGACCATCGCCGATTGTGTTCTGCTCAAGTCCCTCGCCACGAACTGCCTCTACTATCGCGGCATGCAGGCCATGGCCAAAGCTTGCGAAAAAGCCGGCCGGCCAGCGCAGGAAAAAGAGCAGTGGCTGGATCGCGCCGCCGCCCTCAAGGTCGCCATCCAGAAGGAATTCACCAAGCCCGATCGCACCCTCGCTTATTACAAGGATCGTCACGGAAAACTCATGCTCAACCGCTCGGGCTACGCGACCGCCTTTGCCGTGATTTTTGGGATCGTCGAAGGCGATGCAGCCAAGGCGGCTTACGCCGGCTTTCCCACCCCCGACAACGGTATACCTCTCTTCTTTCCCTTCATCGAGGGCACCGACGGCTCCCAGTGGCACAACCAGGCGAGTTGGCCGTTCTGCGACACCTTCTTCCTTTGGGGAAAATCCATCGCTGACGGAAAAGACTATACTGACTTCAATGCGGCGCTGCTGGCCCGCTCCATAGGCACTGCCATCAAACCGAAGAAAAAGGTTAAGGAGGACCAGGCCGAGGCTGATGCCTTTGGTTCCTTTCACGAATACGTCACCTTGCCGGATGGACTCATCCACGGATCTGGCCGCCAGCTCTGGTCCGCTGCCGCCTTTCTCAACGTCTGCATCCGTGCCGGACTCCTGGCGGATAATGGCGGGGGGAAGAACTAGAGAACGATGAAACAGATCATTTATTCGGAAGCCACTCGCGCTACCGGCAGGCTCTGTGTGAACTGCGCCTCAACCACCCAACGATATCGGAAAAACTTTATGAAACAAATTGAATTCAAATCCACTGGCTTGGCCAGAATGCTCAGTCTCATCGGACTGATCGGCGCTACATTCCTGTTGCCGGTTCAAGCCGTGCCGCCGCCCAGCGCATTCGGGGTGTGGGATCGCGGTTCGTCCTTTGATCCCAAGGACTATCCCTTCCTGAAGGGATTGGCATTCAATCAAAATTGGGCTGATGCGGAAAAAGAGCCGGGTGATTTTGATTGGAGCGCTTTGGATCAGGCCATGGATTCGGCGGTGAAGAAGAACCAGTTCATTTACCTTTCCTTGAATGTGGGGCCGGACGCGCCGCAGTGGATCTACACCAAGGGTGTCCCGCGTGTGGAGACACGTGACCAGATGCACGACAGCTGGCCAGTTTATCCCTTCTATTCCTCGTCGGAATACAAGTCGCTTTTGCAGCGATTGGTCACGGAATTCGGGAAGCACATCCGCAGTTATCCGAAAGAAAAGCAGGAGCGCATCGCGTTCATTCAGGTCAAGACCGGGTGCACGGGCGACGAGTGCGCTTACAAGGGCAATGTCATTGAGAAAAAATATGACTTGCCCACCAAGTCCCCCGATTGGCGGGAGTTCCGCCTGTGGCAGTTCGATTTGTTTGTGAAGACCTTCCAGTGCGGTTCCGACCAGCCCCAGATTGCCCTGATGTTCAACAACGTGCAACCGGAGGGCGATGAGGGGGACGGGCATGGATTTTTTGAAGAGTGGAAATGGGTGACGGACAATGCCAAGGGCGGAGTCGGGATCAAGATTGCCGGCAGCGGGCGCGGTCACCACTTGAGCGGGGAGCGGACCAAAATTGAGACGTGGCAGCCCCGGCTCATCGCTGCGCAGGGCACTCCTTTGTTTGCCCGGTCGGAAATGGACCAGACGTGGCAACGGGCCATGTATTATGTGAATCGGCCGCTCAACTTTTACTGGGGCGCCCTCACGGGTCTGCAGAGCGGACAAAGCATTTGGGACATCACTTCTAGCGCCATGGAAGCGTGCAAGGAGCAGGGCTTCGACTACTCCTTCTATTTCTTCAATCGCTACGCGGGACAAATCAACCCGAAGACGGCCACGGATGCCTTCTGCGCCCTGCACAAAGGATTGGATGCTGCCGATACCAAGGCTTATCCCGAGGCGAAGTATGGAAATGCTTCCAGCAAAAATATCGAGCGAATGGAGAAAATTGTCGCCGATTATGCCAAGTATGGCGCGGCGGTGGACGACACGAATGGGCTGGCGCTGGGACAGGTCCGGCAACGGGACACGCAAACCGGATTGAACGACGTGGGTTGGGATATCTGGCCGGATAACTACGGACGCTTCCTCTACCAGATTGACGCCGATGCCACATCCATTCCCCTCTGGCGCGTGGGCGGTCCGATCACTCCGACATCTTCCATCTATTCCCGCTTCGCCCGCGGCTTCGAACACGCCACCGGCAAGGACGCGATGTATTTCAAACTGCACGAGGGTTTCTCCGAGGGCAATGAACCGAAGGTGATGACGGTGACCGTCGTCTGGTATGACGGGACGGCAGGCTCGAGCTGGAAACTGGATTACGATGCCGGCAAAACGGAGATGAAGACGGGGCTGACCGTCACAGGGAAAGGTGACAGGCAATGGCACCATGAGGCTGTCACGCTGAACGATGCCGTCTTCCGTCACGGCGGAACCAAGGAATCTGACCTCGCTCTTGTCAACGCGGATGACAAGGACGACATCTTCAGCTTGATCGAAGTGCACCGTGGCAAGCTGGAATCACCCGTTATGTTGCCGCCTACCGATTACAAGGTTTCTGACAAAAAACCGATGCCGCCCAAAGCGGAAAAGGCCGGAAAATCTGGCAAAAAGATGAAGGGAAAAAAATCGGACGAAGCTGCCGACCAAGAGTAACCGGCTCCGTGTTGATTGCGTCCGAACTACCCAACGACATCGCAAAATCTTTATGAAACAAATGGAATTCAATTTTCCTGGCTTGGCCAGAACGCTCATTCTTATCGGACTGATCGGCGTTAGCTCCTTGGTGCCGATTCACGCCGCGCCGCCAACCAGCGCCTTTGGGGTGTGGGATCGGACAGACAAATTCGACCCCAAAGAGTATCCCTTCCTCAAAGGGTTTTCTTTCGATCAGAGATGGGCCGATTTGGAAACCCAGCCGGAAGTTTTCGATTGGAGCGGCTTGGATGAGGTTATGGAAAGAACCGCTCAGAATAATCAGTTCGTTTATCTATCCTTGAGTGTGGGTCCCGACGCGCCGGAATGGATTTACCAACACGGTGTGCCGAAGGTGAAGACCAAAGGCGAGAAAGAGAAGCACAAGGGGAAATGGGACGGCTATCCCTACTACCTGGCCCCCGAATACAAGACGTATTACTTCCGCCTCATCACTGAATTCGGGAAGCATATCCGCAGTTATCCGCGGGAAAAACAGGAGCGTATCGCCTTCATCCAGATCAAGACCGGGTGCACTGGTGATGAAACCCCCTACAAAGGCACGGCCATAGAGAGTAAATACGATCTGCCTCGCAGCGCTCCCGCGTGGCGGGAGTTCCGCTTGGAGACCTTCGACCTGTTTGTGAAGACCTTCGCAGGCAGTGCCGATGAGCCTAAAATCGATCTGCTTTTCAACGCCGTCGGGCCGGTCATTGGCTCGGACGAAGACGCGGTCGAAGCCCAAGAAGGATTTCTCAAGGAGTGGGAATGGGTGACCAACAACGTCCAGGGTAGTTTCGGCATCAAGAACGGAGCGCTCTCGCGCGGGCATCATCTGGCCGGCGAACGCTCCTTGTATGACCAGTGGACACCCTACCTCCTTGATCCCAAGGGGCTGACGCTGTTCCGCCGGTCGGAGATGGATCAAACTTGGCGGCACCCGTGGTATCAGTTCAACGTCCCACTCGGTTTCTACTGGGGTGCGGTAAACGCCCTCAACGGCGGGCAAAGCATCTGGGATGTCACCAAGAGCGCCATGGAGGCGTGCAAGGAACAGGGCTTCGACTATTCCTTCTATTTTTTCAACCGATACGCCGGACAGATTTATCCCAAGACCGCCACCGGCGCCTTCTGCGCCCTGCACAAAGGATTGGATGCCGCCGATACCAAGGCCTATCCCGAGGCAGAGTTCGGACCTGCCCAGCGCAAGAATGTGGATCGCATGCTAAAAATCTGCGCCGCGTATTCCAAGTATGGCGCGGCGGTGGATGACAAGAATGGCCTGTTGCTGGACCAAGTCCGGCAGCGCGACACCCAAACCGGTTATAACGATGTGGGCTGGGACATCTGGCCGGGCAACTACGGCCGCTTCCTCGATCAGATCGATGCCGATGCCACGTCGGTCCCGCTATGGCGCGTTGGTGGCCCGATCACTCCTATCTCTTCCATCTATTCCCGCTTTGCGCGCGGTTTCGAACACGCCACCGGCAAGGACGCGATGTATTTCAAACTGCACGAGGACTTCTCCGAAGGTAATGAACCGAAGGTGATGACGGTGACCGTCGTTTGGTATGACGGGACAGCAGGCTCGAGCTGGAAACTGGATTACGATGCCGGCAAACCGGAGATGAAAACGGCGCTGACCGTCACTGGCAAGGGTGACAAGCAATGGCACCATGAAGTGGTCACGCTGGATGACGCCGTCTTCCGCCACGGCGGAGCGAAGGGCTCCGATCTCGCTCTTGTCAACGCGGATGACAAGGACGACATCTTCAGCTTGATCGAAGTGCACCGTGGCAAGCTGGAGGCGCCAGTGCTTTTGCCGCCGACCGATTACAAGGTTTCTGCAAACGCACCGATGCCTCCGAAAGCCGATAAGGCAGGCAGGCCCGGTAAAGAGAAAAAAAGCAAAAAGAACCTATCGGCTGACGGCGAGGAATCGGAATAACCAACCCATCTGGCCCCTCCAGCCATCGAACTCCACTCCGACAAGAACCATTTCAGGAACTTTATGATTATGGGCAATACGATATTCTAGGTAGCTCAGCTCGTTAACTGGTTGAACAGGACCCTCAAGCCGTAACACGGCTCACTGTGAAACGCATACTCCTCATCATAGCATCCCTGCCGCTGGCAACTTTCTCGTCGCTCCATGCCGAGCTCGGACTGGCTCGGGAAAACTTCGGCGTCTGGGACCGCGAAGGCTTGCATGCGGTCGCGGATTATCCCTACGCCCGCGGTCAGTCATTGGACATGTCTTGGGCACAGGTCAATCCGGCGAGGAACACCTTTGACTGGTCGGAGATCAACCAGAAGTTGCAGTCGGCCGAAAGTCAAAATCAGGCGTTTGCCTGCAAAGTTTCCCCCATCGACCAGTCGGCCCCGAACAAGACCATGCCGGCTTGGATGTTCAGTGCGGGCGTTCCCTCATTCTCGGAATCGGGCACCACATCCACAGGAACCCCGGCGGCAGCGTACGTCTACGGATATTACCTCGATCCGGAATTCAAAATCTACTTCGAGGAGATGGTGAAATCGCTGGCCAGTTACCTGCGCACCGGCACCGGTATCACGGCAAGCCAGCGAGCCAGGATCGCCTTCGTTCGCGTGGATACCGGTTGCACGGGCGATGAGGAGCCCTACGAAAACGGGACCTTGGTTCCCGCGCAGTATCAGATCGCGGCTGATGCATGGCAGGCCCACCGCCGCTGGGTATTTGAGCTATACCGCAAGGCATTCCAAGAGGGGCCAGGCCCGATCATTCCGCTCCTGTTTGTTACGGTGGAACCACCCGACCAACAGACCCAATGGGATTGGATTCTGGCCAATGTGAAGGGCGGGTTCGGCATCAAGCACGGTGGTCAGCTTCGGGGATACCATCTGACCGAATCCGAGTCGAATGTGGCGGCGTTCAAGCCCCTGGCGGTCGATTCGGATTTCAAGTTCTTTTCCAGAAATGAAATGGATCAGACGTGGCAATATCCTTATTTTTCTCTCAACAGGCCGATGAGCATGTATTGGGCGGCGCTGGAGCAACTCAACGTCGGCATGAGCGTCTGGGATTGGAGCGGCACCTGTCTGGAGGGCGCTTCGGCCAACGGCTTCACCTTCACGGGGGAGTTTTTCAACAAATGGGCGGCGGAACTCGATCCGGCTACGGCAGGTGGAGGTTTTTGTGTCTTCCATGACGGACTCGATTCGTCCGACACCTCCAGGTTTCCGGAGACAGCCACCTACGGTGGCAGCGCCAACAAGGGCAACACGAACCGCTATGTAAAAATCTGTGAGCAATTCGCTAGCCAAGGAGCGGCGATGGATCATGTGGAGGCGGCCACTTGGGGGCAGGTCGCGCAGCGCAACCCTCCCGACCAACCGCCCGGCGGCCAGTTGGGCTTCAACGATGCCGGCTGGCAAATTCATCCCGGCAACTACGATCGCTTCATCACCCAGTTGCTTCCCAATACGACGAGCAAAGGCCTCTGGCGCGTGCGCGGGCCCCTGACGACAAATTCGGATCCCTACGACCGCTTTGCCCGTCGCTCGGATCACTCGTCCGGGCAGAACACGATGTATTTCGACATCAACGACAACCTTCTGCCGTCGCTCGGCCAGCGGGTGCAACTCAACGTGACTTATCTCGACCGAGGCACCGGTCAGTTCAGCTTGAACTACGATGCTGTGAGCAGCGCGCAAAAGACAGCGTTCACGGTCACCAAGATGAATACCGATACGTGGAAGACGCAGTCGGTCGAGGTCACGGACTGGCGGTTCGGCAACCGCGGCACGAACGGTTCCGATCTGCAGCTTGTCAATGTCGCGACCGATGCGGCCAACCCCGACACCATCTTCCACGGCATCGAAGTGATCAAGCAGGCCGATGTCAGCGTGGGTATCATCGGGCAGGGCACGGTGACGGGACGGAACAATACGGCTACTTTTACCGCAATCCCTACCAGCATCATGGAGGGCCAGCGACTGGAACTGCAGGCGACAGCCGCACCCGGATGGGTGTTCACGGGATGGAGCGGCGCATTGACCGGCACCAACCCGAATCCGTTTCTTTTCCCGACCAAGGACACCCGCCTCACGGCCACTTTCGCGTCGACCTCTTCGTCGGCCACCTCCTCGGATAATTTCAATTCGGGATCATGGACTGGCGGCAGTGGTTGGAGCGGCGCCTGGACCACCAACGGCACGACGGTGCTGTGGGCCGGTTTTGCCGAGTTGAATGGCACGACCAACGGGGGTGCCCAAATCACCCGCACTCTCGCCGAGCCGCTGGCGAATGTGACTCTGTCTTTTGATTGGGATTTGGATCGGCTCAGCAGCGGCGATCACGGAGACGTATGGATCTTCGACGCCGCCACAGGAGCTTGGGTCAATGTTTGGAGCAGGGACTCGAGCCAGATCGGGAGCGATCTCCAAAACTCGGGCGACGCGAACTTCGTGAACTCGGGTGCTATCGTGCTGAGCGCTTCTCGCCGCGTCTCGCAAATCCGCTTCAGCGTGAGTGCTGCCGCGAGCAACAAGCGTTTCTATGTCGACAATGTGAGCGTGACTGGGACTGCTGGCGCAAACGCTGCTCCGCAATTCAGCAGCGATCCCATTGGCAAGAGTCCGGCGACAAACGGCGTGGTCTATACGGGAACCATGGCCGGTAGCGCGAGCGATCCGGCGACAAATTCACTGACGTTCAGCAAAATTTCCAAGATTTCCGGTGGCTCTGACTGGCTCACTGTTTCCTCCAATGGTGCACTCTCCGGCACCCCGACGTCCGCCGACGTCGGACTCAACCGCTGGACTGTGCAGGTCGGCAGCTCCGGAGGCACGGATACGTCGACGCTCTTGATTGACGTCAGTTCTCCCGGTCCGAATCCGCCAACGTTGCTGGCCTATCCCAGCCCCCCCGTTTACATCAAGGGCGCCGCGATCGCGAATCTCTTACCGGCCAGCAGTGGAGGCGGTGTGATGAGGTATATGGCATCTCCCGACCTGCCCAAGGGTCTTTATTTAAACAGCACCACGGGCGTCGTCAGCGGCACGCCGATCGAGGTGGCTGCGACTGCTTCTTACACCATCGTCGCTACAAATACCGATGGCGCAACGACTGCCAACTTAACCCTCACGGTCAACGATATCGCGCCCACGGCGCTGACTTATTCCAGCAATCCGGCCATTTACAAAAAAGGCACGTCGATCACTGCCAATACCCCGAGCAACACGGGCGGCGCTGTCGTTTTTTACTCCATCTCACCCGCCTTGCCAACGGGTCTGACGCTTGACGCCGCAACTGGCCTCATCAGTGGCACACCCACTGTGGCAAGTCCGACGCCCGTGACCTATCGCATCACGGGCACCAACACGGGCGGTTCAACGTTTTGCGATGTCAGCATCACGGTTGAGGATACCTACATCAACACGAGCCCGATCACGATCAATGATGGGGCTACTCCACCTTTCATCTCTTCGCCTTATCCCTCCTCGATTGTTGTCCCGACAGTGGCAGGAACGGTCAGCAAGGTGACGGTCCAGCTCATGGGTTTTAGTCACGCGCGGCAAAACGATGTAGACGTTCTCTTGGTCGGACCACAAGGGCAGAAAGTAATCCTGATGTCCGATGTTGGCGGAAGCGCCGCCACCTCGAATGTGGATATAACATTTGATGACGCCGCGGCGGCTTCCTTGCCGACCACTGCGGTAGCTATCACAACCGGAACCTACAAGCCAACCGACAACACGTCCGCTGACACCTTCCCGGCACCGGCTCCAACTGGCACGAATAGCACGACCCTTTCGGCCTTTAACGGAACGAACCCCACCGGGACCTGGAGCCTTTACGTTGTGGATGACAGGGTAGGAAACACCGGGAGCCTGAGCGGAGGCTGGAACCTCAAGTTTGAGATAACTCCATCGGTCGTTGCACCTTCGTCTCTCAGTTACTTCGGCAACCCTGCCACTTACACCAAAGGCACGGCGATCACGAACAACACGCCGACCAGCAGCGGCGGCGCGGTGGTTTCGTATGCGGTTTCGCCCGCATTGCCGGCGGGACTGACGCTAAACAGAACCACGGGCGTCATCAGCGGGACGCCGACGGCGGTGACTTCGACTGCCAGCTACACCGTCACGGCAACGAACAGCGGCGGCTCGACCACCGCCTTGGTGAGCATTACGGTCAATGACGCTGCGCCATTCTCTCTCAGTTACTTCAGTAACCCAGCCACCTACATCAAAGGCGCGGCGATCACGAACAACACGCCATCTAGCAGCGGTGGCGCGGTGGTTTCGTATGCGGTTTCACCCACGTTGCCGGCCGGGCTGACGCTTAATACATCGACAGGCATCATCATCGGCACACCGACGGCAGTGACCGCGCCCGCCGATTACACCATCACGGCAACGAACAGCGGCGGATCGACCACGGCCTTGGTGAGCATCACGGTCAACGACGTTGCGCCGTCTTCGCTGAGCTATTCCGGCAATCCCGCCACCTACACCAAGGGCACCGTGATCACCGACAACACCCCGACCAGCAGCGGCGGCGCGGTGGTCTCGTATGCGGTTTCACCCACGCTACCAGCGGGGCTGACGCTCGACACCTCCACCGGCGTCATCAGCGGAGCGCCAACGGCGGAGACTGCGCCCGCCGGCTACACCATTACGGCGACGAACACCGGCGGATCGACTACCGTCTTGCTGGGCATCACAGTCGTCACGCCTTACACCGCATGGTCCGCCCAACACAATCTCGCTCAGGGGCCGAGCGGGGACGACGATGGCGACGGAAACTCGAACACTCTCGAATTCGTCGCTGGTTTGGTGCCTACGAATGCCGCTTCCTTTTTTAAAACCACGGTGTCTGCCACGCCGGGCCAACCGAACCAATTTGCCATTAGCTTCAGCCCCATCTTCAGTGGTCGCACCTACACACTGAAAGCTGCCGACTCCCTCATCTCGGGAGAGTGGGGCGCGTTGAGCGGTAGCACGTCAAGTGATGCCGGCACCGAGCCCAACATCATTCGCACTGTCATTGATAATGGAGCTCTCGGGACGAACAAATTCTACAAGATCGAGATCAGCATTCCGTGAGCCGATAAAGATGCATCGTCTCCATACGGCGAGTGCTTGTTGCGCATCAACCAGCGCGACAAACCGTTGTGACTCGTGATTGTGGGTTCTCGATGAACATCGAGACCAAGTGATGCATGGAACAGCCTGAAGGTCCCATGGATCCGTCGAGGCGATTCTCGTGATCGGGGCGAGCCTGTCCGTCACAAACGCGTCCGTTCTGCTGACCTTTAGTGGTAACTCATGACAAACCCTTCCCCCGGGCATCCTGCGCATGGGCATAAAAGGTGCCGTTTTTACCTAATCACTGGCTTAGTGCTCCATGCGGATTTCGCGCCGAATTCCTCCGGGCGAGCCAGTATCCGCCCATGACACCTCTGTTGCTCCCCAAGGCGTCAGGGAAATCCACAAACTCTGAAACAAAACCATCTTCCCGCTGTTAAACGATTTATGAAAACCCTGCTATCCGCCCTCTCGGGCTTCTCCGGAAAGCTCACCCTGACGACATTGATCGGCATCACCACGTTATCCGCAGTCCAAGCCGCCCCCCGTCCGGATGCCTTCGGGGTGTGGGATCGAGGCGAGGCTCAGGACCCCAGCGAATACCCGTTTCTGAGAGGAACGGGGTTCGATGCCCCTTGGAATGAAGTGGAGAAGAAGTCGGGAGTTTTTGATTTCAGTGCGATGGATGCGGCGGTTGAGCGGGCTTATCGGAAAAAGCTCTCGATTTATCTCTCCTTTGAGGCCGGTCCGAAAACGCCCGCTTGGGCCTATGAGGAAGGTGTTCCCAAGGTGATGACCGAAACAACGAGGCACAAGGACAAGTTTCCCTTCTATCCCTATTACCTCTCGCCGGAATACAAAAAGCTTTACACCCGCTTTCTCACGGAAGTCGCCAAGCACATCCGGAGCTATCCAAAAGAAAAACAGGAAGTCATAGCGTTTATTCAAGTGAAAACGGGCTGCACGGGTGATGAAACGCCTTACAAAGGCGACGCGCTTGACAAGAAATACGCCTTACCCAAGTCCTCACCGCAATGGGAGAACTTCCGATTGGAGACATTCGAGCTTTATGCGAAATTGTTCGATCAGGTTGAGCCGAAGATCAGCCTGCTTTTTGCTTCGATCACTGGTGAAGATGAGGGAGGTGCCCAAGGGAAAAATCAGGAAGCATGGGATTGGGTGACGGAAAACATCGCCGGGAGCTTTGGCACGAAGGCGGGCACCCTCTCGCGGGGGCATCATTTCACTGGGGAGCGGACCATCGTGAACACGTGGCACCGCTATTTGGTCGATCCAAAGGGGCTCAAGGTCTTTGCCCGCTCGGAAATGGATCAATCGTGGCAGCGGCCGGTGTTCCAACTCAACGTCCAGTTGAATTTCTACTGGGCCGCTCTCAACGCCTTGAACATGGGGCAAAGTCTCTGGGACGTGACGAAGTCCGCCATGGAGGTGAGCAAGGAGCAGGGGTTTGCTTATTCCTTCCACTTCTTCAATAAGTATGCAGGGCAGATCGACCCGAAGACCGCCACGGGTGCCTTCTGTGCCTTGCACAAGAGTTTGGACTATTCGGATAAAGTCGCGTATCCGGAGGCGGAGTTCGGAAAAGCCTCACAAAAAAATGTGGAGCGGGCGGAGAAAATTGCTGCCGCCTATGCGAAGTATGGCGCCGCGATCGACGACACGAACGCCCTGACCATGGGGCAGGTCAAACAGCGCGGCGACCAAAGCGGATTCAATGACGTCGGCTGGGATATCTGGCCGGACAACTACTCCCGCTTTCTCACCCAGATCGAGGCTGACAAAACCTCCATCCCGCTGTGGCGGGTTAACGGACCAATCACCGCGACGTCCTCGATCTATGACCGGTTTGCGCGCGGCTTCGAGCACGCCTCCGGCAAGGACGCCATGTATTTCAAGCTGCATGAGGACTTCTCTGGGGACGCCAAGCCGAAAGTCATGACGGTGACCGTTGTCTGGTATGACGGCGAGGAAGGATCGACCTGGAGGTTGGACTACGATGCGGGGGCACCAACCATGAAGACCGCCATGACCGTCACGGGCAAAGGCGACAAGAAATGGCACCATGAGGTCGTCACTCTGAAAGACGCGGTCTTCCGTCAGGGCGGCACCAAGGGCTCGGACCTCGCTCTGGTGAACACCGACGCCAAGGACGACATCTTCAGCCTCATCGAAGTTCACTGTGGCGAAGCGGAAGTTCCGCCGCTGCGTCCGCAGGAGGAGAATCGGGCGTTCTCCGGTTTCGCCAAAGGCACGAAGTATGGCGCGGACGGAATGGCCGACAAGGAGGGCGATGCTGCTGTCAAGGCGGAGAAGCCCGCCAAGGGCGACAAAGGCGGGAAGGGCGGTAAGGGCAAGAAGAGGAAGGAAGAGCCCACTGAGCAGACGGAATGACCAATTGCCGTCGCACTGGCATCCTGATCCTGGCCGCGCTGCTGCTCGTGCCACGTTTGGCTCTCCGTGCCGCTGAGCCTGCGAGCTCAACAGCCAAGCCAAACATCGTGCTCATCCTGATCGATGACTTCGGCTACGAGTGCGTCACGGCTAATGGCGGGGAGAGTTACAAGACGCCCGTAATGGATCACCTCGCTGCGACGGGCGTGCGTTTCGAGCAATGTCACGCTCAACCGCTCTGCACGCCCACGCGCGTCCAGTTGATGACCGGTATCAGCAATCGTAACAACTACTCGCGTTTCGGGCATCTCGACCCGTCGCAGACGACGTTTGGCAATCTCTTGAAGAACGCTGGCTACGCGACGTGCGTGGCCGGCAAGTGGCAGCTGGAGAATGGTTCCAAGGGCCCCGGACATTTTGGCTTCGACGAATACTGTCTCTGGCAACTTAATGAAAAGGGTAGTCGTTACAAAAACCCGACGCTCGAAGCCAACGGCAAGCAAGTCGAATTCAAAGAGAGCGACTATGGTCCGGATCTTGTGAGCGATTACGCGCTCGACTTCATTGCCCGCAACAAGGACAAGCCATTCTTCCTCTACTATCCGATGATGCTTACGCATCAGCCGTATGATGCAACCCCCGACAGTCCGGATTACTTGACGTCGAAGCCGGGCAAGGAAAAAGGCAAGGGCGGGGAGGCAAGTCATTTCGCCGACATGACCGCCTATGGCGACAAGCTCATCGGCAAACTCGTGGCAAAGCTCGAGGAGCTGCACCTGAGGGACAACACAATCGTCCTTATTCTGGGCGACAACGGCACGGGCAAGGCCACCGTATCGCGGTTCATGGGACGCGACGTAAAAGGCGGCAAGGGCTCGCCCACGATGTGGGGCACGCGCGTGCCGGGAATCGCCAATTGGCCCGGCCACTTCGCCAGTGGCAAAGTCAGTCCAGACTTGATCGATACCACGGATTTCCTCCCGACGATTTGTGAGGCGACGGGCACGAAGGTTCCTGCCGAGTTGAAAATTGATGGCCGCAGTTTCCTTCCGCAATTGCTCGGTGAGAAGGGCAACCCCCGCGACTGGCTCTACGTCTGGTTTAACGATGCCGGTGGCGCGAAGGCGGAATTCGAGTTTGCTCACGATGCAAACTACAAACTCTACACCGATGGCCGCTTTTTCGACCTGCAGAAGGACGAAAAGGAAAAATCCCCGCTCGCTGACGGCGCGCTCGACGCCAGCGCCAAAGCGGCGAAGGCGAAACTGCAGGCGGCGCTCAAACAATACGAGGGACCGCGACCGGAGTTCTTTGTCAAGCTGGGCGCAGCCCGCAAAGGCGGAAAAGAGGATGGCGAGGGCTCCAGCGAGGACGCCCCAGGCAAACAGAAGGACGAGGGAAAGAAGGCTGGAGGTAAAAAGCAGGAGCTCTCGGCCGAACCTTAGGCATCAACGAACAACCGAAATGAATGTCTCGAAGAACATCGTTTGCCTGGCGGGGCTGTCGCTCGCATTGCCAATCGCGATCCATGCCGCGGAACTTTCGAAGCCGGCCACCAAACCCAACATCCTGCTCATCCTCTCGGATGATCACAGCGTGCCGCACGTCGGGGCTTATGGTGACGCCAACTGCAAACAAAACCAGATTACGCCCAATTTGGATGCATTCGCCGCCGAGGGCATGCGTTTTAACCGCGCCTACACGGCGGCTCCGCAGTGTGCTCCCTCCCGGATGGCCATCCTGACCGGGCGGTCGCCCGTGGGTCTGGCTAGCACGCGTTTTGGCCAACCGCCAAGCGCGCAGGTTCCGTTCTTCACGGATTTGCTCAGAAAGAGCGGCTACTGGGTCGGACTGGATGGGCGCAACCACCATCTTGATGGCAAAAACAGCGAACTACCCCACGTCGATGCGGAGATGCAGGCGCAGGGGATGCGGGGGCCGCTTTTTGAGGGACGCTTCGACCATGTGATGAAGAACTCCACCAAGGGTGCCGCTTTGGAGAAAGTGCCCGCGTTGCTCGGCGCTGCCTTGGATGAGGTGACCCAAGGTAAGCCCTTCTTCCTCTATTTCGGGTTCAATCAACCCCACCGGAACTGGGGCGAGGATCACGATGGGATCGATCCTGAAAAGCTGACCCTGCCGCCGGACTGGCCAGACCTGCCGGAAGTGCGGCTCGATTATGCGCGCTATCTTGCCGATGTCCGCGATCTCGATCGTGGATTCGGAATGGCGATGAAGCTCCTGAAAGACCGTGGGCTCGACGAGAATACAATCGTTATTTTTATGGGAGATAATGGGGCATCGTTGTTGCGCGGCAAAGGAACGCTTTACGGGAGGGGCCTCAATGTTCCCCTCATCGTTCGTTGGCCCGACCACGTAAAGCCGGGAAGCACCTCCGATGTCCTGGTGAGTGGAGAGGATCTTGCGCCTACGATCCTCGCCGCTGCAGGAATCGAGCCTGCCAAGGGGATGACCGGGATCAGCTTCCTCCCAGTGTTGCTCGGCCAGGCGTTTACGGGTCGCGACCACCTCTTCGCCGAGCGGGGTTGGCACGCCGGGCCGATCACTCGGACGGATGGGCTCGACCTCTCCCGTTCCGTGGTGACCCGCCGCTACAACTTTATCTACAACGCGTTGCCGGACCGCGCCTATTGGCCGGTCGATATGGATGAGAATAACATCGCTTGGGAGGCAGTTGGTAAAGCTCATGAGGCAGGCACTCTCCCCAAGGATCAGGATGCCAGGTATTTCTCAAAACCACGGCCAACGTTCGAACTCTACGATCTGGAGGTTGATCCGTTTGAACTGCACAATCTGGCCGGTCAGGATTCCGTCAAAAGCGTCGAGGAGGAACTCCGCAAAGAGATGGACCGCTGGATGGTCCGGGAAGGTGACAGCCTTCCGCTGGCTTCCGAATCCGTGTCCAACAAGGGAAAAGCTGGCAAAGAATAGTCCTCAGGCATGAACAAGATCGCCCAACGAATTCTCGTCGCACTTTTCTTTCTTCACCGACCGCTAAACCCAGCGCGAGACAAGCGTCTGGCTGCTTGAAAGATCTTGTAAATATGAAAAAAACCATTGCTCTGATATTGGGCCTGCTTCTGTGCGTCAGCGGGAAGGCAGTGGAAACCGAAAAGGTTCCTTTGGGTGTCTTGCCGCCTGAAGCCTGCGGGGTGTGGTCGTGGTATTCCTGGGGGGGCACGCCGAACCAGTGGAACGGCAAGATCACGTCCGATGAAACCTACGCTGGGCTAAGAGGCATTCCGATCGTGGTGGGCTGGGATAAGTTGGAGCCGGAGGATGGGGTCTATAATTGGGATTTGTTCGATGACATCATCAAGAAGGCAGCGGCAAATAATAAGTATGTTTTCACCCTGCTCTGGATCAACCCCACCGAGCCTCAGTGGCTCTACGACAAGGGGGTACCCAAAGTGGAGATTAATACTTTCAAGGATGACCCTAATTTCGGCATACAAGCCTATCCGTTGGACAAAAAATATAAGTTCTACTCGGAGCGAATCATCACCAAGCTGGCCGAGCATTTGCGCAGCCTGCCGACGGAGTTATTTAATCGCGTGATCTTCCACCAAATTGTCGAGGGCTCTACCGGCGATGGGTTTTGTTATAAAGGCCTCCCAAAAGACCCTAAATATCATGTTTCAAAAGAAGAGTGGGCAGATTACACAAATTACATACGTCGCTTCACGATTGATGCCTTTTCCAAAGCCATGGACGGCAAGCCTCCCATGGCCTTACTCGTTCACACCGAGGACGTGGCTGAGGGCCTCAAGATGTATCCTGGCGCTGTCTTGAAGCAGGGCGTGCCTTCCCATGGATATGGCAGCAACAGCGAACGCACGAAATTCAACGGCTACAAACCGTGGATGACACCGGATAATCCCGCCGGCCGCCCTATTTTTTCCCGAGGGGAGGGCGAGACGATGATCCCCCGCAAGGGCCAGACAACGGAACATTCAAAGTGGTTTCAGCGGAATCCGCAGCAGAACCTGTATTGGACCGCGCTCGGTGCCTTGCAAAATGGTCTCGATATCTGGAACTTGCCGGAGTTCGTCATCGAGGATCCGCAGTGGCGTGAGGCGCTGAACATTTTCAATCGATATGCTGGCCAGAAATATCCGAGCAAGTCTCCGGTGGCTTTCTGCGCCCTGCGCGACGAGTTGAACGCGGACGACACCATTCGCTTCCCTGAAGATAAATTCGGAGCGGGCAAAAAGAACACCGACCGCGTGCTCAAAATTTGCGCGGAGTTCGCCGACCATGGCGCGGTGGTGCAGGACTTGGATAAGGCGCTTGCTGGCGGACTCAAAAGCCGCAGTCGCACCGGCGATAACGATGTGGCTTGGGATCGGATCGACGAGGACTATGGCCGGTATCTCTACCCCATCGACAAATTAGGAACCAGCGTTGGCTGGTGGAATGTTGGCCCCAAAGATCAGCCTTATGGAAAATTTGCCCGGGGGTTTGAACACAAGTCAGGAAAGGACGCGCTCTACTTTGGCTTCCACAAGGATTTCTTCAAGCACGACGGCAAACCCGTCGGCCCTTTGACCTTTCGAGTGGTGTGGTTGGATAACACTGCTGGCTCTTGGGGCTTCTCCTATGATGCCGGAAAAGAAGGCTTCAAATCTGCAAAGACATTTGCGGGGCAGGGGACGGGACGTTGGCGTGAAGAGACATTTACGATTACGGACGCTGTGATGAACCATAATGGCCCACAAGGCGCAGATATTGGGTTGGTCAATCTTGATGAGAAAGACAAAATTTTCCACCTCATCGAAGTCCAGCGCAGAGATCCGAAGACAGTGCGTGACTCCGACAGTAAGACACAGCCAGCCGCGAACGACGCTAAATAAGGGAAAACCGAGCGTTAATCTAAGTGCATAAAACACATATCCCTAGGCAGCGCCATAAAATGAAACACCCACAGCATTATAGCCATTCGCTGTTTCCATTGCTCGTTATCGCTCTGCTTTGTACGGTGGGCCATACAGCCGCAAAAGAGCGCCCGCCGTGGGCGGGGTTCTTCGCCAATTCCAAAGATGAAATGATCGATACCGCGAGGTTTCCTTTCGTCAAAGGACAGGCCGATCGAATCAAGTGGGCTGATCTTGAGCCCAAGCCAGGTGTCTATGACTGGTCGTCGCTCAATTCGCGCATCCGTAATGCGGTTAAGGGGAACTATTACTACTACTTCGTCCTATGGACCGGCCCGCACGCGCCGGAATGGATTTATGAAAAAGGAGTGCCGAAAGTGGCGGTGAGTGGAGGCAAGGGCAAAGAGCATTTTCCCTACTACCTCGATCCCAACTACATCAAATACTTCCACTCCTTTATCGGTAAACTGGCGGACCATATCGCCTCTCTCCCTGAGGAGCATCGAAAAGTCATTGCATTCATTCAGCCGGCCTTTGGCTCGACCGGTGACAGGCAACTTTACAAAGGCACTCCTCAAGATGCGAAATATAAGATCAGTGCCCAGCAGTATTTAGAGTTCTGTAGTGGAGCTACAAAACGGTTTTATGAAGCCTTTAATAGGGAGGAACTCAAGCACATCAAGTTCCTGTTTAATGTGGCCGATGAGAGTAGTCCCGGTAAAGCCAAGGCCAAGGGAGCAAGAGCAAGCGAACAGCTTTACGCAAACTGGCTTCGCCAGAACTACCCAATCGAACTCCGGAAACAGCAATTTACGATCGCGATCGGTTATCAGGCCAACGGCGAAATCGAGCAGGATACCGAATTGCGTCCCGCTTTTTATGGGCTGAATGGCAAGGAGCCGGAATTTGTGCGCGGGGAGTTTTCCAAATTCGGGGAGGGAGGAAGCTTCAGGGAAAATCCCATCTGGAACTATTATTGGATGGCCATTTCCACGGTGGATCGCGGGCTTGATCTCTGGGAAGTGGATTACCGCACTGTCCAAACGGGCAAATACGATGAGGGCTTCGCCTTCGCCAACCGCTATTCCTATTACAAACAGGCCCAGACCAGCCCGCAGGCCTTCATCGCCCTGCGGGATGTTCTCGACAGCGCGGATACCGTCCGTTTCCCCGAGGAGCAATACGGGAAGGCCGTGCAGAGCAACACGGACCGGATAAAAACAATCGAGTCAGAATTCAGCAAATACGGAGCGAAAGTCGGTGATCTGGATGCAGCCACTTCCCTTACGGGAGCCAGCTATCTCTTAGAGGCGAAGGCGATGAACGATGTAGGCTTCGGGCTGATCGCCAGAAACTTCAGCCGGTTCATTACCCAGATCGATGCGAATCAAACGAGTGTCGGATTGTGGCGGGTCGGACCCGCAGATCAGCCTTATGGCCGCTATGCGCGTGGGTTTGAACATGAGTCAGGTAAGGACGCGCTCTACTTCAGATTCCACAAAGACTTCTTTAGGAAAGACGGTAATCCGGTTGGCCCTCTGGCCTTTCGAGTGGTGTGGCTCGACAACACAAACGGCTCTTGGGGCTTCTCGTATGACGCCGGAAAAGGAAACTTCAAATCCGCAAAAACCTTTACGGGTCAGGGGACGGGACGGTGGCGGGAAGAGACGTTTACGATTACCGACGCGGTGATGAATCATAATGGCCCGCGCGGCGCGGACATCGCGTTGGTCAATCTCGATGACCAAGACAAAATCTTCCATCTCATCGAAGTCCAACGCTAGTTGCCCAGTTTTGCACAGCCGCGCCTGGCAAATATAAACCCATGAAAAGATCTTTCTCATTAATCCTGCTAATCATTCTCAGCAACTTCACCGCAGGATTTGTCTTGGCGAAACAAGAATTAGGCACTTCCTCCAAGTGGGAAAAAGCGATCGCCGCCTATGAAAAGGCCGATGTCGCAAATCCACCGGCCAGGGGAGGGATCGAATTTATTGGATCTTCCACGATTAGAAAGTGGACAACCCTGGCGCAGGATTTCCCGGGCTTGCCAGTGTTCAACCGCGGTTTTGGCGGATCGCAAATCAAGGACACCACTTTTTTCGCTCCCAGGATTATCATTCCCTATGCGCCGCGGATCATTGTCTTTCACGCCGGTGACAATGATTTGGCCGCTGGGGCAACACCTGAGCAGGTGATCGCGGATTTAAAGGAATTGATCGAGCTCGTTCATGCCAAACTTCCTGAAACTGAGTTCTGCTATATTTCTCTGAAACCGAGTGTGAAGCGGGAGCGACTTCGACTCGAACAGCAGAAGGTGAATGAAGGAGCCATGGAGCTAAGTAAAAGCAATTCACGTTTCCATTACATCGACCAATATCACATGGTGACCGATGCCATGGGAAATCCACGGCCCGAGCTTTTCGCCGCGGACGCCCTGCATCTCAGTGAGGCGGGCTACAAACTGCTCGTCAAGCTGGTTCACCCTTTTTTAAAAAAATGACATTCAGAATCATTATGAAACGCACAAGTCTTAGTATGGCTGTAGTTTTCCTGTTCGGTGTTTCTGCGTTGGCGGCAACAGTTTCGGATCAGGCTGGTTTGAAATTGGAACTGGAAGGAAACGGGAGTATTGCCGGAGTCGAACTGGGTGGAGCGAAATTGCCGAATGGAAGCCTGGGAGGTTTCTATCTAATGGAGCCGAACAGCACCAAGAAGATTCCCCTGACAGGGAAGGTCGTTTCCAATGAAGGGAAACTTCAGCTCACGCTCACAAGCCCGCTCCAGGTCAACGTGAGTGCGGTGGTGACCGAGGGTCATGGCCATATCGAGGTCACAGGCGAGCTGGAAGATCTCACCGGCAAGGACCGTGGCCTGTGGTTGGGCTTTAATTTACCGGTGAATACAACTAGGTGGAAATGGGGTCAAACACTCAGCACCAGCCCGCTGATCAGTAAGGAGAATCCTGCCTACGGAGAAGAGAATAACATGGTGCCAATTCCCGCAGTGTGGTCCGACAAAGGCGGAATCGCGCTGTGTATCCCGCCGACAAACCCGTGCGTGTTCGAAGTGGGTGCCGATGCCGATGGTCTCCGCATCCAGATGGCGTTCGGCCTGTCAAAGGATACCAAAAAATTCCCCTCGAAGGCGCCGTTCCGTTTCCGCATCTACTCCATCGATGGCACGTGGGGTTTTCGCGATGCGCTGGCGAAATACTACGACTGGTATCCCGATTACTACCACATCGACCCGAAGGTCATGACGTTTCTTGGTCATCACCATGACTGGATCAATATGAACTACGTTAAGGATGATTTGAAAACCGACCGCCAGATCGATCCTAACTTGAAAGAGTATTTGGCCTACACCAAAACCTCCGCACGAATCCAAGGACTAAAGGATACGAATGGTCTTAAGACAAATGAACAGTTTCTTCATGCCATTGCCCAGACCGATACCATTCAGCATTACGAGAAAAGCGGGGACACAAACTCCAAGCTGCTGGGTGAGGGGCGAGCCGCTCTTATCAATAGTATTTGCTATAATTCTGACGGAACCGTTGGGCGCTTTGGAGCGTCAGTTGGAGGCGTTGACTTTCCGCACAACTGCGATCCTGACCTGTTTGCAGAAAAAACTCCGCACGCTCCGGTTTACGCCGACATGTATTTGCGCAAGGCCACGGACCTCCGCAAAGTCGGAAATTTTGTCGGTATCCACTGGGACCGCCTGGGTGGATGGAGCAACTTCCTGAACTACCGTCGCGATCATTTTCCCTACCTCGACCATCCCCTGACGTTCGATCAGGACGGGCGCCCCTGCATCCATACGCAGTTTACGAATTACGAGTTGTTCGACGGCTACCGATTGCAGTTCAAGCAGGGGGGTCTGTTTCATGAGGCGGCTGGCATGAAGGAATACTCTTGGAAAAAGATCCCCAGCAAGCCGGCCGGACAGATGAATGGCGGCCAGTTCTTCCTCGCCTCGGTGGTGGCCGGCGGCTGGCAGGAGGGCAGTTTCAAGCCGCTCGAGTTGGGAGGCTTTGATTTCGAGCGTATGGTGGTCGGGCGAAAATCGTATCGAATTTCGTCGGGGAATATTCCAGAGCACAAGGAGTCTCCCACGTTGGAGGTCATCAAGAACGCCCTCGCGAAAACCACGGCCTACGGTTTTGCCTGCCCGGTGCAGGTTCTCTATTTCTATCCGCCCGGGCATCCCGGCTATGACGAGGATTATTCCTGGTATACCAAGCCGGAGCACAAGGCGCTGTGGAACAAATATGAACCCGCAAACCTCGCCATCCGCCTCGCGGGCTGGGAGCCGGTCACTCATGCCACTTCAAGTTCCGATGCCGTTCAGCTGCAGCGCTTTGGAAAAGGCGAGACGATCTATCTGACCGTCTGGGGACCGAACCCGCCCGCATCAGTCGAGATTGAAGTCGATGCCGCCAAGCTCGGACTGAAGGAAAAGCCCTCGTTCACTGAAATGGTCGCGGACACCCCGATTAAGATTGCCCAAAGTCCCAGAGGCTGGACGCTGACCGTCCCGATGGAAAAAGACATGACGCGCGTCATAAAAATCAACTAGCCAAATCGAGACGCCGCAAAAACTCCTCCCCCTTGCCGTGCTTTTGCTGGCGTCACCCGCCGCGTTCCAGGCGGAGGCGAAGGTCGAGAGAAAAAGCATCACATTTTGCCCTTTTGGCTGACTTAAACGGGAGAGCGTTCCTCCTTGGGGCATTTACTGAGTAAATGCGTTGAGAACTCCTCCCAGCCGCAATCCTGCGGTGAATTTCCCCTGCAACTGTGAATTTCCCCCATTTTGGCATCCGCTTGACGCTGTCTGGAATCACCCGCTTGACGGGCGCCGAACTGATCGCGAGCCCCACCATTGGATTTCCGAGGAGGCGATCCCGTCGACTTTTCGAGCGCCTTGGCTTGGCCCAAACCCGTGAGTGTGCGGTAGCCGAATGAACGCCGTGCGAACCATCAACGCCCTTGCTTCGCTGATCTTGGCCATGCCAGCTGTGCTCTTGGCTGCTGAACCGGCGCAGCTGCCATCCAAGCCGAACATTCTGATCATCCTGGTGGATGACATGGGCTATTCCGACCTCGGCTGTTACGGGAGTGAGATCAAGACGCCCAACATCGACCGACTCGCCGCCAACGGAATGAAATTTAGCCAGATGTATAACACGGCGAAGTGCTTTCCTTCGCGTGCGAGTTTGCTCACGGGGGTCTATTTCCAGAACACCGATAAGGATTTCAAAAACACCGCGACATTGGGGGAGGTGCTCCGTCCAGCTGGTTACACCACGCTGTGGTCGGGCAAGCAGCATGCCCAATTCAATCCGGTGACGAGGGGTTTTGATCGCTATTTTGGAATGATCGGTGGTGCGGAGAATCACTTTATGCCCAAACAAGACAAGCCCAAGGGCTGGGCGCTCGATGGGGAGAAAGCCGCCACGAAGGATTCTGGATTCTACAGCACCGACGCCTACACGGATAAGGCCCTTAAATGGCTCGATGAATACGAGAAAGTGGACAAGCCGTTTTTGCTCTACGTGGCATATACCGCGCCTCACTGGCCTCTGCAGGCTTGGCCCGAGGATATCGCAAAACATAAGGGTGCCTATGATGCCGGCTATGAGGCAGTGCGTAATGCCCGCTATGAGCGCCAGATTCAGCTTGGTTTGGTTGACCCCAAGACCACCCCCTTGTCGGCCTTTGAACAGGAGAAGAAGGCCGCCAAGAAGTGGAATGAGCTGTCTCCGGCTGAGCAAAAGAAGCAATCAGCGTTGATGGAGATCTATGCTGCAATGGTTGATCGCATTGACCAAAACGTTGGGCGTCTGGTCCAACGCCTTAAAGAGCAGGGGAAATTGGATAATACTTTGATCATGTTTATGGCGGACAATGGTGGGTGTGCAGAAAATCCAAAAAAGGAAGACGCCGATCCGAATGCTTCGATGGGAAGTGCGGATAGCTTTCTTAGCTACGGTTCAGGTTGGGCTACGGTGAGCGACACACCTCTTCGCAAGTGGAAACAGGATTCATTTGAGGGCGGGATCAGCACTCCGCTGGTGGTTCACTGGCCTGTGGGCATCAAGCCCCAGACTGGTTGGAACCGCGAACCGACCCACCTGGTCGATATTATGCCCACCGTGCTTTCAGTGACCGGAGCAACATATCCCGGCGAATCGAAGCAAACCAAAGTTTCGCCCATGAACGGCGTAAGCCTAGTGCCAGCTTTTAGAGGCGAGGGGATCGGACGAACAAACCCGTTATTCTTTCAGTTCGGCAAGGGCTCCGCAATTCGTGATGGACAGTGGAAGCTCGTGCGCAACAGCCCAATTTGGGAACTTTACGACATGGCCGCGGATCGCTCGGAGACCACCGAGCTGGCAGTGCAACACCCTGATGTTGCTCAGAGGCTGAGTGTCCAGTGGCTGGCCTGGTGGAAGGATTCGACGGGGAGCGATTGGGCTGGGAAACCGGAAATGGCTGGTAAGGAAAAGAGATCCGACAGGCCCGAAAAGGGAAAAAAGAAGAAGGCGGATCCCTCTGACGCAGTAGAAGAGTGACTTCGTTCGCTTGCCATCTATTTTGAGAAATCAACTGTCATGAAAGGTTTTTCCCAGATACTGCTTTTAGCTGCGCTAATGGTGGCTTCTCGGCCCGCTCTCTCTGCCGCTGAACCCGCCAAGCTACCAGCCAAGCCCAACATCCTTTTCGCCGTGGCGGACGATTGGTCGTTCGGGCACGCCGGGGCCTATGGCTGCAAATGGATCGCGACGCCTGCGATGGATCGCGTGGCCCGCGATGGGCTTCTCTTCAATCAGGCTTACACGCCTAACGCGAAATGCTCACCCTCCAGGGCGTCCATCGTCACGGGGCGCAACCCCTGGCAACTCAAGGCTGCCGGAAATCATTGGTCGATCTTTCCACCGGAGTTCAAGTCCTACCAGGAAGCACTGGCCGAGCAGGGCTACTTTGTCGGAATGACCGGCAAGGGTTGGGGTCCCGGTATCGCCAAGAATGCTGCCGGACAGGACCGCGAAATGGCCGGAACGCCGTTCCAGGCCAAGAAATTCGCCTCCAAGATTACCAAAGGCATTTCGCCAGTCGATTACGCCGGGAATTTCAACGACTTTCTGGACGCCGCCCCCAAAGACCAGCCGTGGTCCTTCTGGTATGGCGGCCGTGAACCGCATCGCGGCTATGAATATGGCTCGGGTGTGGCCAAAGGGGGGAGAAAGACCTCCGACATTGATCGCGTGCCGGCTTGCTGGCCGGACACCGAGGAGGTGCGAAACGACATGCTCGATTACGCGTTCGAGGTGGAAAATTTCGATCTCCACTTGGGGCGGATGCTGGCCGAGTTGGAGAAGCGGGGCGAACTCCGGAACACGATCGTGGTCGTAACCTCCGACAACGGCATGCCTTTTCCGCACTGCAAGGGCTACGCTTACAACAACTCCAACCACCTGCCGTTGGCCATCATGTGGCCGGAGGGCATCGCCAAGCCGGGCCGTGTGGTCGATGATTATGTGAGTTTTATCGATTTTGCGCCCACGTTCCTCGAGGTCGCCGGCGTGGCGGAGGGCAAGAGCGGCATGGCTCCGATGTCGGGGCGGAGTCTTGCGGAAATCTTCCAATCGGAAAAGGCCGGACGCATCATTCCGGAGCGCGATCACGTCCTTCTCGCCAAGGAGCGCAACGATGTCGGACGGCCCAATGACGAGGGCTACCCGGTCCGCGGCATCGTCAAGGACGGGATGCTTTATCTGCACAACTTCGAAACCAATCGCGGGCCCGGAGGAGTGGTGGAGACAGGCTACAAGGATACGGACGACAGTCCGACGAAGGCCGTGGTGCTCGAAACCGAGAAGAATCCTGCTCTCAAGCATTTCTTCGATGCATCGTTCGGGAAGCTTCCAGCCGACCAGTTGTTTGATCTGAGCAAGGATCCCGATTGCATGACAAATCTGGCCGCAACGGTGTCGTTTGCCGCATTGCATGAGCAGCTCTTTGCTGAACTCAAGCAACAAGAGGACCCCCGGATGCTGGGCAACGGACACGTTTACGACGAGTATCCTTACGGCTTCGCCGAGAAGCGGAATTTTTACGATCGGGTCATGCGGGGTGAGACAATGGACGGCACCAAGAAGAACCAAGAGGACTAGGAGTCATCGCGCACGAACACGGAATTATTCTCCTCATGAAAAAATACGCATCCATTTTCGCGGCAATACTCGGATTGCTTCCTGTCGCATCCCCGGCGGCTGAATCGTCGCCGCAGCCGGACAAGAAACCCAACATTGTATTCATCCTCGTCGATGACGCGGGGATCGGCGATTTCTCGACCTATGGTTGCAAGTATGGTCTCACGCCCAACATTGATCGTCTGGCCGCAGAAGGAATAAAATTTTCCCAAGCCTACAGTGGCAGCGCCGTCTGTGCGCCGTCGCGCTGCGTGCTGATGACCGGCCAGCATACGGGGCACGTTTTGCGCCGCTCCAACCAAAGTAAGGTCGGCCTGCTCTCCCTTCCGGCTGATCAACCGACCGTGGCCCGCTTGCTGCACGATGCCGGCTACGCGACCGGTGGTTTCGGCAAATGGGGGCTGGGAAATCCCGGCACAACCGGTGTGGCGGAGAAGCAAGGCTTTGATGTGTTCTTCGGTTACTACGACCAGAAGCACGCGCACGACTATTACACCGACTACTTGGTTCGCAACAGCGTGGACGTGCCCTATCAGCAGTCTGGCAAGCACACGTGGGAAGACTATTCCCACACCCGCATTGCCGACGAGACGCTCAAGTTCATCGAGGACAACAAGGACCGCCCGTTCTTCTGCTATGCCGCGTGGACACCTCCGCACGATGAATGGGTCATCCCGGACAACACCCCGTTTTCAAAAGAGCCCTGGCCGGTCGAGACAAAGAATTACGCCGCGATGGTCAGCCTGATTGACAAGGACGTCGGCCGGCTGATGGAAAAGTTGAAAGACCTCGGCATCGATGACAACACACTTGTCATCTTCAGTTCGGATAACGGCGCCAACGATGAATGCATCGAGCCGCTCGGCAGCACCGGCGGGTTGCGCGGTTACAAGCGGATGCTCTACGAAGGCGGCATCCGCGCTCCCTTCATCGCCCGGTGGCCGGGCAAGATCGAGCCGGGCACGACCAGCGAATTGCTGACCACTTTCGCGGATTTTCTGCCGACGGCGGCCGATGCGATCGGTGCACCCGCGCCTTCCGGCACGGACGGCATCTCCATTCTGCCGACCTTGCTCGGTGAGCAACAAACAAGGCTGCACGACGCGCTCTATTTCGAGATCTACGAGCCTTACTTCCAACAATCGGTGCGCCTGGGTGACTGGAAAGGATACCGTCTGGGCACGAAAGCGCCGCTCGAACTCTACGACCTCAAATCGGATCCCGTGGAAAAGCACGACCTTGCCGCTGCCCATCCTGACATCGTCAAGAAAATCGAGGACATCATGGTGGCTCAACACACGCCTTCACCGCATTACGACGCGCCGGAACAATCCGAGAAGGGTACCAAAAAGCCCGGCCAGAAAAAGAAGGTGAAGTCCGTTCCTGAAATGTTGAACGAGGAAAATGCGAAACCCGAACCCGGCAAAGAATAATCGCCACATGCGATGCTTGAACGCGCGCCGGAGATGATGGTCTTGCCATAAATCACCGGAGTCCGGTTCACCGCGCGGTCCGCCAACAAACCAAGAAACCAGTCCTGCGATCAGAATTCTCATGAAAGTGCTCGTTACAGGTGGAGCCGGATACATCGGCAGCATCACCACGGAAAACCTCATCGCGCAGGGACATGAAGTCGTGGTGTTTGACAATCTCTATCAGGGGCATCGCGCCGCCGTGCATCCGAAGGCTGTATTCGTGCGGGGTGATTTGGCGGTCAAAGCGGAAATCAGCGCCGCCATCGCCGAATACAAGCCGGAGGCCGTGATGCACTTTGCCGCCTACTCGCTCGTGGGCGAGTCCATGCAGAAGCCCTTCAAGTATCTCCAGGAAAACACGAACAATGGTCTCAATCTCATGGAGGCCATGTGCGACCACGGGGTGAAGAAATTCATCCTGTCCTCCACCGCCAACCTCTTTGACCAGCCCGAGCGCATGCCCATTGCGGAGGACGAGCGCATCGTCCCGGGCAGTCCGTATGGCGAGAGCAAGTTCATCATGGAACGCGCCCTGCACTGGCTGGAGAAGACGCACGGGATGAAATCCGCCTGCCTGCGTTATTTCAATGCCGCCGGCGCCAGCGAGGAACGGGGAGAGGATCACAATCCCGAGTTGCATCTCATTCCGCTGGTGCTCCAGGTTGCCCTCGGCCAGCGCGAGCACATCAGCATCTTCGGCGACGACTACCCCACGCCCGATGGGACCTGCGTGCGGGATTATATCCATGTCTGCGATCTCGCACAGGCCCACATCCTTGCCCTCGCTGCGCTGGAGCAAGGCAGCCGCACGTACAATCTTGGAAATGGCCAAGGGTTCTCGGTGAAGCAGGTCATCGAGACCGCCCGTGAAATCACCGGCCATCCGATTCCGGTGAAAATCACCCCGCGCCGCGCCGGTGATCCCGCCGTGTTGGTGGGGGCAAGCGAGAAGATCCGCGCCGAACTCGGCTGGAAACCCGAATTCCCCAGTCTCAAAGACATCATTCTCAGCGCTTGGCACTGGCACCAGGCCCATCTCCACGGCTACGGCGATGCGAAACACTGACGATCCGGTTGCATGGCGAACCGCAGCCACCCGAAGCTTTCAATGACCTAAAGCAGGAATGAAACGCATTTTCACGCTCATGTCCTTATCGCTACTCGCCATGTGCGGGTCTGATCTTCTCGCTGCCGGGACAAAGCCGTCGCGTCCCAACATCCTCTGGCTCATCGCCGAGGATTTCGGGCAGCACTTGGGCTGCTTCGGCACCAAGGAGGTTTGGACGCCGAATCTCGACCGCCTCGCGGGGGAGGGCGTGCTCTACACTCGGTTCTACAACGGCATGGTGTGCTCGGTGAGCCGCTCGTCGTTCATGACCGGTATGCATGCCACGAGCATTGGTGCGCAGAACCATCGGACCAAGGACAAGAAGATGCTGCCGGACGGCGTGCGCCCGCTCACCGGGTGGTTGCGCGATGCGGGCTATTACACGGCCAACCTGGTCAACATGCCGGCATCCTGCGGTTTCGAGGGCTCGGGCAAGACGGACTGGAACTTTCTCTCAGCCGACAAGCCCTTCGACTCCTCCAAGTGGGAGGATCTGAAATCCCATCAGCCTTTTTACGCGCAGGTGAATTTCAGCGAGACTCACCGGCCTTTTCACGGGCCGAAGAAAGCCGACCCGGCCAAAGTGGAAATCCCGCCTTA
>Ga0209598_10000365_pt1 | contig 36275 bp, 22 predicted proteins | sample M_140807_EF_Meta_FD_187317 | JGI IMG/M metagenome (GOLD analysis project Ga0209598, IMG submission 187317) | Freshwater microbial communities from Lake Montjoie, Canada to study carbon cycling - M_140807_EF_MetaG (SPAdes) (version 2) | ecosystem: Environmental > Aquatic > Freshwater > Lake...
CGTCGACGAGTCCTGCGGTGACGATCACTGAGGTGCCCCTGCAGCCGAACTCCGGCTGGGGCCGGTTGTGGCAGGGGCTGTTGCTCGTGGCATCGCCGGCGGTGATCATCCCCGTCTCGCTCCTCGCCGGTGTGCCCTTTTTGATTCCCTTCCTCATCGTTCCGGCCATCCTTGCCGGGGTGCTGATCCTTGCCGGCCTGATGGCCGTCGGGCCCAACGAGGCCCTAGTCTGCTCCCTCTTCGGGGAATATGTAGGGACCGTCCGCGAGACCGGATTCTTCTGGGCCAATCCCTGGTACACCAAGCGCCCGATCACGCTACGGATCCGTAATTTCGAAACCGGCTCGTCACGCACCCCCGAGACGAAGGATGCCTTCGGGAAGGTCGTGGAGGAACAGGGACGGACGCACGGCCGGCCGTCGAAGGTCAACGATCTCCACGGCAACCCGGTCGAGATCTCGGCCGTGGTGGTGTGGCGCGTCGTGAACACGGCCGAGGCGACGTTCCATGTTCAGGACTACGAGGATTTCGTCGCCGTGCAGAGCGAGGCGGCGCTGCGCTCGCTCGCGATGCGCTATCCCTACGACAGCGAAGATCACGAGATGTCGCTCCGCGGCAACACCGAGGAGATCTGCAAGCAATTGCGAGCCGACATCCAGGAGCGGCTCGACCAGGCCGGGGTCGAGGTGATCGAGGCCCGCATCAGCCACCTTGCCTACGCGCCCGAGATCGCAGCGGCCATGCTGCAACGGCAGCAGGCGTCAGCGATCGTCGCCGCCCGCTCGAAGATCGTCGAGGGGGCTGTGACCATGGTGCAGATGGCCCTCGAACATCTTTCCAGGGAAAAGATCGTCGAGCTCGACGACGAGCGCAAGGCGGCCATGGTGTCCAATCTCTTGGTCGTCCTCTGCAGCGACCGTCACGCGCAGCCAGTCGTCAACACCGGCACGCTCTACAACTGATCCGTCTGTCGATCGTCCGTGCCCCTGGAGGGCTCAATCGGTGCCTCCTCGTGACGCTTTTCTGCTCCGGCTCGACCCGAAGGTCCTCTCCGCCCTGCGGCGCTGGGCCGACGACGACATGCGGAGCGTCAATGCGCAGGTCGAGTTTCTTCTTCGCCGCACTCTCCAGGAACATGGGCGCTGGAAGCCGGTTGATGGCGTCGATGGCGAGCAGGCCCCGAAGCGGGGACGCCCGCGGAAGGAGTGACGACCAGGTGACGAGGGGAAGACTTCTTCCACGGACAGGTAGGATCAGTTATGGAGGATCGGCCACGGGACATGGGCCGGGCGGGTGTGGGCTTTGCCGGTTTGCTTCCGGGGAGGACTTGACGATGCGAGAATCTATGGACAGGGCGAAGATTGCCGCGATCGGTCTGTTCGCGGGGCTGCTCGTCACGGTGCCGGCCGTGATCTCGTGGGCTTCTGAATCAGATCTGGAGCTGGCCCGGGCCGTCCAACCGATTCTCGCCAACCATTGCTGGAGTTGCCACGGGCCGGACGAGCATTCCCGCGAGGCGGGCTTGAGGCTCGACATCCGGAGCGAAGCTCTGGCAGCCCGCGACGGCAGCGCGGCAGCGATCGTGGCCGGTGATGCGGCGGCCAGCGCGATGGTGGCCCGTATTCATGCGACGGACGGGGCGCAGATGCCACCGGAATCGTTCGGCAAGCCCCTCACGGGCGAACAGCGGGCCCTCGTCACCCGGTGGATCGATGCCGGTGCCCCGTTCGCGACGCACTGGGCCTTCGTCCCCGCGCGGCGCCCTCCGGTCCCTCCGGTGAGGCGGGGCGATTGGCCGCGGAGTGATCTCGATCGGTTTGTTCTCGCCCGGCTCGAAGCGGAGGGGCTCGAGCCCGCGCCCGAGGCCGACCGGTCGACCTGGCTGCGGCGCGTGGCCCTCGATCTGACGGGCCTTCCGCCGACACCGGAGGAGGTCGCAGCGTTTCTCGGCGATGCCACCTCCACGGCCCACGAGGCCGTGGTCGACCGACTTCTCGCGTCGCCGCGGTATGCCGAGCGGATGGCGATGCAGTGGCTCGATGTCGCCCGGTACGCCGACACCAATGGCTACAACAACGACGAGACGCGGACGCTCTGGCCCTGGCGGGATTGGGTGATCCGGGCGTTTGCGGAGAACATCCCCTTCGACCGGTTCGTGACCGAACAGATGGCGGGCGACCTGCTCCCCGACGCCACGGTGGCCCAGAAAGTCGCCACGGGCTTCAGCCGCAACCACGTGCTCACGACCGAAGGGGGGATCATCGACGAGGAGTACCGGGTGGAGTATGTCGCCGATCGGGTCCACACCACCGCGACCGCCTTTCTCGGCCTCTCGCTCCAGTGTGCCCGCTGCCACGACCACAAGTACGACCCCTTCACCCAGACCGACTACTACCGGTTTGCCGCGTTCTTCGACAATGTCCCCGACAAGGTCGTCGGTTACAGCCAGGGACGGATGGCCGAACCGCTCCTCGAGGTTCCCTCGCCGGAGCAGATCGCCGAGCGGCAGCGGCTCGAGGGGCGTGGTGCCGAGCTCGCGGAACGGTTGGCCCAGCGGGCGAGGGACTGCGCGGCCGACCAGGAGGCTTGGGAAGGGTCGCTGACGCCGGAGCGTCTCGCCGCGGCCGAACCGCCGGGATTGATGGCTTGGTTTCCGCTCGATGACGAGCCTGGGCCGATGATCGCCAGTGCCCCGGGATCCGATGTCGCCGGCGAGGTGGTCGGGAGGCGCGAACACGCCGAGGGGCGGCTCGGCGGGGCACTCCTGTTTGACGGCCAGACCCACATCGCCGCCGGCGAAACCGGGGCGTTCGAGGCCGACCGGCCGTTTTCCTTCTCCGTGTGGGTTCATCCGACGAGCGGGGAAGCGAGCACGGTCCTCTCCAAAATGGATGAAGCCGATGCGTTCCGGGGCTACGACCTGATTCTCGAGCAGGGGAAGGTGGCCGTTCATGTCGTTCACCAGTGGCCCGATCGGGCCTTCAAGGTGATCACGAACGAACCACTCTCGCTCGATCATTGGCACCACCTCGCCGTCACCTACGACGGCTCGCGCCGGTCGACGGGAATGCGGGTGTTTGTCGATGGCGTCGCCCGGCCGGTCACCGCCACGACCGACAACACCGTCGACGGCACGATCCTCACGACGCGGCCGTTCCACATCGGCCGCCGGAGTGCCAGCGCTCCTTTCCGCGGGCGGATCGACGACGTCCGGCTCTATGCCTGTGTTCTGCCCGACGACGAAGTGACCTTGCTTGCCTCCGGGGAGACTCCGGCCGGACTTGCGGCCCTCGTCGGCGTGCCACGCGAGCAACGCAGTCGGGAGCAGGCAACGCGTCTTCGGGCCCACTTCCTCGATTCCGTCGACGCGCCGTCGCGCGCGTGGCGCGAGGAGTCCGCCGCGATCCCGGCGCGGCTTGCGGAGCTTGCCAAGCAGATCCCGGTGACGATGGTCATGGCCGAGATGAGTCCGCGCCGCCAGACGCGGGTCTTGGTCCGTGGTCGCTACGACCAGCCGGGCGATGTCGTCGCGCCGGGCGTGCCGCGATTCGGTCCGGGCACCGAAGGCGTCCCGGTGGAGGGGGGCGATCGGATGGCGCTGGCCCGTTGGCTGACCCATCCCGATCATCCGCTCACCGCGCGGGTCGCGGTGAATCGCTGGTGGGGGATGCTCTTCGGGACCGGGATCGTCGAGACGGTCGAGGATTTCGGCATCCAGGGGACGCCCCCGAGCGACCCGGGGCTCCTCGACTGGTTGGCGACCGAATTCGTCCGCCGCGGCTGGGACGTGCGGAGCGTCCTCCGGGAGATCGTCCTCTCGGCGACCTACCGGCAGTCGTCGCACGTCACGCCGCTCCTCGCCGAGCGCGACCCGGCGAACCGGCTCCTGGCGCGGGGGCCGCGCGGGAGGCTCCCGGCGGAGACGGTGCGCGACAATGCCCTGGCAATCGGCGGACTGCTCGTGGAGAAAGTCGGGGGGCCGAGCGTCAAGCCTTGGCAGCCCCCCGGGCTGTGGGAAGACGTTTCTGTGGAGCGCCGCGACACGTATGTCCCTGACAGCGGCGATGGGGCGCACCGCCGCAGCATGTACACCTTCTGGAAGCGGACCAGTCCCCCGCCGGGGATGACGACCTTTGATGCCCCGGACCGGGAGACGTGCGTGGCCCGTCGTGGTCGGACCAACACCCCCCTGCAGGCGCTGGTGTTGATGAACGACCCGACCTACCTCGAGGCCGCCAGAGGGCTTGCCACCCGGTTGCTGGCTGAACCCGGTGACGACGCCGCCCGCATCGCCAGGGCCTGGCTCCAGGCCGTGGGACGGACGCCGACCGCGGACGAAACGACCGTCGTCGGCACCGTCCTCGAGGCAGCTCGGCAACGATTCCAGGGGGATCCGGCAGCCGCCGAGCAATTCCTTGTCGTCGCCGGAGGACCGGTGCCGGAGGGGGGCGACGGTCCCACGCTTGCCGCCTGGACGACCGCGGCCAGCCTGATCCTCAATCTCGACGAGACGATCACCAAGCCCTGACATCCCCGTCCCTGTCGGTCGACCTCCCTTTCGCCCTTCGACATCTTTCCGGATCGGAATGCCCGCCATGCCTGCAATCCCAACGCCATTCGATGCCGTCCACCGTCGTGCCTTCCTCCACGGCAGCGCCTCGGTTGTCGGCAGCGCGGCGCTGGCGGGGCTACTCGCCCGCGATGGCCTGGCGAAGGCGCCTCCGGGGTGTGCCGTCGGGGCCGTCGCGCCGCATGCCGCGCCGCGGGCGAAACGGGTGGTTTATCTGTTTCAGTCGGGTGGGCCTTCGCATCTCGAGCTCCTCGACCACAAGCCCCGGCTGCGGGAGTTTCACGGCCAGGAGCTCCCTGACTCGATCCGTCAGGGGCAGCGCCTCACCGGCATGACGAGCGGGCAGACGAGTTTTCCGGTCGTCGCCCCGAAGTTTGGTTTTGTTCAGGCTGGCAGCAACGGAACTTGGATCAGCGAACTTCTCCCCCACACCGCCAGCCAGATCGACCGGATCTGTCTTGTCCGTTCGATGCACACCGAGGCGATCAATCACGACCCGGCGATCACCTTCGTCCAGACCGGCTCGCAGCAGCCCGGACGGCCCTCACTGGGGGCGTGGCTGTCGTACGGCCTGGGGAGCGAGGCGGAGAATCTTCCCGCGTTCGTCGTCCTCATCTCCCACGGGACCGGCAAGGATGCCAATCAGGGCCTCCTCGAACGCCTCTGGGGGGCCGGGTTCCTGCCGTCGAGCCACCAGGGGGTGAAGCTCCGCAGCGCCGGCGACCCGGTCCTCTTCCTCTCCGATCCACCGGGCATCGATCGTGGGCTGCGGCGGACGATGCTCGACGGGCTGGCGGCCCTCAACGACCGGCAGAGGCTGGAAACCGGCGATCCGGAGATTGCCACGCGGATTGCCCAGTACGAGATGGCTTTCGGGATGCAGGCCTCCGTCCCTGAACTGACCGACCTCTCCGGTGAGTCGGCGCAGACGTTCGACGACTACGGCGAGTCAGCCCGGCGTCCAGGGACGTTTGCTGCCAACTGTCTCCTCGCCCGCCGATTGCTCGAACGGGGGGTTCGCTGTGTGCAGCTCTATCACCGCGGCTGGGACCAGCATGGCTCTCTGCCAACGAACATCCCCAAGCAGGCCCGCGACATCGACCAACCGCAGGCAGCGCTTCTGGCCGACCTCCAGGCGCGGGGCATGCTCGATGACACGCTCGTTGTCTGGGGGGGGGAGTTCGGACGGACCGTCTACGGCCAGGGAGGGCTCCAGGACGATTACGGCCGCGACCACCACGGCCGTTGTTATTCGGTCTGGATGGCCGGCGGGGGGATCCGGCCCGGAGTCGTCCACGGCGAGACCGACGACTACGGGTACAACGTCGTCCGCGATCCGGTCCATGTCCACGACCTCAATGCCACGCTCCTCCACTGCCTCGGATACGACCACAAACGACTCACCTACCGCTTCCAGGGGCGCGATTACCGGCTCACCGATGTGGAGGGGAACGTGGTCAAGGAGATCCTGGCATGAGCCGGGGGGAGCGGCCCGGGAAGGCGGTGGATTTCCGGCAGGTCCAGTCTTGACTTTGCTCACGAATCACGAACAATTCATACTTGGGGGATGTGATCGGAATCCGAGGGAGGCGCCGCCATGCTGGCAAGCCGTCCAATGTGCCTGTCGCTGGGGTGGGTCAGAAGCCGGCGCCTGCCGGTCCGGCTCGGGTTCACGCTCGTCGAGCTGCTCGTCGTGATCGCGATCATCGGTGGGCTCATCGGTCTCCTTCTGCCGGCGGTCCAGGCTGCCCGCGAGGCCGGCCGCCGCACCCGCTGCGCCAATTCCCTCAAGCAGATCGCCACCGGCCTCCACAGCTACATGACGGCCAAGGGGCGGTTCCCTGCCGGGTATCTCGCGTCGACCTCGTCGCCGCAGCGTGATCCGACCACCCACGACGCCTCTCCCGGCACCGGGTGGGGGTTCGCGATCGCAGCGTTCATGGAGGAATCGGCGCTGACCAACGCCTACAACTCGATCGACGGCATCGCGGGTCCGTCGAATTCCGAAGTCGTCAGCCGCCCGATCTCCACCTTTCTGTGTGCCTCCTCGACCGGGCCGCGGACGCCGTTTGTCGTAACCGGGGCCGATGGAGCCCCCCTGGCCTCGGGGGTAAAACTCGGCCGCAGCGATTACGTCGCCAATGCCGGTCAGGCCGACGTCTGGAACTCGAAGCCCGTCAAGGACGAATGGAACGGCCTCGCCAACGGTCCCCTCTACCGCAACTCCACGACCCGCCCAGGCGACGTGTTGGACGGGCTGTCGCAGACGGTGTTCATCGGCGAGCACTCCCAGGCGCTGTCGCAGAAGGCCTGGGCCGGCGTCGTGGCGGGGGGATGGAGCCAGGTCGATCGGGCCATGAGCACGGCGTCGGCCGGGCCGGCGGCCACGTTCGTCCTCTCCCACTCAGGCCCCACCGCCGATGGCCCGGTTCACACCCCGAACGACCCTAGCGGCCACTGCGACGAGATGTTCTCCCAGCATCCCACCGGCAGCAATGTCGCCTACGGGGACGGGGGCGTGCGATTTGTCGGTTCCGACGTCGATCCCACGATCTGGGCCGCGACCTGCACGATCGCCGGCGGGGAGAAGATCTCCCAGACTCCGCATTGAGCCGCGGGCGGCTGACCGCCCGGCCCCTGCTCGCGGGGCTCTCCTGCTCCCGAATGCTGGCGGGCCCGTGCTGCCCCCCCAGAGACGGAGCCCCCCATGCTTGAGATCCTCGGTCGGCCCGGTGTGATGTCGCGGCGGCTCGGTCGTCGCGCCATGCTGCAGGTCGGGGGAGCAGGGCTGCTGGGAACGTCGCTCGGGAAAGTCCTCGCCGCCGAGGCGATTGCCGCGGGCCCGCAGCCACGGGCCAAGTCGGTGATCTTCCTCTTTCTCTTCGGCGGCCCGAGCCAATATGAAACCTTCGATATGAAGCCGGACGCGCCGGCCGACATCCGCGGCCCGATGAGCCCGATCGGCTGCCGGACGCCCGGCTTGCGGATCTGCGAGCATCTCCCGAAGCTGGCGGAGGTCTCCGACCGCTACTGCGTCATCCGCTCGATGACGCACGATTTCAACGACCACAGCGGCGGCGGCCACTACATCCAGACCGGCAAACGCTGGCAGATCCCCGTCGGCGGCGGCTTCAGTGCCACGCCGCAGGACTGGCCATCGATCGGCTCGGTGGTTGAGCACCTCGAGCAACGGCGTGCCCAGGGCGCTGCGCGCGATCTGCCCGCGTATGCCGTCGTTCCCAACCGGCTCGGCCGGCTCCAGGAGAACGGCCAGTATGTCCGCCCGGGCGAATACGGCGGCTGGCTGGGATCGGCGGTCAATCCGCTCACCACGCGGGTCGACCGGAGAGATTCCGCCGACAACCCCTACTGGCGTGATTGCACCGACAGCGAGCTCCGCTGCCGGATCGAGGGGCTCGATCCGGTCTCCGCCGCCGACATCGCCCGGATTCGTCGCCGGGCCACGCTCCTCGAATCGTTCGACGCTCAGCGGCGGATCATCGATGGCCGGCGATCGCTCGAAATCGATCGGATCCGCGACCGGGCCCTCGGTCTCGTCACGAGCTCACGGACGCGCGAGGCCCTCGATCTGGAGCGGGAGCCGGCGGCGCTGCGTGACAGCTACGGCCGTCATCTCTTCGGCCAGGCCTGCCTGATGGCGCGGCGGTTGGTCGAAGCGGGCACCCGGTTCGTGACGGTCCACTACGACTGCTGCGACGGCTACAGCTGGGATTCGCATGTCCATTCCAACGACGTCCGCCGCTCGCTCCTCCCCACGTTCGATTCCGCGCTCTCCGGGTTGCTCCTCGATCTTGAAAAAAGCGGTCTCCTCGCCGAGACGCTCGTCGTCGCCCTGGGGGAGATGGGGCGGACGGCGAAGCCGACGAAGGACTGGGGGCGCAATCACTGGAGCACGCTCTTCCCGGCCGTGATCGCCGGGGCCGGTGTCCGCGGCGGCACCACGTGGGGCGCTTCTGACAAGAACGGTGAGTACCCCACCGAACACCCGACGTCACCGGAAGATCTCGCGGCGACGATCTACAAGGCGCTCGGTATCGATCCGGAGACCGTCCTCACGATGCCCGACGGCCGGCCTACCACGCTCACCGCGGGAGGGCGGCCGATCGAGGGGATCTTTGCTTGAGGGGGGATGCGCTGGACGGGGGCTGCCCGGCCAAGGCTATCGGCTCGCGGAATGGGCCTCCGGGCTCACCACTGGAGGCCGAACTTCGCCCCGTCTCCTTGGCGGCCGAGGCCTCCCTTGAGCGGAGCATTCGACTTCTTCACCGGCGGCAGTGGGGCCTCCTCGACCTCCGGTTCCGCGGGCTCGGCAGCCGGTCCACCCTTCCCGGCTGGCAGCGTGGCGAGGGCCTTGATCGAAAGCGACATCCGTTGCTCGTCGGGATCGCAGGAGAGGACCTTGCACTCCACCGCCTCCCCTTCGCGGACGACGCTCGACACGCTCTGGACATGCCGATGGGCAAGCTCCGAGACATGAACGAGCCCTTCCACGCCCGGCTCGAGCCGCACGAAAGCACCAAACTGGGCGATGCGGCTCACCGTGCCCCGGACCGCGGCGCCGACATGGTACTTCTCGGCGGCGTTCTTCCAGGGGCTCTCCACCGTGTCGCGGATCGAGAGACCGATCTTTCCGGTCTGTCGGTCGACATTCTTCACCGCAACGCGCACCTTTTGCCCGACCTCGAGGACTTCGGTCGGGGTTTTCACCCGATCCCACGACATCTGGCTGACATGGACAAGGCCGTCGACGCCGTTACCAACGTCGACAAAGGCGCCGAAGTCGCGTACCGAGCGGACGATCCCGTCGAGCAGATCACCGATCTCGAGCGTCTCGAGCATCTTCGTGCGGGCGTCGGCTGATTGGCGCTCGAGCACCGCGCGGCGCGAGAGAACAAGCCGCCGTGCGGCCGGCACGATCTCGGTCACGAGGGCCTCGACGGTCTGCCCGACGAGGTCCTCGAGGTTCTCCACCCGCCAGTTGCTCACCAAGCTCGCCGGCATGAAGCCGCGGAGCCCGGCGACGTCGCACTCGACGCCCCCCTTGTTTGCGGCGACGACCTTCGCGGCGACGATCATTCCCGCTTCGATTTGTGACCAGTCTTCGACGGCGATCGCCCGATTGGCGGGGGCGACGTCGTAGAGGCCATCCTCTTCTTTGAAGCCGCCGACCGAGAGTTCGAGCACCTGGCCGATTTCGGGGTTGCCGTCGAGGCCGATGAGCTTGAGTGCCCCCTGACGCCGACCGCCGAGATCGATGAAGGCGGTGTCGGGGCTAACCGCCACGACGGTGCCGGAGACGCGGGAACCGGGATCGAGCGCGGCAGACGCCTTCGCCGATGCGGCCGTGGCGAGGATCGAGTCGACCTCGATCCCCTCGATGGCGGCCAGGAAATCCTCTTCGAGATCCTCCTCGAGGCCGGCACGGAGATTCGGAACGGCAACGCGCTTCGAAGGCGGAAGGACATCCGCGAAGGCCGAGGCCGGGGCCCGGTCGCCACGCCGCTCGCGCCGCGGACGTTCACCCCCCTGGTCGCCACCGCGCCGCGGGCCACCGCGTGCATCGCGCGGGGCTTCGCCTCCGGCCGCGACAGCCCGGGCCTCAATATCAGCTGCGCTGACCACCGGCCCGATGACCGATGGAACGGGGGCTGCGTTGGGGGCAACCGGCGCTGCGGCAGCGCTCGTTACCGCTTCGGTGGCAGCCGGCGTCGCTGCCGGCCGAACCGGCGGCAGCGGCGTGTCGCCAAGCACCGAAGCGGTGGCCGAAGCCACGAATTGATGCCGCGGGGGCAGTTTTGGGGGCCGAACCCCAGGCCGTTGGGTCCCGATCGGAATCCGCCGACGCTCTCCCCCTCCATCGCCATCCCCCTCGCCAGCGGATGCCGCCTCTGGCACCTGTTCCGGGGGTGGAACCTGGGCCGGTGGGGAGGCCAGTTGGTCGGGGGAGGACGAATCCGGAGTCGGGGAGGAATCGGCGGTCATCGTCGGCACTCGTCGGAAGGGAAGAGGCCGACGAAACAGTGCCGGCCCCGGAAAGACAGACGCCCGCAAAGAGCGGACACGGGACGGAGTCAGGGGGCTTTAATTCAATGCGGGAAACAGGACTTGAACCTGCACGGTATTACTACCACCAGGCCCTCAACCTGGCGCGTCTGCCAATTCCGCCATTCCCGCAGCGGTGCGATCGATCGAAAAGGTCGGCTTCACAGCACCCAGCCACCTGCGAACCCCACCTGACTCCTGCGGGCCATTCTGCGACCGTTTCACCGCCAGTCAAGAACCCCGGTGATATTCGGCCTGACTGGCGACTCCGGACGCCCCAGTTGGGCCATTCACGCGACTTCCACGACGCCGAACCTCCGGGCCAAGGCCGGGACAAACGCCAGCCCGGACGTCAGGCCGAGCGACCAGACGAGATCTCCGACCGGGGTCCAGCGGTAGAAGGGGAGGGCGGCCACATAACACTCGACAAGCCCACTGGCGGTGTGGGGGTAGTCGGAAGTGAGCCACCAATGGGCGAAGTTGGTGGAGAGATAGAAGACCAGCGATCCGGCCAGGGCCCCACCCAGGGCTCCCCAGACATGGCTCCGCCGGACCACGCTCCCCATCAGCACCGGCCAAGTAAAAGCAGCATAGATGATCGCGGCCATCGTCCAACTCCCATAGCTTCCCCCCCCGGGCAGGGCCAGGTTGCTGGCGGCGAGGGCGAACGCGGGAACCGACGCGGCCACGAACCGATTCGCGAACAGGGCCCCAGCGCAGAGGCCGATCCCGATCAAGGGGGAGACCCCGTAGACCGGTTGCCAGAGCCGACCGAGGATGCCGATGCCGACGAGCACGCCCCAGGCCAAGCAGAGAAACCCGAACGGGAGCCCGCGGCCGTCGGGGCCGGAGGGACCGCTGGAACGCCCTTCCGCCACCGACCCGGCCGAAAGGGAGACGTTTTCATGGGAATGACCCGGAATACTCATGCTCGACGACCCCGGAGGATTTCTCACTGAATCCGACCACATCCCGATACACTACCGGTTTTCGGCCGGTGGGCAAGCCGAAGGGATGCCCACTGCCACCGAATCGGACCCCGTTCCGGGGTGACGCCATGGCCGCCAGCCCCCGTCAACCACGCTCTCCCGAGGTTCCAGGCTCCCAGGCAAACGCTTCCGGAGGGGGCTCGATCGCGTCCACACGCGATGCCAGCGGCGTCGTCACGCTCCAATTCAGCGCCGGAACCCGGAGCCAGAACGTCATCGACGCCCTGTTCCTCGCGGACCTTCGGCAGACGCTCGACATCCTTGAAGCGGGGCCCCCGCCGACGGCCGTGCTGCTCTGTTCCGGCCGCCCGGGGTCGTTCTTTGCCGGCGCCGACCTCGATCGGCTGGAAACGATCCTCGGGGCCGATGCCGCCGTGGTCGAGCAGGCCTGCGCCGGCGGTCGCCAACTCTACGACCGCCTCTCGTCCAATCCCTGGCCGACGGTCGCCGTCATCGACGGTGTCTGTCTGGGCGGGGGGCTGGAGCTCGCCTTGGCGTGCGATTACCGGGTGGCGAGCTCCGCGGAGGTGACGGCTCTCGGATTCCCGGAAGTGAAGCTCGGCCTCCTGCCCGGTTGGGGCGGGACGGTGCGGCTCCCCCGGCTCATCGGCCCCGGGCCCGCCGTGGAGATGATGGCCGCGGGCGAAACGATGAGCGGCCACGCCGCCGCCCACTGTGGCCTGGTCGATGCCTGTGTACCGGCCGGGCAGGCTGACGCCGCGGCCAAACTCCTCGCGGAACGCGCTGCCAAGACCGGGGAGCATCTGGACCGCCGCCGTCGCCTCTCCAGACCGGTCGTACTGGAGGCCGTGGAGCGCGAGTTTCTCGAGGCGATGACCGGCGCGGTGATTCAGGGGAGGACCGGAGGCCATTATCCGGCGCCGCTGGCGATCCTCGAGGCGGTCCTGGCGACGTCGGACGTGTCGGATGCCGACGCGGGGACAATCGAGGGGAAGGCGTTTGCCGCACTCGCCCGCTCGCCAGTGGCCAGGCAGCTGGTGCGGGTGTTCCGTCTTGGCGAGAGGAACCGGCGCGACCGCGGAATTGCACCCGACCGGAGTGCTGCCGGTACCGCGCCCGGGGCGACCGACGAACCGTGTTTCGAGCGGCCGGCGATTGTCGGCGCCGGGATCATGGGGGCCGGGATCGCCGCCGCCCATCTCCGGATCGGCTGTGCCGTGACGTTGGCCGACGTCCAGTCGGAGGCGCTCGCCCGGAGCGTCCCCGAGATCCTCCAGGAAGCGGCCTGGGACCGCGCCCGGCGGGCCACCGATCAGGCCCGCGCTGTCCGGCTTGCCGGCCAGCTGCGCACCGTCACGCACACGGCGGCCTTGGCCGATGCCGATCTCGTCATCGAAAGTGTCCTCGAGCGGACGGATGTCAAACGGAAGGTGCTGGCGGAGATCGAGACGGTCGTCGGGCCCGACGCCATCATCGCCACCAACACCTCCACCAACCCGATCGCGAAGCTCGCCGAGGCGCTCCGCGATCCCTCGAGGTTCTGCGGCCTCCACTTTTTCAATCCCGTCCGGCGGATGATGCTCGTCGAGGTCGTGCGCGGACCGGCCACCTCCGATGCCACCGTCGCCCGTGCGGTCGCCCATGCCAAGCGGCTGGGGAAATGCCCGATCGTCGTCCGTGACAGTCCGGGGTTCCTCGTCAATCGGATGCTCATGCCCTATCTCCATGAATCGGTGGAGATGCTTCGGGCGGGGATCGATCCGCGGAAGATCGATCGCGCGGCGCGGGCCTTCGGCATGCCGATGGGACCGCTCGAACTCTACGACATGATCGGCCTCGATACGGCGTTCTACGCAGGCCTCGTTCTGAACGACGCCTACGGCGACCGGATCGAGCCCTCGCCGGTGATCCCGGCGATGGTCAAGTCGGGGCGTCTGGGGCGGAAGAGCGGCGGGGGCTTCTACCGTTATGCGGGAATCGGCCCGCGGGCGCGGATCGAACGCCCCGACGACGGCCTGCCGGCGGTCGTCGCGCCCTACGCGCTGCCGCCGTGTGCCGGCGACGAACGGACGATCATCGACCGGCTCATCCTCCCGATGGTACTCGAGGCGACGAGGGTGCTCGACGAGGGGATCGTCCGCGACGGGTGCGACGTCGATCTCGCCGTCATCCACGCCCTCGGCTTCCCGCCGTTCCGCGGTGGGCTCCTGGCCTGGGCCGATACCCTCGGGGCCGCCGAGATCGTCCGCCGACTCGCGGCGCTCTCCGGTCTCGGTGTCCGCATGCGTCCGACCCCACGCCTGGAATCCCTGGCGCGCGACGGCGGCCTGTTCACCGCCTGACTCCCTCTTCCTCCCGCTCCCCTACTCCGCCGATCCCATGCCAGCCACGCTCCTTCCCCGTGAGCCCGAGCAGACGCCGGTGATCGTCGCCTGTTGCCGTACGGCGATCGGCCGGTCGCACGCCCAGCGCGGCCTGTTCCGTCATGTCCGTGGCGACGAGCTGGCCACCGCCGCCGTGGCTGCCGCCGTCGAGCGGAGCGGAGTCGATCCCGCGACGATCGAGGATCTCCTCCTCGGGGCGACCCAGCAGCGCGGCGAGCTCGGCGGCAACGTCGCCAGGGCCGTGGCGCTGATGGCCGGGCTGCCACTCTCCACGGCCGGCGTGACGATCAACCGGCTGTGTGGATCGGGCCTCGAGGCGATCCTCCAGGCGAGCCGCTCGATCATCGCCGGGGCCGAGGATGTCCAGGTGGTGGCGGGCGTCGAGCACATGCACCACCAGCCGATGGACGAGGGAGTCGACTTCCATCCCCGCGTCGTGGCCCGCTCCAGCCGGGGCATGCTCTCGATGGGGCTGACCGCCGAGCACCTTGCCGCCACGCGGGGCATCGACCGGCGTCGGCAGGAGGATTGGGCCCTCGAGAGCCACGCCCGGGCGGTCACGGCGATCGACTCCGGCGGATTGGCCGCCGAGATCGTGCCGGTGCTCGGCCACGACGAGGCCGGAGCGCTCGTCGAGGCGCGGATCGATCAGTCGGTGCGGCGCGACACCAGCCGCGCGGCGATGGCCCGGCTCGAGCCGGCGTTCCTCCCCAAGCTCGGCACGGTGACGGCCGCGACCAGCGCGCCGCTCTCCGACGGCGCCGCGGCGCTGGTGATGATGTCGTTGGCGGAGGCCCGCAGACAGGGCATCGCGCCCCTGGCCCGGATCGTGGCCGGAGCCGTGGTGGGGGTGCCGCCGGCGGTGATGGGGACCGGCCCGGTGGCCGCGACCCGGAAGCTCCTCCGGCGGCTGTCGATCGACCTCGGGTCGATCGATCTGGTCGAGCTCAACGAGGCCTTCGCCGCCCAGACGATCTGGTGCGTCGACGAGCTCGGCCTCGACCCCGCACGCGTCAATGTCCGTGGTGGGGCCCTCGCCATCGGGCATCCGCTCGGTGCCAGTGGTGTCCGCATCGTCACCACGCTCGTCCACGCCATGCACGCCCGCGGCGACCGGCTCGGTTTGGCGACGATGTGCATCGGACTCGGCCAGGGAATCGCGCTGGTCGTGGAGGGAATCGGGACGTGACGACCCGCATGGAGTCGGCCCGTGGTGTCGGCGCTGGTCCGGGCCAGGCTCGCGCCGTGACGCTCCTCGACCTCCTCGTCGCCCGGATCGACGACGCCGCCGCGCGACCGGCCCTGGTGACGCGCGCTCGGGTGGATGGCGCGGCAACGAGCTGGACCTGGCTCGAGGTGGCCGCGGCCTCCGTCGATCTCGCCGCGGCCCTGGAGGCGGCCGGTTTCCGCCCCGGTGACCGGGTCGTGCATGTCGGCACGCATTCGGTCGATTGGGTCGTCGTCGATCTCGCCTGCCTCCTCGCCGGATTCGTCCACGCGCCGCTCCACGTCGATGCTCCGCGCGGCGAGCTCCTCCACCAGATCGGCTGGCTCGTCCCCGACAAAATCGTGATCAGTGGAGACGCGGGGGCGCATCCGCCGGCCGACCATGAACGGCTTCTCGCTGCCCTGCCCGATCCGCGCCGCGCCATCGATCTGCGTTTCCCCTCGCCGCGACAGGGGATGCGCTCGGCGCCACCCGGAGCGGGCCTGCGCTCGGCGGCCTGGCAGCGCCGCGCCGCCGAGCCGGCGGAGCTGCGACGCGAGGTGGCGCGGCGCGCGGCGGCCGTCGATCCCGACGCGCCGGCGCGGATCTTCCTCTCCTCCGGGACAACCGGCCGGCCCAGGGGCTACGTCCATTCGCAGCGGTCACTCGCCACGAATGCCCTCGGAGCCGCGGCAATCTTCCTCGAAGAGCCGGACGATGTTCGCCTGGCGTGGCTGCCGATGAGCCACGCGCTGGCCTGCACGGGGGATCTCTCCACGGCGCTGGTCCGCGGCGGCTGTCTGAATGTTGTCCCCGACCGGCGGCATCTCCTCGAGGCCTGCCGATTCCTGCCACCGACGGTGATCCTGGGGGTGCCGGCGTTCTTCGAGCGGCTCGAACGGGGCGTCCGGTCGGGGGCGATCCCCGACCTCGCCGCCGCGCTCGGTGGTCGAGTGCGGGTCTGCATCTCCGGCGGGGCGGCGCTCCGGGAACGGACGCAGGCGCTGTTTGCCGCGCGGGGTGTCCCGCTCGTCGAGGGTTACGGACTGGCCGAGGCCGGTCCGGTGGTCGCCCTCGACAGCCCGCGAGGGTGCCGGCCGGGGTGGGTCGGCAAGGCGCTGGCTGGCATCGACGTCCGTCTCGATGCTGCCGGCCAGCTCCTCGTGCGTACGCCGTCGCGGGCCATCGGGCAGCTTCGCCCCCCCGATGTCCCGATCGAGGCCGCCGCCGAAGACGGCCGCGAGGACGACTGGATCGCCACCGGCGACACCGCCGAGATCGCCGCCGACGGCCGGATCCGGATCACCGGACGGGTCGTCGACACGCTTGTTCTCTCCACCGGCACGAAGCTCCCGCCGGCCGAAGTCGAGCGGGCCCTCGCCGCCGACCCGGTCGTCGCCCAGGTGTGTGTCTGTGGCAGTCGGTTGCCGATGCCGGTGGCGCTGGTCGTGCCGGAGCCCGCCGTCCTCCGGGCCGCCATCCGGGCGCTCGACCTGCGGGTCGTGTCGCGGCGCGCGGCCCTCCGCCATCCGCGCCTCCTCCGCTGGCTCGCTCGCCGGCTCGCCCGCCGGCAGGAGTCGCTCCCCCGGGCCTGGCAGGTGCGGCGCCTCGTGCTCGTCAACCGCCCCTTCGATATCGACCGCGGGGAGATGACCCCTTCCATGAAACTGAAGCGTCCGACGATCGCCCATCACTTTGCTGCCACGCTCGACGCCGCTGCCGCCCCCACGCCGCCGCCGGGCGTGGCGGATGTGCCCCCTGGGGGCGACCGCCCCGAACGCCGGTCCACCGCCGGCATCAGCGCGGCGCTGTGGGGCCGGCCGCGCGGGGATGACGGCGGGTTTGCCGCCGCTGCGGCGCTCGGTGCCCAGCCCCTCCCTGACGGAATCGCCGCGGTCCTCGGGGAGGCCGAGCAGCGGCTCGGCGACCTGCGCGCCGCCGGCCTGCTCTACGCCCCGGTGGCGGCGACAGGGCTGCCGCCGGCACCGCTCGACGACGCGCCACCGCGGCCGGAGGGATTGTTTACCGCTGCTGCCGAGACGGCGCTGGGAGAGGCGGGGCTGTGGGGCATCCTCGTGCCTGCGGCCCACGGCGGGAGCGGGGGGACGGTCGTCGACCTGGTGCGGAGCGTGGCGAGGATCGCCGCCACGGTGCCAACCGCCGCGGGGATGCTCTCGGTCCACTCTTCGATCGGGGCGGTGTCGGCACTGATCGCCTTCGGGACACCCGAGCAGCAGGCCCGTCACCTGCCGGGGTTGGCCGGGGGACGGCCGCTGTCGGTGTTCGCGGCCACCGAACCCGAGGTGGGCTGCGATCTGGGGGCGGTGCGGACGACGCTGACCCGGCGCGACGGCAGGCTCGTCGTCGACGGCACGAAGATGTTCATCACGAATGCCGACCATGGCCGGCTCGTGAAGCTCCTCGCCGTGGCCGAAGGCAAGCCGGCCGTCGTCCTCGCCCGTCTCCCCGACCACGACACGGCCGAGTTCCGCCTCCTCCGCTACGCCCTCCACCCGCTCCGGCACACCGCCAATCACGCCCTCGAGTTCCGCGGGTTCGAGGTTGACCAGCGCGACCTCCTCGAAGCCCCGGGGGGGGATGCGATGGCGATTGTCTGGCATGGTCTCAACCGCGGTCGCAGTACGCTCGCCGCGCAGGCTGCCGGCACGCTCCGCCTCCTCCTCGGCCATGCCCGTGGCCATGCGCTCCGCCGCGCCACCTGGGGCCAGCCAATCGGATCGCGGCAGCTCGTCCAGGGGAGGCTCGCGCGGATCGCGGCGGCGGGATTGGCCTGTGAAGCGCTGTCGGTCTGGGCGGCGGCGACGATCGATGCCTCCGGCGGCTCCGGGGGGGACCTCGAGGCGATCACCGCCAAGGTGGTGGCCAGCCAGGCTGTCCGCGAAGGCGCGATCGATGCCCTCGGGATCCATGGGGGGCGGGCGTTCCTCGTCGGCCATCCGCTCGGCGATTCCTTCCACGACCACCTCGCCGTCGGCGTCTACGAGGGGGAGAGCGATCTGCTCGGGCTGGCGCTCTTCAAGGGGCTCGCCCGGCGTCATCCGCTTTCCACGCTCTGGCGTCAGGGGAGCCGCGTCGGCGCCGCGGTCGATTGGCTCGGCTGGCGCGTCGGCCGTCTCGCCGCCGCCGGAGGCGACAACGGGATTCTCGACGGCCGCCTGCGCGCCCATGCCGCCGCGGCACGAAGGTCGCTCGCCGCCTCGGCAGTGGCGATCGACCGGGCGATCCGCCGGCATGGCCGCGCCCTGGCGGAGCGGCAGTTGGAGGTGGGGGCCCTGTCGGCGGCGGTCCGGGATGCGGCGAGCGTCCTCGCCGTTGCCCACCACGCCGATGTCCGGGGCGATGACGCGGCGCTGGTGACGGCGGACGTGTGGTGCCGGATGGCGCTGGCGCGGGCCGCCGGTCGCCGCCTCACGCCGGCGGATCATGCCGCGATTGGGGCCCTGGGGCGGGGGATCGTCGAGGGCTAGCCGCCGCTGCTGACCAGTGCCGGCCACCAACTGCACAGGTACCAAGCCCGGGGAGTGGTCCATTCGACGAAGGCATCGAGCACCGACCTGGAGAGAAAGGCATCGGCCACGGTTCTCCCGGCCGGCTGGCCCGCGGAGCGGGCGGCGACGTCGAGCCCGAGGAGCTCGTCGAGGACGCCCCGGGGGCGGACATAGCGGACGACCCGGGCGGTCTCCTTCGTCAGTCCGGCCAGCTCGACGGCCCGGTCGACGGCATCTTCGAGGAAGCCGATCCGATCGACGAGCCCGGCGGCCTGGGCCTGCCTGGCCGTGAACACCTGGCCGGTCGCCACGGCATCGACGGCTGCCGCGTCAAGCTTCGGTCGCCCCTCCCGGACAACCTCCTTGAACCGGGCGAACATGTCGTCGACGAGCGATTGGAGAACCTTCCGCTCGCGTTCGGCGAGCTCGGGTGCCCGCTCCTTCGTCGGGGAGAGCATCTCCTTGAGCGGGCCGCTGGTGATCGAATCGTCGGCGATGTCGATCTTCCGCAGCGCCTTGGAGAAGTCGTAGTGGGGGATGATGACGCCAATCGAGCCGGTGAGCGTGGCCGGCTCGGCGAAGATCACATCCTCGCCGCCACCGTTGGCCATGGCCACGTAATACCCGCCGCTGGCCGCGATCGACCCCATGCTGACGACGACCTTCAGGTCGCGCTTCTTCACGATCGCCGCCAGGCGGTGATGGATGTCGTCGCTGCCGGACACGGTGCCCCCCGGGGAGTCGACCCGGAGAACGATCGCCTTGACCGACTCGTCGTCGGCGATCCGGTCGAGTTGCTGGCGGGCGAATCCCGATCCCCCCATGATTGCCCCGATCACATCGACGATCGCCACCCGGCTGGGGGCGTCCTTGGAGAGCGAGTGCCAGCGTTCCTCGACCTGTCCCGACTTCTGGAAATATCGCGAATTGGCGCCGAAGCTCGCGATCGCCACCAGCGCCGACATGCCGGCGATTGCCCAGGGGATCCACGACCAGCGTTTGCCTCCGCGCCGGGGCTCACCGAGGATCACAGGCGCCGGAGACGTGTGGGGGGAAGGGCCGGGGAGGGACGGGGGATTCATCGTGGCAGGCTCCTCTTCGTGCTTCCGGGCCCCGGCACCGGCGTGGAGGCCGGTCGCCGGTCAGAACCGGGGATCATGTTGCCATCCGGAGACGGTGACCGCTACCCTTGACGATTCAAGGCGGCCTCTCCGCCGGAGACCGCAACCCCTGAGGAGCGACGCAACGTGATCGTGAGCGTGAGCACGGAGTGTTTCCCGGAACTGCCGCTGGCCAAGGCCATGGAGCGGCTGGCGGAGCTCGAATACACCGCCGTCGAGATCGACGTCCACGAGCACGGCGGCCACCTCCAGCCCGCCCAAGTCGCCGCCAGCCCCGAGCTCGCCATCCGTGAATGCAGCGATTTGCAGCGGCTCCGCCCTGTGGCCGTCTCGTTCGCGGCTGCCGATTGCCCGACGATGTACGACCAGTTCGAGGCGTGCTGCCGGCTGGCCAAGTCGCTCGGCGTGGTGACGATGGTCGTCGAATCGTCGGAGCTCGGCACCCCCTTCAATGGCGAGATCGAGCGGCTCCGGAAGCTCGTCAAGATCGCCGCCGGCCTCGATGCCCTCGTCGGCGTGAAGACCGAGGCCGGACGGATGACGCAGGACGCGGAGACGACCGCCTCGCTGTGCCGGAATGTCCCGGGGCTGTGGGTGACGCTCGACCCGAGCCACTTCATCTTCGGCCACAAGAAAATGGCCAGTTGGGAGTCGATCCTGAAGTACGTCTGCCATGTCCATCTCCGGGACACCAAGCAGGACACCTTCCAGGTGCGGATCGGCCAGGGGAGCGTGGAGTATGGCAAGCTCTTCAACCAACTCGAGCGGGTCGGCTACAAGCGGGCCTTGAGCGTCCACCTTCCCCCGCTGCCGAATGTCGATCAGGTGGCGGAGCTCCGCAAGATGCGTCTCCTCCTCGAAAGCCTGCTGTGACGGCGCCCGGTGGCGGCTCCGGCTCCCCACCCGGAAATGACGGAGGGACGCGTCCTTCCCTGGACGCGTCCCTCCCACTCGGTTCATCGGCTCCATCCATGGAGCCTGTCGAACCGGATGCTCACTACCGCTGGGCTGAGGCCTCGGCGCGGCTGGCCATCTCGGCGTAGGTCTTGCTCCGCTCGTCTTCGCCCTGCTCGGCGTACATCATCGAGAGGTTGCCGTAGGCGAGGGCCAAGGCGGGTTCGTCGAGGAGGCGGTTGTCGACCGCGGTCACCATGCAATCGATGCCGCGGCGACACAGATCGAGCGCGTCGTCGCGGCGATCGACCTGCCAATACGACACGGCCATGCTCACGTACGACTCGCCGAGGCGCCCCACCTCGCCGTGCGACACGAACGAAGCGTTGCGGTTCCAATAGCTCCGCACCTTGTCGAACCAGGTGACCGCCGTGGCATGGTCGCCGTTCTGGAGGCTGTGGAGCACGCCGATCCGGAAGAGGAGATCGCCGATCGAGGCCCGTTCGGTGTCGGTCAGCTCCCGGTATTCGGCACCCCGCTCCAGATAGGCTGCCGTCAGCGTGGCGTTGTCGATGAGGTCGGTTGCCTCGCCGCGGTTCTGACTGGCCGTGAGGGCGTCGGCGAGCGCGAGCCCGACCTCCCAGTCGATCTGCCGGCGCTGCCAGGCATCGGTGAGATCGGTGTTGATCCGGTCACGGGTGACGAGGAGCCGCTTCACCCACGGGAGCGGATCGACAACCTCGCAGCCAGCGGCGGCCGCGAGGGCCCCGCGGCAAAGCTGGATCTCGAGGAGGGGGCGATCGGCCGTGTCGGGGCTGATGTCGTCGACCATCTTCGAAGCGGCGGCGAGCCACTTGGCGACGACCTCCCCCTTCCGCTGCCACTCCCCCTTGGCGATCGCCACCGCCATGCCCAGGTTGGCATCGAGGAGGACGTCACGGGCGGCTTCGCGGATCGACTTCGATCGGGACTGCCGGAGCTGCATTGCCGACCGGATCGCGGTGTCGAAGTGCTTGACGGCCGCCTTGTGGTCGGGCGAGGGGCACTCGACGTCGATCCGCCCGAGCATCCTCTCGACCTGGGCCGGAGCCACCCCTTCGAGATTGGGCATCGTCTTCAGGGTGAGCACGCACTGTCGGGCTTCGTCATAACGCCCGATCGCCATCAGCACGCTGGCATTTTTCAGATGCGTCCAGACATCCTCGGGATCGAGCTCCTCGGTGACCGAACCGAGCGCCAGTGCCTGTTGCCATTTGCCCTGTTCGCAGAGGAGGGCCAGCAGCATCCGCCGGGCGCGGAGATGCTGTGGATCGAGTTCGACGGCAAACTTCAGATCGACGATGGCGAGGTCGGTGTCGGTCTCGATCTCCCCCTCGGCACGGAGCACGAAGGCCTCGGGGTCGAGCGGTTCGATCATCACCGCCAACGCCGAGCGAGTGCCCGGCTTGAGGCTGAAGATCAGGCCACATTCCGGGTAGACCTCGCCGATCGACACGCCCGATTCGTCGAGGATCGAGACCGAGTTCAGATCGCCGATCTCGAAGAACGCCGCCAGCTCGTCGACCGACAGCGGATCGGAGAGCTTGATGCGGATCGAGTCGACCACGTCACCATCGAGCGTCGCCTCGGCCCGTTCCAGCGGACCATCCTCGAGGGCCCACGCATAGCCCTTGGTGCCGTCTTCACGGATGAAGGCTTCGCCGAGCCCGAACTTCGGCTCCATCCTGGCCCGCAGTTCGTTGCGGGTCGTCTTGCCGGGGCAGACGCCGTTGAATGTGACCGGGTCGACGGCGAGCGTTGGCTCGGTGCGCGAGGCGGAATGCGGCGGACCATCCGTCTGGGGGGTCGGAACGGGTGCCGACGCGGTCTCAGCCGCGGCGGCGACGGGGGTCGAGTCGCTGACGGTGAGCACGCTCGCCTCGGGGCCGAGCTCGGTGGTCTTGGGCGCACCGGTCTCGTCGTTGTCCGTGTGCTCCGCTGCCTGCTGCGGGCCGAGAGGAGTCTCGACGCCGAGGGCGCCCCAGCCACTCACGAGGCGGATCCGGGTGTCGAGATTGGACGGGGTTCGCGAGCGGAGCAGGGCCCGGCCCGGCTTCCCGTCGCTGTCGGCCGCCGGCGTGGCGGCGATCGTGAGCGGTTTGGCTGCCACGAAGGGGAGCGTTTGGGGAGCCGTGTTGGGGAGTGGTGCCGCGGCCGTCCCCCCCAGCTTGGTCCGCAGTGACGAGGCCTTCCGCGGCGTGACCGGCTTCTCCGCTGTCCCGATCTCCTCGATCCACCGCGGCACACGGTAGCTGCCACGCGACGGGGTGTTTTCCGCCCCGCCGGCACCGGTCGCTCCGAGGCACGGAAGCGTCGCACCGAGAAGGACGACGGCGAGCCCCTTCAATCCACGAGCCCGTGAGTCCCTTGGCATGCCCACGACAGATTCCTCCTTGAACGTGCGGACGGCCTCCGGCGGAGGAAGCCCGTGATCCAGGACGGGACAGTAGGCTTCGCCGCTTTCCTGGTCCAGACCAGCTTCCCGCCCCCATTTCGGCCGTCGGCACGCGGGGATCGGGCCCCGCTGCGGCCCGTTTTTTCGCGGTAGACTCTCGGCATGTGCGCAAACGGGGTACCGACATCGCCCTTGCCAGCCCGGCCACTCCGGATCGTCGTTCTGGGCGGGGGACTGGCCGGGCTCGTGGCTGCGGAATCGCTCCTCGAGGCTGGAGCCTGGCCGGAGGACCGTCGACCGGAGGTGATCCTCGTCGAGGCCCACGGCCGCGCCGGTGGGGTCGTCGAGACGGTCCGCCGTGACGGCTGGCTGATCGAGCGGAGTGCCGACAATTTCCTCGCGGCCCGGCCCGAGGGGATGGCGCTGGTCGACCGTCTCGGGCTGCGCGACGAACTGATCAGTGTGCACGAGCCAGCCCGTCGAGCGCTCGTCTTCCGGGCCGGTCGGACCCTGCCAGTGCCAACCGGCTTCCGCCTCCTCGCCCCCGGCGCTACCGCGGGGATCGAGGCGACGGAGATCCTTTCGGCCGCCGGCAAAGCGCGGCTCCTCACCGAGCGGAACGTCCCTCCCAAGCCGCTCGTTGCGGGGGAATCGGGGGACGAATCCCTCGAGTCGTTCGCCCTCCGCCGCCTGGGGCGCGAGGCCTTCGACCGCCTCGTTCAGCCGCTCGTCGCCGGCATCTGGACGGCCGATCCGGCCAGGTTGAGCATGGCCGCAGCCTGCCCGGAGTTCCTCCGCATGGAGCAGGCACACGGCAGCCTCTCGGCGGGCGAGGAGGCACGACTGCGGGAGGTCGGCCCGTCGCACCGGGGGGAGGGGGCGCGGTATGGCCAGTTTGTAACGCTCGCCTCCGGCATGGGAACACTCCCCGAGCGGCTCGCGGAGCGGATCGAAGCGGCCGGCGCCGCGCGCCTCCGGGCCACGGTCACCTCCCTCGAGCGCTTCCCGTCCGGCGGGTGGCGCGTGGTCCTCGCGCCGCGGCCCGGTGACGCGGCGGCGATCGAAGCCGACGGAGTGGTCGTGGCGCTGCCGGCGCCGATCGCGGCCCGGGTGGTCGCGGCGGCGGACGATCCGCTCGCCGTGGAGCTTGCCGGCATCGAATACGCAGGTTCCGCCGTCGTCGTCCTCGGGTACGCCCGCGAACAGGTCGCCCATCCCCTCGATGCCGCCGGCGTGGTGGTGCCGCGCGTCGAGGGGCGGCGGGCGCTGGCGGTCAGTTTTTCCAGCGCGAAGTTTCCGGGGCGCGCCCCCCACGGCCATGTCCTTTTGAGGGTGTTCCTGGGCGGTGCACTCGACCCGGAGCGGAATCTGCTCGACGACGACCAGCTCGTGGCGCTGGCCCGGGAGGAGTTGGCGGCCATCGTCGGCGCCAGCGGGCCACCGCGGCTGGTGGAGATCGCCCGCTGGCCTGCAGCGATGCCGCAATACCACCTCGGGCACCTCCAGCGCATCGATCGGCTCACGCGCCGTCTCGACGCCCTCCCCGGCCTCGCCCTGGCTGGTGCGGCCTACGAAGGGGTCGGGATCCCGCAGGTCATCGCCTCCGGTCAGGCGGCCGCGGCCCGCGTGCTGGCGAGCTTGCGGGCTGCCCGCTGAAGCTCCGCCAGCTGGAAAAAAAGCACCACTGTCGCGAGCCTCTCGCGACTCGGGCAGAGTGTAGCGGATCGTGACGGTGGGGCAGCCACGGTGGGCAGACCCTGGCTCAACGGCGGTGGAACCCCGCCGAGGCGACGGTCACTTCTTCTTGGCACCGGCAGCGGCAGCCTTCCCGGCCGGAGCCTTCCCGGCCGGAGCCTTCCCGGCCGGAGCCTTCCCGGCCGGAGTCTTCCCGGCGGCGGCATCAGCCCCTTCTTCCTTCGCCTTCTTCTTTTTCTTCATCGCCATCTTGTAGACCCGGACCTTCGGCAGCCCGAGGGGGCTGAGCCCATCCCCCCACCGCTCCTGCTCCTTGAGCTTCACGATCCGCTCGGCGCGGGTGAGAACGCCGCGGGCGGCAGATGAGCCCATGCGGACGCGGAGGCTTTTGTCCATGGTCATGGCTGGAGATCCTTGGGCAGAGAGACGGGAATGGGGGTGACCCGGGAACGTGGCCGCCGCCGGGGTCGGTCAGGACCGGGGGGGCCTCCGGGAAAAGCACCAGCGTAGAACCGTCGGGCCCCCCCATCAAGTCCACCCCGCTGGGCCGCGGTCCTGGGGCTCTGTCGACGCAAAAAAGCCTCCCTGTGATGAGCCCGGCCCCTCGGCATCGTGCCCACCCCTCGAGGCGGGGTGGGGGGGTTTCAGTCGATCGAGACTTTGGCAATCCGGGCGAGGAACTCCTCGCACCCCGCCGGCCGCTTGTCGGGATCGGCGGCGATGGCGGCCATGATGGCGTCGGCCAGCGGGGATGGGATCTCGGGCCAGTGATTGCGAATGTCGTCGGGGAGGATCGTGTCGTGTGCCAGCGCCGTCCGGCCGGTCGTGCCGCGGGGCCAGGGGAGCGTGAGCGTGCAGATCTCGTAGGCCGTCACGCCGAGGGAGAAAATGTCGATCCGCTTGTCGGCCTGACGGCGGCGGACGACCTCCGGCGCCATGTAGTTGGGGGTGCCGATCCGGTTTCCGGGTTGGAGGAACACCGGCTTGTCGGGCACCGTCAGGCCGAAGTCGAAGAGGACGAGCCGGCCATCCGGATCGAGGATGAAGTTCCGCGGGCAGATATCACGGTGGACAAATCCGGCCCGATGAACGCACTCCAGCGCCGTGGCCGCCTGACGGACCAGCTCGAGCCGCTGGGCCGGGGGGAGCGGCTCCCGCTTCGAGATGATCGCGTGGAGCAGCGGCCCCTCGATGAACTCCTCCACGATGAACGCCGCATCGTCGTTCGCCACGCCCCAGTCGACGGTCTTGACGATGTTGGCGCCGAGGATCTGCTCGCCGATCTCCCCCTCGGGGGGCTTGTTGAGCCCCCTGTAGCGGCCCTCGATCGGAGCGCACTTCTTCGGGTCGAGGACCTTCAGCCCGACGATCTTCCCGGTCGCCCGCTCGCGGGCCTTGTAAAAGCTCGACATCGTCCCCGAGATGCTGCTGTGGAGCTTCTCGAAGCGTTTCCAGATGTCGACCTTCGATCGCAGCCGAGCGGCGCGGGTCTTCATTCGCGCCTTCTCGGCGGCCTTGTCCGCCGCCGTCGGAGCCGCCGAGGCGGATGAAATCGCCCCGCGCCCGGCCCCCTGCGGAGGAGTCGCCGGCTTGGCGGCGGGTTTCTTGGGGCCGAGGCCGAAGAGTGCGAGGAGTCCGTCCAGCCCCATGGGCGCGTGGTTCCTTGGAAAGTGCCGCTGACCACCCAATCGTACCCCAAACCGGCGGGAAAGGCCCCACCCCGATCCGATTCGACGACTGGCACCCCTGCGCCGTCAGGCGGAGTGGAGCACCGGGTTGAGCGGGTCGGCCATCACCTCCCCCACGCCCGTCGACGGGGTCCAGGCCCGATGGTCGGCCTCCTGCGAGGCGTTCTTCGGCTGGGCCAGCCTCATCGCCTCGTCCATGTAGATCACCGTGTGCACCCGCCGGGCCTCGGTGGTCGTGTTCGGCCCGGCGCGGTGGAGCGTCCAGCCGAGATGGAAGGAGACCTCGCCGGCGGCATACGGCTCGATCACCTCGGTGATCCCATCGGCGGCGATCGCCTCACGGATCAGCCGTTCCGATTCGTCCGAGATGACGAGATCCCGACCGATCCGCTTGAGGTGGCTGCCAGGGGCGAACGACAGCGGCCCGCGCTCGAGCGGCACGGCGTGGAGCGGGATCCAGGCGGTGGCGCAAAGCGCCGAGGCCATCGGCCAATACTGCTGATCGGCGTGCCACGGCGTGAAGCCCCCTCCGGGTTCCTTGAAGAGTGCCTGATCGTGCCACATCCGCACGCCCGCCGTACCGAGGAGCGCGGTGGCGATTCCAGCCAGCCGCCGCGAAAGGCTCACGGCCCTGGCTCCGTCCGACTTCAGCCACAGGTTGAAGACCTGGATGAAGGCCTTGCCGTAGGTGTCGCGCGACTCCATCGGCACGCCGGCGAGGGGGTTGTTGGTCTCGACGAGCCGGCTGATCGTGCCGTCGATCCAGGCGAGTGTCGCGGCGGAGAACACGCCCGGGACCTTCAGGTAGCCCTGCTCACGAAACCGCCGGCGCTGATCGTCGGTGACGAGGAACGGGGCTTCGAGCTCGGCGGCCACATCGGCAGGCACGACATTCACGGGCGACTCCTGGCCATGGTTCACGCAACGCCCCGACGGGCCGGGAGCGCGCCGGGACGCACCGCCCCGGACCCGATCATCCCTTCTTGAGATTGGCAAGTTCTGCGTGGGCTGCGGCGAGATCCTGCTCCAGCCGCGGCACCTCGGCAGGGTCGTCCGGCTGCTTCTTGGCCCCGGCGAGAAGTTGCTGCAGTTTCGCGATCTTCTGCTGCAGCACCTCCATCCGCTTCTTGTCCTTCTTGTCCATCGCAAACGCTCCTGAAAATGGCGGGGAGACGCGTTACTTCGCGGCAGCCGGCGTGTCGGCACCGGGCTCCGGTTCGCCCTCGTCGGGCGGAGGCACAGGCTCACTCGTTGCGGCCGCGGCGGGGTCGTCGGGCGTTGCCGGCGGCTTGGCCTCCGGCTCGGGGTTGCCCTCGTCGGGGGGCGGGGTGTCGCCGCCGCGTGGTCCACGGCCGCGGCCGCCGCCGAAGCCCCCGCCACCGCCGAATTCGTCGTCCATCATTCCCCCCCCACCCATCATTCCCCCACCGAATCCGCCCCGCGGGGGCCCCTCTTCGCCGCCACCACCGAGGCGTTCGCCATCCCCGGTCGCGGCAACGGTGTTCGGGCCGGTGTGCATCTGCCGCAGATAGCCGGAAAGGATCACCACGGCCAAACCGAGGCCGAGGGTGATCGTGAGCCACTTCTTCCGGTCGTCCCGCGCCCACTGGGTCGCTTCGCCGCGGCCAATGAGGGCGCTGGCGAGATAAAAGAGGACGAGGGCAAAGAGAATCTTCGCCCCCATGAAGGCGTGGTAGCCATGGGCCTTCATCCACATCCGTCCATTCCCCCCCCAGGCCTCGGTGTTGGCCCGGCTGATCGTCAGGAGGTAGTTGGCCAGGCCGGTGAGGAGGAGGATCGTGATCGATCCGATCACCCACTTCAGCCATGAGCGGCGAATCCCGTCATGCACGCGGTTGCGTGCCTCCTCGTCGAGGTCCTCCAGCGCAGGCAGGAGGGCGAACCGCGAGAAGATCAGCCCCCCCAGGGCCGTGATCGCCGCAAGAAGGTGGCTCCAGCGGAGGAGAAGGCCGATTGGTTCCTGGAACTGCTCGAGGATCTGCATGGGGGCGGGCTTTCCCGGGGCCGGGGTCGTTCGGCCGGTGAAGAGTCTGGGTGGGTGAGGGGATTCCGTCGACGCCGGGTAGCGGCTCGGATCGATCCCCGCCAGAATCGTACCGCGGCGGCGCCGGGCGAGGAAGCCACGGCGCCAGCCGCCGGAGCTTCCCGATGGACGAGATCCTGCTCCCCGGCGACTCGCTCCACCGTCGCTGGATGCGGATGGCCCTCGACGAGGCGCGGGTGGCTGAAGCGGAGGACGAGGTCCCCGTGGGGGCGATCGTCGTGGCCGCCGGCCGCGTCGTGGCCGCAGCGCACAACCAGCGCGAGCAGCTGGCCGACCCCACCGCCCACGCCGAGATGATCGCATTGACGCAGGCCGCCGCGGCCCTCGGCTCCTGGCGGCTGGAGGGCTGCACGCTCTACGTCACCCTCGAGCCCTGTCCGATGTGCGCCGGGGCGATCCTCCAGGCCCGGGTGCCGATCGTCGTGTGGGGCGCTCCCGATCCGAAGGCCGGGGCCGTGGAATCGCTCTACCGGCTGTTCGAGGATCCCCGTCTGAATCACCGCGTCGACCACGTCGGCCGGGTGATGGCCGATGACTGCGGCCGGATCCTCTCCGACTTCTTCAAGCGGAAGCGATTGAAGCCGGGCTGAGACGGTGGCCGCAATTGGGTGGGTGGAGTGTGGGTGGCGAGCCTGTGGATGGTTCGTCGGCGGGGCCGGCAAAAGTTTCGTCGTTTCTCGGAGGACCTCGTCACTCCTCAAGCGTTCGCCGATCCCCGCCTCGCCTACGCGATGGAAGGAAGTGTCAAGCGCAACGCTCAGCCCTTTCTGCGACCCCGAAGCCACGCTTGAGCCAGAAGCATCGACGCACCTTACGGTGCCGAGCGCGGGCCCTCTAGCTCCGCTCGCCGATCGGGGCGAAGTCGCGGAGCTTCTCGCCGGTGTAAACCTGCCGCGGACGGCAGATCTTCTTCGTCGGTGAGTGGTGCATCTCGATCCAGTGGGCGATCCAGCCGGGGAGCCGACCGATCGCGAAGAGCACCGTGAACATCTGCACCGGGATCCCCATCGCCCGGTAGATCACCCCCGAGTAGAAGTCGACGTTCGGGTAGAGCTTCCGCTCGACGAAGTACTCGTCGGCCAGGGCCACTTCCTCGAGTTGCTGGGCGATGTCGAAGATCGGGTCGTGGCGGGCGATCTTCGCCAGCAGCCGGTCGCAGGTGGCCTTGATGAGGCGGGCGCGCGGGTCGTAGTTTTTGTAGACGCGGTGACCGAAACCCATGAGGCGGAAGCCCGAGTCCTTCTTCTTGGCGAGGGCGACGTATTTCTTCACGTCGCCGCCGTCGGCGACGATCTTTTCGAGCATCTCGACGCAGGCCTGATTGGCGCCGCCGTGGAGCGGTCCCCACAGGGCGGAGATGCCGGCCGAGATGCTCGCGAACAGGTTCGCGTCGCTCGAGCCGACCATCCGCACCGTCGACGTCGAGCAGTTCTGCTCGTGGTCGGCATGGACGATCAGCAGCATGTCGAGGGCGTCGGCGAAGTCGGGGTCGACGTGATACTCCTCGCACGGCACCGCGAACATCATCTGGAGGAAGTTCTCGCAGTACGAGAGATCGTTGCGCGGATAGATGAGCGGCTGGCCGATCGACTTCTTGTGGGCATAGGCGGCGATCGTCGGCAGCTTCGCCATGAGGCGGTGGACACTCACCTCCACCTGCCGCGGAACACGGACGTCGAGCGAGTCTTGGTAGAAGGTGGAGAGCGCGCCGACGACGCTTCCCAGTGTGGCCATCGGGTGCGCGTCGCGGGGGAAACCCCCGTAGAACGCCCGCATGTCCTCGTGGATCATCGTGTGGTGCGAGAGCGACTTGCGGAAGGCGTCGAGCTCGGTGGCGTTGGGGAGCTTCCCATAGATGAGGAGGTAGCTGACTTCGACGAAGTCGCACTTCTCGGCCAGGACTTCGATCGGGTAGCCACGGTAGCGAAGAATCCCCTGCTCGCCGTCGAGGAACGTGATCGAGCTCGTCGTCGAGCCGGTGTTGACATACCCCTCGTCGAGGGTGATCGCACCGGTCTGGCCGCGGAGCTTCGAGATGTCGATGGCCCGCTCGTTTTCGGTCCCCACGATCAGCGGCAGTTCGAACGACTTGCCGTCGAGCTCGAGCCGCGCCGTCCCGTCGAGCTTCGTGCCTTCCCAGACGGGGGCGGCGGGCACGGTGTCGGCCTTCGGGGCGGGGGAGCTCATGGATGGGGGTTCCAACAGAGGCGACGGGAGAGGGCCGCCGCGGAGCGGGGGGGCGGAAAGAGACGGCAGTTTATCCCGCCGAGAGGGTATCGGCAATCAGTGGCGACCCGCGCCTGGGAAGTGAAATGCCGGCCGGCGCGGCGATCGCCCGTCGACCGATCCGGTCGTGCCGGTCGGTGGGCCGTGGGGGCCCGTCGGCGGCGTGGGTCGGGCGATCAGCGCGGCCTGGTCGCGCCGCCCGACGCGGTGGTGCCGGAGGCGGTCTGCACGCTGTGTCCGCCATCCGCATCGAAGATCGTCCACACCGGCGTCCGCTCACGGAGCTTGGAAAGGTAGTCGTCCAGCTCCTTCTTGCGGCGTTCGAGTACGAGCTGGTCCTTGATACCCACCTGGGCCTCGATGAAGGGCGTCCGGCCGGCCTCGACGCGCTCCACGACGCGGACGATGTGGAGCGAGTCACCATCCTCGAGGATCGCCGAGAGCTGTCCGGTGGGGAGCGTGAAGATCGCCTCGTCGATGACCTTCGAGACGAGGCTCCCCTTCGTGGTCCAGTCGAACTGCCCGCCGCGGGAGGCCGCCGGCCCCTCCGACCGCTCCTTGGCGACGTCGGCGAACGAACGCCCTTCGAGGACGTCGTTTCCCATCTCGGCGAGCTGGTTCCAGGCCTCCTGCCGGGTCCGCGTCCGACCGACTTTCACCGTCAACTGCTCGAAGCGGGCTTTCGCGGGGAAGTCGTAGTCGGCGAGACGAGCCTGGTACAAGGCGATCATTTCGGCATGCGGGATCTCGGCGTCGGAGTTGACCTTCTGCTGCACCCACTGCTGGGCCAGGGCGCGCTCGAAGAACATCTTCCGAACGCGGTCGATCGACTGGCCGCGCGACCGGAGCTGGGCCTCGTACTCGGCCGCCGAGTTGAGGCCGGCCGCCTTGACCATCTGCGGGAGTTGCTGGGAGTCGAAGGCCTCGTTGACCTTCTTCTCGATCTCGGGGAGCCGCGCTTCGGGAATCGTCCGGCAGGCATCGACGAACACGATCAGCGAATCGACATGCTGCGGCAGGACCTGCTTGCAGATCTGGACTTTCAGCTCACGCACCTGCTCCGGCTTCATGCCCGGGGTGACCTTCGCCAGCCACTCCAGCGCCGTCGGCGTGAGGAGATCCCCCTCGAGCACCACCTCCGGCCCGACGCGGGCGATGACCTTTGTATTTCCGAGCGATTCCGCGCCGGGCACCGGCGGGCCATCCTCCACCGGTTCGTCGAACGACGCCTGGATCACGCCCCCGGCCTCCTCGGCCTCTCCGACCCCGGAAGGTTCCTCGCCGAGCAGCGAGAGGGGGGCGCCGGGACGATTGCGGATGCTCGAGAGAACGTGGTTGTCGCCGGCCGGGCCCCCCGGCTTCCCGCCCGGCCACGATTCCGGCCGTGACACCGGGCGGGGAATGTGCGGGGTGAGATTTGTCGTCGTGGTCGAGGTCGGCGAAGGACCATTGGCCATCGTCATCGGGGCCTGCGTGGCCCCGGCCGATTGCTGATCGAATTGTTGGGCGATCCGTTGCGCAAAAGCCTCGGGCTCGCATGCCGCGCCGGCGGCGAGCGCCAGCAACGCCGCCAACGCTACGGCAAGGCTCGGGTGGCGGCGGGGACCGGTCGGCGGCATGGACGTCCTCCGGCCACCGGGCAAACGGTGGCCCTACGATCCCTCCCGGCTCCGCTTGATGCGGGCCGCGAGGGGTTGCCGCGGTGGGGGCGGCGGGGAAGGGGTGGCAACGGGTTTGTCGGACGGGGGCTCCTTGGGGGGCGGAGTGTTAGATGGCTTCGTCTTCCGCCGCAAGACCACCCCCAGGGCCGCGATCAGACTCTCGGGATTGGCGAGAACGGAGGGGTCGAGGGGAAGATAGGCAGTCCGATCGTCGACCAGCCGCAGCCGCCCTGCGGCCCCAGACCCCGTTTCCTTGATCGCCTTCATGCGCCGCAGGTCATGGTGGCGGATCACCACCATCCCCGCCTCGCGGCCGATCGAGTCGACCCCGGAGGCTTGGGCGGCGACCCGAAGCCTTGCCCGGGCCAGAAGTCTTCCCACCGCGTCGGGGGCGGGGCCGAAGCGGTCGGCCAATTCCGCGGCCAGGTCGTCGACATGGCTGTCGGTGGTCGCCCGGGAGAGCCGGCGGTAGATGTCGATCTTGGCCCGTAGATCGGCGACGTACTCGCGGGGGAGAAAGGCGTCGCCGGGGAGATCGAGGGTCACCTGGGGGGGATCGGCGGAGGGGATCCGCTTCATCCCGCGCACCGCCTGCTCGAGGAGGCGGCAGTAGAGCTCGTAGCCGACGGTGGCGATGTGGCCGCTCTGCTGGGTGCCAAGGAGGTTGCCGGCGCCGCGGATCTCGAGGTCGCGCATCGCCAGCGAGAACCCCGCTCCCATGCTCGAGAATTCCTGGATCGCCCGCAGGCGCCGCGCGGCGGTGGGGGTGAGCCGGGCCGATTCGTCGACGAGCATGTAGCAGTAGGCGCGGTGGTGGGATCGGCCGACACGGCCGCGGAGCTGGTGGAGATCGGCCAAGCCGTAATGATCCGCCTCGTCGACGAAGATCGTGTTGGCGTTGGGGATGTCGAGCCCGCTCTCGATGATCGTCGTCGCCAAGAGGATCTGCGTCCGCCCCTTGACGAAGTCGATCATCACGTCCTCGAGCTCGGTCTCCGAGAGCCGGCCGTGGCCGATGCCGATCGAGGCGTCGGGGACGAGCTGCTGGATCCGGTGCGACACGAGGTGAATGTCGTGGATCCGGTTGTGGACGAAGAACACCTGGCCGCCGCGGGCCAGCTCGCGGTCGATGGCATGGCGGATCATCGCCGGATCCCATCGCGACACGCGCGTCTCCACGGCCAGCCGGTTTGACGGCGGTGTCGCCAGGCTGGAGATGTCGCGGATCCCGAGCATCGACATGTGGAGCGTGCGCGGGATCGGCGTCGCCGTCATCGTCAGCACGTCGATGCTCGCCCGCAGCGTCTTGAGCCGCTCCTTGACGTCGACGCCGAAACGCTGCTCCTCGTCGACGACCAGGAGCCCGAGGTTGTGGAAGTGGATGTCGGATTGGGCGATTCGATGGGTGCCGATGACGACGTCGACGGTGCCCCGGGCGAGGCCCTCGAGCGTCTCCCGTTCCTCCGCCGGCGAACAGAACCGCGACAGCGACCGGACGGTGAAGGGGAACTCCGAGAACCGGGCGGCGAAGCTGTGCCGGTGCTGCTCGCAGAGGACGGTGGTGGGGACGAGGACGGCCACCTGATGGCCCGCCTCGACCGCCTTGAACGCCGCCCGCATCGCCATCTCCGTCTTCCCGAAGCCGACGTCGCCGCACAGCAGCCGGTCCATCGGGCGGGCCCGTTCCATGTCGGCCCGGATCGCGTCGGCCGCGGTCTTCTGATCGGGTGTGGGATCGAACGGGAAGGCGTCGGCGAACTGCCGCTGCCAGGTGGTGTCGGGAGGGAAAGCGATGCCGGGGCGGCTCTCCCGCTTGGCCTGCAGCTCGATCATGTCGGCGGCCATGTCGGCGATCGCCTCACGGACCGCCTGCTTCTGCTTCTCCCACAGCTTGCCCCCCACCTTGGCGAGCTTCGGCGCGAGCTTGCCGCCGCCGACGTACTTCTGCACCAGCTCGATGGCAGAGGCGGGGACATAGATCCTCGTCGCCTCGGCGAACTCCAGATCCAGATACTCCTCCGTCCGCCCTTCCTTCTCGAGCAGCCTCAAGCCCTTGTAGCGACCGATGCCGTGGGCGACATGGACGACGTAGTCGCCTTCGTGGAGATCGAGGAACGTGTCGATCGTCCGCGAGAGTCGTTGCCGGGGAGCCCGCGCCGTCACGTCTTCGCGGCGGAACAGCTCGGCGCTCGAGACGAGGACGAGCTTCTCCGGCACGAGGCGGAAGCCGCCGGAGAGGTGACCGCGGGCGAAGTGGAGGCGGCCGCTGCGGGCCGGCGCGCTCGTGGCGAGGAGCTCGGAGAGCCGCGCCTCCTCCGCCTCCGACGGGCAGACGACCCACACTTCCTGATCGCGTCCCACCGTCTCCAATTCATCGCGAACACGGTCGAGCACGCCGGTGAAGCGCTCCACACTCTCCACCGAGAGATTTGCGCTCGCCTCGAGGCTCGACGGGGCGACCGCCGCGAGCGTCACCGACGGGAAGCGATAGATCCGCCGGAACACTTCCTCCGGCTCGGAGAGCCCGACATCGGCGCCGAGCCGCTCGAACGTCCGCCGCGCCTCGTCGGCGAGCTCGCCGGGCTCCACCAGCGCCCACCACGATCCAGCCGGCACGATATCGGTCAGCTGCGTGCGGCGCTCCGGGACGGGGGCCGGGGCCGGTGACGCATTCCCTTTCGCGCGGCCGCGTTTGCCGGCCGGCGCCGGGGGGGGCTCGGCCGGTGTCGGCCGGGGCTTGGTGGAGAGGGCGGTGACGTCGATGGCGTCGAGGGTCGCCACGCTCCGTTGGGAGACGATGTCGAAGGTCCGCAGCGATTCGATCTCGTCGCCGTCGAGCTCGAGGCGGACGGGTCGATCCCAGTCGAGGGCGAACAGATCGACGATCCCGCCGCGGCGGGCGAACGTCCCCGGGGCTTCGAGGGCGTCGACGGCCCGCCATCCCCGGGAGCCGAGCCAATCGGCAAACTCCTGCGGATCGAGCTTCCCCCCCATCTCGAGCCGGCGGGTGCTGGCCTCGATCTCGCGCGGATCGGCAAGTGGAGGAAGGAGCGCCTGGACCGACGTGACGACGATCTTCGGCCGCTCGCCGCCGGGCATCGTGAGCCGTTTGACCAGCAGCAGCCGGCCGGCGGTGGCGGGATCCTCGGCGACGTCGTCATCCCCGACGGCGAAGGCCTCGAGCGCCGGCAGGTGGGCAACGGGAAGATCGGTGAACAGGGCGAGATCGTCGACGAACCGCTCGGCATCGACAGCATGTGGGAGGACGACGACGAGGATCCGTTCGTCGCCAAGTTCACGCGCCAAACTCGCGGCGGCGAGCGCAGAGCTCGAGCCCCAGGTTCCGCCGATCGTAGCGCCGTGCCCCTCTTCGAGACTTCCGACGACGTCGGCGAACCCGCTATGCGAGCGCAGGAGTTGGGCCAGCCCTGCGAGCCGCGAAGACGACCCGGGATCGGGCGGCCGGGAACCGGAAGACTGGGCCACGGAAGAAGTGTAGCAGGGACAGGATTCGAAGGAACCAAGTTTTCCCGGGGGGTTCCAGGTGTGCTGGGAAGCACCAGCGCGAAATCCAACGCTGTGCCCCCGGACCTGGCGGAGGTGGTCGCTGCATGGGGCCGGCTGTCCTGCAATCCGCGCGGGGGTGCTGGCGATGGTGCGGGCCTCGGGAGGGTGAAGCCTGGCTGGGCGACGAGCGATCGGGAACTGCCCCCGAGGATTGATCGGCAGGCGTCATCGCTTATTGGCAATCCTGAACCTCTTCCCCGTTCCCTCATCACCCGGAGAAGGGCCCTTTCCCGGGGCTGCC
>Ga0209598_10000366_pt1 | contig 36235 bp, 25 predicted proteins | sample M_140807_EF_Meta_FD_187317 | JGI IMG/M metagenome (GOLD analysis project Ga0209598, IMG submission 187317) | Freshwater microbial communities from Lake Montjoie, Canada to study carbon cycling - M_140807_EF_MetaG (SPAdes) (version 2) | ecosystem: Environmental > Aquatic > Freshwater > Lake...
TTAAAAAACGATATAATCTTCCTTTTTTTATTTATCCTTAATTTCGTTGCATGAATAAAAAGGTAATTGCTTTACTTTTTAAAGATGTACTGCTCGAATTTCGTCAAAAGCATAGTTTTTACGGCATTTTATTATATATCGCAGCTACTGTTTTTGTGTTATACCTCTCTATGCCCGATACACCCGAATCATCCGTTTGGAACAGTTTGTTTTGGGTCATTCAATTGTTTGTTTGTGTAAATGCCGTTGCCAAAAGTTTTTTACAAGAGAACAAAGGAAGAATGCTTTATTTCTACAGTATTGCTTCTCCTGTTCAATTTATCGGCGCTAAATTAATTTTCAATATGGGGCTAATGCTCATTATGAGTTTAATCAGCTTAGGCTTATTTGTTACTTTTTTAGGTAGCCCTGTAGCCAATTTTCAACTTTTCATTGGAATAACGATTTTAGGAGGCACTGGAATTAGTTTGGTTTTTTCGTTAATGAGCGCCATTGCGGCAAAGGCCCAACAAAATGCTGCTTTAATTGCCATTTTGGGTTTCCCTGTTATTTTACCACAACTCCTTATTTTGATAAAACTCAGCAAATCTGCATTTGGAGAGGTTTTTAGAGATGGTGCAGTGTTACAATTGGCTGGGTTAACCCTTTTAATGGATCTTTTGGTAGTCGTATTGTCTGTTATTTTATTCCCATATCTGTGGAAAGATTAACCTTTATTATTTCATTTTTTATATTCAAATGTGAATACGTTTACCCTAACTTTGTTCCACAAAAAAATACTCCGGGTTAGTGAATAAAATTTGGTGGAAAATATTATCGTTTGTTCTTTTGGTTTATACCATTGTTTGTGGCTTTCTATTAGAGGTTCCTCGTCTTTTCATTTTAAACGAAACCATTAGAAATTTATATTTTCATGTATGCATGTGGTTTGGCATGATGATTCTTTTTATAATTAGCTTTATTTATAGTATAAAATACCTTCGAGGCTTCAATTATCGCAACGATATTTTTGCACGACATTTTGCAGCTGTTGGATGTTTGTTTGGTATTCTTGGATATTCAACTGGCGTAATTTGGGTAAACGTAACTTGGGTAACCGATCAAGGGCAATCATTAGGTAGCGTTTTAAAAGAACCAAAACTTATTGGTGCAGCAATTGCCCTTTTAATTTATGGTGCTTACTTTGTATTAAGGGGGTCATTTACGGATATCGATAAACGCGCAAGAATAAGTGCAGTGTACAACATTTTTGCATTTGCCATGCTTTTCCCAAGTATTTGGATTATTCCAAGATTGGTGGGCAGCTTGCATCCAGGTGCGCCTGGCTCTGATAGTGGAAATCCAGCATTGGATAAAAATGATATGGATTCAACAATGAGAATGGTTTTTTATCCTGCAGTGATTGGTTGGACTTTATTGGGCGTATGGATTGCAACTTTGAAAATCAGAATTTCTATATTATCAGAGAAGAGTATTTTTGAAGTTAAAAAAAAGGATTAATTATGAACAAATTGATTTTAATAGTTATTGTTAGTTTTTTTTCTACTTTAGCATGTGCACAGGATAAGCCAGAAATGGCAGATGTGATGCGAAGTAATGGAAAAATATACGATGTTGTTGCCGTTTGTTTAACGATTTTGATTGGACTGTTTATATACGTTTTTATCATTGACAGGAAAATATCAAAAATCGAAAAAAATAAATAGCTTTAAAATATTAATTAGAAAATAAAAACCTACAATATGTCATCAAATCAACCGTATAGTTTTTTTCAGAGTGTTGAGAAAAGCTTCGACAAAGCAGCCAAGTACACAAAATGGGACTTGGGTATTTTAGAGCAAATTAAAGCTTGTAACAGTGTTTATCAAATGCGCTTCCCTGTAAAAATGGACAATGGAAATATTGAAGTTATTGAAGCTTATCGTGTACAACATAGTCAACACAAGTCTCCTTGTAAGGGTGGAATTCGTTTTAGCGACGAAGTAAATCAAGATGAGGTGATGGCTCTAGCCTCTTTAATGACTTACAAATGTGCCATTGTAAACGTGCCATTTGGTGGTGGTAAAGGTGGTATCAAAATCAACCCACGCAAGTACTCTGTTTATGAGTTAGAAAAAATTACCCGCAGATATACTGCAGAATTGGTAAAGAAAAATTTCATCGGTCCTGGTATTGATGTACCAGCTCCTGATTATGGAACAGGTCCAAGAGAAATGGCTTGGATCGTAGATACCTACGCTTCATTAAAACCAGGCGAAATAGATGCTGCTGGTTGTGTAACTGGAAAACCAATTACACAAGGTGGTGTTCGTGGAAGAACAGAAGCTACTGGACTTGGTGTATTCTTTGGCATTCGTGAAGTATGTAACATGCCTGATGTAATGCAAAAGCTAGGACTTACAACTGGTGTTGCCGATAAAACTGTAATCGTTCAAGGTTTAGGAAATGTGGGATATCATTCTGCAAAATTCTTCCGTGAAAGTGGTGCAAAAATTATTGCATTGGCTGAATACGAAGGTGCTATTTTTAATGCAGATGGTTTAAACGAAGACGAAGTATTCCAACATAGAAAAGCAACTGGTTCAATTTTAAATTTCCCAGGTGCAACCAATTTAGCAAAAAATACAGACGCTTTAGAACTGGCTTGCGATATTTTAATCCCTGCGGCATTGGAAAATGTAATCAACGGAGAAAACGCACCTCGTGTTAAAGCGAAAATAATTGGCGAAGCTGCCAATGGCCCTTGTACGCCAGAAGCAGATGAGATATTTACACAAAAAGGCATTCTTTGCGTACCAGATATGTACTTGAATGCAGGTGGTGTAACCGTTAGTTATTTTGAGTGGTTGAAAAACCTTAGCCATGTACGTTATGGTCGTATGGAAAAACGTTTTACGGAAAATTTAAACACCAAAATACTTGGACAAATAGAAGAGCTTTCTGGCAAAAGAGTTTCTGATGCAAATAGAGAGTTCATCATGCACGGTCCAGAAGAGCAAGATTTGGTTCATAGTGGATTAGAAGAAACGATGATTTCTGCAACACGTGAAATCATGGAAATCTGGAAATCAAATCCAGAAATTCCAGACATGCGTACTGCTGCTTATGTAAGTGCCATCAATAAAGTAGCAACCAGCTATTTAGAATTGGGCATTTTCCCATAATAATACTAACAGTCAAAAATTAAAAACCGCTCTACTCAAGGGCGGTTTTTTTATTAATACGGGTAAAACCCACGATATTGCTGTATATTTGATAAAACCCTGTTGTAAAAACAGCATTAACTTCAAAAATCATGAGCCAATCACCATTCCAGAAATTTACCAACAAGAAAAAAAATAGTGCCGTAAAAGAAGGTTTCAGACAAGAGAAAAAGAAAGCCAAAAAAGAAAGAGCTGCATACTTCGATAAAGTTAAAGAAGAGAAATATCAAGCTAGAATGGCTGCAAAGAATCCTGCACTAGCCGCTAAAAGAAATGATGAAAAGGCGAAAGCTGTTACTAAAGAAAAAATATCTACAAATAAAGACGGCAAGCCCACTGGAAAATCTACGAAAGGAAATCCACCTACTGGTATAATGCCACTAAATAAATATCTGGCGCATTGTGGCGTATGCTCACGCAGAGATGCAGTTACCATTATTGCAGAGGGTAATGTAAAAGTAAATGGTGCAGTTGCAAAAGAGCCAGGTTATAAAGTATTGGATACAGACGAAGTGATTTACAATGGTAAAAAATTGTTTGTTACCAAAAACCTTCAATACATTTTATTAAACAAACCCAAGGACTACATCACAACAACTGATGACCCTCAAGGTAGAAAAACAGTGTTGCAATTAATCAAAAGTGCCACAGAGGAAAGGGTTTATCCGATTGGAAGATTAGATAGAAATACTTCAGGCGTGTTATTGTTAACCAATGATGGTGATCTTACGCAAAAGCTTTCTCATCCAAGTTTTGAAATCAAAAAAGTGTATGAGGTAAAGCTCGATAAATTGTTGACGAAAAACGATTTTGAAAAAATATTAACAGGCTTGGTTTTAGAAGATGGTCCAGTATTAGTAGATAGTTTAGCTTACGCAGATTCAAAAGATAAGTCTATCATCGGTATTGAAATTCATAGTGGTAGAAATAGAATTGTGCGTCGAATTTTTGAACATTTGGGATACGATGTAAAAGGATTAGACAGGGTAATGTATGCCGGATTAACGAAAAAAAATGTAGAGCGTGGCAAGTGGAGATATTTAAGTGAAAAAGAAATTCGATTACTGAAATACATGAATGCATCCAAAGTAAAAGAAAAAAAATAGTTCGTTTTGAATAATCAAATCCTGAATATCATTTATGAAGATGATAACTTCATTGTAATAAACAAGCCTGCAGGATTGCTTTCTATTCCTGATAGAATGCAATCAGAACCATCATTGAAAGATTTATTATTAAAGAAATATGGTTCAATATTTACCGTACATCGCTTAGATAAAGACACCAGCGGCATCATCATTTTTGCAAAAAACGAGCAAACCCACAAATATTTTTCCCAGCTTTTTGAAGGCCGAAACATTGAGAAATACTATGTAGGTGTAGTAATAGGCATGCCAACAGAAAGCTCAGGTTTAATAGAGGCGCCAATTTCGGAGCATCCACTTCAAAAGGGCACAATGTGTATTCATAGAAACGGAAAGCCATCATCAACCTCCTATGAGGTAATGGAAGCCAATAAATATTTCTCTTTGTTATCTTTTCAATTACATACCGGAAGAACGCATCAAATACGTGTTCATGCAAAAAGCATTGGACATCCATTAGCTTGTGATCCAATTTACGGAGATGGCAAACCGGTTTTACTTTCAAACGTAAAAAAGAATTTCAAATTAAGTAAACATGAAGATGAAGAAAGGCCAATGATAAATAGACTAGCGCTTCATTCTTATAAGTTGATATTTAATGATGAAAATGACAAGCATTTTGAATTGATTGCAGAGGTTCCTAAACAATTCACCGCGTTGATGAAGCAAATAAAAAAAATCAATTAGTTTACAATATCGAGGCAACATTTTTTAATTTTTCACAGTCTAAATAAAAAAATTATTGATGAAAAATTCACTTTTATTAATTGTAGTAATTGGGTTTTACATGATAGTAACTCCCGCATTTCAATGTGGTGATCCTTACCAAGGAGACAATTGCACGAATTATAATACAGATACGGTTTTAATTCCAACAGATATTTCCAATCATTTAAATAGCATCAATATTTATGATACGATAAAATTCTCATCCAAGGTTAATGATACGCTTCAACCTAGAAACTCAAGCCAATTTGTATACCCTTTTACCGCATTAAATTCAAATATACAAGCGTTTAAAGTTGTAAATAATGGATCGGGGCCAATTTTGAATTATGCTAACATCGAATTCAATCCTTTGGTGTTTGAAGGTCAATTTCAAAATTATTTCAACCAAGGATTTGGGTTTTTGTATAATAGAAACGAGCCAAATAACTTTTTAAAGGGGGGACTTGTAGCAGGTAGAAGTGGGTTGTACTTATGTACGGTTAATACGAACAATAACTATTATGAATTTGTAATTTACCAAACTTGTAGCCAGTATAAAATATTCAATTTCATTCCACCAACTCAACAGCAAAAACAATACTGGGATAGCTTAGGAGTTAGTGTATTGCGATTGAATGGAAATTACAATCAAGAAATTGCCAAGAAATCGGATATGAATTACTTTTTTGTACGCGTAAATTAAACCCTGTTAGGTAAAACTTACATATTGCCTTTCAACATTCTAGATTTGATAAATAAACTATTTATGCTTTTGTTTTCGTAAGCATTTCTTAAAGCAATTGCAAAAAGTTCATCTGTTGAAAGCACTTTAATCTTACTAGTTTGTTTTTTAAGCGGAATGGTATCGCAAACTACTAATTCTTCCAACACACTATTTTCAATATTTTCGTAAGCATTGCCACTTAATACAGGGTGTGTACAAAAAGCACGAACACTTCTTGCACCTTTTTCCATCATTAAAGCTGCACTTTTAGCCAAAGTGCCACCGGTATCACAGATATCATCGATCAACACTATGTTTCTATCTTTTACATCCCCTATCACTACCATGCTAGAAATCTCATTGGCACGTTTTCTATGCTTGTCGCAAATGACCATATCCACTTCAAAAAATGAAGCCACCTCTCTAATTCGATTTGCGCTACCCACATCAGGAGCAGCAAAGGTTAAATTTTCTAATTGTAAACTTTCAATGTACGGAATGAATATTGCAGAAGAATCTAAATGATCAACAGGAATGTCAAAATAACCTTGAATTTGCGGAGCGTGTAAATCCATGGTAACCACACGGTCTGCGCCAGCCGCAACAAGCATATTAGCCACTAATTTAGACCCTATTGCCACACGAGGCTTATCTTTTCTATCTTGGCGTGCATAACCGTAATAAGGCATTACTGCAATAACTTTATAAGCAGATGCTCTTTTAGCCGCATCAATCATTAAAAGCAATTCCATTAAATTATCTGTAGGGGCAAATGTACTTTGAACTAAAAAAACAAATTTACCTCTAATGCTTTCTTCAAATTCTACACCAATTTCACCATCACTGAATTGTTGAATTTTTACGCTTCCAATTTTTTCTCCAAATTTTTTTGCAATTTTTTCTGCTAAATAACTTGATCCTCTCCCCGAAAATATTTTTGCGTTTGATTCCATTTTAAAAAATGTTTAGTGTAAAATTTATTAAGCAAAAGTATGTTTAGTTTGCTGCAATAAATTTTAATCATCATGAAAAATATTAACAACCCGTCCACATCAATTAAAAATTGGAGTAAGGATGATCAACCATATGAAAAGATTAAAAATTTTGGTCCAACACAATTAAGTAATTCTGAGTTATTAGCTATTTTAATAAAAAATGGGAATAGAAATAATTCTGCAATTGATTTAGCTAAAGCCATCATGATGCGTTGTAATAATTGCTTGAATGAATTGGGAAAGCTATCTATGATTGATTTTCAAAAGATAAATGGCATTGGCGAAACAAAATCTATTACGATAATGGCTGCACTAGAAATGGGACGAAGGCGTTTAAATGCAGAATCTGTATTGAAGCATACAATTAAAGGAAGTCAAGAAGTGGCCAAATATCTAAATGAGAAGTTTAAGGATTTAACCTATGAAGTATTTGCTGTTATCTTTTTAAATCAAGCCAATAAAATAATTCATTTTGAAGTAATCAGTAAAGGTGGAATAACCGGAACAGTAGCTGACCCCAGAATAATTTTAAGATTAGCGCTTGAATTTGGTGCAGTAGGCATTATCCTTTGTCACAATCATCCTTCAGGAAATTTAAATCCAAGTAATGCAGATAAAGCCATTACCAAAAAAATTGGAGATGCGGCTTCATTAATGGACATAAAGTTATTGGACCACATCATTGTTAGTGATGAAGGATACTTTAGTTTTATGGAAGAAGGAGTGTTATGAATGTTTAAGCCATCCCTGTAGGACCACCAAAATTAAAAGGAATTTCTACCGATTCCATATCTTGAATAGTACCATTAGCTGCTTCAAATTTCTTCACATTATCAATCATGGCTTTCATAAATCTTTTTGCATGAAAGGGCGTAAGAATGATTCTATTTTTTACTTTGCTTTTAGGAGAACCTGGCATTACATTTACGAAGTCAACTACAAATTCTGCATGACTATGTGTAATGATGGCAAGATTAGCGTAAGTACCTTCTGCGATTTCTTCTGAAATCTCAATATTTAATTGATTTTCTACTGGTTTATTGTCCGACATTATTAAAGTTGTTTTTATAAAAAAAGACCACCGAAACCGATGGTCTTTTTAATGAATTGAGATAGTATTAATTCTTTTTAATGATTTCTTCTGTAATCCTTAAAATTTGTCCACTTGCTCCTCCACCGTAACCATATCTTACTCTAAACTCTTGGGTTGCTGGATCATAAACGTTATTACATTGAGCAGCATTAGGCCATGCTCCTGCGTATAAAGTTGGTGTTCCGTCAAGATTTTGAGCTGGTAATCCACTTGTGTAGATTATAACTGGAATACTTCCAGGTGCTTGAGAAATGGTTAAAGCACCAGTTCCTGGGTCAATCGTAAAAATTGCGAAGTAACCACTACCACCTAAATCACCTAATTCAACTTCAACTGAATTAGGACCAGTTGTTGCTAAAGTTTTAGGTCTGTTTGTAATTGCTCTTGGAGCAGTTGGGTGATAAAAATATCCGTTTGAAGTATATTCACCATCATAGATATTTTTTACAGTGATTCTGATTAAAACTTCTTTCATGTTGCTAGCAACTTGAAAGCCATTGCTTGCGCTAACCAATTCAAGACCTAAACCGTAAGTTAAGTTTGGATCTAAATCAGAAGCTCTTGGAATAGTAATTTCAAGTGTATCTAATAATGTACCTGCTTTAATAGTAGCAGTTAAGTTAGTCGTATAAGCACTAGCTGGTAATAAAGTTAAATCTGGATCTGCAGAAACCAATTCTGGTTTCAACGCAAATTGAACAGTAACGTCTGAAGATTGAGCGCCAATTGTTTCTAAAGCAACAACTGGAGAAGCTAATAATTGTGGAGCATCTGATGATAACAAACCGTAATCAACAGAACCAGCAATTGATTGAGGTAAAGAAACCCCTTTCTTTTCGATAACTTGGATTCCATAATCTCCATTATCAAAGCCTTTGTCTTTAAGACAACTAGAGAATGCAACAGTCATTGCAACTCCGAAGAAACTTAATTTAAAAATATTTTTCATTTTATTTAATTTAATTTTTATTGGTAATGGAAATTATTGAAGATCCCAGAATACTTTAGATGTGAAAACACTAATAGTTCCTTGTGTATTTACGTTAGCTTCATTGAAACTATATTCTGATTGTGGGTAAAACAATCTAACTGGAATTGAAGATGCAGCTCCTGATAAAATTGATAATTGATTAGCCCAAATACCAGTATTTGTTTGATCGTAAGAAACACCTTCACCATAAATGATGTCAGTTCTTCTGTAATCAGACCAAACTTCGAAAGGAGCGATACCATTTAAAGCAAACCATTTTTGAGCAATGATTGTGTATAAACCACCATCAACTAAATTACCAATTGTAGGATCTACTACAGCTGTGTAATCAACGTCAGCATATCCAGCATTTCCATTGATATAAGTTGTTGCATTAGCAGCAGTTAAACCTAAAGAAATGAATGATTCTTTTATTGCGTTTGTTAAAGCAGTTTGAGGATCAACACCTGGTAATAAACCTCTTTGAGCAGCTTCAGCTTGTAAGAATAAACTTTCAACACTTGTCATTAGCCATGCGTCAGAAGAAGCTCCATTTGGAGATAATCCTGTTGCAGGAGAAGTTGCATTGATTTGGTTGATTGGAGACAATGAATCACCAGTGTAACCAGCTGCAAATCCAGAAACAGCTCCGTAAGGAATACCTTTATGGTATGTTCTTGCAGTATAAACTGAAGCACTTGAATTGATATCTGGTTTTACATATAATTTATTTTCTCTTGGATCAGCATTGTATCTGTAGTATCCAGGAGTAGTTCTTGTACCTAACCCAACTGCGAAAGCATTTGCTTTAGTGAAATCAGCTAAACTAGCCAATGTACCATTTTCATTGATAGCAAAATATCTGTAGAAAGGACTTGGTTTAGAAGAAGAGAAACCAGGATTGATTTTAGCTGTTTCACCAGACAATAAGAATCCAGTTCCTTCAGCGTTAATATCAGACATGATTTGTGTGTAATTAATGCCAGAAACAGAAGCTGAAGATGCAGCATCAATACCATTTTGGCAATGAATAACCATACGCAATTTTAAAGTATTTGCATATTTAATCCATAAAGTAGCGTTTCCTTTAAATACTAAATCATTCTTTGCAATGTTAGCATTAGCAGAAGCTGCTGCTGCTGGACTTTTCAATAGTAAAATAGCAGTATCTAATTGTTTGAACAAGTCATTGTAGATGTCTTTTCCATTATCGTATTTAGGATTTCTAACATCATTTCCTTGTAATGCTTGGAAATAAGGGATATTTCCGTAAACATCAGTTAACATTTGGAAATTTTGAGCTTTCATGATTCTACAAATTGCTTCATAGAATCCATCTCCAGATGCATGCGCTTTCTGTTGAACGTAGTTGTAAGAAGAAGCATTATAATACAAATCGTTCCAAGGATTTCCACCTGAAGTTGGGAAAGTATTGGTGAAGTTGTATGTTTCTTCTTCGTTGTCATTTTGATAGCTACCGCTACGCGCCCAATAGCCCATCCAGTTTTGTAAGAATTTCCAATCAGCAGCAACAATCTTTGCAGAAGTTGCAATTGATGAAGGAAGTACGTCTCTGTAATTTAATGAACCTGCAGACAAGTTCTCTTGAGATGCATTGATATCGAAATCAGTTTTACATCCGGTAAGTAAAGCTACCGCTGTAGTAGCAATCAAACCTAATTTTTTAATATTAAAAAGTTTCATGTTTATGTTTTATTAAATTTTATTAAAATTGGAATACTACGTTTGCACCGAAAATTCTTGTTGGAGGCATATTATAAGCAGTACTACGACCTTGAGCGTTTCCTGAGTAAGATGCGTTTCCATTTGAAGAGAATTCTGGATCAGTCCACTGATTTGATTTTGGTAACCAAGTCAATAAGTTTCTACCTGTAATACCAACAGTAACTCCTTTCAATGTATTTCCTTTAAATAATTTAGCAGGGAATTCATAAGTTAAAGAAACCTCTCTTAATTTCCAGAAAGCACCACTTACTAAATAGTTAGAAATAGCTGTAGTATTTAAATCACTGTTCCAAAACTCACGATTGTATTGTTGTGTATACACGTTAGTGTTTTCAACATATTTAGTACCATCATAGTAAACTGAATTAGGCCAAACGAATGCACGACGACCGTATTGAGCACTACGTGCAGAGATACCATTGTCATCCATAAATCCACCTAATTGATCAACTACGATTTGATTTCCACCACGATACTCAGCTACAACTGATAAACTGAAGTTTTTGTAGTTAGCAGATAATGTTAAACCGAAGATGTTGTTTGGAGTTGTTTTTCCGAACTCAGTTAAATTAGGATTAACAGTTGGCATACCATCTGCTCCAACAATTACTTTTCCTGTTGCACTATCTCTAACATAATCATACACTCTGAACTTGTAAACTGGTTGTCCTACGATAACCCAGTTGTAGTTTCCAATACCAATTTGATTTAAACCATCAACCAATTTGATTACTTTACTTGTTTGATAAGTATAGTTCATTTTTAAATCTACATTCAAATCTCCTACTTTAACCAATGGCGTTAATTTCAAATCCATTTCCAAACCACTGTTTTGGAATTCAGCTGCGTTCAATTTACTAGTTGTATAACCAGTACTGTTTGCTAACTGTAAATCCAATACTTGATTTGTATTCTTTTGTGTGTAATAAGTTGCTTCAAAATTGATTCTGTTTTTCAAGAAACCAACTTCAAGACCGATTTCTTTATTATATACAAATTCAGGTTCAAATTGTCTTTTGTATATAGAAGTAGGAATGTTATACCCTAAAGTTGATCCATAAGGGAAGAAAGTACCAGTCGTAAACGCTGGATCATCTTGAGCCGCTAAAGGAACGTTACCTGTTTTAGAAACAGCTCCACGGATTTTCAAGAAGTTAACTACTTTTTGTTTGTCAAATCCTGGAATAACTTTATGTAATAATAATGATGTGTTCACACCTGGATAGAAATAAGAGATATCGCTGTTAGAGAATGTACTTCCATCTCTTGGCGCATTTTTACTATCTCTATCATAAGATCCAGTTCCTTCTAAATAAGCCCAACCGTCATAATTAACACTTACGTTTCCGAATAATCTAGATAATCTTGAAACTGATGAACCCGCAGAAACGTTTGGCTCTCCAACTCTATTTTGAATACTCAAGAATGTTGATTGACCAAGATTTCCACTACTGATACCCCAATTATTTGAGTTTGATTGACGGAATGATTGTCCAAGTTGACCTGTAAATGCAAATTTCTTATACTTCGCATTCATGTTAGCAAAAAACTCAGAAGTTACTCTGCTGCTAGATGAAGAAGCATAAGCAACCGCTGCACTGATTGTTGTTGAAGATGCATCAGTTAAAGTTAAATGATAAGCACTTGGAGAAAATGCCTCAGTTGAAGATTTAGCATCTCCAAAAGTTGCTGATCCACCTAAACGGTAAACGAAGTTTAACCAGTTTGTAGCTTTGTACGTTAACTCAGCATTACCCAAAACATCATTTGTTTTTCCTCTTTGTCTATTGATATCTTTAGCCATGTATGGAGTTCTGAAGAAATTCGTCAAATATGGAGTAAAATATCCGTTTGGACTAGAGAAATAATCAGTTCTCCAGTTTTTGAAACGAGATAAATCATATTGTCCTGGAGCACCAGTAACATTATAATAAGTTTGAGCATTTGCAGTAGTTACATCATATTTTGAATTAGTAACACGCGCATTAAAAGAAGCAGCAAATCTGTTGTATTCTTTACGAGCGTTTAAAGCAATTGTTTTACGATCGTTTCTATCTCCTGGCATTGTACCACGAATAGCAACGTTTTGAGCACTTAAATAAAAATCTCCAGTTGAATAAGAAACGTCCGTTTGATTTGTTGTTCCTGTTTCAAAGAAATTTTTTCTTCCGTTAGCTACGTTGCTGTATGGTAACAATAATTGTTCGCCATTTGGACCAGTTTGTCCCATTTGTCTGATTGAACCATCAAACTCATCTCCCCATGATTGTTGTTCATATGGAGTAAAAGTTCCTTGACCAGTGTTTGGATCTTGGTTGTAACCAGAACCAAATCTTGATTGAAACTCAGGCATGTAAGCAATTTTCTCAAATTGAGTTGTTTGTGAAACGGTAATCATTGGTTTCATTTTAGTACCTTTTTTGGTAGTAACCATGATTGCACCATTAACCCCATCAGGACCGTAAGCTACAGTCGCTGAAGCTGATTTCAAAATACTTACATCAGCGATATCATTTGGATTCAATGAATTTAAATATCCTAAAGGTGTTGGAACCCCGTCAATAACCAACATTGGTTGGTTGTTTCCAGTTAATGAACGAATACCACGCAAAGTGATACGCGTTGTTCCTAAAACACCACTATTGGTTGTAGCTACGTTCAAACCTGAAACTTTAGCTGTCAAACCATTTTGAAGATTTACAGGATTTGCTTGAGTTAATTCTTTTGTCTTAACCGAAGCTGTTGAATAACCTAAAGATGACTTCTGACGTACTTGACCTAAAGAGGTTACAACTACTGCAGTCATTTCTTGTGTGTTTCTTGCCAAGTTAGCAATAACAACATTACCAGAAGGCACAATTGTAGCAGCATCATAACCAACTGCAGTTACAGTTAATTTAGATGATGGTCCAGATACTTTAATAGAAAAATTTCCATTAGCATCTGTTTGAACTGCATTTTTAGTTCCAGTTTCGGTTACTGTTGCAAATTTTACAGGTTCACCAGGAATGTCTCTAACTTGTCCAGAGAGCACCTTTGATTGCGTGAAAGCCAGCATTCCGCTTAGCATTAGCACGGCAAATAATGTTAAAAATCTTCTCATGTTCGTTAATTGTTAGTTTAATGAAAGGTAAAAATAAGGATATTTTTTTAACAACAATAAAATGTTAATTTTTTTTTTTTGTTTTTTGAATACCCGTAATTCTAGACATCAGTCAAACTAGAAATGTTGCGTGTTTAGGATATTTTAATTCATTACAAAATCGTAAAGATGCACACATGTCATTCAAATCCATATTTAATGAGCATTTGAGATAGTTATATTTAAAAATGAACAAGACGGATGAATTCAATTTTGAATAAAAATCAAAATATCGAGCCATAAATCTCATTTTTTAGATTTTGTTTGTTTTTCCGGACTTTTTTTTCAAAAAGCTCAATAAAACTAATTTACCATGATAAAATTGTTTCAAACCCAATTTGTGTTTTTTTGCAACCGCTTATTAGATCATATCCTGTTCCAATATTCTTTACATCCGGATAAATATTTTGGCTAAACTTCAATCGACTTTGTATTTTTTTAGTTATTTGATATTGAACATTGATAAAGTACCTAAAACCACTACCGTAAAAAGCAGGTAATGCGTAACTATTGGAAAGATCGTTTTCGAATGCATAAATTCTGCTGTCGTAATTCGTTGTTTCAAAATAAGCTATTCTTAGATTTGTCGAAATGCTTTTTTGTTGAGGTTTATACATGCATTCTGTAAAAACCAAAAAACCTTCACTATTTGAAAAGTTGTTCGTTTTTATAACTTGATACTCTATTCTTCCCCTCATTGTAAAACCAGTGTTTATCACTTTACTCAAATGGCACCTAAAACTGTTTCTTTCTATTTCGCTTAATGGTTTAATGATGTAATTATTGTTTTCACTCGATGAAATTTGAGAAATCTGGTGTTTAAAAGTAAAAATTGCAGATAGTTTTTTATTTGGTGTATTTGTTATTCTAATCAAAATAACCTTACCTGTAGCTGGTGCATTTATTTGATATTGCAACCAAGGTATTGAAAACAAATCGACTGACATATTTATTTGCCAACGGTTTTGTGGTTTTAAAGAGACACCAAAATACAATCCTTTTTCATTGTTTACATTTGAATTTTCTGTAAAAGCATTGGCGTTTAATGATTGAAATCCTTTAGAAATATTTCGATACAAAATTGACATATCCGCTTTATTTGAAATCGCACATAACATTCCATTGATTGTTGCAAATCCTTTGTAACTAAACCCAGTTTCCCCAAAAAAATGCGTGTTGGATTTAGTGAAAGAATACCCAATGCTATACGATGTTAAACTGCTGCCTTTTAAGGAAAATAAATTGTAGGGAAGATTTTGCTTCTGAAATGGAAATTGAAATTGATGATGAATGGTGTTTGCCGAAATTAAAATATTTTTAAATTTCCTATTTACACTTATTCCAAAAACTTGTTGATTCAGGTTATTTTTATTTTCTATTTCATTTTCAGTTCGATGTAAACCAAGATAATTGAAGCTTGAAACCATTTTTTGATTTGAAGAATCTACATTTATATTAGCATCTATTTTTCTATTTGAATAAAAAAAAACTGTATTTATTTTCGATATTTTAAATCCCATGCAAACACCTCGATAGAAATTAATTTCATTGAACGATTGATATGGTTTTATTATTTCAGATTCATGTTTAATGTTGTTTACTTCTGCACTTTTTTTAACACCCATTGTTTGCCAATGAATCAACCCTTGAGCAATATTTACCGTGTAATCACCAAAACAAATCAATTGTAAAAAACCATTGCTTTTTTTATACAAATGCGCCGAAATAAAATCAAACCCTTTTGTATTTTTATTCCAAGAAAATCTTTCGCCAGCGTCATTTTCTATTAAAATACCTAGTTTAAATTCATTGCCAAATTTTAATTTGTACTTCAGCGATATGCCAGCTGGAATACCTAGATATTTTTTAGATTTTATAGCAGTGTCATAAACATAGCCAATTGATTTTTCTAAAACATTTCTAGTTCGAAACAATAAAAATTGATTCCCATCTTTTAAAGCAATTGGAATGGCATTAAAATAATCGTTTTTGTTTTTTATTACTACAAAATCTTTTATTTGTTTAATCAACCTAATGTTCCAATTTGGAATAGATTGTAATTCATATATTGATGTAAATTCCCCCAACGATTTTCTGTAATTGAGAAACGATTCAATTTGCACAGAGGTAAATTCTCCAAATATTTGAAGGTCTTCTTTGGTAGCTTCATTAATATCTAAATGTTGAAATTTATTTTCTTTATAATTTAATTTTAAAGTATTGTTATCAATGTCCGTCTCTTCTTCAGGATTTATATTTGTTTCCAATACAGCTTCATCCGAATGATTGATTACTTCTGTTTCGTTTTGGCAAAAAACCTTTGTTGAAAAATAAAACATCAAACCTAGTGTATAAATTATCTTCTCAAATTTATTTTTCATTAGTATTAGAAATTAAAGTACCAGGTGTAATACCCAAGTAGGGATGAAAAGACAATATTAGAGCCCAATTCAATTTTTTCCCAGAATAGGCAAACTCAAAATTTGTAACATTTGTATTTGAAACGAATCCTAATTTCAACGCTATTTTTTTGTGAAGCTGATATTTCATAATGCCAGAAAATACAGTAGGTAAATTGGATGTTTTGAAAAAATCAATTTGCATTGAAAATTGCTTTGAAATGTCATAGCATAATCCAGTTGCAATTTTTATAAAATAAACATTGTCTAAAGTTGTTTGTTTATTAAACGACATATAATTTGTAGCCGTAAATCCCAATTTTACAGTTTTTGACAAAAGGGTTGATAGTCCTAATTGGGCTGAAATGAATTGTTGCTTGTTAAACTTTGAAATGTTATTTTTTTGTAAACTACTTTGAATGGCCAACGAAGTATTTGCTCCAATTTTTTTTGATAAACAAAAACTAAAAACTTGCTGATTAAATTTTGAGGAACCCGCTTGTTGAATGATCATCCCGAGTTTTATTTTCCCTAACGAAAATCCTGAAACAACGATATGATTGCTTAATTCTACTAAATTGAATTTCCTTTCACTAAAAACGCCAATATTGAATTTTTGAACCGATTCTAGATTTGCAGGATTAGATACAATTTGAAAAATGTTGAAGGTATTAATTTCCCCAGCTATATTGTTTATTGAAATTGGCGTATTCAACAATGAAATATTTTGGGCAAACAAATTTTGTCTCGAAAAATTTCCAATTGAAAGTATCCAAAATAGCAAGAATGAAATGCAATTAATTTTTGATAACCATAGCTTTACAAACTTCATATTTTAGCTTTTTTTTGGTTGCAAATTAGGCCCCCAAAAAAGATTCACAATGTAGATTTAAACGAGTTCTTATGTTTTTTTTCCTTTTAAATTTTGTTGTTTTCGGGTTTAAATAATTTTAAAATCATTTATAGTAGTATTTTTACCAAATGGAAATTTTAAATGGAAAAATTGTTTCGCAACACATAAAAGTCGAATTAAAAGTTTTTGTTGATAACCTAATTTTAAAACAAAAACGGGTTCCACATTTAGCAGCAATTCTTATTGGAAATAATGGAGCAAGTGAAACTTACGTTGCCAGTAAAATAAAAAATTGCGAAGAGATTGGTTTTAAAAGCACATTAATTCGACTAAATGAAAATGTTGCAGAACAAGACCTTATTGTTGCAATAAATCAATTAAATGAAAATGATTTGGTTGATGGAATTTTAGTACAATTGCCCTTACCTCCTCATTTTAACGAAGAGAAAATAATTAATTTAATCAACCCAAATAAAGATGTAGATGGATTTAGTCCAGTTAGCATTGGTAAAATGGTACTTGGTATGCCCACTTTTATTCCTGCAACTCCTTTTGGAGTAATGCTTATGCTTGAGTATTACAACATCGAAACCAGTGGTAAGCATGCTGTTGTCATTGGAAGAAGTAATATTGTAGGAAGACCAATGAGTATCCTTTTAAACCAAAGCGGAAAATATGGAAATTGCACAGTAACGGTATGCCATAGCCGAACTAAAAACATTAAAGAGCTTTGTATGACTGCCGACATTATCGTAGCTGCAATTGGCATTCCTGAATTTGTAAAATCGGATATGGTTAAAGATGGTGCTGTTGTTATTGATGTGGGTATAACAAGGGTAAAAGATGAAACAAAAAAATCAGGGTTTAGCATTAAGGGAGATGTGGATTTTAATGCCGTTTCACCTAAATGTAGTTTTATAACTCCAGTGCCAGGAGGTGTAGGATTAATGACAATTGCTGCATTATTAAAAAATACACTAAACGCATATATTCAACAAGATAAAGCATGTTAAATTCTATTAAAACTAATTCACTTCCTGTGATGGAACATTTTTATACCATTCAAGGTGAAGGTTTTCATCAAGGCCGTGCTGCATATTTTGTTCGATTAGGGGGGTGCGATGTGGGTTGCGTTTGGTGTGATGTAAAAGATAGTTGGGATAAAGAAGCTCATCCAAAGTATACTGCCGATCAAATAATTAATGAAATAAAAAAACATACCCAAAACGGGTTGGTGGTAATAACAGGTGGAGAGCCTTTAATGCATCAATTGGACGAATTGACTTCAAAATTACAAGCCGAAGGATTTGAAACCAATATTGAAACTTCAGGTGCTCACCCTTTGAGTGGACATTGGAATTGGATATGCTTATCTCCTAAAAAATTCAAAGCGCCATTAGAAGAGATTATACCTGTTGCCAATGAATTAAAAATAGTAATTTTCAATAAACACGATTTAGAATGGGCTGAATGCTATGCTGCCAAAGTAAATACAAGTTGTAAATTATACCTTCAACCTGAATGGGATAAAGCAGCAATTGTAACTCCTATAATTATTGAATATATCAAATCAAACCCTAAATGGGAATTGTCTTTACAAATTCACAAGTACATCAATGTCCCTTAATCATTGTTATACAATTCTAAAATTTAACTATTCCCACAAAAGTTTCCATAACTTCATTACCTTAATTTTTTTTATGAAATATAGGAATCTAATTGTTAAAGGATTGATTTTAAACTTTGCGCTTTTTATCTTTATTCCATGTGCACTTAAAGCGCAGTGGTATACCCCCGAAAAAGTAAGCAAAAAAGCTAAAGCTATTTATCTCGAAGCTTATGACCTTGCTTCTGAAGGTGCATATATAAAGTCGTTGAAAAAATTAGATCAAGCCATAAAAATATACCCCAATTACGTTGAAGCTTTTTTATCACGGGCTGGCATATACGCTGATTTAAAAAACTATGATTCATCGGTTATAAATTTTAAAACTGCTTTCTATTTGGACAGTATTTTTTGTAATGAATACCAATTGCCTTATTCTATTTCACTAGCCGGAATTGGAAAATTTGATGAAGCATTAATTAGAGCTAAAAATTTTTTAAATAACGAAGAGCTTAATGAACAAAGTAAAAGATCAGGTAACTACAGGTTAAGCACGTATGCCTTTGCGTTAGCGTATAAAAATAATCATTCTGTAGAGGACTATAACTTTGAATTGATTAATTTAGGCGACAGCTTAAATTCTAATGCATTAGAATATTATCCTTCATTAACCATTGATGGTAAAAAAATGATTTTTACACGTAGGGTTGAAGATGATGAAGATTTTTATGAAAGTGAATGGATAGACAATAAATGGAGTAAAGCAAATGCTGCACGAGGCAAAATAAATACCAACTTAAATGAAGGTGCGCAAAACATTTCTCAAGATGGCAATTGGCTCATTTTTACAGGATGTAATTATCCAGAAGGTTTTGGAAGTTGTGATTTATACATTTCATACAAAACAAAAAATGGCGGTTGGTCTGAGGCCGAAAATTTAGGTAGTACAATAAACACGAGTGCTTGGGAGTCTGCGCCATCATTATCTCCAGATAAAAAAGATTTATACTTTTCAAGCACACGTAGTGGTGGATATGGTGCAAGAGATTTATGGGTAACACATCGTTTACCAAATGGCAAATGGTCAACACCTGAAAATCTTGGACCAGAAATAAATACATCAGGTGATGAATCTTGTCCATTTATTCATAGTGATAATCAAACCATTTATTTTAACAGCAATGGCCATCCAGGCTATGGTATGACTGATCTATTTTTAAGCAGAAAAGACACCGCAAACCAATGGATAACTCCTGAAAATCTAGGATATCCAATCAATACGATTGATGATGAAGGATCTGTAATCGTTGCTGCAGACGGTGTTAATGCTTATTATGCAAGTGATAGAAAAGAAAAAAATGCAGGATTAGACTTATATACTTTTAAACTTCGAAAAGACATTCAAGCATCAAAAACATTATGGGTAAATGGGAATGTTTTTGACATCAATACAAAACAAGGATTGCCTTGTGCAATTACCCTCACTGAGTTAAATAGCGCAAAACAGATATCAAATATTCAAACGGATGAAACTGGAAGTTTTTTAATTACACTTCCAACAAACAAAAATTACAGTTTGAATATTAACCGAAAAGGATACTTGTTTTATTCGGAAAACTTCACATTAATCGACAATAAATTAGATAGCTTTTTTAATTTAAAAATACCTTTGCAACCCATTGAAAAAGGAGCTGCTGTGGTATTGAAAAATATTTTTTTTGACAGTAATTCTGATTTATTAAAAAAAGAATCAGAAATAGAATTGGATAAATTTATCTCTTTATTAAATGAAAATCCCAATTTGAAAATTCAGATAAGTGGGCATACGGACAATGTTGGGAAAAAAACAGACAATCAAAAGTTGAGTTTAAACAGAGCCAATGCTGTTGTAAAATATTTTGTTTCAAAAGGTATAAAAGCAATACGTTTATCAGCAGTTGGTTATGGCGACTCAAAGCCTATAGCAGATAATGATACTGAACAAGGGAAAAACAACAACAGAAGGACGGAAATAAACGTTATTTCCAATTAAATATAATTCTATAATTGTCTATTTATTATGGACAATGAATTAATGTATAAAATCGCGCTTACTAAAGTTCCTAATATTGGAAATGTACATGCAAAATCATTAATGCAATTTTTCAAGGAGCCCGCTCAAATTTTCAAAGCTTCAAAATCTCATCTTGAAAAATTAGAAGGAATTGGTTCGATAAGGGCAAATTCAATAAAAGCATTTAAGGACTTTGATGTTTGTATAAAAGAAATTGATTTTATACAAAAACATGGCATCGAATCACTCTTCTTTACAGATGAAAAATATCCAAAAAGATTGACGAATTGTTATGATTCACCAGTTATGCTTTATTATAAGGGGAGCAGTAATTTGAATGCTTCAAAAATTATTTCTATTGTAGGCACCAGAAATAATTCAGAATATGGAAAACAGATCTGCGAAAAATTTATTTCTGATTTGAAATTAAAAGATGTACTTATTGTTAGTGGCTTGGCTTATGGTATAGACACCATTGCGCACAGAACCGCATTAAACAACAACATTGAAACAATAGGCGTTCTAGCCCATGGCTTAGATAGAATATACCCTTCGGCCAATAAACAATTGGCTAAAGAAATGATTTTTAGAGGTGGGCTAATCACTGAATTTATAAGCGGTACAAATCCAGACAAACAAAATTTTCCAAATAGAAATAGAATTACTGCAGGTATTTGTGATGCATTAATTGTTATAGAAACCAGTAAAAAAGGAGGCTCATTAATTACTGCCGAAATTGCCAATGATTATAATAAAGATGTATTTGCATTTCCTGGAAAGGCAACTGATATCAAAAGTGAAGGTTGCAATAAACTTATACAGTTAAATAAAGCCCATTTGATAACGCATGCCAATGACTTGTTGGAAATGATGCAATGGAATGAGATTAAATCAAATGTAAAAAAAATAACGCCTCAATTATTTTACCATTTAAATGAAGAAGAGCTAGAAATTCTTGAATTTTTCAAACAAAAAATAGATTGGCAAATTGACGAATTATGTATGCTATCAAAAATGAACAACAGTAAAATAGCAGTGGTTTTACTCTCATTAGAAATGAATGGAATTATTCTATCATTGCCTGGAAAAATTTACCGGTATTTACATTAACTCCTTTTATACCCTATAAAATATTTTGTAATTAAGAATTTCAACTTATTTTTGCCTATGGCAACCAATAATAAAACTTCCCAACAAAAAAGTTTCGGTAAAATAATTCATGAAGGACTAACCTTTGATGATGTATTATTAATACCTGCTTATTCAGAAATTCTTCCACGTGAAGTAGAGATTCGATCAACTTTAACGCAAAAAATTCAGTTGAATATTCCAATTCTTAGTGCGGCTATGGATACCGTTACTGAAGCTTCTTTGGCAATTGCAATGGCAAGAGAAGGTGGGTTAGGTGTTTTGCATAAAAACATGAGTATTCAACAGCAAGCTGACCAAGTGCGGAAAGTAAAAAGAAGTGAAAGTGGCTTAATTTTAGATCCCATTACTTTATCGCCAGATTCTACTATTGGCGAGGCTTTGATGCTTATGCGTGAAAATAAAATCGGTGGTATCCCTGTTGTGGATGGAAATAAAAAATTGGTGGGCATCTTAACCAATAGAGATTTGCGTTTCGAAAATAATCCAAAACACAAAATAAGTACGGTGATGACGAAGGAAAATCTCATCACAGCTCCTGAAGGAACGGATCTTAAAAAAGCTGAACTAATTTTTAAACAAAATAAAATTGAAAAACTTCCAGTTGTAAATAAAGCTGGTGCATTAATTGGCTTAATTACTTTTGGAGATATCTTAAAATTAAAAAGCAATCCAAATGCAGTTAAAGATGAATTTGGCAGATTGCTTGTAGGAGCAGGTGTAGGGATTACAACTGATATATTAGATAGAGTTGCTGCATTACATCATGTTGGCGTTGATGCCATTTGTTTGGATAGTGCACACGGGCATACAAAAGGCGTAATCGAGTCGCTTAAAAAAATTAAAAAATCATTCAAAACATTATCTGTTATTGCAGGAAACGTAGGCACTGGAGCTGGGGCACTTGCATTGGCTAATGCTGGGGCAGATGCCATAAAAGTAGGTATAGGGCCAGGCTCTATTTGTACAACACGTATTGTTGCAGGAACAGGTGTTCCACAAATTACAGCAGTTATGGAAGTTGCCGCTGCATTGAAAAATAAAAGAGTCGGCATCATCAGTGATGGTGGTATTCGTTATACTGGCGATATGGTGAAGGCAATAGCCGCTGGCGCAACTTGCGTAATGATGGGAAATATGTTTGCTGGTACAGAAGAAAGTCCGGGTGAAACCATTATTTATGAAGGTCGTAAATTTAAACAATATCGAGGCATGGGTTCATTGGGCGCTATGGCTCAAGGCAGTAGCGATCGTTATTTCCAAGATGCTGAAGCTGATGTGAAAAAATTCGTTCCAGAAGGTATCGAAGGAAGGGTGGCATTTAAAGGAAGTTTAAAAGAAGTCGTACATCAATTTACCGGAGGATTGAGAGCAGGAATGGGCTATTGCGGCGCTGCTAATATCAAAGCACTACAACAAGCTCAATTTGTAAAAATAACCAATGCAGGTATGAGCGAAAGTCATGCCCATGATATTTTCATCACCAAAGAGGCACCAAATTATAGTCGATAATTTTTACCTATTGCCTATTGGAAATTATGAAGAAATTTATCCAATTTTCTATTTTATTGGCCTTTACTTTTGTGCTAAAAGCCAATGCACAAGACTCATCTAGATTGCGCATTTCTTTACTTACGTGCACGCCTGGGAATGAATTGTATTCGATATTTGGACATAGTGCCATTAGAATTATTGATAGCAATAATGTTAACGATCTTGTATTTAATTACGGAACATTCAACTTTAATGACGACGAGTTTTACATCAAATTCATAAAAGGGAAACTCAATTATTTTGTAAGTGTACAGCATACAGAAGACTTTATTTATAGTTATACAGCAGAAGGTCGTGGTATTACCGAACAAATTTTAAATCTCTCCGAACAAGAAAAAAATGAGATTAAATTTGCTTTAATTGAAAACCTAAAAGAGGAAAACAAATATTACCAATACGATTTTTTCTACGATAATTGCACCACAAGATTGAGAGATATCATTTCCAAAAACAAACAACCAAACCCAATACTACCTTATGTCATGCCTGAACAAACACGTTTCAGACAAGCCATTCACATGTATTTGAATAAAAGCGAACAATATTGGAGCAAATTAGGAATTGACTTATTGCTTGGGGCAAAAACAGATAAAATTATGTCTGCTGAAGAACAAGAGTTTCTTCCCGAAAATTTGATGAGCGCAATTGATCAATGTACAAATCAAAAATTGGTTTCCGAAAAAGTTCAACTTACCCCTCCTACTTTCATCAATCAAATTTCAAAATCTTTATTTACCCCTAGTTTTTGTTTCTGGATATTTTTTGCAGTTGTGTTCTCATTATCTTTTGTAAAAAATAAATTTGTTTCCATAATAACAACTGGCTTAGATTTTACCATTTTATTTTTTACAGGCGCACTGGGCATTTTATTTATTTTCATGTGGTTTGGCACAGATCACATCATGACAAAAAACAATTATAATATTTTATGGGCATTACCTACCAATCTAATTGCAGCATTTTTCATAAAAAGTAAACAGAAGTTTGTAAGATACTATTTTGTGTTTATTGCTTGTTTTCTTTCATTAGTATTAATCTGTTGGAATTTTTTACCACAACAGTTGAATGTTTCACTAGTTCCGATTGTACTATCAATAATGGTCAGGTCGTATTTTATAATATCTCAAAAACTGAATTTAAAATGATAAGTAAAAAAGTACTTTTCAAAAATTCAGTTTTACATTATAAAATTTCTGGCAAGGGAAAATACTTGATGCTTATTCATGGGTTTGGTGAAGATTGGCGCGTTTGGGAATATCAAATAGAAGCACTAAGCGAGTCTTATACTTTAATTCTTCCGGATATTTTTGGTTCGGGAGATTCTGAAATGTTAGAAGGAGAAAACATCACAATAGATAATTATGCAGAAGGATTGAAGGAAATTATTTTAGCTGAAAAAATCAATCAATTTTCAATTTTTGGACATAGCATGGGTGGATATATCGCATTGGCTTATTTAGCTCAATTCCCAAAAGATGTTTCATCAATTGGACTAGTTCATTCAACAGCTTATGCAGATGATAAAAATAAAATTGAACAAAGAAATAAATCCATTCAATTTATTCATGAATTTGGCAGTTTGGCTTTTTTAAAAACTACAATTCCTAAATTATTTTTAAATTTTAAACACAATAATTCTTTTTTTGATACGTTTCTGCAAATGGGAATTAATATTTCTAAAAATACGTTGATGCAATATTATAATGCTATCAAAAACAGGCCCGAAAGAATTGATTTGCTAAAAAAAGCGACAATTCCGGTTTTATTTATTTCTGGTATGGAAGACAAACTTGTTTCTTATAAGGACAACATTAGTCAGTCTATTTTACCAAGTATATCAGAAATAAAGCTTTTAACCAATACTGCACATATTGGTTTTTATGAAAACCCTGGCTTGACAAATAATGTTATTTTGTTATTTTTGCAAAATCATATAGCTATGTAACTTGCATCTGTATTTTTTAAGTATTATCTTTCGAATTTTAATACTATACCTTAGAACACGTCATGAAAATCATCTTTTTGTCTTTTATATTTTTAATAACTACATTATGTGGCTATTCTCGACACATTACAGGTGGGGAGATGAGGTACGATTTGATTTCTAGCACTCCTTCAACTAGAACATTTAGAATTACATTGGTTTTATTTAGAGATGAAAATTGTACGGGTAATTGCGCACCAATGCCAGCTACAGTTAGAATTGGTATTTTCAACAATGACAATAACGAACCATACAACGGCGCTGGAACCTTACCAACATTAGACGCAAATTTATACAGAACTGAAGTGCTACCCATTATTAATGCTCCAAGATGTATTGTTGGTGCGCCTAATTTAAATTATACCGCTGGATATTATGCTATTGTTGTCACTTTGAATAACAATAGCAATGGATTTACTGCTACTTACCAAACTTGTTGCAGAATTGAAAATATAAATAACATTACCATTAATCCAACTACAAATGGTGCGGGTGCTACTTATTCAACTGTTATTCCTGGATCTGATTTTAATAATATACCTATTTTAGATAACAGTCCTTTGTTTGAAAAAGGCATATCTATCCTTTGTTTCAATAAAGAATTCACACTTGACTTTAGTGCTACTGACCAAGACGGAGATCAGTTGGTTTACTCTTTTATTGGTGCTTATGATGGAGGAGCAGCTCAAAACGCAGGTAACATTACACCAAGTTTGCCCCCATATGATTTTTTAGATTACTCTAGTGGTTTTTCAGGTATTAGACCATTAGGGAATGGTGCTATTATCAATGCTCAAACAGGAATCATTACAGGCATTGCACCAGAAGCTGGAAGATATGTTGTTTCCGTTTGTGTTAAAGCTTATCGAAATAATGTTATATTAACAACTCATCGTAAAGATTTTATCATAACGGTAGCAGAATGTGATTTTGCCAGTGCCAATTTAAATTCAAGTTATATCAATTGTGATAATTACTCTGTAGACTTTACAAACATTGCACCATCTCCATTGAATGAAACTTTTTTATGGAACTTTGGAGACCCTGCTTCTGGAATTACAAATATTTCAACACTTGAAAACCCAACACATATTTATTCAGGTGCTGGAACATACAATGTAATTTATATAGTAAATCCGGGAACGGGTTGTTCAGACACTGTGAATGCCACCGTTAAAGTATACCCTGGATTTTTTCCAGAAATTGCTTCTAATAACCCCTCTTGTAAAGGCAAGCCTGTTCTTTTTAGAGACCTTACACAGACAAATTTTGGAGTTGTAAACAATTGGCATTGGGATTTTGGTTTAAATAATGCCACAAATGATACTAGTAATTTTCAAAACCCAACATTTGTATTTCAAGACACAGGTACTTTCTCTGCAAGTTTAATAGTTGGTACTAATTTGGGATGTATGGATACAGTTTACAAAACAATTAAAATTGTTCCAAAACCAACAATTAAAGCAACCAATGACACGTTGATTTGCTCAAGTGATTTTCTACAATTAATGGCTACATCTAATATTCCAGGAAATTTCAGTTGGTCTCCAAATTACAATATCAACAATACATCCGTATCAAACCCTATTATTAATCCATCAGTAAATACCATTTATTATTTAAAATTTATTGATTCAGTTGGTTGTATTGCTCTTGATACAGTAAAAGTAAATGTTGTTGATTTTGTAAGTATAAATGCAGCTAATGATACTACAATTTGTTTAACGGATACCATAAAATTAAAGGTAGTAAGTGATGGGCTTCTTTATCATTGGACACCTGAAAATGTAATATTAAATCCTAGAAGCAAAGAGCCATTGGCAATTCCTACGGAAAATCAAACCACTTTTTATATTCAAAGTAATATTGGGTCTTGTTTTGCTCGTGATTCCATAAAAGTAAAAACTGTTCCTTATCCAATTGCAAAAGCAGGAAACGACACTTCTATTTGTTGGGGAACCAATGCAACATTACATGCTTCTGGTGGCGTTTTTTATAGTTGGTCTCCAGTTAATTTCTTGTCTGATTCAACATCACCAAACCCAATTGTAATAAATCCAAGTCCAGGTATCATAGACTTTGTAGTAACTGTAAGGGATATACGCGGATGCCCCAAACCGGTTAAAGATGTAGTTAGATTAAATATCAATAGAATTATTGCTGATGCAGGACCAAGAGATACAGCTGTGGCACTAAATCAGCCATTGTATTTACGCGCCACTGGAAGTACGAATTATTTATGGACACCAGTTACTCAATGGCTTAGCAATCCTTTTATCGCAGACCCAGTTTCAAATCCACGTGACAACATTGAATATGTGGTTAGGGTAAGCAATAGCATTGGTTGTTTTGATACAGATACAATCAACGTACGTTATTATAAAATTGAACCAGATTTTTATATCCCCAATGCATTTACGCCCAATAATGATGGCTTGAATGATATTATAAAACCAATTGCAATTGGAATGAAAACGATTGACAAATTCATCGTTTTAAATCGTTGGGGCCAAACTATGTTCTCAACTACAAGAACAGGTAAAGGATGGGATGGGAAAATAAATGGAATAATACAAGCAACAGGAACATATATTTATTACATCGAAGGAAGAAAGTTCAATAACCAAAACATAACAACCAAAGGAACTTTTCTATTAATAAAATAATCTGCTACTTTATAATTCCTTCATTTTAGATTGATTTCTCCAATTCAAAAAAACTATTTTTGCAAAAGTAATATTTGATACAAACAATTATTATCAAAATGACTTTTTGAATTCTCTAAAAAAAAATAATGAGTAAAACCATATTTATTACTGGTGCCACCTCTGGAATAGGAAAAGCTTGTGCTGAAATTTTTGCAGCGGCGAATTTTCGATTAATCATTTCAGGTCGTAGAAAAGATCGGCTTAGTAAAATTAAAACAGATTTAGAATCGAAATTCAAAGTGGATGTTTTGATGTTATGTTTTGATGTTCAAGATAAAAATGCTGTATTTGAGGCCATTAAAAATATACCAGATGATTGGAAAGAAATTGATGTGCTAATTAATAATGCAGGTCTTTCATTGGGCAGAGATAATTTTGCTGATTGCGACATAACCGATTGGGAAACGATGCTTCAAACAAATGTGAATGGATTGCTTTATGTGTCAAGAGCTGTTTTAGATTTACTAAAACCAAATGAAAGCGTTGTTATAAATATTGGTTCTATTGCTGGGAAAGAAGTATATGAAAATGGGAATGTGTATTGTGCCTCAAAATTTGCAGTTGATGCCATTACAAAATCTATGCGCATTGATTTATTAAAAAAAGGGATTCGCGTTACTGCTGTTCACCCTGGTGCTGTTGAAACAGAGTTTTCTATTGTACGATTTAAAGGAGACACTACAAAAGCATCACAAGTATATAATGGCTTTAAACCATTAACACCTGAAGATGTTGCTGATGCTATATTTTATGCATCTAATTTACCTTCACATGTATGTATAAACGAACTTACGATTATGCCAAAACAACAAGCAAGTGCTGGTTATTTCCACAAAGATTAATCAATAATTTCTATTGAGATAACGAAATTCTAATTTGAATTCCCGCCCTAGTATTTGTAGTTGGTGCACTTGAAGAAATATACGGTTTCACCCTTCGTTGATCGAAGTACAGTTTTAAATTAATCTTGCTATTTAAAAAATAATCTATTGTTGGACTAATCGAAGTCTCTTTACTTCCTGAAGTTGCAAAATTATTATCCTGGTCTAATCTACTATTTGCGGTTACATTATCCCTTACCCTAAAGTCTATTCTGAAACTAATTTCATTATCAAGCTTTCCACTTTTTTCTTTACTTAAAAATGATGGCAACTTTAAACCGCCAAATAATTTCAATCCTTTTTTACGATACCCAGCACCAATAGTAAATTCGGTACTTCTCACTTCGCTTAATTGATAATCATTTAAGCTTAAACTCAATTGACGCGTTTTCGAGTATTCAAACTTAGCCTGGAATTGGTTCACAAACATCATATCTATACCCACCAGTGGAGAAAACTGTTCTTGAATACTTACATTAGGTACTAAAAAAAACGGTATAAAATTCTTTGACCCGGTATCATAAAATGAAGGATACCCATATTTTGACACGTCCTGATAAAGTAACGCTGAAGTAAACCCATTCATACTTAAATTACCCGTATAACCATGCGTAAGGGTTAAGCTTGTAAACAATTTATCTAAAGGCTTTATTTTAGATAGTCCGTTATAATCTATTTTCCAATTTGGACGAGGAATGATGGCTTTAAATGGATTAGATCTGATGTTTCTATTTTCCTGTTTTATCAATCCTACAGAATTAGGATCTTGCCCAGTATATGCTGCAATAAATGAAGGGATCAATACATCAATGGCATATTTTCCGTAGCCGTAATAATATCCATCAGAGCCAACCAAATTGTTTGTATAAGGATTTAACTTTCCCAAACGCTCAGAAAGGATAATCCTATTGTTTTCAAAAGTTTTAAATGTAGACGAAACCCTATTTGGATCAAACTTTCCAAACAATGTTTTAAACGCTACATAAGAAACATCAAAACTACCACCAGCATAAGGATTTAAATGTTGGAATGTAGGATTAGTGCCATTAAAATTGGTATCGATATATCTAAATGTTTCACTGTATGATTTAGAAAACGATTTGCTGATGTTGATGGCTACATTCAGTTCTTTGAATGGCTCCAATTGAGCAGTCAATGTTAGTTTTTGGTCTAAATTTTGTTGAATCAAAGAATTGAAATTACTGTCTTTAGACATTAGCCCTTTTCGAGCTTGTTGATTCAGCCAATTGGTATCCGGTTGCCAACCCATTATGAAATTAAAACCAGGAGCCATGCTTTGTACATTTTGACCAAAAAAACGAGTACTGTCCATATAGCCGGGAAGTCGGGTTCCTGCATTTTCTGAAGCAGTAAAATTAACTTGCTTTAAGCTTGTTAGAAGTTTTCCAAAAACTTTCATGCCTTTGCTGACATAAGGCATTGCTGTTTTATCTACAATTCGTTTCGTTATTAATACTTTCTTTCCTGATTTTGTAAGCACGGAGTCACTAACTTTTTTAACCCTGTTTCTCCATTTCTGTTGATCTTCCTTATTAGAAGGTTGATCCATTTGACGCAACCATTTTGAATGCTGATACAATTTTGTAAAATCCAGCTGTATTGTTGCTTCTTTCTGCTGCGTATTTTCTAATAAATTTCCAAGATTTACAGCTAATCTTGAGGCCCCTATCCATTTGTATGTAGTTTGATAACGAACATTGGCGGTTGTCCACTCCAATAAAGGAAACTTTGCAGTTGGCAATACATAAGACATATTGACTGACTGACTAAAAATGGTATTTCTGCCTCCTTTAGAGAAATTTTGCCAGATGGTATCTTTCTTTTGTTTTGTATTAATTCTACCCGCTGGCTCATCTACTCTGGAATTATTGGTTGCTGTATAATCGAAATTTATTGACTTTGTAAAATTCCATCGCAGTATATAATCACGCTGCATTGTAAAATATTTATCATAAGTTTCTGGTATAGCATATTTTGTTTCGCCAACACTTCTTGGTCTTATTGCACCAAACTGACGACTTACATCAGCTCTAAAGCTTAATTGGCTTGGTAAATAATTAAAATTGATTTCTTTTATTAAATCCAACCATTTTGTTTTTGCTTTTTTAAACGAATTTTTAAATGGCTCTAATGGCTTTGATTGTGGTGAAAAATTATATCCAAGTGCGCCTCGATGTTTTGTAACCACATTGCTTTCAATCAATGGATTGTGCGTTTCAGTTTTTATGTACGAATAACTTACATCCACATTTTCAATATCATAAATTTTTGGAGACTTCCCGTTTGTTTTGGTTTTCTTCACATTGGTAAAATTCACCGTTTTAACTGAAGTAAAATCTATGGCATTATTTCTAATAGAATCCCTTTTTGATTTTGGAGTTGAACTTAATTTGTCTTTTAACTTTATATCTAAATCGTATGGATCATATTGAGGTGTGCTGGTAGTTTGTGAATAGCTTGCAAAAACAGGAATTGAAATGCCCATTTTTTTAGGCAATAATTTCCCCAATTCTAAGTTTGAAGAAACATCAAACTGAAAGAAATCATCTCGATATCTTTCGACAACGCGTTGCTCTAACGTTCCAAATCCACGACTATGAAAATTCGCAGATAAGGACACCGTTCCCAGATCGGCTAAGTTTGCATCAACCCTACCAATTGCAGCCCAACCGCCTTGTTCATTGATTGATGACAACCTCAATTCGTTTACCCATACCTGTCCGCAAGCACTATTTGATGTTGTATTTTCCACGCCCAATAAAATTCCACGTACCTCTCCCAAATTGGGATTCCCAATTACAGAATAAGTTTGTCCGTTTTCTTGAAGTTGTTTAAACAATGTACCTAAAGGCGTCGAAGATAAATTCCTGGCTTGCTTTATTTTTGTCAAGATATCTAAATCCACCTCTAGTGAATTTGAAGGAAACCAAAGCGAATCATTATATGCGTCTGTATCCGGATTTAATCCAGCAGTTAATGGGGTTAGGGTTAATGGAATTCTAATCTCATAATAATTACTTACAAAATCAGTCCCTAGTCTAACCACTGCCGTTAGGTCTTTATCCTGAATTGTGTTTGCTGGATTCTGCGCTTGCTCAGCGTGTATGTACATGGACAGTTTTCTAAACTGACGTATATCTCTATTTGCAAATGTTTGGAAAACCCCTTTTGCATCACCTTTTCTAAGGTTACAAAATGTCATACTTAAAGCTTGTTCATTTTGCAATAGATTAACGCCATTATTACTTAATGTTTGCACACGTTGAATTTCTTTTGGCGTACGATAAGGCAACGGCGTACGTTTGTCATTCTCTTCAATATTTACCGCTTCAACATTGAATGGAGTAAAACTTGTAGGTGCATACAAACCAGTAGAATCAATTTTATACTTAAACTTGCGCCAAACGTTTCTAGTTAACTGTAACAAGCCAAAACGCATTACTACACTATCTTCAAAGCCAGTTAAAAACATCCGCATAAATCGTATAGATTTAAAATCAGGAATATTTCCAATTTTGCGATCGTAACTTCCAATGGGAATTCTAAACTGATACCAAGTTTCGTTTCTTGTGGTACCGTTTACCAAGCTTACTGGCACTTCTTTTTTATCTACAATAAAGTTATTTCCAATAAGCATTTCAGTTGCATTCTTTGGCTTAATATCAACGATATATTGGAAGTACTCTTCTGTTTCATTCAACGTATTGTCTCTATTCAAATCCTCGGCATCTGGATACAAAGTCGCTGCTGATGAAAATTGACCACCATTTGAAATCGGGGAATTCCCATCAGGACTATTAAAATTTTTATAGCGTTTTAAAATTCCATCATTAGCTGCAAATGAACCATCTCTGTAGTTTTTATAATTATCAACAGAAGGGTCTTTTACTGCATTTAAATAAATTGGAGAAGTTGATCCAAAAGTAGTTTCTAAAGAAGATAAATATTCGGCACGAACCCTTAATTCTGAAGTGTCCGATAGTCCATCGAATCCTACATCCTGATATTTTCTATCATCTGGGTTATTGCTAAAAGCATTGGTAACTTGAATTGGATTTCTGGGCACTTTGCCCCAAATTGTTGTATCTACTGGAGATGGAACATTTGGTGTTGTTAAACCATTTTCATAAAAACGTTTCCCATCTTTTAAAACATCTTCTGAAATGTTGCCCAAATTAAAATACAATTTACCACCAGTTGAGTTGCTGTATTGTGGCAAGATAAATGGATCTTGTAACCAAAATTCAATAAACTCAACATTGCTGGTTTCAAAATCTGATTGATCTATATTTCTCATCAACCCTCCAAATTTTGTTTTCGGATCAATGAATTTACCTAATGAATTTAGTTTTGTATTATCGGTTTCATAATTGTACGGACCTTTTTCTTTTGGATAATATGCCAAATCAAATGTTACCAATTGGCTTTCTCCAAAACTAGTGGTACGCTGAGGAAATATTTCTTTTTGATAAACCTGTCTAACCCTAGGATCACTCAATTCATTTCTATCACTGATTGGATTGTTGTTTGCTTCAAGTTGTTGTAAAGTTTGTTCAATTTGATACCAAGCAATTTTTGCTCTACTTTTTCCATAGATTAAATTATTATTTTGAACCGCCTCTGGAAACAATTCAAATCCATTTCTATCTGTTGCTTGTGCAGGTGTTGAAGCTAGAGACCAACTTACTAAAGGAAACCTCAAATCAATGCCAGACTTACTTCCTTCAAAATCATCGATATAAACCAACCCATTATTGCCTCTTCCTATTTGTGGTGCATGTCCTGGTTTCAAATACGCACCTTCAAAATAGGCATTCATACTTGAAGGTGCAGTGGTGCTGTAAAATGGAATCTTATCTATTAATTTCGTTAATCGTGGTAAATCTTTTCTATAATTTACATCTAACCCATACATTGTATTTCTAATCGGCTCTTCATTGTAATTTACTTTTGTAAAAAATGGCCTTTCTCCCAAACGAACAATCGTACTACCAAACGAAAGTTGTTCTTTTAATGTATTTTTTGCATTGTAATCAAATCGCAAGCCCATGTAATTTCTTTGTTGCAATCCAAAGGTGGCATTGTTTTCAAAATTTACTTGTACAGGAAGGCCTGCGTTTAAAATGGCTTGATTGGTCATTTTGATGGTGCCCAAATCGTAGTTAATATCGTAATCAATTCCTTCTTGTAAGGTTCTTCCGCCAGCAGTTACAATTACCGATCCTGGTGGAATGTTGTATCCAATGCTAATTTCAGAAGATCCAGAAGTTTTAGCGGTTCCTTTTAAAACGAATCGATTTAAATTAGGAAATTGTTGGGCTACTGCTTTTATGGAATCATATAAAGCATAAAAAAGTGTATCCGTTACACTGGTAGGAATCGTTGAATAAATTTGCTTGGCTAGATCTCTTCCAAAAGGTTCTAATACCGGAAAAACAACCCGACTATAATTGGATACTACTGTAAACCCTTCTACATAATCAAAAACCCCATCTGGTTGTGGATCTAATTGGCTATTTAACCTGTCAAGATTGATCAATGAAATCATTGGAGAACCTAAATTAATATCGCCATAAGGCACATAGCGTTTTGCGCCAAGACCAGGCTGTTGGTACAACACATCTAATTTAAAGTCTGAAGCAGATAAAGAACCATAACCAACCGTGTACACATTTTTCATCATCAAATTCCAAATGGGCAATGATGGTCTTTGTGAAGTTGCCTTTAATAATTTTAAGAAAAGTATTTTTTGATTCGCCGAAGAACTGTCTGGTGGAACATCTTGCGAGAACTCCCCTACTTGATAAATTCTTCCATTATATGTGTATTGAAATGCAACCCCTAAAACCTCATCGGTTTGAAGTGGCTGGCTCAGTGACAACATCCCCAATTGTCTATTAAATGTGTATTGAGTAGAATCTAATTTTCTGGCAAATGTCTTCTCGAAATCCTGTACTGGACTCAATCCTACCGATTGAAGATTATTGAAAATTAGAGAAGTATTTCTTGCATTGGGCTGATTTAAAATTTTTGTAAGTAGGTCATTAGAAGCATTAAATGGAACTGAAAGTCCGGTTAACACATTAATAGTTGGTGCTGGCAAATACGGACGTGTTTCCGCAAGATCCGCAAGTCCAACAATATCACGTGTATCGGTGGTAGTTCCATTTCTATTGGTTACCCATACTTCAATTCTCAATACCTGAACCGGTGCGGTAATGGCAGGCAAGTTCGACATTACTTTATTGTAGTTGTCTCTAAAATATTGACTGATTAAAAAATGTCTGTTTTCTTCATACTCATCAGCTTTGATTTCGAATGGCGTTGATGCCGTTCCACCTTGGAGATTTACATTTTGGCGTTGAGATTTTTGATTCGCCAAAACCCCTGTGATAAATAATTTCCCAAATTGTACAGATGTTTTCAAACCAAACAATTGTTGCGCACCTGGTATCAGTGTTCCTTTTGCAGGAAACGCGACATTGCCGGCTTCAAATCTTTTTATAATCTCATCATCTTTTCCAGAATAATCCAATTTCAATTGATTGTCTAAATCAAAATTGGCAAGTGTATTGTAATTAATAGGGAACTTTAATTTATCTCCAATATTTGCAATAACATTCAATTGCGTGTTCATCTGAAAATCAAGACCACCATTCCTTCTTGCCGATTCAGGCAATGTAGGATTATCTATTTTCTGTCCTTGATAACCCGCTGTAACATCGACATTCCCTTGAGGTGTAATTTCAATTTTTCCATTCCCAAACAATCGATTAAATAAACCATCCGTTAATGGAAGTCTTGGTTTTGAAAATTTCCCTCTATTTAAGATATTTGTGGTGTTAGAACGCTTTTGAAAGTAATCAATTTCTGCCTGACGATTTTTTAAACTCCAATATTCATTGAATGAATAACTCAATGGAGTACGTATGTATCGATTGCCAATTTTTTCGTAAACGATATATCTTTTAGAATCGTAATCGTAAACAATAGAATCTTTTTGATTAGAGGGTTGAAAATAGTTGAAGCTATTGTAATTGCTAGTAGACAAATTATCGCCTCTTCTATCCGATATTGGATAGGGCAAATTGGTAGAAGTAGCAGGTGTAGTAGTATCTGCTTTTAATATTATTTCTAGAGGCAAATTTTTACCAAAGCCATCTACGATAAAAACCATAAAAAAAGCCACACACAACATTACCTTGAATAATGGTTGTGATAAATTTCGATTAATTGACATTCCGTAAATCAGTTAATGTAGTTTTTTATCAAATGGCTTTTAATGCTTTTTTAATTAAATC
>Ga0209598_10000368_pt1 | contig 36151 bp, 25 predicted proteins | sample M_140807_EF_Meta_FD_187317 | JGI IMG/M metagenome (GOLD analysis project Ga0209598, IMG submission 187317) | Freshwater microbial communities from Lake Montjoie, Canada to study carbon cycling - M_140807_EF_MetaG (SPAdes) (version 2) | ecosystem: Environmental > Aquatic > Freshwater > Lake...
CAGGATAGCGATGGACAAAATGAGGTTGGGTCTTGAAAGTTCCGGATGCCACGAGCTGGGAATTTTCAATTTCTTCCGATTCCGAGGGGTCATCCAAAGGAGCCCATATTTGGTAACGATAGGTAGCGCCTTCGTGCAGTTGAGCCATTTCAAAGAGCGCGGTGTAAGCAGGACCGGGGGACACCTCTTGGCACAGGGTTCCGCTTTTGGAAGCCACCGAGGAAATCCAAGGCTCTCGGCTGCTGTCCTCCGCCTGGCTTTCCAGTTGATATTCCAAACAAAGTTGGGCAGGCCCAGTTGTTTGAACCCAAACCGAAGCATAGCGCAGGCCTGCATGACCCAACATGGGTCCGCCCGCCAAGAGGGGGTGTCGTTGGATGGGTGGTTTGGGGCCGGTGGTTTGGCCGGCGGCTGCACCTATGGTCACGAGGAACCAGGTGAGCAAGAGAAGGAACTTGGCTTTCATCTCCTAAAATTAGGGCCAAAAGAGGGGGTACCTTTTTTAATTTTAAGCAAAATTTGACCATGGCATCCCCCCTAATGGAATGCGTTCCCAACTTCTCGGAGGGACGCCGAAAAGCAGTGATTGACAAAATTTCGGCGGCCTTTGGGTCGGTTGAAGGAACGAGTCTGCTCGATGTGGACCCTGGTCAGGCGACCAACCGCACGGTGATGACCCTGGTAGGTTCCCCGGCTGCTGTGGTCGAAGCGGCGTACAGGGCGATTGCCGAAGCAGCCGCGTTGATCGACATGCGAGAGCATCGCGGTGAACACGCCCGCATGGGGGCCACCGATGTTTGTCCGTTGATCCCCATTGCGGGGATGTCGGTTGAAGAAGCCGTGGAATGGTCCCGTGTCCTGGCCGAAAGGGTGGGTCGATTGCTGGGTATCCCGGTTTACCTCTACGAATATTCGGCGACCGCACCCCACCGAAGGAATTTGGCGGATATCCGAGCGGGCGAATACGAAGGATTGGCAGCGCGCATGAAAACAGAATGGTGGTCCCCGGATTTTGGCCCCACCGAATTCAATCCCCTGAGTGGAGCAACGGTGATAGGCGCCCGGGATTTATTGGTTGCTTACAATGTGAATCTTAACACCGTTTCAACACGGCTGGCTAATTCGGTCGCCTTTGACGTCCGCGAAGCCGGTCGTGTGCTGCGGGATGGTCATCCGGTGACCGGAAAAATCCGGACCGATGCCCAAGGCGAGCCCCTTCGGCAACCCGGGACCTGCAAGTCTGTCAAGGGGGTGGGGTGGTATATCCCTGAATACCAGACAGCTCAGGTGTCCATGAATCTGACCCGATTGTCGGATACCGATTTGCACGAAGCCTACGAAGCGGTCTGGGATTCGGCCCAGCGTCGGGGATTGCGGGTCACCGGTTCCGAATTGGTGGGTCTGGTTCCACTGGACAGCATGCGCAAAGCAGGCAAGTACTTTCTAAAAAAAGCGGGACGTTCCGCCGGGGCTTCCGATGCCGAGTTGATTGAGTCGGCGGTTCAAAGTTTGGGCTTGCGGCAGTTGGGCCCCTTTGATCCCCCAAAAAAGATTATTGAATACGCCATGCAAGCACCCAGAGGTCGTCTTGCCAGCATGCGTTTGGGTGATTTGGCCGATTTGACAGCCAGCGATGCGCCCGCTCCCGGTGGGGGTTCCGTTGCAGCCGCTATGGGAGCGCTGGGTGCCGCCCTTGGGGCCATGGTGGCCAACCTTTCGGCCCACAAAAGAGGTTGGGAAAACGACTTGGATTTTTTTTCCCAATTGGCCGAAGAACTTCAGGACGCCAAAGAAGGGTTGTTGGTGGCTGTGGACAAGGATACCGAGGCCTTTGAGGGGGTCATGAAGGCGTTGGCTTTGCCCAAGCAAAGCCCTGAGCAGCAGGCTGAACGCAAGACGGCTCTCGATGAAGCCAATCTCCAAGCACTACGGGTTCCCTTGGAAACCATGGAGGCCGTCAATCGACTTGTTCCGTTGTTAGAACAAATTCTTCTCAAAGGAAATCCAGGATCGCGCTCCGATGCGATGGTGGGCTTGTTGGCCGCCAGGGCCGCGTTGGAAGGCGCCTATTGGAATGTGAGGATCAACGCCGGTCCCGAGAAGGGCCGACACCCGCAGGCCGACCAAGGCCTGAATCGGGCAATGGACTTGCGGCAATCCTGCAACGCCGCTGTGGATGCGGCCTTGGCTCAAGGCGAAGGCCTTTTTGAATAAGTAACCCGAAGGCTTCGCCCGGCTTAGCGGGTCAAGGGTCGCAGGTCCCCGGCCTTGACGGGGGGGTAACTTCGTCTTCGTTCCTCCAAGCTTCGTAGGGAGATTTGTTGCAGATCAAATTGGGGTCGGACCCCTGCCAAAAATTTCGGGGCTTCTTGGAGCAAAGACAGAGGCGTGTAGGTTCCTCGAGGTCCGCCGAGGTACCGCGCGCGTTTTAGTTGTTGATCTTGAAATTCAAAAACAGCCCGGGCCGATTCGGTCCGATTCAAGGCCGACCAAAGGCTGTCCGGACCCCGGGTCCAATAAAGCGTGACGGTATTGCCGATTAATTCAAAATCGCGTAGGCTGTTGGCGGTCATTCGTGCCTGGGCTTTTTGGCCGGCCGCTTGGTGGTAAAGGGGCCAGGGGAGGGTATCGGCCTTTTCGCAGAGGCCCGTGCTTCCCTCAAAGTCCAAGGCGCTTAGGCTGTCCCCCATGTTTTTCCACAGCAGGCCGGTGGATTCCAGTTGTTGAGGGCCTTGCCAGGCCAAGATGGAGCCTTTGGCCTGCAGTGTTTGGCTATGCCGGTCCAAAAACAGGGTTGCACTGCGGAACAACCAATTCCCGTGGGCTAGCAAGGAGGTATCGTTGGTCCAAAGGATCAATGAATCGGTGGGGGTCGGCATCCACCCGGCCAAACTTTCGGTGATCCACTCCATGGCGGGTTGGACCGATTCATCCAGAAGCCGAACCCGCCCCAAAGCCCAAATTCCTTGGCGACCCACGCTTTTTCGGGGAACCGGGGGCATTGACGGGAGATTTCGTGCCGAATCCAGCCACAGCAAATCGCCTTGCAGGGTGATTTTTCGCTGAAGGTCCAACCACTGGGCTTGGCCCAAGGCCCGGTAGGCTCCGTATTTCTGGTCCAGTTGAAGGGTATCGCCGGCTACGAGGTATCGATTTTGGAGCAAAGCCAGGGTCGGCGACGCAAGGGAATCGCCCGCTGTTGGAACACGGTAGAGAAGGACTTTTTTGGATTTTAATAGGTAGGTTCCCCGATCTCCTTGCATGCTTCCTTGAAGACCCACCATACGGGACGGGGCTTCCAGGACCAGGCAGTCGGGCAGGGCCAGGTAGCGACAGGCCTCGGTTTGTAGATCCAGTTCGGGGTGACGAATCACGACTTGTTTTTTGAAATGGTAATCTTTGCGGTTCAGGTCGCCAAAGCCGTAACGGCTTTCGATCCTCAGGGCCCCTTGGCGCAAAACGCCCCCCTGTTCATAGACCGCTTCGGAGCTCTCGGTGGACAGACGCAAGGACGGGGACTCCAAGGACCAGTCTCCTTGTTTGCAACGAACATCTTCCTCAAAAAACGCCACTTTGTTGGTCGTATTCCAAAGCAGGCGTTCGGATTGAATCCGTAGCCCTCCTTTTCCTTGAAGGACCACTTTGCCCGTGGCTCGTGCGATTTGGTCTTGGTCCAACAGGACCACCTCACGGCAACGCAGGAGCCAATCGCGGTAGCGTAGAACAACGCCTCCGCTCAATGTTTTGGTGCTGCCGTGCGGACCTTGATCCATGCGGCCCTCCCCGGATTCGATGATTTCAAAAGAACCCCCTCCATCCATGGTGCCCCCAGAATTCTGGGCTTGGGAGACCGTGAAACCCAGGACCAAGAGCAGACTCCAGAAGCCGGCAGAAAGGGGGTAAAGGCGCATGGGTGATGGATGGCGGTCATGGGTCGCCGCTTTGGTCAAAAATACCCCCAAGGTTCTAAATTTGAAGGATTCGATGAAAGTGCTTTTTTTGGCGAGCTGGTATCCAATGAACGGACGCAGCGGGAACGGGATCTTTGCGATTCGGCAAGCAGAAGCTTTGGCGCAGGCTTACCGACGTTCCGGGCGTTCCGTCACGGTGGATGTGATGGCCGTGCAGCCCAGGGCCTGGACGGGTGGAAGGGTTCAAATTCTTGGTGAGGTACCCGACGTACCGGACCGGACGACCCAAGCAGAGGGCCTTCGCCATTGGCTGCTAGGTTACAGAGACGGTCGTGGAGGATTGTTCTCCTTGATCGATCAGTGTTGGGCCTGGATACGTTTGTTACGAGCTTATCGCCGGCATCATGGCGAGAGGCCAACGGTGGTGGTCGCGCAAGTGGCTTGGAAGGCGGCCGTGGTGGCCCTCCTACTGGGTCGTCCTTACGGTGTTATGGAGCATTGGTCGGGTTACTTGGAGAAGGAACCGCCCTTGAAACCTATTCCTAAGTGGTTGGTTCGTTTGTCTTTGCGTCATGCGCGTTCGGTAGCAGCGGTTTCGCCTTGGCTGGCCGATGCCCTCATGCAATTTTGTTCCGGTCTCCGGGTATCGACCTTGCCCAATGTGATCGAAGAGGTTCATTGGACACCGCCCGCCGTGGATTTAGCCGCCGGGCAAGGGGCCGCTGGAGGCGTGACATCTGGATCGGAGCCTTGGCGGGATCCACGGGTTTTCTTGCATGTTTCGGATTTGGCTCCGGTCAAAAACCCCGCTCTGCTCTTTGGGGCTTGGGCCCTAAGTGGTTTATCCGATCAGGGGTACCTTCTTCGGGTGGCTGGAGAATACTCCCAAGAATCCAAGGCTCGCTATGCCTCGGTAAAAGGGTTGGAATGGTTGGGAATATTGAGTCCAACCGAATTGTGTTATCAGCTGAGATCATCCCGCGCGCTTTTGCTGAGCAGTCATCGTGAAACCTTTTCGATTTTGGCCGGCGAAGCCTTGCTAAATGGCTGTTCTGTATGGACTTCGTACCCTCCACTTCGGTCTTTTTATCAAGGACTGGACGGGTTGGTTTCTTTGCCGGATGATCAACCTTTAACCTGGTCCCTGGCCTTGCAAGAAGCAGCTGCATCGAATCCACATCCGTGGAATTCCCCCCAAGCCGTTCGGTTGGTCCAAGAGCGATTGAAACCCTACCGCAACCACGAGGCTGGGCAAGCGATGTTATCCTGGATTGATGCATGGAAACCATGAAAGCGATTTCTCTTACCTTGCTATTTCGGGTTGGTCAAACCTTGGGTTCGGTGGTCACGCTGTGGCTGACAGCTGCTTGGATGGGGCCCGTTTTGAGAGGCCAAACGTCCCTTTTGAATTCGTTGGTTCACTTGGCGGTTTTGTTGAGTGGTTTCGGGGCCGGTTCTGGGATGTTGTACGCCGCATCAAGGGCCCAACGCCAGGGCTTGGTCCGCTGGCTTTTTGTTTTTGCTTTAGGCGGGGCTTTGCTTAGCCTAGCCGTGGGTACAGCAGGCGGTTTGAGGGGGAGCTTTGAGGATGCCTTCTTGTGGAGCCTGGGACTTGTGTCGTCGGCTTTCTTGCAGGCTTGGTTGGCTGGACAACGAGCATTGGCTTTGGGTAACGGTCGATTGGACCTTGATCGATGGGCGGGTACCGCCACCACGGTTTTCCCGGCCTTGGGGTTGGGACTTTGCTACACTTTGGATTCGTCTCCAAGCATCGGACTTTACCTTGGGGTTCTGGTCGCATCCTTGGTTTTGGTAACGGCCTTGGTCGCCCTCCAATCCAGGGCTATGGCCGGAGCCAACAACGATGCATCCTTGAGTTCTGAGGTAGAAATTCGGAACTCGCGGGCACTCTTGGGTCTTTTGTGGTCCAAAAATCGTTGGACGGCCTCGGCCAACCTGGCTCAATTCATGGTCTATCGGCTTCAGTACGGAGTCCTTTTGGTTGGATGGGGCGAAGCCACCTTGGGTGTTTATTCGGTGGCCGTGGTGGCAGCCGAAACCTTGTGGCTGATTACCCAATCGTATTCGACGGTCTTGCTCTCGCGATTGAGTTCCCATCGTGGAGAACCGACCCATTCCCAAGTGCAACAGTCCTGGACCTGGGCCAAACAAGCATTGGCTTGGACGGTTCCGGCTGTTTTGGTCCTGCTCTTGGCGCCGACAACCTGGTTGCAGGCCCTGTTGGGACTTGAATATGCGTCCTTGACGAGCTGGTGGTGGCCTATGGCACCGGGTATCCTTGCCTTGGCCTGGAGCAATGTCTTGATTCATCATTTTACGGCCCTTGGAATGGTGCGGGTTTCCTTTTTTTCCTCGTTGGGTTCAGCCCTGTTGACCCTGCTGGGCTTGCCCTACGCGATGGATGCTGGCGGTGTTGAAGCGGTGGCCTTGGGGTGGTCCTTGGTCTTGGTTCTTAATGCAGCTGGTGTGGGGGGGTATTTTTTGAATCGGTACCGGTCTTATCTTTGGCCTCCTTCCGGTTAAGGCCCCTCGGGGGCCGTTCTGGATTACGGTGGTTGTAGCTCAGTAGGTTAGAGCATCAGATTGTGGTTCTGAGGGTCGTGGGTTCGAATCCCATCATCCACCCATCGCGGTTCTTGGGCCGTATTGGCCCGCGCTATTCGGGCAGTCGAACCCGGACGATTTCGATCTTGGTCCCCACGCTGCGGTAACCCATATCAAAGCAACAATACGTAGGTGTTTTTTCGCGGAGTAATTCGGTATGGGTATGGTATTTGAATCGGTAACCTCGATCCTCCAGAGAGGCTTTGCTTATGAGTTTACCTGCTTCGGATAATCGCAGGCATTCCTCCAGGATCTTTCGATTTTTTCGTAACATTTTCTGGATATTGAGCACCTGCCGAAGGCCGTTCCCGGTTTGACGGTGGTAATGAATGTTGCGGCAATAATCATCGCAGAATTTTTTGTCGCTTCGCCCCTGCAGAGCTGCTCCGCATTGAAGGCAAGTTCGTTGGTTCATAAAGGTTGATAAGCGCAAACCTACGGGTACTCGTTTCAGGGCAATCGAACTTTGTTTTCGTTCTATCAACCTTCACCTTTTAAATCCAAAATCATGGGAAACATCCGTAATCAAGTCCGTCTCATCGGTAATCTAGGCCGTGATCCCGAATACCGGGAAATCAGCAACGGTCGCAAAATGGCTCGCTTCAGCTTGGCAACCAACGAATACTATGTGGGCGATCAAGGCGAGAAAATCGCCGAAACCCAATGGCATCAAGTGGTGGCCTGGGGTAAGTTGGCCGAAATCTGCGAGAGGCTCCTCCACAAGGGTTCCGAAGTGGTGTTGGACGGTCGCCTTAACACCCGTTCATACAACGACAAGGAAGGCGCCCGTCGAACCTACACCGAAGTGGTAGCCCTCGAGATGGCTGTCATGGATCGTCGTAGCGCCGATAGCGAGGCAGAGCCCGATGCAACCGAAACGAGCATGTCCTAACGAAGGACGACGAACTTGCCGTTAAAGACCCGGTCGGTCTCCAAATCCTGAACGCTAAAAAGGTAGATTCCCGCCTGTATACTTTGTTTGCTGTCGGATAGGATATCCCAAGCATGTTCTCCTCCGGCCATGACCACCTGGTCGGGATTGCCGGCATATTCTGCAAACCACTGGGCTTGGCTTCCGTTAAAATCACGGTCCGTATGGTGCTCTAACAGAGCCACCGGATCCCCTGATAGGGTAAAGATTTTGATTTGGCAACGGGGCGGTAGGTTGTAGAAAATAAGTTTTCTGGATCGGGCGTTGCTGCCATCCCAGGCCGCTGCTAATCGGTAAGGGTTGGGGTAAACCCCGATATCCAGAGGCGTGGCGGGGTCGTTTTGGCCGGTTGTGCCAGGGAATAGCCTCCTCAAAGAACTGCTTCGGGAGCTCTCAAGGGGCTCTAAACCGACGGCCGGGTTTCCTTCATCCAAGGCCGTGAGGGCACAGAGGTACTGCCAACCAGGCAAGAGACGACCCACTCGGTACTTGTAACGGTAGATCACCGAGTCGTCGTCAAATTGAACTGGATTGGTCAATCGTACCTCATCAAAACCGTTGTTGTATCCGATGCCATTCCCGGCCGAATCCCACTGAGCAATCAAATTCATCCTAGCCGTGGCATCGGGGTATCGATCATCACCGGGCTTGCTTAGGTACAAACGATATCCTTCAAAGTCTTTGGCTTTGGTGATGGGATCGATGGAGGCCTCCGCCCCGTTGTCCCAATAGAGGTCCAGGCCATCTTCGCTAAACTCAGCTCGCATTTTTGGCTGGGCAGGTGGCTCTGGTAATACAAAGCGATCCAAGGTGCCGTTGCTGTTAATGTCCTCTCCGTTATCCAAAACACCGTTGGCATTGGTGTCTTCGCCCAAGAAGGTGCGCTGGGCCCAGCCTAGGTTGTTGCGCAGATCGGTTCTGGATGCGTAGGAATCTGGAACCTGATCGGGTCGGCGAGGGGCGCACACAAAGGCCACGTAATAATCCACGCTTTGGCCGCTATCGATTCGGGCAAGAGGTCCAGCCCCCAAGAGTTGAACCCGGTTACCAGGGACATTGAGGTTCGCGCTTGGACCAAAATTTCCTCGGTTGCGCAATCGGTCGTAGCGCTGCAAATCAGAGGTGGGGGCAGCCTGGTTGTAAATCCAATAGTTGGGGTTGACTCTGAATCCAGGACTGGAAGGCGATACGGGGTGATAAAAGGTTCCTCCCAATTCGGCTCCAAGGTATTGAATTGCTCCGTAAGAATTTGCGAAGCCCGCATCGTCACCTGTCACATGAAAGGCATAGATGGCCTGCATCGAATCTTCGGCGCCCACCGATCCTTTGTTAAAAAAGGCACTGCCTCGGTCGTTGGTGACATTGACATTTCGAACCACCAAATCGCTCCACATGCCGATGAACAAGGAGTCCCAAGGCAAGGGGCCCAGGTTGGTGATCCGATACCTTAGAACCGTAAAATAATCGGCAAAGGGAAAATTCCAGGCGAGGCTGTTCAATTGAACCCTTGCATTGAGCGGTAACAAATGATTGGCAATGGGTTGACCTGAACCGGGAACATAGGTCAATGAATCGGTAAAATGCAATTCGAATTCCTGGTGTGCCAAGGCCGATAAGGAATAGTTGGGATTTCCTGGCAGGCTGGACTTTTCAAGGACGGGCCAACCGGGCAAGGGGCTAAATTCAAAACCGGCCTTGCCGGCCGCATAGCCTGATGCATCATCCAGCGATCCTGTGGAGACGGACAACTGCCCGCCGCGGTATGCACCCAGCCAAAGGCCAGCCTCGAAGAGATGTTCTACCCCTGAATTCAAAGGATATTCCATCGAGGGTAGGCCCTGAGGTTCGTTTCGAACATTGGGTCTGCCAACAGTCCCCGCGTTGGTAAGGTGTAGCCCCATTTGGCCGACCTGTACGCTTTTTTCTTCAAATTGGGCCAAAGCCGGATGGGCCAGGACCCAGGCTAGGAGGGCACAAAAAAGGGTCATTCGGACAACCCTCGGGAGGGTAGCTGAACTCGGTTGGGAGGGGCAGGGCATACAGCAAAATTAGGTTCAAGGTTCGTTTCTCCGTTCAAGAAGGTGGGCCTTGGCTTCGTTGGGACCGCATTGTAGAATAAGGTCCAAAACACTCAAACCAGGCACAAACCCAAGACGTTCCTCAAAGTGTTGGTAATAAGGCCCCAAAGGCGGCCATGCTTTCTTGAGAAGACTTGTTGGTTGGTCCAGGGAGACGACGTGAATTTTGAGGGGATGCCGCAACTTGGTCATGAGGTAATCCAAAATGCGTAGGTTGTAATCAAATAGCAAGGAATCCGGCTGTCGAATGATTTTTTCGAGGTCATCGGCCCAATAGTCAAAGTAAGGGGCCCTTCGGTAGGTGTTGACAAGGCGTTTCCAATGCAAAGTGGACCAATGCACACGTTGAACCAATCGAACGCTGCCTAGGTTTTGGTGGTGGCTCCGTCCGCCATCGATGGGTAGCGTCATGAGAAGGGAGCCCATGGGGTCTAGGAGCCGGTACCTGTTCATGCCGCTCGCCTTGACAAAGGGAGTTTCCGGGTCAAAGCAGACCTCCTCCAAATGCATTAGTTTTGCTACCCAGGACCCTTCCGGCCAGCAATGCAAGGGCAGAGGGGGTCCCTCCACCAGGTTCCATGCTTCGTTTGACTCCAAAATCTTCCGGTTCTTATGGCTGCTAATCTTCGTCCCGCTAAACTACGGCTGCTCCTGCTGCTCTGTTTCCAAAGCGTGGCTGTGCTGCAGGCCATGGATTTGGCCTGCGTTCCTAGCATTTGGCGACATCCGCTTTCCGGTCCGTATGTGGATTTGACCCTTTACCTGCGTCCCTCATCCTCTCCGGTTGATTCGTCCGTTAGCACGGGCATCCGGATAGAAATCATGGTCTATCACAAAGACGGAATCCGCGCCTTTGATAAATATGTGTTACGAAAAAACGCAACGACGGTATCCGACACTTCGAGCCCAATGATCTCGGGAGACTGGGCGGATCTGCGACGTTTTTATTTGCCTCCCGGTCGATACGGTTTGGAAATCCGTGCGGTCAGCCTCTGGGATACCTTGGACCGCGCGGTTTTGTCCAAGGAACTGGTGGTTGACACCCCGACCACCGGACCCAGCCTGAGTGCTCCGATTTTGTTGCATGCATGGTACCGTTCTTCGGAGGCCTCCCGGTGGAATCGTCACGGGTTTTTTTTAATGGCCCGACCGGATTTGCCTTATCGTAAGACGTTGGATACCATGGCGTTTTATACCGAGGTTCACCTGGACTCAACCATAGCGGGTCGCTACCTTTTGCAATACGCATTGCAGGATCAAGACGGTCAAGTGGTAGGCTCCCGACAGGCTTTTTCTCGGATTCCTGTTGGCAAACAAGTCCATGCCGTGCTGGGCACATGGCCTTTGGCTGATTTGGACCCTGGCACCTATCGTTTGGTCATGGAGCTCAAAGACAGCACGAATACGACGCTTGATCAACAAACCATATCGGTGGTCCGTTGGCGACTTGATGGCTGGGCCAAAAGCGGCCTCTTAGCGGTCACAGGTCGTCCAGGCGATGCGACCCAAGATTCACTCAAAGCCTGGGAGGAATGGCTGTTGAGTTTGGACAGCAACGCGATTTACCGGCAATGCATGTCACTGAGGCCTCTATGCGATACCAGGCAACGGGGAACTTTGGATCGCTTGGCGAACGCGCAACCCAAGGACCGATCCTCTATGCAGAATTTTGTATACCATTTTTGGAAAGGAGGCGGGGAGCAGGGGGCGGTCTCCCGTTGGATGGCGTACCAAGAAGAAGTGGACAAAACCGTTTCATTGTTTTCCTCTCGGATTACTACGGGTTACGAAACCGAAAGAGGCCGGGTTTACCTTCAGTATGGACCGCCCAATTCCAGAACGGTGGTGGACAACGAGCCATCGGCTTTTCCGTACGAAGTGTGGTGGTACTACCAAATCAAAGGTCAACGCAATGTTCGTTTTGTGTTTTACAATCCGGATATGGTCACCAACGATTATGTCTTGTTGCATTCGGATGCCTTTGGCGAAAATTCCGACCCGCAATGGCGCCTGCAATTGTTTAGCAGGACCACCGCCTTTCAGGACTTGGATAAATCCATGAACCGCGGTCATTTTGGATCTCACCTGGATGATCACTTGCGAAACCAGTAAGAGGCGTGGGGCGATTGCTGGCATTTGTGTTGCAGTACCGGATGGGTTACCGTCGAAAAGTGGTGCAAGACAATCTTTTGCGAGTCTTTGGGAACCTAACGGTCCAGGAAAGGCAAGGGATTGAGCGCGGTTTTTATCGATACCTCGGAGGATTGCTTTGGGATTTGTTTTGTAGTCTAAGGCGTTCGGGGATTGGTTTAGCCCAGCAAATTCATTTGGAGAATCCGGAGGTACTCGCGCAGGCTTCGGCCGATCATCGTTCGTTGGTTTTGTTGACTTCACATTACGGAAATTGGGAATGGATTGCCCGGCGGTTGGCCGCAGAACCTTCAATTCAGTTTTGGTTTGTTTACAAACCCTTGGGTCGCCGCTGGGCCGAGCGTTGGCTACGTCGATCGAGGGAAAAACAGGGGCTCGTACCGGTTCCTATCAAAGAAGTCAGGCCCCGGCTCAAACAATTCTTTGAAAACGATTCCCTGGCCACCCCAGTAGCCTTGTATTTGGGTGCCGACCAATCTCCTACGCCCCATAGCCGATGGATCGTGGGCACCTTTTTGGGGCAGCGAACCCTCATGTATCAGGGGCCGGAAGAATTGAGCAGGGCCTACGGTCTGCGACCTGTCTTTGTAGGAATCGAACCGCTGGAGGGTGGGAAGTACCGGGTTCGTTTGGAGGAAGCCCCCCAAGGCTGGGAACTGGAACCTTCGGGATTTTTGATGCAATGGTACATGGACCGACTGAGTCAACAAATTTTTCGTGCTCCATCGTATTGGCTTTGGTCGCATCGTCGATGGAAGCTTGACGGCCTGGAAACCCAAACCCCCACTACATGAAATCGCAGGCCCAGGCCCAATCCACGGATTTTTTGCATTTTGCTGTTGTCGTCCTCAATTGGAATGGTTTGGAGCATCTCCAAAGGTATTTGCCATCCGTTTTGGCAACCGATTACCCCAATTGGACGCTGGTGGTCATTGATAATGCGTCCACCGATGGGTCCAAGGAATGGTTGAGCGGGGTAATGGAGGTCGAGAATCGCAAAACAGTCCATCTCGAATCAAATTTTGGGTATACAGGTGGGTATATGGAAGGACTCCAAGGGGTGGAAGCGGATGTCTATGTTTTGTTAAATTCGGATGTGGAGGTCCAAGCGGATTGGTTGCAACCATTGAACCGGGCATTTCTTCAGGATGCTTCGGTGGGGGCTCTGCAACCCAAAATTCTTTCGGACCGCCAACGGGATTCCTTTGAATACGCCGGAGCGGCCGGTGGGATGGTGGATTCCCTGGGATACCCTTTTTGTATCGGAAGGGTTTTTGAGGATTTGGAAAAAGATTTGGGACAGTACCAGGGAGTGCATCGGATTTTTTGGGCGAGCGGAGCCTGCCTGGCCGTTCGATCCAAGGTTTTTTGGGAATGCGGGGGACTGGATCGCCGGTATTTTGCGCACATGGAAGAAATTGATTTGTGTTGGCGCATACAGCGCAGTGGAAAAGTCTTGCGATCGGTTTCCGAATCGGTGGTGTATCATCTGGGTGGTGGTTCGTTGGCCTACGGCAGTCCACGCAAAACCTTTCTTAACTTCCGAAACAGTCTTTTTACCCTCGCCCAGAACCTTCACGTGTCGGAATGTTTCCCCAAAATTTTCGCCCGACTTGTCCTAGACGGAGTGGCTGGTGTTTATTTTGTTATGAAAAATGAACCGCGTCATACCTGGGCGATCTTGAGGGCCCATGCGGCGTTTTATGCTGCTTTGCCGACGATTTACCGATTTCGACAGAACAGCCCTTGGCCCCGTCCCCGAATGGCCGAGCTGGAGGGGGTATGGCTAGGGTCCATTTGGACCTATCCTGGCTTGAGCAAAGAGGGCAAGCAACGAATGGCAGCACGATTACGAGCCTTTGCCGACCTGTTGTTGGTCAAAGAAGCTCCAGGAGGTCCAAGAGATTCAGGAGGTTCCGGAAATCCAGGGTGACCGCAGGGGTCTCAAGAGAGGCAACGCGAACGGGCGCCGGCGTAAGCGAGTCGGTAGGACTCGGGGCCAAATCCGCTGACCGTTCCTTTGCAATAAACCGAGAGGGGGGAAGTTCCCCGAAACGATTCTCTGGAGGCCGGATGGCTCAGGTGGACTTCGAAAACAGGAATGCGCAGCATCGCAACAGCATCGGCCAAGGCTACCGAGGTATGGGTCCAACCCCCGGCATTCAAGAGGACAAAGTCGGGCAGGTCCAGATCCGAAGTCGTCGAAAGGACGGGTACCCATTCCTGAATTTTTTGGATAAGTTCGCCTTCGTGATTGGTTTGAAAATAATCCAAGCGGTCCAAAGGGTACTCCAAGCGAATCCGGTCCAGTATTTGGTCCATGGTTTGGGTCCCGTAGATGTCCGGCTCGCGTACCCCCAAAAGGTTGAGGTTGGGACCGTTCAGAATCCATGCATGGACTACCTTCATAGGTTCAAAGGTAGACGATGAAAAGGGGTCTTTCGGCCGGATTTATGCAACGCCAGGATCGACGGTGGGTCGAACTGGGCCCTTTGTGGTCGTTGCAGCTCAAAGGTTACCGGGCCTGGTTGGGACTGGAGAAGTCCTTGGCACCCTTAACGCTCGAGGCCTATCTGCGGGATATCTATCAATTAGCCGTTTGGCTCCAAGGGGTTTATGGTTCGGAAGCCGGGGATCCGTCCGCGGTGACCAAAGCCATGTTAAGGGAATGGTTGGCCGGTTTGACCGAATTGGGTCTGCAGGCGGTATCGCAGGCTCGCATGCTTTCGGCTGTTAAATCATTTTTTGGTTACCTCGAGCAGGAAGGGACCGCCCTTCATCAACCCGCCGCTTTGCTTGAATTGCCTCGACTTTCCCGCAAGTTACCAACGGTCCTTAGCATCAACGAAGTCCAAGAAATGATTCAACGGGTGGACCTGTCCTTGCCTTCGGGGCAACGCGATCGTTGCATGCTGGAGTTGATGTATGCCTGCGGTTTGCGGGTCAGCGAAGTGGTGGGCCTTCAAAGGGCCGATTTGATGTTGGACCTGGGATTGGTCAGGGTGCGGGGCAAAGGGAATCGCGAACGACTGGTGCCCTTGGGTTCGGAGGCCACCCAAAGCCTTCGCCTCTACCTCCGTTGGGCCGATGCCGAGCAACATAGCGCCCGCGATGGGGAAGGAACCGTCTTTCTCAGTCGCAACGGACATCCTTTGACCCGCATGGTGGTTTTTTTGCTGGTTAAAAAACAAGCGGCCCTCTGCGGACTCACCAAGGTGGTCGGACCCCATGCCTTTCGTCATGCCTTTGCGACCCATATGGTCGAAGCCGGAGCGGACCTAAGGGCTGTTCAAGAAATGTTAGGACATCGCTCCATCCTCACCACCGAGATTTACACCCACCTGAGCCGGGATTATCTGCGGGAAGTGGTTCAGCGTTTTCATCCACTCAGCGGAGCCGCTCGTTCGAAGCCCCGCTAATTCGGGCCAATTCTTCTTGCAAGGCCTGAATTTTGTTCAAGGCATCGGCCTCCTTTTTGGTTTCCAGTTCAAGGACCTTGGGCGGAGCTTTGGACACAAAAGCAGTGTTCTGCAGTTTTTGGCGAACCAAGGCCAAGAAATTTTGTTGGTATTCCAAGTCTTTTTTTAATTGGTCCAAGGCAGCTTCGGTGTTCAAAACAACACCGGGATTCACCATGACCTTGTGCGAGCCACAAAGCAAGGCCGACCAATGGCCTGGGTCGTCCGCGTTGGAATCACTGCTGATTCGGGTGTTGGTAAGTCGCTGAAGAATAGGCTCAAATTCATCCAGAAAAGAGGCGTCTTCCCCCCTTGCCAGGGTCAATGGATGCCGAACCCCCAGTTGGTTGCTGCCTTTGAAATTGCGGAGGGCCACCACCAGATCCAGGACCATCGAGGCTTGGTTAAGGTAGGCCTTGTCAAAAGAACGAGCCTTGGGGTAATCGGATAAGCACAAGAATTCCTTCTCGACGCGTAGGTTTTGAGGGTTGCGAAAATCTTGGATGAGATGGAACAACTCTTCGGTGACAAATGGCATGATTGGGTGCAGGAGTGCCAACAAATCGCGGTAGAATTCCGCACTTTGTTCCAACACCGTGCGATGAATGCGCATGCCAAATTCAGGTTTGATCATTTCCAGGTACCAGGAACAGAAATCATCCCATACTAACTTGTATATCAAGCGAATAACTTCCGATAACCGGTACGTTTGGTAAGCGTTTTCGATTTCGTCGAGGGCTTGTCCCAAGCGTTGACCAAACCACAGCACAGCCGGTCCGACCGGTTGGGGCGGGGTTGATGTTTCGGGTCCCTGTTCGTGCCAACTCAGGAGAAGGCGGTAGGCGTTCCATAACTTGTTGGCAAAATGCCGACCCTGTTCCAATTGGGATTCGTCGAAGAGCAAGTCATTTCCGGCAGGAGAGCTGAACAACAAACCCATGCGCAGGCTATCGGCTCCGTATTGTTCAATCAAGTCCAATGGATCCGGGGAATTTCCCAGGGATTTGGACATTTTGCGACCTTGTTTGTCGCGAACGATGCCCGTGAGGTACACGTCCTTGAAAGGTACTTGGCCGAGGAATTTCTGGCCGGCCATGATCATACGGGCCACCCAAAAAAACAAAATATCAGGGCCGGTGACCAGGACCGCCGTTGGGTAGTAATAGGCCAATTCGCCGGTCGATGGCTTGTTGGGTGAAGGATGAATAAAGTCCTGTTCAAAAACAGACATGGGCCATAGCCAGCTCGAAAACCAGGTATCCAAAACATCCTCGTCCTGGCGCAGGTCGCTGACCGACCATTTTCCTTCGGTTTGGGCGGTGGCTTCCTCTACCGAGGCAGCTACCCAGGTCTGACCATCCGGGGAATACCAAGCAGGAATGCGATGACCCCACCACAATTGCCTTGAGATGCACCAATCCCGGCAATTTTCCATCCAATGCCGGTAGGTACCCATGAATTTATCGGGGAAGAGTCGAACCTCACCCTCTACAACGGCCTCCAAAGCCGGTGCGGCCATGTCTTTCATTTTAACAAACCACTGAAGGCTTAGTCGAGGTTCAACGACAGCGTTGGAACGCTCGCTGTGGCCCACCGAAGACGTATAATCTTCCACCTTCTCCAAGGCCCCTTCGGCCTCAAGCAAAGGCAGAATGGCGCGACGCGCTTCCATGCGGTCCATTCCCACCAAAATCGTTGCCTGCTCGTTCAGGCGACCCTGGACATCCAAAATATCCAAGCATGGAAGACGATGTTTGAGACCCAATTCATGGTCATTGGGATCGTGGGCCGGTGTGATTTTGAGACAACCGGTTCCAAAGTCTGGATCCACATAAGGGTCAGCGATAATGGGTATTTCCTTACCAATCAATGGAATGCGAACGGATTGTCCCACCAGATGACGGTAACGTTCATCGTCGGGATGTACGCATACCGCGGCATCCGCCATGATGGTTTCGGGACGAACGGTCGCCACCGTCAAGGAGGCATCGCACCCCACCACCGGATAACGGATATAAACCATTTTGGAGGCAACCTCCTTAAAAATCACTTCGTCATCGGCCAAGGCCGTTTGGCCCAGAGGGTCCCAATTCACCATGCGGGTTCCCCGGTAGATCAGGCCTTCACGGTAGAGTTGTACAAAGGCATCCACCACCGTTCGGCTTAGTTCGGGACTCATGGTAAAGGCTTCCCGGTCCCAGTCCAAGGAGGCCCCCAATTTGCGCAGTTGACTTAGGATAATGCCCCCGTATTTCTCTTTCCACGCCCAGGCATGTTCCAGAAAGGCTTCCCGTCCGATGCTATGTTTGTCCAGGCCTTTTTCGGCCAGGTGTTGAACCACCTTGGTTTCGGTTGCAATCGAAGCATGGTCGGTACCGGGAACCCAGCATGCGTTTTTGCCTTGCATGCGGGCCTTGCGGACCAACATATCCTGGATCGTGTTGTTGAGCATATGCCCCAAATGCAGGACACCGGTCACATTGGGGGGTGGGATGACCACGGTATAAGCATCGCGATCGTCCGGTTTGCTGCGAAAACAACCGCTTTGGGTCCATCGCTCGTACCAACGGTCCTCAAGGCCCCGTGGTTGGTATTGTTTGGATTCGTTCATGGGTAGATAGCAACAAATCTACTTTTCAAAGGCCTCACAAGGGTTTTCTGTGGTCAATTTTGCAGGGTGCGCTCTACACTCAAGGTCTTGGTTTGGATGATGCCCCTGTGGCTGATTTTGGTTTGGTGTACCGGACCCACAGACCAGGATTCAGAACGTAATCTCCAAGAAGATCGAGCTTTGGGCGCTCGCTTTCGAAACATTCAAGGCCAAACGGCCTACGTTGGCAAAGAAGTTTGCCGAAACTGCCATGCCGAGATTTACGATACCTACATGGAAACGGGCATGGGTCGTTCCTGGGGCTTGGCTCCGGAACATTCGCGGGCCCCTTGGCAAGGTCCGCCGGCCTTGGTCCACGACACGGTTTTGAAAATGACCTACCAGGCTTTTCGTCAAAACGGGGCCCTGTTCATTCGAGAGTTTAGGCTGGACGAGGGGGGAGACACCGTGCACCAGCGCTTGGAGCGTGTTGACATGGTGGTGGGTTCAGGCCAGCATACCAATAGTCACTTGCGTTGGCGCAACGGCCTGCTTTGCCAATTGCCCTTGACGTATTATACCCAGGAAGGTCGCTGGGATCTCCCACCGGGTTACGAAAACGGGAACAACGCCCGGTTTAGCCGGCCCATTGAAGCGGAGTGCATCCAATGCCACAACGCCCACCCTGTGGCCGGAAAAGAGGCCTTTAATCATTACCTGCGGGTGCCCGAAGGCATTGACTGCGAGCGTTGTCACGGGCCTGGAGCCTTGCACGTGGCCGAAAAAAGCCGGGGACAAATCATTGATACCTCGGCAGGTCCGGACTATTCCATTGTCAATCCCAGACGGCTCAGCCCTGGATTGCAGAATGATTTGTGCAGGCGTTGCCACCTTCAGGGGAATGCGGTTCTCAAACCCGGAAAAACCTTTGCCGATTTCAAGCCGGGCATGGTTCTCAGTGATGTGTTATCGGTTTTTTTGCCCAGACACCAGAACCACGAAGATTTTTTCATCATGGCCTCGCATCCCGATCGTTTGGCCCAATCGGCTTGCCTGACCAAGGAGCCCTTGGCCCTGCGATGCATCTCTTGTCATAACCCGCATCGATCGGTCCTCAAAACCGATGCGGCTGTTTACGATCGAACCTGCCATGGGTGCCACGGCGAAGGCCCAAAAAACGCTTCATCGATCCCGTCCAGCGGTGCCCCAGAAGCCGCCTGTTCTGCGCCTCTCAAAGCCCGAAGGGTCCAAGGAAACCGCTGCGTGGCCTGTCACATGCCCAAATCCGGTTCCTCGGATATCCCTCACGTTCGCATCACCGATCATAAGATTCAGGTCCCACCCCATCAGGGCAGCGGGTCCTTCCAGAAATGGCCCGAACGAGGGCCCCTCCTAGGGCTGGCCTCGCTGAACGAAAGCCGGCCCGACCCCATGACCTTGGCCAAGGCTTGGTTGCAATATGTTGAACGATTTGATGGGGAAGCGCAGGGTTTGGATTCCGCACGCCTGCTTTTGGAACGAACCCCACCATCGTCCCGAAAAGGCTTATGGGTCGAAAATCAGGTGCATTGGATGTATCTGTCCGGGCAAGTTGCTGCCTGGGATGCTTTGTCCCAAAGCCATGCCAACCTTGTGAAAGCGGAGCGTTGCGATGCATGGACGGCCTATCGGTTGGGGGAAATCCTAACGATGCGCAACGATCCGGTCACTGCGTCCGTCTATCTAAAGCGGGCGGTGGATTTGGTTCCCGGCTCCTCGGATTTTGTGCTCAAATTGGCTTTGAATGAATACCGCCTGTCCCGGCGGGAAGGGGCCATGCAACGTTTGCAACAATTAACGGTGCGTGATCCTGACTATGTCCCGGCCTATGCCAACCTGGGTTTTATGTACTTGGAATCCGGTCAGCCCCAAAAGGCGGATCAGTGTTACAACAAAGCTTTGCGTTTGGATCCGGACCATGCACCTTCGCTTCTGAATCGGATCGGTCTGCGCATTCACCAAGGCCAAAAAAAAGAAGCCCTTCGATTGTTGGATGACATGTTGAAGCGCTACCCCGGTGACCCCCGGGCGCTGGCTCTCAAAAAACAAATAAATCTTTGAATACTAATAGAATACGAATCGTTCTTGGGGGGGGCTTGGCCGTTGTCTTCCTGCTTGCGCTGGATCTAGGCTTTCCCCGAAAGCTCCCTTCCATTCCTGCCCAGCGGCATACGACGTGGACCGCCCTCTTGAACGACTTCACCTATTCTGGTGCCCTTCCGTCATTTTTGAGGAAACGGTTAAGCATCTATCTATGGGTGGGTTCTTTTGGTTCACCCAAGCCAGGGCACTATCGATTCTCAAATCGGATTTCCTTGTTTGCTTGGATTCGTGCCCTTGAACAGGGTCGTCAAACACCCGTTCGTTTGGTCCTCAACAAACAAAGAACCCCGTATCGCTTGGCTGCTTTTCTTGGTCAGAAATTGATGGCCGATTCGGCCGCATGGATGGCCGTTCTCAAGGACTCGGTGGACTTGGATAGCGGTCGTTGGGATGCCCAAAACAACTTACTTCTTTTTCTTCCGGATACCTACGAGGTGTACTGGACGGTTGCGCCCATGGTTTTTGTGGAACGGATGCGAGGCGAATACCGCCGCTTCTGGAGTCCCGAGCGAATCAAACGGGCCCAGGCCCAGGGTTTATCCCCTCGCGAGGCCCTCATTCTCGCCTCCATCATCGAAGAAGAAACTCAGTTTCATGCCGAGCGACCTCGGATCGCAGGCGTTTACCTCAATCGCTTGCGCATCGGTATGCCGCTGCAGGCGGATCCAACCATCAAATTTGCCTTGGGTCGCTTTGATTTGAGGAGAATCGGGTTGGATCATACCCGAACGGTGTCGCCTTACAATACGTATCATCGGACGGGATTGCCCCCGGGTCCCGTATGTATTCCCTCCAAAAACGCTCTTAACGCCGTTTTGGCCCCCGAAAACCATTCCTTTCTTTTTTTTTGCGCCGATCCCCTAAGGGCTGGTACCCATCGTTTTGCCACCACTTTTGCTGAACATACCCGCAATGCCCAGCTTTACCGCAAAAGCCTGGATCGTCGAGGGGTCAAAATCCAGTCCTAGACCTTACCTTTGCAGGCCTTTGCCCAGGTGGTGAAATTGGTAGACACGCTACTTTGAGGGGGTAGTGGGAGTAATCCTGTGCTGGTTCGAGTCCAGTCCTGGGCACATCACAAAGTCAGCCGACTCGGTTTCCTTCGAAACCGAGTGCTCAACGGCGAATAAATAGAGGCAAAGCGCGCCCTGCTTCGTTCCCGGCTTGGAGGTAATAAACCCCTTCCGCCAAACCACGAAGGTCCAATCGAATTTGTTGATCCGTTTCTTGTTCTGACAGAACACGGAATGCCCGGCCCGTGGCGTCCGTTAGCAGCCATTCTCCTGGCAACTTTTGCTCATTCATTCCTAGAATACGAACATCGTCCGTAGCAGGGTTTGGGTACAGGGTCCATGACCGGTTGCCCCGCACGATTTCTTGAAGACCAACCCCCGGCTGATACGTTACATTGATGCAGGTGGTGTCGTTGCTGTTGTTCATATCGCCATTCATGCGGACCCAGGTGCACAACGTACCGGATCGAAGGGCTCCTGAACTCAACAAGGTCGTAAATTGATGGGTGATGGAATCCCCCGGCAGGATGGAACCGGCCGGGACCGTATGGAAGACGGGGGCCTCGATGGAGAATTGGTACCCCAATTGGATGGGCTGGCCGTTGACCGAACTCCCGGCATTGAGGGCTCTGAACTGAACCGGCGTCGGGGTATTTAACAAGGCATTGGCCTGCGGCGATACCAAACGCAGCGCACGCACATCTTCAAAATTGGCCCAAGCCACCGAAACACCGAGGAAATAATCCTCGGTAAATCGAAAGCGACAAGGGGCCCAAAGCCCGCCCAAATATTCGTACGATCGGTTGGAAACAGGAGGCGTACGGTCCCAGGCCAAGGTCACATTGGAACCCGCCGGCATCACCCATAACACATAAAAACCTCCGCTAGGAATACTAACTTGAGTTCCTGCCGTAGGAATCACACTGTTCACACCGACTGTGTAGGAAGTGGGAGAAGCATAGACGGAGTCCAGCAAAGTCCCAGGGCCACCGTTGGGGCCGTTATCATCGTAAATCTTGAGGTAACAACCGCTGGCCGAAGGATCGGCGGCAATGTTGATGTTGTATCCGTTGATTTGGCAAGGGTAAAAGGGCGGTTTGATATAATACCCAATTCCACCACTGCCCCCGCTCCAGGAGATGCCCCCAGGTTCCGCCGTGGCATCGTGGTAAACCAAAGGAATTTGGGTTCCGACCGTGTCCACGGCGATGATCTTGGATTGCAGGAGGTTGTTCGAAGCCACCAAATCACCGGTGATCCCGCTGACCTGCGATATCATGGTGTAGATGCCAAGATCGGTGGGTATCAGCGGAGCGCCCAGGCTCAAGGTGGTATCGGTGCCCGGTAACAACGAGGAAACTTGTCCGCTTCCACTGGTTCCAATCGCCGTGGGGTGGCTAACGCTGGTGGTTACATTGATGGACTGGATGGGTTGATTCCCAAAGTTTTTGATGTTGGTGGTCGAAGGAACCGCGGTGTAACGCTTTACAAAAACGCCTCCATTGCCTTCTTCCATGTTCCAATGAACGCCTCCATCCACCGCTTGGTAGGTGGTGGTGGTGGGGTAATAAAACTTCACCGAATAGCCTCCGGTCGGGTAAATGTTTTTGGAATGCTGCAAACCCAATTGCCCGGTGATATTCTCAATGCCGATGGTGATATCATCGCCTTGGGTCATGCCCAATTGGCTTTGGTAATTAAAGGTGATGCTCCGGTCGGAACGGACCAACACAATTTGAAACGAATTGCTGCCGATGAAAGAGGGCGTACCTATGGTCCAAAAAGGCACATTGATCCAGCTAATGACGATGGTATCCGAGGTATTCCGGTAATAGCAGGTCCCGGGATTGCCCGTTCCGTCAAAGTTCAGATCCGACATCATCCCGGCAATGAAATTGTGGGGGCTGGCCGTGTTGGGGATGATGGGGAAGGGCGAAGCAAAATTGTTCCCGCTAAAACTTAAATAGCCGTTCGAACCAATCCAGACTTGGGTGGGGTAATACCAATAAAACTGAAACCCGTCAATAAAACCAAAGGGTCCCGCAAAATTATCGTCCCCCAAGCCAGTTACCTGGGTGCCGGTCGTTGTGATATCAATCCATTGGTAAGCGGGGCCACCGGGCTCGTTGGAATCCTTCCAAGTATAGCCGTAGGCATCAGGACCCCCGGCAGCCGCCAAACAACGATGGCCGCCTAGCCCTATACCGAGGGCCAAAATCCACAAAACAGGCAGTAACAACTTCAAAAAATTCGAATTAGGCTTCATAGCATGGTTTTTAAAGGAAAAATGATGATGATCGTTTCCTTCCCAGTCTAAATTTAAGGAGAGAACTTCGATTCGTAGAGACAATTCGTAGCAGTTCCAGAGGATATTCCTTAACGGAGCTTAGCGTAGCTCCTCAATGTGCACCGGTCCATCCAGCGTTCAGCCTTTGGGTCGCCGCCAAATTCATATGAGCTAGGCACTTGTTTAAGGGGGCGGGGTCGCCCGTCACCATCCACATCCCATGTTTGAACCCGAATTTCAAAATGAATGGCCAAAGGGTTGGCTGATTGAATCCAAGGATCCAAGGGGTGTTTTGCCCCAAAAACGGCATAAATCTTTCCATCCAGGGGTCTGCTGTACCATTCCCAGGGTTGGGACCCTGAAGCAGTCCATCCGTTAAGACTAAAGGGGGCTGAAACCAACGTGTCGCCTTGGGTTACCCTCCATTCGATGTCCAAATGCAAGTGGTCCAGGCCATGGGGTGGATTCCATACCTGGGAAAGGCCCTCATGCATTTGAATTTCAAGGATGTAGCCTCCCGTTGGGCTGTGCAACCAGCGGAGACCGGCTAAATCTCCGGGGCTGTGGCCTTCAAAGGCTTTTGGGTATAGCAATAGGCCGTTGCTGCCGAGATCATCCCCCGAAGGATCAGTTATGGTGGCCAGGGTATCGGCATCCTTTAGCCATTTTTCTAAGTTTTGGGGCAGAGGATAAGGGGCCTCCAATTTGCTTAAGGCTTGGGAATCGTTGGAAGGTGGCAGCAGACCCCAGACCCAGGCCTGGCCAGGTTCCAGAGTCCAACTGTTTGAGTTCCGTTGGATTGGTCCTCCGGTGTGGATTTCGGGCTTCTCTAGAATGGTCCAACCTTTACCTAAACAACGGGTGATCAAAGAATCGGGTACTTGGGTCGCCTGTTTTCCTGGATTGACGCCCACAAGCCAGCGACCACCAACCAGAGCCACCCAGGCCGGACTGCCCAATCGGGAATCAAGCAGGATGGTTGGCTCGGCGGTCTGCAAAATTGGGTAGCGCTGCCGAAAAGAGGACAATTGCCGAATAAAGGAGGTAAAAGGTCCGCTTTCATAATTAGCATCGAAAAGGGTGGCCCTAGGCTCCTGGGTTCCAAGTTCTGTTCCGTAGTAGAGAACCGGAATCCCTGGCAACGTGTACAACAAGAGCAGAGCTTGTGCACTACGCAGGGAGTCAAGGCGACTCCTCAACCGAGGCATATCGTGGTTGTCCAGAAATTGAATCCTGGTTAGAGGATTTGGAAAATGTTTTTGTTGGGCATCCAGACGGTAACTCAAATGAGCGGTTCCCCTGGTCCCACCTAAAACTTCCATCATGGTCTTTTGGAGAGGGAATTGCAAAGCTGCATCCAAACCCTGTCCGGGTAGGGTGTAGGTAGCGGCTTCCTGTTCACCGAGGTCCGACCAGGCCTCCGAATGGGTCCATAACTCTCCAAAAGTCCAAAGATTTCGCCCTTCGCGCTCGGCTACTCGCTGCAATCCAGGATTAAAAACGCCTGGACGATGCAAAAAATCCTCCCAGAAATCTTTTTCGACATAAATCGGTGTATCCATTCGCATTCCCCGTAGACGGCCTCTTTTGACCCACTTTTGATAGGCTCGACGCAAGCGACGCCTTAATTCGGGGCATTCGGTACGAAGATCATCCAGACCGGACATTTGGCCTTGAAGTTTTTGGAGGCTGTCCCGGTAATTTTGAATGCTGGGCATTCGATGATAGACAGACCTGTGCCTTGAATGCCAGGAATACCGGTGGGCTTCGGCTGAATTTGGTGGAAAATGCCTAAGCAAAGGTTGTTTAGGTCGATCCGAATTGTGAAAATGCAGATGCCCGTCGGATTGGACCTCAAAATAATCCCCGGCATGGTTGACGACCACATCTTGGATGAGTGCAATGCCGTTTTCTTCGAGTTCCCGTCCCAAGCGTTTGAATTCCCTAAGGGTCCCCCAACGAGGGTCCAGGCGTCGAAAATCCGAGGCCCAATACCCATGATAACCGGTTATGCTTGAATCAGGGTTAAAGTTTTGGTTTAGTACAGGAGGTGTTATCCACAGGGCATTAATATTTAATGACTTGAGATAAGGTATTTTTTGGCGTAGACCCTCCAAATCCCCGCCGTGATGGTAATGCGGTTTTTGGGGATCGTACGTGGAAGGGACCTTGCGGTTGTTGGCTGTGTCTCCGTCGGTCCATCGGTCGATGAGGGCAAAGTACATATTCCACTGGGAAGGGGGCGGGGGACCTTGCGATGGCTTGGGCTTTGGTTTGCCTTGCATGACCCAAATCATGGCGTCCAGGCATCGTTTGGACCAATCCCTTTCGGTGTGGGCCGTTCCAGGAAACGCCTTGGAACCAAACCTGAAACCGTTCGGTAAATTCTTCCTGCGCATTGCAGAATCAAAGGCGTTTTGGTGAACAGGGTAAAAGGCGTCCAGCGTTTGGTCTCCGTGGTCCATATAAAGGGAATGGAGGGCCTGTTGGGGCGCTGTTTTTGACAGTCGTTCGGCCAACCAGGACCGATAAGGCAGGGATAGGCCCAAAATGTTTTTTTGGAGGCTCAAAGGCCAATGGGTGCTTAGGCAAGCGGCCCCGCCGAAACGGTCCGGCAAAAGAGCCACGGTATAAGAGGAAATTAAGCCACCCATGCTCGCTCCCATGAGGTAATGAGATGCCGGGTTGGTGTCTACGGGGTATTGCATGATGAGCCAGGGCTGAATCATACCGGCTATCCATCGAGCATAAGCATCTCCAAGCCCTGTTCCGGATCGCTCCTTTTGAAGGGAATCTCGCAAGGCTGGCTCCAGGCCCTCCAGGCATGGAGGGGGCAAATAATCCCGGAAGCGCTGGGGGCTGTTGTCCAAGGCCACAAGGATGCAAGGTTCTATTTGGCCTGCGGCCAGGTATCGCTCCATGAGGGAATCCAGGTCCCAGGTTTGACCACCATAACCGCGGCGCGGATCCCAAAGGTTCTGACCATCGTGGATGTACCAGACCGGCAAGGGCCGAATCCCGTCCCAAAACGGTTGGGGTGGCAGCCATACCGAAACGTTTCGGGGTAGAAGCTGGCCAAAATCAAACCCTTCCCAGGTTTCGAGCCTCCCAAAGCGAACGCAATCAACAGGGGCTACCCGGCGCAAGGAGGTTAATTTTTGGGCCGTGGAATCGGAACCCACCGCTTGGACCGTAGCTGCACCCCCGATCAGGCTTAAACAAACGAGCCATTTTTGAAAATTCATGTTCTATGCGTTTAGGGTAAAGATATTGGGAGCTGGCAAAAGCTTTCTAAGTTTGTGCATGCAGAAAGGCCACCCCTTACGGAAGTTTGTTTCGGGTTTTGCCTTGGGTCTTTCCTTGTTAATGGCTTGTAACGGTGGTAAGGAGGACGGCAAGGTATTGGATTTCGATCATCAGGCCGATCATTTTACGCCGTGGACGGTTGATGGGGACAGCCTTTCCATGATGGCCCTTCGATGGGTGGCGGCCGTAGACCAAGGGGATACGGCTTCATTGTCTAATTTGTTGGCGGATTGGGTGGAACCGCCGACTGGCCAACGGCTTTTGAGTTTGTTGCCTCGGGATTCCATCTTGCGTCAGGTTTGGTTCAATCACCTCGCAGGTTTTCGCCAACGCACCGAAGTTCTTGCCGTCGTGCCTTTTGGGCAAAAGGATGATACCCTTCACTATGTTATGGGATACCTCCGTCAATTGCGTCGCTACGGTAACAACAGCGCTTGGAAAGGACGACGTTTGGCCGTGTTATGGGCTTTTGATAAGAATCGTTGTGCTCAATGGACCGAATGGGAGCAGGGTTGGCCGTTGGAAGGCTCGGTAGACTCTCTGGTATTCAGAGAATTCCCTCGGTGGGGCCTGGAGGCTATTCCGGCCGGTTCCGAAAGCCGAAACCTTGTTTTGGGTTGGGAGAAACGTCTCGAAAAAAATTATGTTAAAGATGCTGCAAGGTTTTGGTCGGATCCTGCCGGTGCCAGGGGCGAGGATGGTTGGTCTTGGGAAGGGAATCCTTCGGCGATGGCAGGCTTTATGGCCATCGAAACCCCGCATTACAGGGATATGGATTCGGTTCAGCGTCGATTTCATCGGGCTGAGTGTTTTCGCTTGGGCGTTAATGGCCCGGTGATGGGCTTGGCCTTTGGTCAAGAAACTCGTTACCGCCGAGGTTTTGTATCCAGGCATCGGGTACACCGCCTTTACGCTCTGGAGGACCAAAAAATTGTTTTTGCCGAACAATTTTCATGCCCTGTAGAAACCTTTGATAACCTCATTTTTCCGGACTATTCTTGGTAATGTTTGATTTAAACGATCTTCAGGAAGGTGTTCTCCAGCGTTTCCTGCGCTATGTGCAGGTTGATACCACGGCGGATCCTGCTTCATCGTCCGTTCCTTCTTCGAAGGGGCAATTGGTTTTGGGTCGAATGCTACGAGACGAATTGCGGTCCATGGGTTTGCAGGCTGAGCAAGATGAGAACGGGTATGTGATCGCCCGTTTGGAATCCAATGTCCAAGAGGTCGTGCCTGCGCTTTGCTTTTGTGCGCATTTGGATACTTCCCCTGATGCCCCGGGTGCCCACGTCAAGCCCCAGGTTCATCCTCCTTACGAGGGGGGTGATTTGGTATTGCCCGGGGAACCGGGATGGGTCTTGGGAACCTCCAATGATCCAGACTTGTTGCGGCAGTTGGGTCATACCCTGGTGACATCGGATGGAACCACCTTGCTGGGCGCGGATGACAAAGCCGGTGTTGCCGAAATCATGGAAGCCGCTCGCCAGTTGCTACTAAACCCGGAATGGCCGCATGGTCCCTTAATTTTTCTGTTCACGGTGGACGAAGAAATCGGTCGTGGGGTTGACCACTTGGATTTGGCCTCCTTGGGAGCGGATTGGGCCTATACATTGGATGGCGAAGAAAGAGGGGATATCGAAGACGAAACCTTCTCGGCGGACAGCCTGACGTTGACCATTCATGGGGTCTCGGCACATCCGGGATTCGCCAAAGGTCGTCTGGTCAATGCCCTCAAAATCGCAGGTTGCATTTTGGCGGAAGCCGCCAACGATGCAGCAGCCCCGGAACATACCGAGGATAGGCAGGGTTTTGTGCATCCTGTTTCGATCAGTGGGCAGGCCGAACGTTGTCAAATCCAATGGATCCTCCGCGATTTTCAAAGCTCGGCTTTGGACGAATTGGAGGCCAAAATTCAAGAATGGGCGGTTCGGGTATCTTCGAGATTCCCCGGCTCTCGGTATGAAATCCAACGGGTTGAACAATACCGGAACATGAAGGACACCTTGGATCGTTTTCCATTTTTGGTGGATTATGCGATGGAGGCCATGCGCGATGGAGGCCTCACGCCGCAGCGACGTTGGATTCGAGGAGGTACCGATGGCAGTCGATTGACAGCCATGGGATTGCCTTGCCCCAATTTATTTGCCGGGGGGCATCGTTTTCACTCTCGTTTGGAATGGGTCAGCGCCGAAGACATGGCCTCAGCGGTGCATACCATCCTGCACCTTGCCAGACGTTTTGCTTTGAATCCACCTCCGAAGAATCCGGATTTACAAAAAACGAAATGAAAAACAATGGGTTGTTGAAAGGCCTTCGGGGCCATCTGCTCGGGGTGCTTTGTTCCCTACTCTGGTTTTGGGGTGGGGGCTTGCAAGCCCAAAACCCAAAGTCGGAATCCGAATTGGAACGCATGGGCATGGCCGATTTGCGGGATGGAGATCTACTGTTTCAAGAGTGGAATTGCGGCGAAGGTTGCGGAGCGATTGCAGACGTCACCCAATCGGCTTATCGTCGGCGTTTGACGCATTGCGGGTTCTTCTACCGAGACCGGACCGGTACGCTCCGTGTTGTGGAGGCGGTGGGTCGCGGCGTGGTCTCCACCGAGTTGCAGGATTTTTTGGGGCGAACATCGGAATGGCGCAGGGGGCGTGTTTTGGTGGGTCGAACAATGGCCAGTCCTGTTGCCCTCCGCGCTGCCTTGGATTTTGTTTTGGCCCGTTTGGGAAAACCTTACGATGCGGCGTTTGAGATCGGGAACGAACAGTGGTATTGCAGTGAATTGATGGATGCGGCGTTGGCCCATGGGGCAGGGGGAGGTGAGTCGTACTTTGGGTTGGCGCCGATGACCTTCAAGGGTTTACGCGGATCAGGGGTTTTGCCTTATTGGCAACATTATTTTGATTCCTTGGGCGTTCCGGTTCCTGAAGGAAAACCCGGCATTAACCCCGGTGGGATGTCCCTTTCTCCACGCTTACGCTTGGCGTTGTTATCCTCGGATCCAGTACCGGGGACCATGGATGCCATGCTCTTATCCACGCTGTACGTGCAACGGTCGGCCGAATACCAAGCCCTTTGCTTGCAGACCTACCGGGGGGCGGCCCTCCAACTCCCGTCCCTTTTGGATTCAGTTCGCCGTAACAATGGTCCAGTCGCCCTTCTCCGACGACCTGCTGCGGTGGTTTTGGATTTGGACGAAACTGTTCTTGACAACAGCTCGTACGCTGGTTGGCAGATTCGGCACGGGTCGGCCTACAGCTCACCCAGTTGGCATGCATGGGTGGACCAAGCCGAGGCCGGGGCCGTTCCCGGTGTACGGGATTACTTGGCAACGGCCCAGCGCTTGGGGCTTCGCATCTATTATGTATCGAACCGCAAACGTTCCCAATGGGCGGCCACCGAGCGCAACCTCCAAGCCTTGGGTCTTCCTTTGGAAGGTCTGGATTCCCTTTGGCTGCGCGATGAAAGCAGCGACAAACAAGCCCGGCGTGATACCCTCGCAAACCAAGCAACGGTTTTGCAATGGGTGGGGGATAATCTTCAGGATATGAACAATTTCCAGACCTTCACATCCGAGGAAGAGCGACAGCAAGCCCTTGATAGGCAGGTGAATCGGCTTGGCAGAGACTGGATTCTTCTTCCCAACCCTGTGTACGGGCCATGGGAGGATTTATGGCATACGCCTTCCGAACCGGTCGCAGCGGGTGACATCCCATTTGCCAACGAACCAGGGCCTTCGGTTGAGGCGACGAGTCCCCTTCGCAAAGAGCGCTTGCTCCAGCGTTTGCGTTTTTTTAGACCCTAAGACCAGTCAATGGGTGAGGTGTGCCTAGAAGACACGGTACCCCAGACCAACGGCCACATAGGATGTTTGCATTTCGACCAAATCGCTGGTTCCCAAATCCATAAGCCCGGCGTTGTAGCGTAGGTTCAGGAGCCATCCCGATGGATGAGTGTAGGTTAATTCGGTCTGCAGGCCCAGGTTAAAGGGTCGTGCAAAATCATTGACATCGTTGCCAATGCTGAGATCTTCTTCAAGTTCCGTTTGCCCTTCGTGGGTATGGGATGTTGCGGATAGATGGTAAGCAAGGGCTGGACCGGCCGAAAGTCCCAAAGAACCCTTCCCAACGGGGAGGCTGTAGCGAAACAACAAAGGAAATTCCAAGGCGTTGATTCGAAAATCATCGTGATGGTCTTCGTGCTTCAGACTCGCACCCAGTTGAACAAGGCCAAGGCCTGTATGCAGTCCCAGGTGATCGGTCAAGGCATACCCAGCAAGGAGACGTCCTTGCAACCCGTTAAGTCGATGTAAATCATCGTTTTCCATCCCCAGGACGGACCATTGAAGGGATGCAATGCTCATCCCGGCATCTGCTTGGAGGGACCAGGGGTTTTGAGCATTGGCAGATGGCCGAGCCAAAAGAAAAGCGAAGAACAGAACCCAAATGGTTCGATGCATGGGGAGGTTGTAACCGAATTTTTTCATTGTTTTTGGGTAAAATTTTTAGTGGATTGATTTTGTGTTTTGATAAAAAAAGGTATAAAAATTTTATGGGGGACGCTTTAAGGTTTAATGACCAAAGGAAATGTGATTTTGATATCGGAATGCCCACTTTCTACGCCGCTGTTGCTGTTCTTGCCAAAGGCGATATGGCGTAAATTTATTTCAACTGAACCCGTACCGCCGAGGTTTTGGGTCTCCCAGGTGGTTTGGAAACCCAGCGGGAGGTTGAGGAGATCACGGTCCGTGATGTCAATCGTCAAAAGGCTCGTATCGCTTTGGTAAACAAAGAGGTGCTGGTTGCCCTGAGCGGTTATCAAGGGGTTTAAGTCCTGCGGCGGGGAAGCGAGTTTGTTGGTCAATTGCAATTGGGCAGCATAGGTTTGAGATGGCCTCAATCGAAGGGTGTCCCAGCGCAGTGGTTGGTTGCCCCCTGCACCATCCGGGTCGTCAAAAACAAAGGTGTCCCTTTGGACCGGAAAGGAGGAGGAATCGCTCAGGATCAGTGACAGAGTGGTCACGGTGCCGTGCTGTCCGTCCGGTGATGGATTGTCCACTTGGGGACGGCATCCTGTTAGGATAGTCAGGCCCACAAGGGGGAACAACCAAGGGGGGAAGGATAAGCCGAATCGATTCATGCTGGGTTATGACGATGGAGGTGGTATTGGAGGCGAAGACTTAGGTTGAACCCCTGCTCATCCGAAAAATAACGAAGTCGATTCATGTAGTCCCGGTAACGGGTGTTCAGGAGGTTATCCAAGCTAAACATCCATTGCAGGTGCCCTCCGGGCCCCATGCCACCGGCATAGATGCGTACCAAAGTATAGGCGGACGGTGCGGGGGCATAGTCAAGGGATGTGTTGTTATCCAATCCCAGGGGGACACGGCTTTGGCGAGTGACATGGAGGGCTTCCACGCCGCCACGCAAGGTTCGCAGGAACGAGAAGGGCCGACCATCCGCAGGTTCGCCCTGCGCTGCATGATGAAGGCCCACGGTCCATCGGTCGGCGGGCATCCAACCCAACCACGCCCCACGATGGCGCTCCCGTCCACGTACCAAGGCAGCGGACATATCAAGACGCCAACCCGAACCCAAAGGCAGCGAAGCTTTGGTATTCCAATGCGTTAAGGTGGCATCCCTGCCTACGTAGGCAAATTGGGGATAGACCCCGTTAATGGTCTGCGCTGGGGGTTGCTGGGGTGCCAAAAAAATAAAGCCATCGATCTGGCGGCTACCGACCTGGCTGTGAAAGAAGCGTCCGTTTTTTTTCCATTCCAAGCCCAAATTCCCTGTTAAGGTCTGCTCTGGCCCCAGGAGCGGGTTTCCTAATTCCAAGGCGGCCATGCCTTGGTGCAAACCATAGGCATACCATTCAGGGGCCGAAGGAGGCCTCCAACCGCTGCCGGCGTTAAGGCTTAGCAGCCAGGCTGTTTGGGGTAGGCGATAATTCCAGGTCCAGGCCGCACTCCATCGGTGGAACGAGCGCTCATCCCTCGTGACCGGGTCGTTCGTTTGGCTGCCCGGGGCGCGGTAATAGGACTCAAAATCAACCTGGTCAAAACGGAGGGCCCATTCGTGCCTCCCCATTTTGGCGGATTCCCAAGCCACGAGGGAATAGCCCCAAAGGTTTTGGTTTTGGTAATTGCGAATAAATTGACGGGCATTGCTGGCTTGGTTCAGGTTTTGTTGGAACATCAGTCCGACCGCCTCTTCGATTCTCCAGCGTCCCAGGTTTTGGGAGTAGGTATACGATGCCGTGTGGGTGCCCAAAGCCAAGGCCATTTCCGGGAGAGGTAGAAAAGAACGGGTATCGTATTCTTTGCGTTGGTTGTCTTGGTATCCAAAGCGCATGCTGCTCAAACCACCCTGCGAATGGGATCGCTGCATGCGCAGGCTGTATTGGAGGTGAAGAACCTCCTGCAGGGGTCTTTGGATTTGGTAACCAAATCGCCCCTCCCAAAGGGGTTCAGAGCTCTCCAGCGCCCTTTGAAGGTCTTCGATGTTTTCGACATGGGCGCCAGGGTAGAGGCCTTGGCGAAGGCGATAAAGTCGTAAATAATTATTGATGAGCCATTTGCCTTGGCTGTATTGAAGCTCTGCTGTTGTGCTCTGCTCACGGGTTCCGGTATTGGCGAGGTAGGCCCCCGGTAAGCGCAGGTTGCCGCTCATTCGGCTGCTTCCTTGCCATCGCCCTTGAAGTCGACCGTTGCGAGAGAGCGGACCCTGCAAGCGTAGGTGGTTTCCTATCAATCCGTTGTTACTCATCCAAACAGTGGAAGCATGGGCGTCCAGGTGTCCATGCTGCAGCAAGGGTGGCGCTTGCAGGTCCAAGACCCCACCAATCGCTTCGGGGCCGTGGCGAAGGCTGGCAGCAGCCTGCAGGATAGACCATTCGCCTTCTTGGAACGGGTCGATTTCGGGGGCATGGTCGCTGCCCCATTGCTGCCCTTCCAAACGGACCCCGTCTTGGAGGATGAGAATGCGTTGGCTGTGCAAACCGTTGATCACGGGTTTGGCCAGTTGGGTTCCCGATGACAAAACGCTCATCCCTGGAACGGCTTCCAATTGCCGGGCCATGGGCGTTCCGGAATGCTCAAATCGTTTCAATACATCCAATCGCTGGAGGTCCGGGGTGCTGGTCTTTTTTTCTGCAAGGACGTCCACCGTCTGAAGTTGCAATTTCTGGATGCTATCCATGGCCAGGGACCCTTTGGTGGAACCCTCACGGATCGGACCTGCTGGTGAAATCAGGACGAAAAGCACAGACAATAAATGCAACATTGTTGCAAATATAAAGATTACATTGTGTTTCCATCGTAATTTTCTTAATTTCGGCCGCCATTCCAAGCCCGCCCATGTCCCAACCTGATTCCACTCCACGACCTCATTCTATCAAAGCAGTTATTTTTGATTTGGACGGGGTTTTGGTGGACACCGCACGGTACCACGACCAGGCTTGGGAAGAATTGGCCACCGGTTTTGGCTATGCCTTGACCGAAGCCGATCGGCATGCCCTCAAGGGTCGTTCTAGGTCGGATTCCTTGGAGTACATCTTGGAACAAGCCGGATGGGAAGATGCCGATCCCGCCCAAAAATCCCGTTGGTTGCAGGCCAAAAACGCTCGTTATTTGGAGTTGGTCGAGGGGTTGACGCCCCACGATGCCGCCGAAGGAGCCTTGGACTTGTTGGTGCAATTGCGGGAAGCCGGGATCCAATTGGCCTTGGGTTCCGCCAGCCAAAACGCCACCAAAGTGTTGAACAAGATTGGCATGGAAGGGGCTTTTGATTCGGTGGTGGATGGAACCCGAACCACTCGCTCCAAACCCGACCCTCAGGTTTTTGAAATGGCAGCAAGCGACCTAGGTTTGGAACCCAAGGACTGCATTGTGATCGAAGACGCACAGGCAGGGATACAGGCGGCCTTGGCCGGGGGATTCTGGGCGATCGGATTGGGAGACCCCTTGGTATTGGCGCAGGCCCATCGAGTAATCGCCTCTTTGAAGGAATTATCCTTGGATCAAGGGCTCGTTCTTTTTGAAATATAGAAGCTATGAAGAAAGCAATGTTTGGTTTGGACCCTTGGTTGGTAACCCAAGAAGGTTGGGACGCTGGATTGCATGAAGCAGCCGAGAGCATGTTTAGCCTTGGCAATGGTTTTTTTGGCCAACGGGCCATGCATGAAGAGGCCTATTCTGGTCATACACTTCAAGGCTCCTACGTAGCAGGGGTTTATTATCCGGACAAAACCCGTGTAGGGTGGTGGAAAAACGGTTACCCTGAATATTTCGCCAAGGTTCTGAACGCCACCAATTGGTTGGACCTGGATTGGTCGGTGAACGGCCGTCGGGTTGACCTGGCCTCATGGACCCCTGAATCGTATCGTCGAACCTTAAACATGCAGCGCGGGATTTTGATCAGGGATTTTGAATTGTTGACCGAAGATGGAATCCGAATAAAGGTGCAATGCGAACGTTGGATTTGCAAAGACCGGCCCCATTTGGCCTGCCTTTCGTACCGGATCACCGCCCATTCGCCCTGCGATTTGGAATTGGTTTCCGGACTCAACGGCCAGGTGCGCAACAAGGATGCCAATTACGAGGAGCTCTTTTGGAAAAGGTGCTTCGAAGGGGGCGGTCCCCAAGGGTATGTGCAAACCAAGACCGCCAAATTGGATTTTGAGGTGGGGGTTGCCGCCGAGCATCGCTGGGAATTCCCGGAGGGTCAGGGCCAAGGACCTTCGGAGTGGGAAACGTCGGAATGGGTGAGCCGGCAACGATTGAGCGTGCACCTCGAGGCCGGAGAAACCGTTGGTTTCATCAAAAGAATCGCCGTTCTTTCTACGCTGCACGCTGCCGCTATGGACCTAAAAAAACAGGCCTTTGCCGTCCTCGAGGAGGTTCGGAATCTCAGCCACGAGGATCTTCGAAAGGAACAAGCAGAGGCTTGGGAACGGGTTTGGGAACAAGCGGATATCCAAATTGAGGGAGATATCGCTGCTCAACAGGGTATTCGATTTAACATTTTCCATCTCCACCAGACCTACAATGGTTTGGACCATCGCCTGAACATTGGTCCCAAGGGATTCACCGGCGAGAAGTACGGCGGATCAACCTACTGGGATACAGAGGCTTATTGCATTCCCTTTTATTTGGGAACAGCCCCTGCGCGGGTTGCTCGGCAATTGTTGGAGTACCGGTACCGTCAACTGGACAAAGCCATCGCCAATGCCAGCAAATTGGGGTTCAAAGACGGAGCGGCCTTGTTCCCCATGGTGACCATGAACGGTGAAGAATGCCACAACGAATGGGAGATCACCTTTGAGGAGATTCATCGCAACGGGGCCATGGTGTACGCGATCGATCAATACGTTCGATACACCGGTGACCGTTCGTATTGGTGGCAGGGTGGGCTGGAGGTGATGATCGGAGTTTGTCGTTTTTGGGCGCAGCGCGTTCATTGGTCCGCTGTACGCAATGCTTGGGTGATGCACGGGGTTACAGGGCCCAATGAATACGAAAATAATGTAAATAACAACTGGTACACCAATTACCTGGCCCGGTATTGCTGGCACTATACGCTCAAGGTGATCGAATCGGTTCGCGTTGAGCAAGCGGCCTATTGGGAAGAACTAACGGTCAAGCTTCGATGGGACACAGCCGA
>Ga0209598_10000369_pt1 | contig 36104 bp, 39 predicted proteins | sample M_140807_EF_Meta_FD_187317 | JGI IMG/M metagenome (GOLD analysis project Ga0209598, IMG submission 187317) | Freshwater microbial communities from Lake Montjoie, Canada to study carbon cycling - M_140807_EF_MetaG (SPAdes) (version 2) | ecosystem: Environmental > Aquatic > Freshwater > Lake...
CCAAACGACTGCTCCTCCACCGTCTTGCCCACACCCGACAACGCATAGTTTGTAACTCGTTTCTCAAAGAAGTTATCCTTCCCCTCCAGCGAAATGCGCTCCATAAAAGGGAAAGGATTTGCTGAGTTATAGAACTTCGGATATCCCGTCTGTACGAGTAGACGATCCGCCACGAATTCAATGTACTGCGACATATGCTTGGCATTCATGCCAACGAGTGCACACGGCAAAGCCTCCGTGATAAACTCCTTCTCAATCTTGACAGCCTCCTTGACCAACTTGTACGCCTTGGTCTTGTTCAACTTCTCAGACTGCATACCATACAGCAAGCAGGCGAAATCCGTGTGAAGGCCCTCATCACGGGAAATAAACTCATTGCTGGTGGTCAGGCCGGGCATAACACCACGCTGCTTGAGCCAGAAGATGGAGCAAAACGCCCCTGAAAAGAAGATTCCCTCCACAATGGCAAATGCTAGAAGCCGTGTAGGAAAATCCGCATCCGCATTATCAATCCACTGAAGAGCCCACGCAGCCTTCTTCTGGACACACGGAACACGGGTGATAGCTCCCAGCATATTCCGCTTCTCCTCCCGGTCCTTGATGTATGTATCAATCAGCAGCGAATACATAACGGAATGTACGCCTTCCATCATATTCTGAACACCATAGAACAACTTGGCTTCAGTATACGGCACTTCGCGCATGAAGCGCATAGCCAAATTCTCCATAACAATTCCATCTGAACCAGCAAAGAATCCGAGGACGCGATTAATAAAGAAACGCTCGTTTGCCGAGAGTTTGTTCTGATAATCATCTACATCCTTAGCCAATGAAACTTCTTCAGGAATCCAAAATACACTCAAGTGCTTTTGGTACATCTGATATAAGCCCGGCTGCTTAATAGGAAAGACTACAAAACGGTCCGCCTCCTCATCTGTTAGGGGCGGCTTTGCGTCAATTGCGGCAATGCCCTTAGTAACATATGCCTCCTCCTCATTCGCAATGCTGGAACGCTTTGCAGCTCCAGCAGAAAGCTTCTGCATATTTTCAATCATAACTGACGCAATAGGATCCAAATTAGCGACACTTGAAGATTCCATATTGAGTCTGCTCGTAATCATTGAAGCGAAAATATCCAGGGTTGCCTTTTATTTGGCTGCGTTATATCCTCAAATTTTTTTATTTTCTTAAGATTAGTTTCTTTGCCGCAGAAACCCACATTAAAATTGAAATACTGTGCTTGATAAGTATTAATAAACGCAAATGGAATGGGGTCTTTCACTCAATTCAGATGTTATGCATCTAATTCTGGGATATTTAGACCCCGTTGACTGTGCTACTATGGCGAAAGTTAGCAGTAGTTGGCGGAAATTTGTATATAGAGCACCTATATGGAATCGTTTCAATTGGCGCATTTCAACCGATTTTAAAGTCCTTGGAATTACAGATAAAAGTGTTCATTGCGGTGTAAAGCGCCGCGACTGCTTTTGGAATTGGGCTTCCCGGAATTATAAGTTTCACGATGGTGGTGTTCATACAATTCATAATTTATGGCGTATCTGGCTCAAGCAAGGACGTCCATGTTTATCGCTTTATCACCATCTCCCTGAGACATGTTTTCTATATAATCTTAAACCTGATGAAAAGGCCCATTTTCTTAGGCATCATGTTGTCTACGGTTCACCTAATGTTAATCCGTATTATCAATTCGTAAATCGTATGTCTCGTCTTGTTTGGTCCGATAATGGTGGCGGAGCAATCATCCATTGGTCCGATGAAATTCAACATTTGAAAAATATACGCACAGCACGTGAAACAGTCGCAGAAAAGGAACGCACATCCATACAGCAGTTTGAAATATGTCTTTTGAACCTGGATATTAAGGAACTTCAATGTATCATAGATGAATTTCTTCGTATTTATAATGTCTATCAAAAATCACTTAGTAAACTATCTCTTCTAACAAATGTTAGCTTCCAGCAGAATCACCAGCAGATTATTAATCATAATAATATAATATGGAATAATATTATCTTCAGTATTCCCACAGTATAAGATAGAGATGTCGGCCAAACTAAAGAATGGAACACTTCTTAAAGATACATTTTTTATTTCATATCTAGTTCTGCTGGGATACACATCAATTACACTTATTGAGGCTGTGCGGACTCCAAGCAGAAATATTCGTCATGTTATGAATTTGGAAACAACGGTAAGTTTTGTGGCTGCTATTGTCTATGGTGTCTTTAATGAAATGATTAAGACGCCTAACTGGGAACTCAAGGATTTTACAAAACTCAGATATTTGGACTGGATGATTACAACACCTCTGATAATCTTGGGTCTATTGCTTTTCTATAATCAATCAGTCTCATCAATCCCCTACAAGACTTTTTTTACAATGCTCTGTTTTAACTGGCTCATGTTGCTTGCTGGTTATATGGGCGAACAGGGAAGTATTCCTAAGGAAGTGGGTGTAGGTCTTGGTTTTGGATTTTTAGTTGCGCTCTTATGGCTTATGTACACATGTTGTATTCCTACAGGTTCCAATTATTCCGCGTTAATTACATTCGCCGGTCTCTGGTCGCTCTATGGAGTTGTCTACATGCTAGATGAAGAAACAAAAAATATCTCGTATAATATTTTGGATATTTTTTCAAAGGCCGTTTTTGGCGTAGGTCTTTGGTTATTCTATGGTAAAGTGTTGAATTTTTCATAATGCCTAGAATAGGGATGCTGGATGACTATGTAATTGCGTGTCGCTCTTATAAAAGAGCAAACGTATTTCCACACAAAACATATCGTATGCTGGCACATAACGGCTTGACTGACCGGCTGTACATCTTTGTTGCCAATCAAGAAGAGAAGCATTTATATGAGCAGGCTCTTAATGGACTGCCCTTCAAGAAGATTGTTGTTGGAGAATTAGGTGGAGCTAACGCAACACGAGCAATCTGTCGCTACTTTCCTGTTGGTCAACGTATTATTTTTGTAGATGACGATTTGAGCCGTTTTTTTACATTTTCGGAAAAGGGTGACTTAACAAAAGATGCGAAGAATCTCCATAAATATATTGAAGATGGATTCGCAACAATTGATAAATACAATCTTGGCGCTTTTACATTTTCCTTCCTTTCAAATAAGTTTTATCTGCAAGGTAAGCCATTCAAGGAGTTTCGGCCATTTATGCTAGCGGGTAATTTCTTCGGAGCCCGCAATGATCCGCCAATGATTACAACAGAGAGTTATACATCACACGCGGATGATTCACAGCGATGTGTACGATATTTAGATAAATATGGAGGTGTGCTAGTCTATTGGTGGGGTGGATTTGAGACGCATTATGGACAGGAAGAGGGCGGTCTTCAAGCATCTGGTGACCGTGGTGCTTCCATTGAACGTCTTAAAAAAACCGAGGCAATATCGTGGCGAATGTATAATGAAGACCCGTTGCTACAAGCATATTCGCAAACACCCAAATTAATGGGTCATGGCACTGTATATAGTCTCAAACTTAAGACCTGGCCGCAAATTCGCAAGGCTCAGAAAGAAAGAGGCGCACCTGTTCGTCATGCGCGCTGGGAAAAATGGTGGAACTCTAAGCCGACAGACGCGGAACTTTAAACTTTTATAGCAACTTCTCCAACACCGTTCTGCTTGTGCATTATCCGATTCACACGCAAGCTAAGAGAAGGATTTTCATGTGTTTTAGGAATATTCTCAATATTCAGTTCTGTCTTCTTGGAACCGCTACGCCAGCTCTTTACCGTCTTGGCATTTAGTTGCGCTGATACAACCCGGAAGCGTATTGCTAAACCAATTACAGCAACAACAGCTAAACCACCGCCAATCGCCGCTCCAATCAATGAACCTGTGGAAACGGAAGCCGGAGGAGAAACAGCAGGGCCGCCCGCAATTCCGGTCAACGGATTCACTGAATGCGTAGGTGAAGCCGAATCGGTCGGGCCGGGCGTCTCAGTCGGTGTTACTGAAGGCGACGCACCAATTCGCAGAGTGGGTGTCGGTGAAGGCGTCTCAGTCGGTGTAACAGAAGATGTAACAGACCCAGTCGGTGTAGGTGTATAACTGATAGATGGAGTTCTGCTGGGAGTTCGGGTACTTGTGGATGAATATGACGCACTTGAACCAGGCGCAGGTGTTACACTCGGCGTTTCCGTATTGGTGGGCGTCATAGTAGGAGTCGCCGAAGGTGTAGGTGTTCCCGTGCTAGAAGGAGTAGGTGTCCCAGATGATGTTGGTGTAGGTGTCATGCTGGGCGAAGCTGAAGGAACAATAACTGTATTAGGCCTGCCGTTCATCATAATTTGAAGACCCCAACCATCACCCGCCAAATCGGTTGTCCAAGGAGTAGCACCACATGGCTGATTAGTAGGCCCATATTGTCCAATGGCAGCGTATGGACGACCGGGGTTTCCATACGGCATCTGAAAGATACAGTGGGAAGCGGACCCAGATGTTCCAGCAGCACCGCCAGTTGCCCAAGTGAAAGGCAAAATTGTAATTGTATAATTAGCCCCAGAAGCAACAGCCCAGCTTGACGCTGTGGCATTAAAGACAATCATTTCATCCGTTCCGGGTGTAGCCATAACTATGTCTGTAAAAGTAGTTAGAAGTGATGAACCTACTGTAACAGCTCCGGGGAAAGTAGATAGGACAAAACTGATTCCGCACGTTTCAGCTGCGGCTTGAGAATAAACGCCCATCTTAAGCTTATCTACTGTGCCACTAGCAAGAGCCTGAAATTTATGCGTAGCCCGATGGCAACGATTTTCAACTGTATTATTCACATATCCCATTGTGTAATTGCCCGTAATAGCAAAACGTGTTGAATCAGTAAAGATTACAGGTTGCGTAGGCAAAGGAGGCAGTGAAGGTGAAGGAGGCGGTGAAACTGTCGGCCCTTGAGCAAATACGCTAGTAAATGCCAATGAAGCAAACAGTAGACCTGCCAGCATTTTAACTAGGTCAAATACTTTTATTCTATTCAATTTTTAAGAATTTATGTCTCCAATACAAACATCGTTGCTTTAGAAGTTGGTGTAATATCCGATGGAGAATCCCTCTGCTGACCCAATTTAGGAACCGTAAAATAGTACAGATTAGACATCTGCTCATAAATCCAATAATAATCATTATTGAACGCATTTTCGGGTTCACCAAACGCATTAATCCATTTTTCCTGCTTGGCTGCTCCTTCAGAAAGATTATGTAAGAGACCAGGTGCGTATTTTTTAGTTATTACATAACATGACGGGCAAGTCGCAAAATAAATACGCTGAAGATATATCTTTTGATTGGGGTCAATTACACAGACACAATTATCTTTTCCCGCCAACATTAAACAATCAATCTCCACACTAGACGTAAAAATATTTTCAAGAACCTCATTCACCTTTTCTTTTGTCTCAGTAAATTCAAAATCGTCCTCAAAAATCATACACCGATTTTTGCCAGATATGATAAAGTGATTAATTGCTGATATATGGCTTTTTCCACAGCCAAAAATACCTATCTTATGTTCAAATGCTTGAACACGTATTATTTTTTCTTTAGGAATTTCCATTTTTTCCAATTCTCCACTAATTTGTATAAGACGGTCTTTCCGCCTATCTAAATTTATAAAATAAAATGCGTCAATATGATCCATCTTCTTTACTAGTTGAACCAAATTTTAAGCAGAAAGACTCTTATAGAATTCAACGACCCGCGGATGAGCCTTAATACGCGTTGTATCAAGCCCCCAAATATAGAGACCATCCAGTGACCTAACACGTGAAAGAGCAACATATGCCTGTCCATATTCAAATGTATCTTTACCAACATCTACAAGAGCACAATCCAAGGTCGCACCTTGACTCTTATGAATCGTAATCGCATACGCAATCCGCAACGGAATCTGTGTCATTCCGATGAAAGGAAATTCCTCTGTCATCCAAGTTGCTAAATCAATTGTCGTTGTAATACCATTGCGAAATTCAACAACTGGCAGCTCAGTCTCAGTAAAGCGTTTGATAACTCCCCGACTTCCATTTACAAGCCCGGCTTCAACATCCAAGTTTGTAATCAACATGACTTGTGCACCCACTTTCATAGAAAGCATGGGCACATAGGGCGCATCATTCTCTAGCCGATTAAGAGCATATTTAATTGCTGGATCATCTGAATTTACTGTGCTAGGGTCAGTCTTAGTTCCATAGCAAACTTTAGATTTCCGAGCCACAAGCGCTGTCTCTAGAGCATCCATATTCTTGTTATTAATATCATCTACCTTATTGTTCCGGCTGAAAATCAATGTGGGCTTTACAATGGCCGCTTCCAGTTGCTCATTAAGAGAAGTGCCTTTAATCTTCCGACCTTCTAGCACAGCCACTGATTCAGCGGTCAAAGCACCCATCCTAGCCTCATTTAGAATCTGCTGGAAAATAGGATCTGACTGGCGTTGAATCTGCTTGAGACAAATGGTCGTCTGTACAATTTCAGACCACACACCGCATTCAAATAAGAGTTGCTGGTCAATTTCGCCTCCAGAAAGATCTTTACAAACAGGCGGCAATTGACAGAAATCACCCACAAATACAATCTGAAGACCGCCCATTGGAGTCGCAAATTTCCCCCTAATAATACGACCAACTGAATCCAATTTCTCCAATAAATCAGGCGTCATCATACTGACTTCGTCAATAATGAGGACATCTGTGTGCTTCCAACGAGCCTTTGCTTTCTGATTATTAAAGCGCCGAATACCTGCCACTAAAGCATCCACAGATTCCCGTCCTAATCCAATAGATGCCCATGAATGAAGGGTCTTAGCGCCACACTCCAATTGAAGAGCCGCACATCCCGTCATCGCAGTCACTGCCACACTACGACCCGTTTCCAAAAGCCTGCTCTTAATTTCCCGCACTAGATACGATTTCCCCACACCTCCGGGGCCTGTAATAAAGACTGATTTTCCTGCTAGAATTTCAGCCATTACAGCCTCTTGTTCTGTATTTAATGGCATTTCCCTGCTGTGTTTTTTAAAACAGTCGGATAGTCAAATTTTAATGTATAATCTTTTTGAGCCGCCCTAAAACTTCAGGAAATGTAATAGTCTTTTTCTTGAGCGCGAATAAAGCCAAAAATGCCGTTGAAGGCCGAATGACACCACCTGTTTCCATCTCATCCGCATCTATCCACGCAATAATTCGGTCTACTAGTTCCTTATAGGTTACAACTTGGCCCTTCTTTAAGGACATTTCCGGTATATCTTTCCGAATCTCATATTTTCCAACAAACATATCTTTTTGAATAGGTCCTCCAAGATTTTCCATAACTGAAAGTTGTGAATGAAGCCGTTGAAGTCCACGAACTAAATTATCCACATCTTTTACTGATTTTTCTAGCATAGATGCCACTTTTCCTAATCCCGCCTCAAGGTCTGCTCTTTCAGAGTCAGTCTCCGAATCGGATTCTGTGTCACTCATTATTCTATTTTATTGTAATTTTCTTTAATTCTAAGAGCGTGAAATACCAGAAATGAAAAGCGACAGAGGTGAATGAAGCTCCAACCGTGAAACATAGGCTCCATTATCCGAACGAATCGCATACAGAGAACGCGGCGGTAAAACTAAAGAATTCCCCGCTCGTAAAATAACTTCAACAAACTGTAGATCATTAATAAAGGGCGTCTCCTTAACAGATAAAGACCAAGGATCTTTATTAAGCACACTCAAAATATCTTTAACGTCCACTGTTTCACGTGAAAGCCAAACTGTTGTAGCACCTTCATGAACAGTAAGAACAGTGCGTTCTGCTAGAGAACGTTGAAGAGTCACAAGACGAGAAGGAGGCAAAATCCATAATGAAGCGGGTGAAAGAAGAGGCGCTACCGGCAGATACCAGAACTTTGCTAGAAACATCATTGTATCCTTGAATTTAGAATGAATATGAAATTTAGCCGCCAACTCCGTCGCCGTAAGACGATGATATAATTCCTTTCCACCTACAGCATATTCCTTAAGAAGTGTCCGTGTTTTATCCTCCAGCAGAACCGGTAAAGAACTCTGTTTTGCTAGCACTGAAAGCCATGAGGTTTTAAATTGACTCGGAATTCCCCGAATAATAATGGGAACACGTTCATCGGGTAGAACTATCGCAGGTGTATACTCCAACTGAAGAATCGTAAATTCTTGAAATGACCGATACCAGAGGAAGGTCGCGATAACACATGATAATAGAAGTAGAAATAATATCTCTAACATCTCCCTGCTAGATGTCTTGTTTCTTTGTTGTAAACCTATACGCAGGCCCACTATTCTTCCGGCAGTCCCTCTTTTAGAATACTTTCAATATCTAGGCTTGATTTAGACCCACTATTCTGTATCCTATTTGCTAGAAAGTTCCCGAGAATATCACGAATAAATGGAGGCATAAAATAGAAAATAACACCTCCGAATGTAGCCAATAAGAAGATGGCCGCAAAAAGATGCGTAGTGTCCCATGAGAACATAAAAAGATAAAGAAGACGAATAATGGTCCATAAAACGGCTGACTGAACAATAGCAAATACTGTTAATTCGGAAACACTAACAACTTGAGTAACATAACAACCGAATAATATAAATACAGCCGCGACATAAGCAGTATAGATAGAATCAAATTGACTCATCCCTATGTAATTACAGGGAATATAAACACCAAATGCGAACACAGAATAGGTAGTAGCCAAAAGAATGCTACAGAATCACACCCTTCAATTTGAATTTGGTTCTCTAACGCTCAATGACCAACAATATGAAATTGTACAAGCGCCGCTTAATCAGCATTTGCGGGTCTTGGCCTCCGCAGGTTCAGGTAAGACAACTACAATTACAGCGAAAATAGCACACGCAATAACACATTTAGGTATCAAATCCGAAGAAGTCGTCCTAACAACTTTTAGTCGTTCAGGTGCAGATACAATGCGTGAACGCTTGGAAAAACTGATAGGTTCTACGACGGCCTATATTGGTACATTCCACGCACTTTCACTCCAGATTCTCCGGCAGAATGATCCAACCGCAATTGAAGGAATTATGCACACAGTTGATGAACTTCCGTATCTTTGGCTAGATTTCCTGAAAACGGACAAAGGAAAAGCATGGTCCAGCAAAATCAAAATGCTTGTTATAGATGAGTTCCAAGATATTAATGATATTCAATTAGATATTATCCGAGCAATTCTTGCTAGTAGCCAAAGTTATGCTATTATTGTTGGAGACGATGCGCAGAATATTTATGCGTGGCGTGGATCACGAGTAGAGTATATTCTGAACATGCATGAAGAAATCAAGACAATTCAGGATTTTCAATTGACATATAATTACAGAAGCAGCGAAAATATTGTTGCGGTTGCCAATTCACTCATGCGTAAAATCCCCACTTTATCACACAAGGAGCGAATGACAGCAATAAGTAGCACTGCGCAATCTAGACCGGAAGTGCGATATTTTCATCGGTTTGCGGGTGAAGTGGCCTGGATAGTAAATGATATTCAAACACGCTTAGCTATGGCTGATTCTGCTGGCAGCCCAGCACCTTCAATCGCCATCTTGAGCAAATATAATAATGTCCTTTTCCAATTTGAAGAAGCCTTCGTCCAACGTAAAATCACTTGCCGCCTAATGACTGAGGAAAAAATTAATAAGCGTAAGAAACAGGCGGATGTCATTCTCAGTACATTCCACGCAGCAAAGGGCTTAGAATGGGATGTTGTCTATATTGTTAAACTCCACGATGGAGCCTTCCCGCAAATGAAGCATGAGGAGGGTATTGATGAAGAACGTAGGCTTTTCTATGTAGCTGTTACACGAGCCCGCAGCCATTTGATAATGACATATAGCAAGGGCGAAAAGAATATGTGCCGGTTTCTCCGTGAAATTCACCGCCCTCTGCTCAGATGGTATTCTATTGCTCAGCATACTAGCATAGAAGAGGAAGTCGCTGTAGAACGCAAGGACATTGAGAGTTTTTTCATGTCGTGGACAGGTGAAGATTTTCGCAAAATTAAATTAAATCCCGCAACACTTCCCCCCTTGCTTCTTAAAAAAACGGATGGTATTCAATATAAATGTTTCTTTCCTGCTGGAGAGCAATATACAACACCGGATTGGGTTTTTCGCATGGATTCAATGGCGGATTTCTCCATCTTTATCCGCTATTTTATTCTCCGACAAATCGGTCTCAAATTCCCAGAATCAGCGGGCGAATGGGATGATAAAGTCCGCCTTTCCCTATTCCGCATTCGTATTTTGAAAGAGGATCTGCCAATCTACGAGAAAGAGCAAGAACTTATACAGCAATGTGTAACGGCTCTGTTCCCTGCTCGTCTAGGTATTGGAGCAGAAGCGCCCCCAGTCTTTGAATTCACAGTTCTCCAGCAGAAAATAACGGAGTTGTCACCCGGCCGCGAATGGACAATGGAGGAAATGATTCCTGTTATGCAGATTCTTCATAAAATCCGCAGTGTGATTTATAATTTGCGGCACGTTGAAAGCAAACTGGAGGAATTTCTGCTGGGCCCAGCAAAAGGATCGCCGCCGATGATTATGCGGAATGATTTAATTACAAGTTGGCGTCGTGTAACTGACCGTAGCCTCTCATCGCCCGCCACAGTCTATGATCTGTACCGTCTAGCATGTATTTATTCATCACGTCTCGGCCGTAATGCGCCCCTTTATAAAATCCCCGACTTAGCGGACTTGAAGGACTGCCTACCTTTCTTGGAAAAAATCAGCGACCATATTCTCAGTGATATCAATCTGCTAGCAACTGATGCGATTCAAGCTCGTGTAGCACTCCGAGATCCGCGTCTAGATTTAACCTGCGAAGCGGATTTGATAGCGGGTCATTCTGTGTATATGTTTTTAGAAGGTGATTCACGAGCAGAAATTCAGCGACTGGACCGCTGGATAGAGGGCTTGGCCCGTGTTTCTATTGCTCGGAAGAACGGATATGAAATCAAAAATTTGTGTTATATTCAGCCGCTAACAGGTATTTCAGCAACACTGCTAGTAGATGGCTGGGATGATACAGCGTTTAGGGGTTACTTGGCGGCGAAGCTAACTCTCGGCGTATCTTCATGAGTATACGACCAGTTTTATTCAAACCACAGCCGTTGGGACCCGAGCCCCAATAGGAATCTGACCGCGATTTTTCAATAAGCCAATGATCACCTGTGTGCGAAAGAAGAGCCGCTAACTCAGGATTCTGCTGGAACTTCGCCTTAATGCCCTTTTCCATCACTGTGTCCTTGACGGTCTCCCAGTCCGACCGGAAAGCAGCCGTTTTCGTTCGGCCTAAGCGTTTGGCCCCAAGTGCTGTCTTAGCAGCCCTAACCTTCTCTTGAAGGACGGGATCTGCTGGAAACTTCTGTGCTTGGAAATAATGCTCAACGGTGGGCCACACCTTCTCCTCTAAGGTGAAGGGCGACCAGTGAAAATTGCTTAATTCGGAGTAGGATGCCGACTTTGAATTAAACTCTAGTGTTTCCATTTTAACTTACTTCTGTGACAAATGGGGAAATCAATTTTTACGGGTGCGTCTTCGTGTTCTACCTAATCCAAAAAAACCTAAGATGCCCTTCTTCTTTTCTGCTTTCGCTAAATTAGCAGCAAATTGAGCATTTTTATCTAAGAATGTCTGTATTTTTGCATTTATTTGTTTAATTGTGAAAACAGTCAGTTTATTGTGTAGAGCATCTTTTTGTTCATGCGATACATCATAATAACTAAGTAACTTGATTATTTGTTTTTCCTTTTCAGCAGCCGCCACCTGAAGCGAACGAGCCGCAGCCGCATTAGCATCCTGTTTATTTAACAAATTAATTTCAGCAGGGGTCTTTTTGCTATATCTACGCAGAAGAGAAGCAGCAGGTTCTTTTGCTATTTCAAGTAATGTTTGTCCACTAACAACAACCTCAGTATCAGCACCTGCTTGAAGTAAAGGTTTAATAAGTTCACTCTTATTATATTTTACTGCTAACCAAAGAGGTGTTGCACCTATTTCTTCACCATACATACCATATGGATTATTAAAATTTATTATATTATTTTTTGAAGAAATATATTTATAACGAGATTTTCTTGCTAAAGTTTCATTAAAATCAGAATTATTGATCTGTTTTATTAGTTTAAGCAAATCTTCTATTGTAGTAGAACCCCGTATACTACTTGTTATACGAAAGAATAATATGGATTCAAAATCATCAAAATCTACAATATTTTGTGAAGTATTCTTTTGTGTATATCTCTTTCCTAACCAATTGGTAGGTTGTTTTAAATTTCTAGCAGTTTTACCTCTTTGCTCTTTATAGTATATATCTTTCAATTCAGCTGGTGTTTTACCTAAATATTTTAATAATTCATTCCGTGTTTCTTCATTTTCTGTAAGTTCAAGAAGAGGTTTACCATTAACAATTATATCAGTCTTTGCTCCTAACATCAGAAGAGGTAAAATCAATTCCTTTTGATTAGTTTTTATAGCAGCAGAAAGTGGAGTTTTTCCAGTTGGTGAAAGATAATTTACAATTTCATCAATAGTAAATTGACCACGGTAAGCATCTAAATTTTGTAATATACTAAGAGCCCTTTCTGATTGTTGTTGTATAAAAATAATAGTATATAAATCCATACTTAATTTAAACATATTAGCGCGTTTTAACTCAATTTGATTTTCATCTCGTTGAATTTTAAGTAGTTCACTCCGCGTTTTATTCATGTACAATTTGAGTTTTTCAACTATTTTAGGATTGTTTGTATTTATTGCAAGATCCATTAATGTTTTACCATTTACTAATATATCAGTCTTTGCTCCTAATAAAATAAGTGGAAGAATTAAGTCCGGAAATTGGTATGCCACTGCTATAGAAAGAGGTGAATTACCATCAGAATCTACATAATTTACAAGTTCATCAACAGTAAATTCGCCGCGATAATTTTCAATATTCTTAATTTTAATCAATACTAATCTTCTTAAGAAGGGATGTTCTTTAAGTTTATTAAATAGTGAATATAGATCACTTGGACTATTAAACTTTAGATTTGAATAATCTATCATATTTTTAGCCAGATATTCGGGTGAAGTGTAATAATTGCGTAGAAGACCTTTTCTTCTTGTTTCCGCTTCTGCTATTCTATTTCTTATTAAACGAAGAGTATTTGCTTGTGTAGCACCCAATTCTTCTATTCCTTTTACAGCACTATGGTGACGACCTTCTGTATTAGTTATTATATTTCCATGTAAAACGTTTGTTTCTTTACCTCTATAACGACAAATAAAATTATAATAAACACCTTTCCCCAAAGTATCACATAAAGTTTTTTGGTTTACATTTAATACTGAATCTAAATTTTCAACAAGACTACTAAATTTTTCAAGAGATGTAGATGGTAAAGAAATTTCAGATGAAAATTTAGCAATTTCACTTTGTATTTTTTTTTTAGTGGGATATTCACTTTTTTCATATAAATTTGCTGTATATGTATCTATATTTGTATCAGTTATTTTTACTATATCAGCATAAGGTTTTGTAATATTATCAATGTCTATAACACCGGAACCTAAATTATTACAACCGCTAGAAAATTTCTCAAAAAAAAGTGACATTAAGGTAGTACTAGTATAAATAGGAAAACATGCTAATAAATAGTAATGAAAAAGAGGACAATTGTCACCCGGTTTAAAAATAACAATAGAGCCAAAATTTTGAATAAGATAATTAGTATTTTTTAATGGATCTTTTAATTTATTTTTATCCATACTTGATAATTTTTTAGCATAATCATTATAAACATAACTATATTCACCCGGTGTTACTTTTACTACAATTATACAGCCAGGAGGAACTACAAATGTGCTACCATCGTTTGGTTCACCTCCATGACCTGAAAGCCAGTAGGCTTTTGAAGGTGTAAAATTAGTCGGCTTATTCTTACGCGATCTAAGATTATCTAAACTAGGCATGCTCTATATTAATAAGATAAAATATTAGCATAGAAGAGAAAGATGTCTGCTCCCGGTCCTCCTACAGATATTAAAAGTGCTATGAAGTCAACATCTGCGGTTGTAACATGGAAAGCACCAGCCTCAGTTGGTTCTGGCATAACAGGCTATAGAATCACGGCCACTTCCTCTAATGGAGGAACTACCCGCACTCTGAGTGTTGGCGCAACCACAGTCCAAGCTGAGATTGAAAATCTAACAAAGAATAAAAAGTATGTTTTTACAGTGATTTCACTGGGCTCAACAAATAGCGGTTCATCACTTCCAACTGAAACAAAAATATCAGATGCGGCAACACCCGCAGCCGGAGTCGCAGCAGCCTCAAAAACCTCTAGTTCAGATAAGATAGCCGCAACAGCCGCATTAAATATTATCCAGTTCCAAGACCAGCGTATACTAACAACTAATACATACACAAAGTTCAAGTCTCATGCGGAATACCTCAGATACTTGAAGGGTAAGACATCACTCGGCTTCAGTTAAACAACCGACCATCCATCCGCATCTATCCGATTCCGCATCTCCGGCTGACATTTATAACATGGTGGCATTGTCTTTCCCTCATAATACGCAAGCCATGCTTCCTTAAAGGCCGCATCTTCTTCACGGAAAATCCATTGATGAAATTGATTTTTGGTGAACAGAATGGGTGTTTCCCGTTCCTCAATAAACTTATTTGCTGGACTCCATGATTCTTTTCCCTTTTCAATATCCACGGGATGTGAATGAACAGCCAACTTCATGGCCGAAATGAGTTTTGCCCTATGAGTTGCCACACCCTCAAAACAGGCTAACCATGAGATACTATCTTCCACTGTACCCTTGAGTGTATGAAGTTCAAATTGGTCTTTGTATGTCTCTCCAATATTATCAAAGTAGATTGACATAGGATTCCGCCGAATCGTAAAATCTGTTATTCCCTTGAGTTTATCCAACTGTGTTTCATCCACCGGATATTTTTCCGCAAATAGTTTTGCTAGAATCTTGTAACTCATAGGAAATTCCTTCTTGAGCGAATTACATAAGCCAATTGTATAGATAAGATCATATATGCTCTTCTCTGTACAGTTTAATTTTGCTACTTCTTCTGCTGATCGCACAGCAATAGCACGTTTCCGTTCAACTAGATTTCGGGGTAAAGCACGCTGCAAGAGGGCATCCTCATCGTCAGACATTGTACCTACTTATTTTCATTATAAATGCCTCAATTTTTACGCGTTTTCCGCCCCTTCCGTCCCTTCCGCCCTTTTCTAGTTCTTCTAAATAATCCACCGAATATACCTTTCTTTGACTGGGCTGCTGCCGCTGCCGCCGCTGCTTCTGCGTCTTTTGCTTCAAAAACAGCCGTCTTCTTTTGGATTTGTTCTATAGAAAATGACTCTAATTTTTTCCGTAGTGCTCGTTTTGCCACAGCATTCAAATCATAAAAACTCAAAAGTTTACTTACAACAGAAAATTTATTCCAATCACGAGGGGGCGGTGATACATATTTGGGTAATCCTTCCCGAACTGCCTCTAACTCTTGTACTGCGGTAGCAAATTCCTGTTTAAGAGCATCAGTCGGCTTATCTGCGATCTTAGCCTGTAAAATAATAATACGAAAAATTAGCACCGCTTCTTCATAGTTTCTTGCTCTAAAAGAAGCCGTCTCTGCCGCGGGATATGTAATATTTCCAACACGGTCATCGAGAAAGTCCTCAATAAATTGTTTATGTAATTTCTCCTGTAAGTCCCTACGCTCAGGAGAAATAATCCTCTGTGGATCAATTCCACGAATTCTAGAGTGCTGGGCTTCATCAAATAATTCCGCAGGAGTTAATATTTTTTCCCGTATTTCCTTTTCCATATCAAGAGCACGTTGAACCGCGGCTTCTATATCACCATCATCCGCAGTATGTAAAGAAGCATCGTGCCAGATTATAGAAAATTCAGGATGCGGAATCACCTCCTTAATAGCGGCTTCTGCTGCTTCTTGTATTTTTCGTCTTGCTTCAACTTTCCGTTTTTGTTCTTCATCTAATTTTTGTTTATTCATCCTATTTATTCAACATATTTTTTTAGCGATTTAACTCAGCAAATGTCCGCCAGTATTTCTCATACAAACCTTTAACCGTGTTTTCATCCGCCGGTGCATCATCCACAACAACTTGTGCCGCATCTACGCCCACTGAAGTTACAATAGCCGCCATCGGAGCATAATCTTTTTCCTCCGCATGGGAAGCATATGCCGAGCACCGTGTGAAAATCGTATACGCAAAATGAGATGTAAGTGGCGAATGTGATAAATCAGACCATGGATTGGTAAAATAGAACATGGTAGGAATTGAACGAATCGCCGGCACTAATATCATATTTCGCACAGTAAGCGGCAGGAAACGTGAATAGCGATTCACAAGCCAATAAAACGCAAAAATACAGACAATACTGATGGGCTGAATGAGGAAAATGCTGGAAAGCTGAGAGATACCCCAACTCGTCATAACTTGTTGACCAACAGAGCGATCATGTCCCGCCGCAAAAAGCAATAAGAAGTTCAATGTGAATCCGAAGTAGCCGAAACAAGCCAACAGAAAGAGTAGACCGCGCCAAGTATGCGCAGGTGACACACGGAAACATCCCATGGGAAAATGTAGAAGATTCCACGGTTTTGAGATAACATTTGCCATCTCTTTAAGAAGAGTTTTCAGCGGCATTTCTAGCAGATCATCCACGCCTTTTATTTTTAGAAACTCCGGGTCTAGAGCAATCCCTTCTTTCTTATTAAGATAGACTAAAGCGACTTTCTCAAAAGCAGACCGCCGCTGATATTCCTCATGAAGCAAGGGGAATTGTGCTTGAAACTCCAATGTTCCCACATGATTCAATCCTCTTAGCAAAACCTGTACTACCGGAATAGTCAATCCCATTGTAATTCCGGATAAAGCAATTGTTTCAAGAATTGTCATAGTCGCTTTGCCACCCTCAACGCCGTATGTAAATCCGTATAAAAGAGCAGTTATAAATAACGAATGGAACTGAACAATGAACAAGAATAATAGCCGGAAAAGCCGAGAAAGCCGCGGGTCATAGCGGAAAATGAATTGAAGAGAAGCATGCTGCTGGAGAATACGCTGTACAAGACTAACAGTTGTCTTAGGCGGTACATCCTTCTTGCGTTTATAATAACGGTCCAGTGTGCTGCGAATATCATAAATGTAAAGGGGTGAAGAGGGGCGGCGCTCAAGGAATTCCCGCAGATACTTGTTGCGAAGAAGAGAACTAATATAACGACGTGTTGAGGCCAAATCAATGTAGATAACTATACCACCAATTAGCAGAGTTACAGCAGCAATACCGCCGAAGAGACCAAACCATTCCGCATATTGCTGTAGACCCGACGCAGAATAGACATTACCCGCATTATCAAAAATAGCCTTGTTAGAAGCAACCGCTGCCAAAACGCGACTACTAAAATCCGTTAAATGAGTACATTTACAGGAGGCATATGTTAGATTCGCATAGGCCGGCACACAACCATCATCTGTCCAAATCTTCTTGGATGGCGACCAATAGACGCAACTATGCTGGAAAGCAGGAGCAGGGCATTGATAGGGCACAAATGTGTATGGCTGGAAAGATGTACACTGAACGTAGTTTGTCGTATTCATTAAACAGGGCACTTCCCATAAATCCGTTCGGATCTTATTGTAGCCGCGGAAAACTGTCATTTGGTCGCCTGTTGTCAAGAAAACGCCTCCTGTATCACAACGCACAGCATATGATGGTGGTATCTGAATTCGCGGGTCATTTGCTGCCAAAGTCTGTGGCCATGACATAATAATAGGTGTGCTCAAGTTCGCAACATTAAGAGCAGAGCCGTCTGCACCGAGCACACTCAGTGATAAAACACCTGCGTCGGGTTTTTGGTCAGGAACAGTTGAAACAAAAGGATTCGTTTTCCACTGAATCATTGAAGCCGCTGCCGCACCTGCTACAAGATTTTTAAGAGGAGGTAAAGCAACCTCTGTTGTCCCTTGCGATAATGTAGCAGTTGTATTTGTATCGGGCAAAGAAGCCAGTGTCATTTTGAAGGTTGACGTTGTAACTGAAACGGAGCCATTTCCAGCAGCCGCTAAAAGAGCAGTTCCTAACGCATTTAAACTTCCTTGGATAACGGACGGATCGTAGGATGCCAGCAGATTCATATATCCCACGGCTTCGGTCGCGGAAATATTCGTTAAATTCTGCGGTATAGCGGGCGGCTTAAACCAATTGGGTGATGGCGTGGCTGTTATGCTTGCTGAGGCTGAAGCAGAAGCAGTAGGCGAAACTGTTCCTAGTGCTGAAACTGAAGCAGATGACGAAAGGGATGCCATTGCTGTCTCTGTTGTGGTGGCCGAAAAAGAAGCGGATGCCGATGAACTAGCACTCGGACTCGGTGATGGCTCAGCTGTTAGAGTTGGCTGTGATGTAGCGGATACTGATTGCGTTGCGACCGCAGATTCGGACGCAGAAGCAGATGAGGAAACCGATTGTGTAGCTACTGCTGATTTAGACGCAGATCCGGATGAGGAAGAAGAATATGAGGCCGCGGCTGATTTAGACGCAGATGTGGATACGGAAGCAGAATACGACCCGACGGCTGATTTAGACGCGGAAGCAGAAGAAGAAGACGACAGTGATGGCGTTGCGGAATAGGTCGCAGATGATGTTAGAGAAGCCGTTGATGTAAGAGAGGGTGATAGAGGCACAGGAAAAACAACAATATTATAATTCATGTTTGAATAGTCACATCCTTGCCACGGCTGAACTTGCAGTTCAAATGTATTAATATATCCGTATGTCTGCCAAGTGACAGTACCCATCGCATAGGTTACAATAGCATCATACACTATTTGCCCATTTAGCAACATATGAATAAAATCTCCTTCGCCTCCTTGTTCCCAATGCTGTACAGTAACAGTAAGAAGCATATACATGTTCGGATTAGGATTTGTCCATTTTATGGCTGGCTGGATAGGGCCACAATTTGGTGAATTACAGGATAAAGCATCATTTGGCATCATTTGTGTAGCCGAAATCCATCCAGCACAACTTGTGCTATACATCCATCTATTATTAGTTAATGAGTCATATAGATTAGGAGTTACATAACCCAAATTACTACCCATATAATAATAATAGTTCCACCCATGATTTCCTTGAACCCCATTAAAATCATACGCAGAATCATATAAATATGGATTTCGTATTGGTGATGGCATAGGAGTTATACTGCTAGTAGGCGTTGGTGTCCTTGAAGGCGTTACAGAAGGTGTTGGTGTTGGCGAAGGTGTCGGTGAAGGTGTCGGTGTTGGCGTCGGCGAAGGCGTCGGCGAAGGCGTTGATGATTCAGAAATTGTCGGCGTAACAGAAGCAGAAGGCGTCTGTGAAGGTGTCGGTGTCGCAGAAGTTGAAGGAATTACCATCGTATAGGGCTGTGATAAACCGCAGCAGAATTTATTAGGAGTATCAAAATTAGTATTCATATACAGCGAACATCCGTAACCTGAGCCTAAAAAGCCACAAGAAGGACCATTTACAGCAACATATCCTGTTGCCACAGCTTCACAAATATAGCCCATATTCTGCTGGATATAATCGCAACCAGGAATGCCCTGTTGAGGAGGACATGTATCAGAATATGTTAACGAGGAAATATTTGTACACCATTGACCTGCCGTGAAACTGGCAATAGCCAAAAGGGAAGCCAAACGCAGCCACATTTCTACTCTAACCAATTTATTTGCTAGAAATAGGGATGAGTGAATTTGATAATGGACAAAAATATAAAAATGAATACACTGAATATAATCAATACAATGAACCAAACGAATATGTATTTGTAATTACAGAATCAAACGATGTTGCGCATTATCTAACACCCGTTGAAGCTTATACTTTTTTAACATACGTGAACAAACTGCTACCTTCAATTATAGTTCTTCATAATAATATACATTTTGTTTCATTGAGTCCTGAATATGGTACTACAAATTATACAGATAGCATATGGGGTTTGAAAACTAAAGCAGATCCGTATTCCATTTTTCAGTACATAAAATCAGCGGATACCAAAGAAGGTGGACGATTTGAAGATTTATATAAAATAGAGTATAGTACAAGAAAAGCAGCAGGTGAAGAAGTCTATAATCCATTTTCAATTCCCGTTAATTTGAACTGGAAATCTATAGCAAAGATTAGAAAAAATTTTATAAAGGAAGGGCTACCAGCAAATTACAATAAACAATTTAAGAATATTAAAAGAGCACAACCACATGGTACATGGAGTGGAGCAACGCCAAATGGTAGGAGCAGAAAGACGCGTTCGCGTAAAACTAGAAAAAACCGCAGATAATTAAATGGAAGGATACGTTTATTGTATGTCCAACCCGGCTATGCCTGGTCTCTTAAAGGTTGGATTTACAACTGATACGCCTGATGTTCGTGCTCGTGAATTATATACAACTGGAGTGCCCCTCCCTTTCAAGGTGGAGTTTGCTAAACTTATAGCAAATCCGAAGGAAAAAGAAATGGCTACGCATAAATTGCTAGGAATCTATCACGAGCGCATAAATAATGACCGAGAATTTTTCCGCGTAACAAAAGAACGCGTTCGGGAAATATTTGATTTGCTAGAAGGTGAATATTTTGAAGGAGAGTTTCTCCAACCCACCCGTCTTAAGAATCCCCACAAGATTTACGTAGTTGAGCGGGAAGAGTAAGATTGTGTGTAGGTAACAAAACACAACGCATACGCAGTAACTAGACCCACCGAAGCAGTCCAGTGAAAGGGAAGATTTTTAAGGAGAGTTGCACCAGCAGCTGTCCCTAAAACTAACAGTGCGTCTGCGGCCAAAATTTTCGCCCCATTTTCAGTCCCATAATTCTTGAAGACATCAATCATTGTATTTTCTCCACGCCGCATAGGCTGAATTACTGCTAGAAAGAAGAAGGCATCGTGGCACATTTGAAATAAGAGAAGAACCGCTACAAAGCTAAGCATACCGCTTAGGCCAAAAAAAGTATAAATATAACGTGCTGCGACAACACCAATCATTACACTGAATACATCCGCAGCAACTGCCGTCATGCCAAAACGTGTGTACCAATCATCCAATGCTTTTACAGTGAAATAAGGTTCAGGTCCCGGATACTTGGTTATAATAACAGTTAAGAAGTCAACAATAAGAGCAGCAACAAAAATATAGAGAATATCGCCTACATCATTTGAGTTAGTAATTGATTTCATTCTATTCTATGTAATCAATTTATTGTAAGAGGTGTGACAGAACGAGGATAAGGAGTTACTGGCCGTAAAGCAGGTGACGGCTCAGTAGTTGGGCCAAAGAACTCAGAAATTGAATCACCTGAATCATCTTCGGGGCAATCCTGTACATAATGTCCTTCTTTCTGGCACATGAAACAGATTTTGTTGGGGTTACCGATAATTTCTATTGTAAGAGTCCTAATAACTGTTGTAGGTAGTACTGAGTCCGACCAAGAGCCGCCACGAACATTATCAATTCCCGCTTCTGCCATTAGTTCTTTTACTTCATAATCAAGACGATATGCTTTAGCAGGAATAATCTTATAGATACTTTCGGGTTTATACGCCAAAACCCAGTCATTCAATCCTCTAAATGCCTTGACGCTACAAATAGGCTCGGTTGTATAACCTACCCAGTATTTCCCTTGCTGGAGCCGAAGAATATAGATACTCATTTCTCTGTTTATTTCAATGTGTTTTTGCTGAATCAAATTTACGCGTTGAATATAGGGATGTCTAATGCAAATGCTTCTCGGGGAATTTTTAGTCAATTACCACCACCGGGACCTTCTGCTAATAGTAGTACAAATGGAAATGGTAATTTAGAAAATGAACTGGAGGGAGTATCACCACAAGTTGGACCAGCAGAAGCTGGAGCATCACCTTCTCTTTTAAGACTTGCAGCACCTTCACGACACAGCGCACTATCAACCTCGGGAAATATTGTTGAAAGAGAAAGAAGATTACGAGAAGGTAGTTTTTCTTCTATTGGTCCTGTTGCTTTTATTGCTGAAAGAGGTGGCAGCGGGGGTTCTGCATTTAGAGCAGTAGGAGCAGGTGGAGCAGGAGGAGGTATAGAATTAGATTTAGGATTAGGAGGAGCAGCTGGAGGAGCCGCAGAAGAAGCAAATGAAGAGGCAGAAATTATTGAGCCCGATATTTTTGATGAATTTGAAGTTACTCCAGATATAAATGCCGAGTATGCCCAAGAATTTTTTAACGATGAAGTACTTAAAAATATGCCAGCTGAATTATTTGATAATTTAATAGAGGCCCTTGAAACAATTGAAGAAGAAGATGGTGAAAATAGTAATAATAATAGAAATGCGTATACTGGAACAAATGCTAATGCAGCGGGTATTATAGCTGCTTTACAGCAGACAAAAGAAACATTAAAAAAACTTGATCAAGAAAGAAGTGTAAAAAGCAGTGCTTCAAGCAGAGTCTCAGCTTCATTGGAATCGGTAAAAGAATCAACTATAGCAGTTAGTAATTTAGCAAGAGAATTATTAAGAGTTGGTACAAGTGGTGTCGTAGATACAGACGTAGACACAGAAGAGGGAGCAGGAGGAGCAGCAGCAGGAGCAGGAGGAGCAGGCGCAAAGAGAACACGAAGCGGTAGAGATAGTAAGCCGCCAACAAAATATGATCCAGAAATTGTAAGAAAACTTATTCGTCGTACCAAAATTAAATCTAAGAGACAACGACCTGGTTCACAATTAGCATCAGGCTTATCTGATGTTAGTAACATGACATCATTAACTGCTACTAAAGCATTTTTAATGGCTATGAAAGGTTCGCGTATTGAAGGTCCTAAGCCTGATAGTCAATTAAAGTTTATTCATGGACAGGAAACATTCGATTCAGTAAATGAAAATACATTATGTGATTTATGCGGATTTGCTCTAAAATACAGACAACCCGATGGATATTACAAGGAAGGAGATAAGGACTACCAGCAATTAAAATGGTCTTATGATCATACTATCCCTGTAAACTATGCCGCGGCAGTTTTAAGAATTTATCTAACTGGAGGGCAATATTCACTTCAAGAATTACAAATAATGAGTTTTCTTGGTGGACCCACGTGTTATCATTGTAATTCAGTAAAATCGCAACAAAAATTTATAACATGCCCGAATGCTAAAAAATTTGGATGGCGCGATTTGCGTGAAAATAACCGTGCTATTAATTTATATTTAAGTCAGTTATTATTAAGTGAATTAAAGACCAAAAACGCTAAAAATTCAGATGGAAATACTTCGTTACAAAGACAAATTGACCGCATTATACCTCCTGCTGGAATACGAAAAGATACACATTGGATAAAGATTCGTACAGAATATTTAGCCAAAAAAAGTCGTAAGATTTGCGAATTAATTAGAAATCATGTAGATTATAATAATGCCTATGCTCGTGTTAAATTAATGAGAAGTGTAATTAATGGTGAACGTGCTAAGCTACAAAGTGAAGGTATATCAGCAAAAGAAATTAAAAGAATTGTCAGTAAAAAAGCCAAAGATGCTTTATTTAACTGTAAGGTTCAGCCATGGAACGCAACTGTTGATATTCGTGATTATCAACTTGAAGGCGGTGTACATCCATTCTATACACCTGCTGTTCCCATTTTTATTTTTTCAGCTGAAAGACCATGGGCTCCTGCGGTAGTGGGAGCAGGTAAAGCACGAACGAGGAAACGAAAACAAATGAGAAAGCGAACCAGAAAAAATCTGCGTTCAAGATAGGAATGAATCCGTATATGGTTTTTTCACAGGAGCAGCGGGCCAAGATTGTCAAGGCTGATCCTAGCCGCAAGGCCGATATCGGCGGTGTGGCGAAGGAAATTGGTGCGTTATGGCGCAATCTATCTGAGAAGGAGAAGGCTTCTTACAAGGGAAAGACCCGCAAGGCTTCCAAGAAGGCAAAGGCTTCTGCTCCGGCAAAGACCCGCAAGACCCGCAAGGAGGGTAAGCGTCGTCTACTTAATCCGTATATGGAGTTCTTCAAGGCCAATTATTCCCGCGTTGCGAAGGCGCACCCTGGTGGTGCTGCGCAAGTAGCCAAGGAAATTGGCAAGTTGTGGGCTAAGCAGAAGTAAAAACTGAATTAAACTCTTTTCTTAAGTTAAAAACAAAGATGTCGTCGGGTTATATATATGTATTATCTAATCCACTCTACCCAGAATATGTTTTTATCGGAGCATCTAAGAAAACACCCGCTGAAAAAGCCGCAGAACTCTATTCTGAGGGCCTGCTCTTCCCCTTCAAGGTTGAAATGGCAAAATCAGTCCAAGGCATGGACACTAAATTAGTGTCCTTACACAAATTATTGAATAAGTTCGGTGAACGGCCAAATCCTGACCGTGATTTCTTTAAGATACCAGCAGATACAGTTGACAACTTGTTTGACCTCGTTGACGGTGAGATTTGGTCGCAGCCTGACCCTGAAACCTCTTACAATGTTCTGCTGGAAAAAGTGGCTATGATAATGAAAAATGAAAATCCGAAGATGAATGAATTCCAGCTTGCTAAACTAAAAATGCGTGTAACTACAATTCTCAAGCAGAGGAATGTTGTTGAGCCAACATTGGAAAATGTACGCGAAGCGATGGATATTGCTAAGAGGGAGACGCCGTTTGTGACACCACCTTCTATACCAGCACAAGCATCACTTGTTCCGGTCTAAAGTTCTGGCAAATTCTTTACTGGCATATAGTTTCCATTCATGTCCATACAAGTCCATTCATCCCACGCATTTCCAGCAGATTTCAGTTCCGGATTTACAGACTGTTTATGCGCTGAATTCAATCGGGAAAGTGAAGCATATTCTGTTCCCCGCCAGACGAAAACATCACTATCTTTTCTATAGATAGCCATGGCTTCGTCACCTTTGTATGTATGCTTCAAGACTTGTCCGTCACGGAAAATTCGCTTGGATTCGCGAATGCCAGTTCCTCCAGTAGAAGTAGCAGGTGAAGCCGCTGCTTCTGTAAACTCAGTAGTAAAAGACACAGTACGATGCATCTCATTTGCGATTACCGCAGCAACTTCTGCTAGAATCACTGCTTGAGGTGTCGGCTCTGGGTTCTGTGTCCGTAGAATCGCAAAGACCATCTTCACATACTCAACCGAGCAAGTGAAGAACTCCCGCCGCGGAGAAACTCTGCCATTTTCATGGGAAAGCAGCATATGAATTGCTTTTTCTGCTTCACGGGGTGATTTCACACGAACAGAGGTTTCGCATTTCCAGCATGGAATTGACCATGTATCTCCATTTGCTTCACCTAATCTATCTTCCGGTGTTCTGTCCGTATATCCGACTTTCACAAAGCCGGGCATATGTTCATTTGTCATACAGTATACATATCCTTCTTTTACATCAGCCATTTTGCTACAACTATTTAGCAAAGCTGAGGTCAATTTTTACGACGATTACGGCGCTTGCGTGTAGAACGTCTTCTTGCTTGAGCCGGAGCTGGAGCAGCAGGTAAAGGAAATAATTCATTAACTCCTAAAACTAAAGGTTCGCGCTGTGATTGAACAAAATCCATGTGAAGAAGGGGAGCATGTTCCACATCACGGCTAAACCGAATAATATATCTATTTTCTACTGGTAATTTGGATTGAAATAATTGCCTAAAAGCAGGATTTTTATATAATGCTCGTGGTTTATGACCTTCATAGGGTGCCCCGCAAATTACGCTAATATAGTCCTGCTGGCCCGGAAAAAAATCCTTAAATAACTGAGGATTTCTAATAGCAGTACTATTATTTGTAAGGATTACAAGCGGATGTTCTCTTGTTTGTATTGTATGTAAAAGTGTATGAAGCCAAGCTACACGCTCAGGACCACCAAACAGATAGTCTATAAGGCCCGCAGGCGTTGTTAAAACTGGAACTCCGTCTACTCCTATTGGCGACGCAGCATTTAACAAATTTAAATATCCTTGAATACCCGAATTTTCAGGAATACTTTCATGATTTCCTCCAATTAATCCTTCAAACATTGAAAGCGTTCGGTCAAAATCAAATATCGCCGCAACATTCTCGGCACCATGTATTGCTGCTTTACGTTCAAGGGCGTATAATATAACTTGTGCTTGCGAAAATGTAATTCCTGCAGTCTCATCATATGAATCTCCTTGTCCTTCAGCAGGAAATGCTGCGGTAAGAAATCTAAGTTGGTCAAATACAAATTTACCCTCTTGTGTTAGTTTTGGCCGAATGTGGGCCATTTCATCCCATAACTTAATAGGAAATGGTTCTCCTTCTGCTCTTTGATATCCGCCGATGTGGAATGGTGTGATTTTATGGGCCCAAGGGCTAAAAGTATTACAATATTCTAAATCATTGTCAAAAAATAACGCAGCCTGAATTGGCATCCTACTTTTCCTTCCCAAATTTATTCCCACCGCAAATACATCTTCCCTTCAACAACAAAGATTTCAGTATCGGGGAAAATCTTACTCAATTTCTTGAGAATGCGATCCATGTAGATTTCTGGAATGGGGCCCGGATCTTCCTTATTTAGCAAACCCTTAGCATCATGGCAGATAGGGAATGCCTTAGGTAGAATCTCAAAAGCAATTTTATTTTTGCCAATAACAGCCATTTTAACTACGCAATCTGCTATATATTGCGTAAAGATACCAATTTCATTTTTCTCAACAAGACTCGTATAATCATCATTTAAATTCTTGAGATCTTCCTTTGTATATACTTGCTCCAGTTTACCTACACGATAAATGGGAGCAGCATAATCATATTGCTTGGGCATTTTTACCCATGAAGTCTTCAACTTCACATATTCAAATTTAAACTACATATGATAATCCAGCAGATCCAACAATCAGCCCAGCACCAGCCAACGCCTCTAAGGAAGGAACTTCCTTCAAGAACAACCAGCCCCACAAGAAGCCAGATACAACACCGAAGAAGGATAATAGACTAAATGTCGTAGTAGTTACACGCGGAATCGCATAGGACCAGCAGAAGAATCCAACAACGCCTACCAGTAAATTGAAGAGCACAAGCGGTTTCCATATTTCCGGATTCTTATCCAAGAACAGCGCTCCTTCTTGATTTAGCAGCAAGAAACCTGCTAGAAGAAGAAATGCTCCTGGATAGAGTTCTATAAGAGAATTATACGAAGATTCAATACCCCAGCGTTTAACAGCAAAATAGATTGAGGTTTCAGAAAGAGCCGCTCCTAGAGCCGCCGCAATTCCTTTTAGACCATAATCTTTTGCTTTTGCTTCAGTCTCTTGCTTCGCATGCGACCGAGCAATAAGAACAACACCAGCAAAAGCAACTAACACAAGAAGAAAATGAACAAAGGAAATGGATTCACCGTGAAGGAGAGAAGCAGCCACCATATTCCAGATAGGATAAGTATAAAAGATAGACATAGCAGCACCTGCTGGTAACTCTGTAAAAGCAACATAGGATGAAAAGATGTGAAAAAGAATTAAGGCTCCAAGGCCCATAGAAGTGGCTGCGCCTTCGGTTGACCCCCATGTCTTATTAATCAATGCTGATGGTGCAATAATAAAAGCAACAATCGTATAGGTTAAAACTCTGGCCATAACCTGCGTTGTAAGATTAGTGGGTATGGTTTTAATTAAAATAGGATACAAAGCCATTGCGGCTTCAGCGGCAATCAGCAGTGCTGAATCAAAAAGCATCCTCTTATTTCATGCTAGAAAATAAAGAGTATTAATAGGATGGAAGCAAGAAATGAATTGCTTGAAGCCGAAGCCGCTTTGGAGGCTATTAAACAAAGACGCCATGAACTTGCTGAAAAAATAGCAGCAAAACGCAAGGCGGCTAATAATAATACAAATTTACAAGCAGAATTGAAAGGTACAAAGGAAAGTCTTAAGAAGGCTACTCAACGAGTTGCTGCGGCTAAAGAGGCTGTTGTTGTTGCTGAGGCCAAGCAAAAGGAACGGAATGCTGCGACCGCTGCTGCAAATGCCACGGCTCGTGCTCAAAGGGCCAACCAAGCTGCGAAAAACGCAAAGTCAATCAGTTGGTTAAATCGCATGGGAAATCGTTTTGCGCGCGCAGTTAATCCAACACCTGGTGTAGGGATCGCTGCTCGTATAGAAAATAAAGTAGCACAGGTAGTAAATCCTATTCCCGGCATTAAAGTAGTTGATTATATTGAGTCAGCCGTAGCCCAAAAGTTTAATCCCATCGCTCAAGATGTTGAACAACAAGTCACAAATATGATAAGTGATCAGAAGAAAAGAATTGATTCTACTTTATTAAGTATAAATACACAAATTGCTAAGACTACAAATGAGCATAAGAAGAATATTCTGCTAGCGCTAAAAGGCCTACTTGAAAAAATGTCAACATTAAACGCGAAACTTGCGGAGTACCTAGAACGCTATGATTTTATTCCCGTATGGATAATCTTCACAATCAGCAATTTATCCTATCTCTTAACCCTTGTTCTCATGTTTTATTTCTTTTTGGGCCTCGGTCAATCCGTCATTCTAGCATTGATTGTTATGAGAATTGGACATACTTTATTTGGTCAAAAGAGTACAGTTGTTAAACAGACACTTGAGGCAACAGGTGTTGCGCCTGCTGCTAGAGCAATGTATAATATCAGCGTGGGCGAGGCCCACAGATCAGCCGCAAAGGTAGCCGAAGAAGAACGTAAGGAAGAGGAGGTGCCGATAGAAGAGGAGGCTGAACAACTTGCGCAAGTCATGAATACATTTCAAAGAGAAGCCCCTGATTTACAGGCACGCCACCGTGTTTGGGTAAGGCATGCTAGAAAGGGGTTGCCTGCCGCAACAGGAGCAGCCCAAGCAGCACAGGAAGCATATCAACAGGCAAAAGCAGCGGGACAATCCGATGATGATGCAGATGCGGCAGCGGATACTGCTGGACAAGAAGCAGCTGAACGCATTAGCCCCCAAAAAATCAAACAGGCCGCACAAAATGAGGAAATCGGCGGATTAATAGGAGCTATTGGCGGAGGAATTGTAGGATTGTTTGAAGCATGCGGTATTGGCAGAACACGCAGACCGCCAAGGTCTGCTGAGGAAGATGCGGCACTCGGTGCGGCTGAATGGGCAAAAATAGAACCGCTTTTACAAGATCCTTTTATGAAGCAAGAACGTATTCGTGTAAATCAACTTTCAGATGAAGATCTTCAGACAGAAATAGAAGAATTTCTTGAAGAAAATCCGGATAGTATAAATACGCGCGGTATAATTGTTGATGGAAAACTCATACATCGGAAAATGGCCGAACGTAAATTATTGGCGTTTCTTTCAAAGCAACGTTGGGGATCTCCTCCAGCTAGTCCTCGTAGAAGGACACGCAAAGCAAAACGCAGTGCTAGAAAATCAAGAAAGCACCGCCGAAATTAAAACCCACAAAGTAGATGATCCGACTTGTGGTCTCCGTTATTTCATATGATATATGGTTTTATATATCACATGTTATTCTTCACAGTCGGTTCATGTATCACTTTCATAAACTTCATCATACAAAGCCAGTCCCCACGTATGAGGACACCTATCTAGCAGATTCAGTGGAAACTGTGTTTCAAGGAGTAGGCTTCATGTTTCCAGCAGTAATCTACACTTACGGACTACAGGACATAATCCTGGTTCTCCTTTTCTTGAATATCCGTGGCATGATGGCACATGATCCGCGCTTCGCATTCTTGATCGGAAATCATCATCTACTTCACCATAAGTACGGAAACTGTAATTATGGTCAGTATTGGATAGATTCTTTGGGAGGAACACGCCATCCTCTTACCAAAGATTATATTTATGGTTGGATATATGTTTAAACTGGTACAACACGCGATTTTTTGCTCTTTTTAGGAGGCTCAACATATTGAATTTGTGTTTCCTCTTCCTCTTCCTCTTGAGGAAGGACCTCTTCTATAACAGGTGCCGTAACAGAAGCAGAGGTCTCAGGACTTACTGGTTTTGCTTTTGGCACATCTGTTGGATCTACATCTACGGACATATCAACATCTCGTCCACAACATCGGCAACGAATTCGTTTGTGATTTACGGCTGCATAAATAAGACCCGCAGATGACGTCAAAAAAGCAAATACTCCTAAAATGTTTCCTGCATCAGAATCCATTCCTATACCACAATACGAAAATTACCCTATACAATCTTAGTAACCGCCGAATACCAATCATAGACATTCACGCCATCAGCGGCCTTATAGCGCAGCATCAGTCCAGCCAATTCTACTTCCTTCTCTGGCGAAAGCATACCTAGACGCTTGAAAATGTCTACATACCGGTAAATCTCTGTCTTAAGATGACGCATAATCACTTCGGGGTCAGCCATTTCATCATATGGCATTCCGGCCGTAAACAAGCATGAATCTTCCTTACAACGCCGCCGGTAATTCACATGATTGTCATTTACAGTCTTAACAAACTCCTTCTTGAAATAATCAAAGATGAGTTTATCCGTCTGCTTATTGTAGCCGATGATTGAAGTCATCTCATCCATATCATACAGCAGAAAGTTCATAAAGCCACCGTGGGGCGTATAAATAGGCCGCCACCGCGTCAAATCCGTACAGCATCCCGTATCTGAGCCATATGAAACATCAAAGAGCACACGATCCTTAAATTCCGACCGCAGTCTAGAAGAAGCATACAAGGCTCGGAATGTATCAACAGGATCGTAGCCAGTATACTGCTGGAAGATAAGAGATCCGCGTGACAAAAGAACACGATGAATGAGAGCATCCAAGAAGTCCACATCGGAATCATCCGCATGGTACTGATCCTTATGCTCAAAAGCATAGGGTAGAATATAGACTTCTACATCCTTGAGCCTCCAATGCCAAGCAAAACCAAGATGCCGCAGATTCGCATCCGGATAACGCTTAAAATATTCCTCCATTACATCCAACTTGAACATAGGGTCAAAGTGAATCGCAGTGACCCGCGTTCCACCAGAAACCATTTCCCGCACGAAAAGCGGCAGAATCTGGTCGCTCTTATTATTTAGACCCGGCAGATCATGAATTGCGGAGCCGACTCCGACATATGTCAAGTCGCCAACATTACCTAGATTATCTAGCAGAGAACGCATTTCGGGCTTCATTTTTAGTCTCCTGCTTTTAATCTGTGGGTGCCAGCCATTCAATTTTTTGCCACTATTATCTTGACAAAAAAGAGATGGCGTGTGTTCCAAGACCAGTCCCCGAAGAAAATGCTGGATTTATAGCCTATTATCGTTCTCATTGCGCCTGCTGCGATGCTCAAGGACCGCGATTTGCTTGCTCTAGATGTAAAGCAGCACATTACTGTAATGCGGAGCATCAGACGGCTGATTGGTCTAGGCACAAGGGTGAATGTAAGCGATGGGCACAAATTCCTAGACCTGAAGTATTACCCCCTCCTGGCCTTCCTGATAATATTATGGCGCAGCATAGAGCTGTGCGGAAATGGCGTGAAGGGCCGTTGGATGAAACAGAAGCAGCAGCTGAAGGCGGTAATGCGGATGCGCAATTTGCTTTATCGCAACGCTTATTATTTGGAATAGGAGTTCCCAAGGATTTAAAAAAAGGCATAGTATATTTACGAAAGGCTTCCGATAAAGGGCATGCGTCAGCTCAAACAAACTGGGCGGCCTATCTAATAGATGGACAAATAGTAAAAAAAAATCTTGATGAAGCACTACGATTATTTATGCTAGCAGCCAAACAGGGTTTACCTGACGCACAATATGAACTAGCAAGAATATATGAAAACGGAGAAGGGGTTGGTAAAAATATAGAAGAAGCCATTCGGTATTATCGTCTTGCTGCGAATGCGGGCGATGATGATGCCAAAGCAGCATTGGTGCGCTTAGGTCGTCCGTTCGTAAATACACGCGACCGTAGTCGGACGCGCAAGAGAAAGCAGAGGAAAACGCGTAAAAATTGATGCCCCTCGTTACTACTTAACAAAAAGCAAGAAATGAATGAATTTGACCTTTGTCGCGAAGTACTACCCCTAACACAGAATCATGGAAATCTGCTACAAGTAAAAACCAAAATCAACTATTTTAGCGATTTTGAGTTTCGCCTGAATACAAATCTGAGCCAAACAGTCCGCAAGTTCAGCCACGCAGGCTGGGATGAGATGAAGCCCCTCGTAGTAGGCATTAAGTGTTATTTGAACGATCCAGCAGATCAAACCTTCGTAGATGTTTCATTCGCCGATCGTGAAAATCACAATCTCCGATACATTGACACAGCCACTCTTGAGGATGAGATGTGGCATACATTCAAATATCCACTGCTAGAAGCATACCATACTGAGACTCGGATTCAATTATCCCCAAATATTAGCGCGTATACTCTAGCAATTCTCAACTGCTCGGAATATGTTCGGCATAAGCACAATACAAACACATTTCCCGGCGATTTGTATAAGTCCTATGAGACTGTATACAGTTCAACTAATAAGGCACTTGTCTATATGAATGGGGAAAAAGAGATAAATCCTAATGAGGGGCGTCAAATGAATCTATTCCGGATTAATCCTATTTAATAAGTAGGATGCCCCACGTATTTCAGCCGGTAAGGGTAAATATAGTTTCCTTTAATTTAGCAAATACAACACAGGAATTATCTGCTGATTCAACGGAGGTTCTTCGGTACGACCCTGATATTCATGTGGAAGCAACACAGGAGGATTTCCGGCCTCTTAATAATAATTCCATTTTTGGTACAGTTTTAACAAATAAAGGGTACGGTCTCTTTGACATGGTATCTCTAAACCAAAAACCGACGGATATGAATGTAGTCATACGCGTGTATATGAAGTATGATATGCTAGAATCACAAGGAATGACCGAGCCACAGAATGGAAAACGACCCTTGCCAACACAAAATGGTCAAGTAGGATTGGCCCTTCTCAAAGGACAAGGTCTAGCAGCCGGTTTACCATTTGGAACGACTGGGTATAGCAAAGGGGCTGTTTGGGTAAAAGTTTATCAGCCGTATCCTATGTTATTCATCAACATGCATCTTCCTATTCTTAAGAAAAAGGGGGACCGCGGTCTCGGTTTCAATTTCCGCGCACAGAAGTTGAAGGAGATTCTCTTTCTTCCCGCTATTCGCAGCCTAGCCACAAGTGACACAACTGTTTTTATCACAGGCGACCTGAATTTTCGTATTAACCCGGACCAGCACAACCAGTTGACCAACTTACTTTCTAGCAGTATTCCCTTCCTTCAAGAGCTTCCGTTTTTACGGCCTGAAGATCGTGTAATTACATGTAAGTTTGAGACAGGTCGCGGTGCTGTGTGTAATAAGGCAAGAAAACTCCAACCGGTTTTTCCTGGTGGGCCTCCGCTTCCTGCGGGAATGGAAGACTGCGTTGATGAGAAGCGTACACCCAGTCGCTGCGATCGTATTCTGTATCATCCTGGAAACTCAACTACTGTCAAAGTGCTACAACACAAGGGGGCTGACTTATTTGATGATTCGGACCATAATGCGTTATTCGCAACCGTTGAAGTGACGGGATTTTCTTGGGGCGCCGCGCAGTTTCCCGCTTGGGGTTCTTCTCAAATAGCGCAACAGCAGAACACAACCAGCAATGAGGAGATTGCTAGGGTCGCACAGGAAGAACAGAATAAAAAACGAGGATTACGCGGATTTTTAATGGCAAATAATAATGTAACACGTCGTCGTCGCTCAAGAAGAAAAGGCACCCGTAAAAATTGAATACTTTAGGCACCCTGAGAAAAAGGCGAATAGAAATGAATCTCTTTATCTTATCAAGTAATCCTACCGAAGCCGCAGAGGCTCATGCTGATAAGCATGTTGTTAAAATGATTTTAGAGGCATGTCAAATGTTGTATTCAGCACACTGGACAGCCGCATATCTGGAACTGCTGGAAAATAAGTCTGCTGTTGCTATCAGCCGAGCACAAAAACTCTTGGACCTGCCGCCTTCTTTGGCAAAGGCTCCTGCTAGAAATGGAGGAGAGCAAGGGTTGCTTCCTAACCCCCAAGGTTGCCGGGGGTATCGCCCAGTCCATCTCCATCATCCGTGTACCCGATGGATTCGGGCTTCTCTAGAAAATTATATGTGGGCATGTGATTTGGCAATAGCAATTGGCAAGGAGTTTACATTCCGCTATGGAAAGATTCATGGATGCCAAGCACACGCAGAGTGGCTCCGGCAGAATCCACCGGCCCTTCCCTCCTTGGGTCTCCAGACATTCGCAATTGCAATGAAACCGGAATATAAAATCAGTGATGATCCCATTGAATGCTATCATCACTATTATAGAACCTCCAAGGAGGAACGCGGTCTTCTTCAGTATACACGGCGACTAAAGCCAGCGTTTCTTAAAACTTAAAAAGGCACAAACTTAAATAAATAATGGATGTAACTGATACACTTAGCATTGTAGCCTATGTTCTACAATTTACATTATTATCTACTTGGATTTTTATGACAAATAAACGTATAGAACGAATTGAGGCTGCTAAGTGCCGCTGTTGTAGTAGAAGTCATCCACTTCTAGACCCAATAGATCCTTAAGTTTTTTTGTGGACATTATGTAAAGTAATGGAAGACTTTGAAATCATCACATTTGAATATTCAGATCCTTATGATGGAGCCGCAACAGTTCCGGCGGATCAAGTTGTCAAAAAATTCATGGAGCAGTTTGAGCGTTATCTAAACCCGGAATATTATCCGGAAGATGAAGTCTTTTTTTTGCGGAGCCGCCTGTTTCTTTCCTATAGTGATAAGACGGGTGGAGATAAGCCCATGACAGTTATGCTAATTGGCCAGATTACAGAAGAACTCGTTGCTGAGATTAAAGCGGCTGTGGCTAAATTATACATCAAAGCGTGTCCGGGTTGTGGCAAGGATATGCCCAATGTGAAATCAACAAAATGGGAAGTTTGTGCGGTCTGTAGGGAACTATAACCTTTTATTCTTACGAGATTTGGCCTTTCTCTTTTTCCTAGAACGACTTCTTTCAAATAGACCAGCATTTGCACTTCCTTGTGGAAATGCTGTGTTTACCACTCTACGCGATGCTGTATACCGTTTGGGATTTTTTGTATTAATACGTGCTCTTGTAGTTGGACTTATTTTGGGATTTGGTAATTGATTATAAGTATTCACCGTATAATAATGACCGAAGTTAGATTCTCTTCTTCCCTCCGGATCAGCATGCATATTCCAATTAACAAGTTGATCTCCTACAGCAATGTTTTCCATTGTGGCAACATTTTGCGCACCGTCAGAGATAACTAATGGGCCACCATCTGGAAGAGCAGCTGCTCCTAAAGGTGGAGGAGCGGGTGCTACCAAAGGCGGACGAACTGGTACTCCGCCCGCTATAGGAAAAAATAACCAATCAGGGCTAAAAGCATCAAATTCTGCCGCAGGAGCTCCAGTAACATGAAAGCTAATTCCACCATCAAAAGTGAAGGGAGTTAGACCTACGTCACCTCCCCACGGTCCTTGAAATGTATTATTATCTCGTACATAATACTGTTGGCCTACGACCAGTTGATCACGTCCAACTGGTGGCATTCTAATAATAGCAATTTTTTTAATTAAAACTATTGCAGTTATTTTTTGTCTACAGTAAATGCTAAATATACACCTATTAGAACAGGTATCATACAAATAAAACATATTACGCGAATATGTATTTTATATCTTACATACCAAGGAATACGTAAGTCAATTACTGATGCCTCTAATAATTGTATTCGTTGATTGAGTGCTTGTATTTGTATTGAAGTAAATTCAGTTTGTTGTGAATCTTTCATGTCATTTGAGTTTTTCCAACTTTCGGAGGCTAGCATCTTAGTTGCTGTAAAATATCTTGGCGGATTCAAATTTAAAAATTTAACCATCAGATATTTAATAGTTTACAGTTTAGGATTATTTATTATACTAATTTAGAAGAATGTCAGAAATTCAGATTCCTGTTACTAAGATTACAGCGGAAGGTGAAAAA
>Ga0209598_10000370_pt1 | contig 36056 bp, 26 predicted proteins | sample M_140807_EF_Meta_FD_187317 | JGI IMG/M metagenome (GOLD analysis project Ga0209598, IMG submission 187317) | Freshwater microbial communities from Lake Montjoie, Canada to study carbon cycling - M_140807_EF_MetaG (SPAdes) (version 2) | ecosystem: Environmental > Aquatic > Freshwater > Lake...
GATGCGCCGCGTGAGTAGTCGCCCGTGACGTAATTCACGCCCTGCCCCATGAGTTCAATCACGAACAAACCGGTGCCCAGTTTTTGCAGCATGGCTTTAAGGTCATCGTCTGAACGCGTCAACTTCGAAGACATGATCAGGTTGTGCGAGCCACCGGCATTGCCAGTGGTCTTCATGCCCAATTTGCGTGCTGAGTAGCTGCTCAAGAAGTAGCCTTCGACACGGCCACCCGAGACCACTTTGCGCTTCAAACCGCGCACACCTTCATCGTCAAAAGGTGAGCTGCCCTTGCCACGCAACACATGGGGATCTTCCGAAATTTCAATGTGCTTGGGAAAAACTTGCTTGCCCATGGAGTCCAACAAGAAGCTGCTCTTTCGGTACAAAGAACCGCCACTCACTGCCTGCACAAAGCCGCCCAATAAGCCCGCAGCCACTGGCGATTCAAACAAAACAGAACACTCTGTGGTGGGAATTTTTTGGCTGCCTAAACGACTTAACGCGCGCTCGGCGGCGTACCGTCCTACGGCTTCAGGCGAGGCCATTTGATCGGCTGCGCGCATGGAGGTGTACCAAGCATCGCGTTGCATTTCTGCGTTTTTGCCAGGCAGTGATGCAATGGGCGCCACTGACATGCTGTGACGTGAGCTGGCATAACCACCCCGAAATCCGTGCGTGTGAGCGCTGAAGAAATGGCTCTGCTGTGCAGACACGCCAGCACCTTCACTGTTGGTAATGCGTCGACTGGTTTTGAGCGCGGCGGCTTCACAAGCCAAAGCCAACTTGGCCGCCTCTTCACTGTTGATTGACCAAGGATGAAACAAATCCAATTCAGGTTGAAGCTTGGCGATATCGTCTTCATCAGGCAGGCCTGCAGTCGGATCTTCAGCGGTGAAACGCGCAATGTCGAACGCAGCTTGAACTGTTTGCTGAATGGCAGCCTCCGAGAAGTCAGAAGTGCTGGCGTTACCGCGTCTGTGGCCCACATACACCGTGACGCCCAAGGACTTGTCACGATTGCGCTCGACTGTTTCTAGCTCACCCTTGCGCACGCTCACACTCAGCCCGCAGCCTTCAGAAGCTTCAGCCCCTGCATCGGTGGCACCGATTTTTTTGGCATGTTTCAAGGCAGAATCAACCAAGCCTTCAAAAAAGTTGCGGCTGTAGCTGAAACCGTCATGCGCATGCGCGTTGTGAGTCTTGGAAGGGGCCTTGGCAGTCTGGGGCTTGGTTTTTTTCATCATTTGCGTCGAATTCGTCAAAACAGTCGATTATTTAAAATGCACAGTGACGGCTATGATACTTGCCGTCCCGCTGAAAAGGCTTAAGAGCTCACATGTCCCGTAAATTCAAAAAAGGTTATTTCGTTCAAGGTCAATTTGTTGCCGAAGGCAGCGAGCTTGACCTCGAACTCAAACGCGAGCTCAAAGGGGGCGATGAACCCAGCCGCACCGACCTGAAAAAAGAGAGCGATGAGCTTCAGAAACTGGGTGAGAGTCTATTGGATTTACGCCCCGATCTGATGGCCAAAGCCGACCTGCCCGAAAAACTGGTCGATGCCGTGGCGGATGCCAAACGAATTACCAACTTTGAAGGCAAGCGCCGTCAGATGCAATTCATTGGCAAGCTCATGCGCAAACTCGACGACGACGTCATTGAAAGCGTCAAGTCAGCCCTGCTGGAACAAAACCAAGGGTCGGCACAAGAAACATTGCAACTGCACTTGGCTGAACAGTGGCGCGACCGTTTGATCAGTGATGACGACGCATGTGGTGAATGGCTGAAAAACTTTCCTGATACCGACAGCCAACAATTGCGCGCCCTGATTCGGCAAGCACGCAAAGATGCACCCGCCATTTCTGCGGCCAGCGTTTCTCAAGGCTTGGCGCCAAGGCAAAGTCGCGCTTACCGCGAAATATTTCAGCTGGTACGCGCAGAAATGAGCAGCGCTTCGCAAGGCAACTCTGCCAGCCAAGTCAACGACGACGATGAATAAACATTGAACATGACGCCATCAATAGACACACCAAGCACAGACCACGATCCCGTCAAAATTGGCATCGTCTCCATCAGCGACCGTGCCAGTTCTGGCGTCTACGAAGACAAAGGACTGCCAGCACTTCAAACATGGCTTGGCCATGCCTTGAAAAACCCATTGCTGTTTGAGTCTCGACTTATTCCCGACGAAAAAGATCGCATCAGCGCCACGCTGATTGAATTGGTGGAGGCTGGCTGCAGTTTGGTGCTCACCACTGGCGGCACCGGCCCAGCCATTCGAGATGTCACCCCAGAAGCAACCTTGGCTATAGCCGACAAAGAAATGCCTGGCTTTGGCGAGCAAATGCGCCAGATCAGTTTGAAGTTTGTGCCCACCGCCATTCTCTCAAGGCAAGTGGCCGTCATTCGGGGCCAGAGTTTGATCATCAATCTTCCTGGTCAACCCAAATCGATTGCAGAAACATTAGAAGGTTTGAAAGACAGCCAAGGGCAAAGCTTGGTGCATGGCATTTTTGCGGCCGTGCCCTACTGCATTGATTTGATTGGCGGTCCTTATTTGGAAACACACGACGAAGTGTGCAAAGCCTTCAGACCCAAAACGGCCATCCGGCCATCCAAACCCTGAGAATTACTTGTCCAGCAACTGATTGAGTTTTTCAGCTTCAAAGGTTTCGCGCTTGGCTGCATCGCCAGGCATTTGAAGGGTCGCTGAATTGCCAGCTTCTGAATTCATTTTTTCAAGCGCTTGCCAGAGCATGGCAATTTGATGTTCTTGACTGGCTGCGTTGTCGATCAATCCGCGCATCGCTTGCGACAAGGGATCGTCGTTTTGTGTCACGCCATAAGCTGAGAAGCCCATTTTGGAGGCTGTTGCTTCGCGCTGTACATCGGCATCTTCCTGAATGATGCGAGCAGGATTGCCCACAGCCGTAGCGCCTTCTGGCACCGGCTTGGTGACCACCGCGTTGGACCCCACTTTAGCGCCATCACCAACAGTGAATCCGCCCAGCACTTTAGCGCCTGCGCCAATGACCACATCTTTGCCCAAAGTAGGATGGCGCTTTGCACCTTTGTACAAAGATGTGCCGCCCAGAGTAACGCCGTGGTAAATGGTGCAACCGTCGCCAATTTCGGCTGTTTCACCAATCACGATGCCCATCCCATGATCAAAAAATACCCGCTCTCCCAACTTGGCGCCTGGGTGAATTTCAATGCCCGTGATCCAGCGTGAAAAATTGGAAATAAATCGGCCCACCCATTTGAACCCCATGCGCCAGCAAGCATGGGCCCACCTGTGCATGACCACGGCATGAAGTCCTGGGTAACACGTGAGCACTTCCCAGGACGTGCGCGCAGCAGGATCGCGGTCAAGGATGCATTGAATGTCGGATTGGATGCGAGAGAACATAAGCTATTGGATTTGCGACGAGTCTACCTTTTTGAGTCAGCTGTTTCGATCATGGCTTTAGCAACACCTCTGAGAATATGGATTTCTTCCGGTGTCAGGTCGGCTCGGTTGAACAGCTGATTCAAACGGGGCATGAGTTTTTTAGGGGCCATAGGATCGAGGAAGCCAATTTCAACCAAGGCCTTTTCCAAATGACTGAGCATGCCTGCCACTTGAGCTGCATCGGCCAAAGTTGACTCAAGCTCATGGGATGCAACAGGAAAACCACCCAAGGCCAAACGCCATTCATAGGCCACCAATTGAATGGCCGCGGCCAAATTCAAGGAGCCAAACTCCGGATTGGTCGGAATAGACAAAGCCACATGGCACTTGTAGACATCCTCGTTTTTCATGCCAAAACGTTCGCAACCAAACAAAAATCCAATCGACGAAATGACCTCTTTCGTTGGACTTTCATTGTCTTTGACAACATGCATTGGAGCTTGCGCACGAGAACGAGCCAACAGCCCTTCAAAGTGTTCTCTGGGTGATCTCGTTGGAGGACCGAAATCACGAGGCGTCATGGCCGTGGCACACAGATGAGAGATGCCCTCACAAGCCTCTTCTAGGGTGTCTACAATGCGGGTTTTGTCCAGCACATCGTTGGCGCCGCTGGCCCTTTGGATGGTTTCTTCTTTGCGCAAGATATTGGCATAGCGCGGTGCCACCAACACCATTTCATCGAATCCCATGACCTTTAAGGCACGGGCGGCCGCACCCACATTGCCTGGGTGGCTGGTTTCAATCAAGATAAATCGGGTTCGCATAGGGGCTATTGTCCCAGTTCCAAGTGCCCAAAATCAGCAAAACGAACTGTGGCTTGCGCCGAGGGCCAAATTTCATGGGAAAATGCGCAATTCGCTTCTGTCATCGCACAGAGGACCTCCGGTTTTGCTCTTAAAAATTCATGTCGACAAATCTCCACCCCATGCTCAACGTAGCCGTCAAGGCTGCACGCGCCGCCGGCGCCATCATCAACCGCGCGGCCTTGGACGTGGAGGCTGTTCGAATTTCGCAAAAACAAGTCAATGACTTTGTGACCGAAGTCGATTTGGCCAGCGAAAACACCATCATCGAAACCCTGCTCACCGCCTATCCTCATCACGGCATCTTGGCTGAAGAGTCTGGCAAAACGCATGGCAACCCCGACGCCGATCATGTTTGGATCATCGATCCGCTCGATGGCACCACCAACTTCATTCACGGCTTTCCTGTTTACTGCGTCAGCATTGCGCTGGCCGTCAATGGCAAAGTAGAACAAGCCGTGGTCTACGACCCCTCACGCAACGATTTGTTCACAGCCACCAAAGGCCGCGGCGCCTACATGAACGACCGCCGCTTGCGCACCAGCAAGCGCACCCAAATGCATGAGTGCCTTATTTCCACTGGCTTCCCATTCCGTCCAGGCGACAACTTCAACCAATACCTGCGCATGATGGGCGAGGTGATGCAGCGCACCGAGGGTCTGCGCAGGCCAGGCGCTGCGGCATTGGACTTAGCCTATGTGGCTGCAGGTTTTACAGATGCATTCTTCGAAACAGGTCTTCAGTCTTGGGATGTTGCTGCGGGCTCCTTGCTGGTCACTGAAGCGGGCGGCTTGGTGGGCAACTTCACGGGCGACGCCGATTTCTTGGATCAAAAAGAATGCTTGGCAGGCACGCCCAAAATTTATGGCCAGCTGGTTCCTATCCTGAGCAAGTACAGCAAATTCGCCAGTGCTGGCGAAAAAGCGGCCATGCGAGCAGCCGACATCAAGGACACGGAAGCGCGCCAAACCTCAACCGACAGCCCCATCTAAGCCATGACCGACGCGCTCGACTTGAGTGCTCACACGCCCATGATGCAGCAGTATTTGCGCATCAAGGCGGAGTTTCCTGACACCCTGGTTTTTTATCGGATGGGTGACTTTTACGAAATGTTCTTTGAAGACGCCGAGCGTGCAGCGGGCCTCATGGACATCACCCTCACGCACCGCGGTCAAACCGCAGGCAAGCCCATTGCCATGGCCGGTGTGCCGTTTCATTCTGTCGAAAACTATTTGGCCAAACTCATCAAATTGGGTGAGTCTGTGGCCATCTGCGAGCAAGTGGGCGATGTGGCCACCAGCAAGGGGCCTGTAGAGCGCAAAGTGGTGCGCGTTGTCACACCTGGCACGCTCACAGACTCTGAGTTGCTGTCTGACAAAAGCGAAGCCATTTTGTTGTCATTGCACATTGCGCCGCGCAATGCGTGCGGCATGGCTTGGCTGAGTGTCACACAAGGCATCTTGCATTTGACCGAATGCACGCACGATGAATTGGCCGATTGGCTTGAGAGAATTGCACCCAGCGAGTTGTTGGTCAGCGCCAGCATCACGCCCAAATGGGAACAACAACTTCAATCCATGCGCTTGGGTCAACGTGGCATGGCCTTGTCACTGACGCTGCGGCCCGACTTTCAATACGAAGCTGGTTTAGGACACAGCAAACTGATCAAGCAGCTCAATGTAGCCAGCCTGGCTGCATGGGATGCTGACAAACTCAGTCATGCACATGCCGCAGCAGGTGCTTTGCTTACCTATGCAGAACATACGCAAGGCAGATCACTGCCACATGTGTCGCAGCTCAAAGTGCAAAAGGCCAACGAGCTCATTGACCTGCCCACCAGCACGCGCCGCAATTTAGAACTCACACAAACTTTGCGGGGCGAAGACTCGCCCACCCTCTTCTCTTTGCTAGACACTTGCATGACAGGCATGGGCAGCCGTCAACTCAAACAATGGTTACTCAATCCGCCGCGCGACAGGCAAGTTGCGGTAGAACGTTTGGCCGCCCTTGATCAGTTGAACGACAACAGCGCAGCCGCCCAGAGCGGCATGGCCATCTGGGCCAGATTGCGCGAACAACTCAAAGGCGCCAGCGATGTGGAGCGCATTACAGCGCGCATAGCGCTCAAGCAGGTTCGGCCGCGTGAATTGGTAGCCCTCAAAAATGCACTCATTCGTTCTGCATCTTTGTCGCATCACTTGCAAGACACCTTGGGCCACTTGTCACCCACCAAGTTATTGCACGACATTCATGTCAATTTGCAACCGCCCGTAGGCCTCACAGAAATATTGCAACAAGCCCTCCTGGAAGAACCCGCCAATTTAATTCGCGATGGTGGCGTGATGGCCAATGGCCTTGATGCAGAACTGGACGAACTGCGTGCCATTCAAACCAATTGCGACGACTTCCTGCTTGAGTTGGAAACGCGTGAAAAAGCGCGAACTGGCATTGCCAATTTGAAAGTTCAGTTCAACCGGGTGCACGGCTTCTACATTGAAGTCACGCAAGGTCAAATCGACAAAGTGCCTGACGACTACCGCCGCCGTCAAACTTTGAAAAATGCCGAGCGTTTTATTACGCCCGAGCTCAAAGCCTTTGAAGACAAAGCCTTGTCTGCGCAAGAGCGTGCTTTGGCCCGCGAAAAATACCTTTACGAAATTTTGCTCGACCAACTGCAAACCCACATCCAAGCTCTCACCCAATTGGCGCAAGCCATGGCAGCTTTGGATGCCCTTTGCACACTCACCGAGCGTGCCATCACATTGAACTGGTGCGCACCCCAATTTGCCAAAGAGCCCTGCATTGAAATTCGACAAGGTCGCCACCCCGTTGTAGAGGCTCGTTTGGCTGAAACTTCGGGTGGCAATTTCATTGCCAACGATTGTTTGATGAATAGCAAACAACGTTTGCAAATCATCACAGGCCCCAACATGGGTGGCAAGTCTACCTACATGCGCCAAGTGGCATTGATTGTGCTTTTAGCCAGCATCGGCAGTCATGTGCCGGCCAGCAGTTGCAGACTGGGCCCCATTGATGCCATTCACACCCGCATCGGTGCTGCCGATGACTTGGCCAATGCCCAATCGACGTTCATGTTGGAGATGACCGAAGCTGCTCAAATTTTGCACAGTGCCACGCCTTTGTCCTTGGTGCTCATGGACGAAATTGGCCGCGGCACCTCCACCTTTGATGGCCTGGCCTTGGCCAGTGGCATTGCCACGCATTTGCACGACAAGACGCAAGCCTTCTCGCTGTTTGCTACACATTACTTTGAGCTCACCGAGTTTCCCGCCACACACCATGCCGCTTTGAACATGCACGTGGGTGCCACAGAATCGGGCAATGACATTGTCTTTTTGCATGAGCTGCAAGCAGGCCCCGCCAGCAAGAGTTATGGCGTGCAAGTGGCACGCTTGGCTGGCATGCCCACATCTGTTTTGAGCCATGCGCGTCACACTTTAACGGCATTGGAAGCCGGCGCCAATGAAAACCGCATTCAGGTCGATCTGTTTGCCCCGCCGCCTGAATCAGAGCATGCCGGGCCTTCCGCTTTAGAAGCTGCTCTGAATCAAATCGATCCCGATGCGCTCAGTCCCCGCGAAGCCTTAGAAGCCCTGTACAGTTTGCAGCGCGTCTTAAAGCGTTCAGAAAATTGAGCCAATGAACAACGTCATTTTTTCGCACGGCAATGGTTTCCCAGCCAGCACTTACCGAAGTTTCACAAACGACTTAAGCCGAAGAGGTTTCAAAGTCTCCTCGATTGAAAAGTTTGGCCACGACCCTCTGTTTCCAGTCACCAGCAATTGGCCTTACTTGGTCCAAGAACTGGCAGATTTTGCAAAAAAATCTGCGGATCAGACGGGCAGCAAGCCTTACCTGATCGGACACTCTCTAGGTGGACTTCTCAGTTTGATGTGCGCTTCCAAGCACCCTGATTTAACAGCGGGTGTGGTCCTTCTTGACTCACCTGTGGTGGGTGGTTGGAAAGCCAGTGCGCTCAATCTGGTCAAGAAAACCAACTGGATTGGCTCTGTCAGTCCAGGCCGAATCAGCAAATCACGCCGGCAACATTGGCCCAACATTGAAGCTGTGATTGAGCACTTCCAACACAAGCGTGCATTTTCACACTGGCATCCTGATGCACTCAGAGACTACGCAGAATTTGGCACTCGCATCGAAAATGGCGAGCGTGTTTTAAGCTTTGATCGCGTCATTGAAACGGCCATTTACAACACCTTGCCGCACAACTTGTCGTCGATGCTAAAGCGACAACCGCTCAAATGCCATGTGGCCTTCATTGGCGGCACACACTCCCGAGAAATGCGCCTAGTAGGCTCGGAGTTAACCGACAAGGTCTCCAAAGGCCGAGTGATGTGGCTGGATGGCTCTCACTTGTTCCCCATGGAAAAACCCATGGCAACAGCCGCTGCCGTAGAAGCCGCCTTGCGAAACATGGGCGCGCATTAAACTGACAGTAGGTGCCCTTTTAAGGTGCCCAGTCGACCACGCCTGTCCAAGCTGTTGCAAGCACCACAATGCCAAAAGCAATGCGGTACCAAGCAAAAATTTCAAAGCTGTGCGTGGCGATGTACTTCAAGAGCCACCGCACGCAAATCCAAGCGCTGATGAACGACACCACCAAGCCTGTGGCGAACATGGGAATATCTTCCACAGACAGCAGCGCGCGTTCTTTGTAGAGGCTATAAACGCCAGCACCCATGAGTGTTGGAATGGCCAAAAAGAATGAAAAATCAGTAGCCGCTTTGCGCGACAAACCCAGCAACATGCCGCCAATGATGGTGGCACCACTGCGACTGGTGCCAGGAATCATGGCCAAGCACTGAACCAGTCCGACCATCAAAGCATCCCGCCCCCTCATGTCTTCGACGGTGCGAATGCGCACACTTGAGGGTGGTCGTCTTTCGGCCCACAAAATAATGAAGCCACCCACAATGAAGGTCGTGGCCACAACCCAAGGGTTGAACAAATGTTCTTTGATCAATTTGCCAAAGAGCAAGCCCAACACCACAGCAGGCAAAAATCCAATGAACACGTTGAGAACAAAGCGCTGCGCTTCGACTTGGTACCTGAAAGCTTTGGCCGTAGATCGAATTTTTTCCCAATAGACCAAGATGACGGCAAAGATAGCACCCGTTTGAATGGCGATGTCAAAAACCTTGGCTTTGTCATCGTTAAAACCAAGCAAGGCACCGGCCAAAATCAGATGACCTGTTGATGAAATGGGCAAAAATTCGGTCAAGCCTTCCACCACGCCCATGGCAGCGGCTTTGGCCAGCAACATTAAATCCACCAGTGCTCCTTAGTTACCCTTCAATTATCACCTCAGAGAAGCTTCACATGGCGTCGTCTGGCTCTAAAATCGTGCCATGAGCACAGCCAACGACAAAGTCAAGCCGACAGACGCCCCACAGGACGCCCACAAGGTCAGTAATTTTTTGCGTCAAATCATTGAGTCCGATCTGACTCAAGGAACTTACGCGCAGCGCAAATGGGCAGGCTCTCCGGGTGATGCTTTGCATCATGCCGCCGGTTCTCCCGACCCCGCCAAAATTCGCACACGTTTTCCGCCCGAGCCCAATGGCTATTTGCACATCGGCCATGCCAAAAGCATTTGCCTGAACTTTGGCTTGGCGCGTGATTATGGAGGCGTCTGCCACATGCGCTTTGACGATACCAATCCAGAAAAAGAAGACACCGAATACGTCAACTCGATTTTGGATGCTGTGACATGGTTGGGTTTCAATTGGGATGCTCATGGCACTGCGCATTTGTACCAGGCCAGCGATTATTTCGACTTCATGTACCGGGCTGCCGAATTTCTCATACAAGCGAACTTAGCGTATGTAGACGAGCAATCAGCCGAGGACATGCGAGCCCACCGTGGCGACTTTAATACGCCCGGCAAGAACAGCCCTTTCCACTCGCGCACAACCGAAGAAAATTTAATTCGTTTCCGCGAAATGCGCGATGGCAAGCTAGCCGATGGTGCGGCTGTTCTTCGCGCCAAAATTGACATGGCATCGCCCAACATCAACTTGCGCGACCCTGCCATTTACCGCATTCGAAGGGCAACGCACCACAACACAGGCGATACATGGTGCATTTACCCGATGTACACCTTCGCGCATCCCATTGAAGATGCGCTAGAGCAAATCACTCACAGCATTTGCACGCTTGAGTTTGAAGATCAGCGTCCGTTTTACGATTGGCTTTTATCGCGCTTGAGCGAAAGCCACACACAGGCAGATGGCACGCCATTGGCGGCACTTCTTGCAAGTCCCAATCCGAAGCAATACGAATTTGCAAGACTCAACCTCACCTACGTGATCACCAGCAAACGCAAGCTGGCCCAATTGGTCAATGAAAGCAAAGTCAGCGGATGGGACGACCCCCGCATGCCCACCATTGTGGGACTTCGTCGCCGCGGCTACACGCCCGAGAGTTTGCAGCTTTTTGCAGAACGCATTGGCGTGACCAAAAGTGATTCATGGATTGACTACAGCACCTTAGAGGGTTGTTTGCGCGATGACCTAGACCCCAAGGCTGCGCGCGCCATGGCCGTCCTCGACCCACTTCAGCTCACCATCACAAATTGGGATGAACTGATGGGCGCAGGCAAGCTAGAGGCTTGTCATGCACCTGTTCATCCGCATCATCCTGAGTTAGGGCAAAGGCATTTCCAATTTGGAAAATCGCTTTGGATCGAGCGCACTGACTATGAAGACAACCCACCCAAAGGCTTCTTTCGTTTGTTCCCTGGCAACAAAGTTCGCCTGAAATACGGCTATGTCATTGAATGCACTGGCGCCAACAAAGATGCCGATGGCAAGGTGACCGAAGTGCTTGCGCAATTTATGCCAGACACCAAAAGCGGCACACCAGGCTCTGACAGTGTGAAAGTAAAAGGCGTGATGACTTGGGTGTCACAGGCTGATGCAGTTTCGGCTGAAGTGCGCTTGTACGACCGCTTGTTCACAGAAGCCCATCCAGATGCAGGTGGCAAAGACTTCTTGACCAGCTTTAACCCAGAAAGCCTGAAAGTGATAACCGCTTTTGTCGAGCCTTCATTGGCAAGCAGTGCACCCGATGCCAAATTTCAATTTGAAAGACACGGCTATTTTGTGGCGGATCGCATCGACCACAATGCCAACAAGCTCGTCTTTAACCGCTGTACAGGCCTGAAAGACACCTGGAGCAAGTGACAACAAAAAAGGCGCCTCACTTCACAGTGAGTGCGCCCTCTTGCGGGGTCAATTTAAGCACCTAGACTGGCTGAATACAAACCAAGGGTGCATAGAAAACCAACGAACCAAGCCAGTGAGCGAAGCTTGTCTTGGTCAATTACATAGCAGGCAATGTAGGCCACTCGAGCCACTATGAAAACGCCAGCGTAAATGTCAATGCGTTCCTGAGGTACTTGGGCATGCATGGCTACCAAAATGCCAATGGCATAAAAGGGAAATGCCTCAAAACAATTGCCTTGTGCGGCATTGGCCCTGGCTCGGTAACCCGTTTGTTGCGCCAACCACTCACGCGGATTGTGATTGTCGTAATTCTTCTTGCCGGCTTTGGCAATACCAGCACAAACGATGGGCATCAAGCCCGCCACCAACAAAGAGGCAATGGCAACATTCATATTGAGATCTCTTTCTGGAAAAACTCCGACATCGAGAGCTATTCTAGTCACTTAATAAAGTTAAAAATAGCCTCTACGAAGGCCTAAACTCTGACATTGGCACATTTCCCAGTCTGGTCACTTAGAATTTGGGTTTATTCGGTTCCGTACAGGAAATTTTCATGTCTTTGCATTCCATTCGCGCTTATCTGCTGGTTCTGACATCGGCCCTGCTTTTGGCAGCTTGTGGCGGCAGCTCCACGTCCATAACGCCTGCGCCTCCCGTCGGCGGTTTGAGTGTTGTTGCCGGAGACAGTCAAGTGACCGTGAGTTGGAAAGAAACGCCAGGGGTTGAGTACTGGATTTTCGCAGCCCCCAATAACCCCAACTTAAGCTTAAGCAACTGGCTCGCCACATCGGGCTCGACATACCGTCTCAAGGTGACATCCCCTTATGTGGTCACTGGCCTGACCAATGGCACGCCTTATTCATTTTTCATGACGGGCAGAACCAACAGCGGCCCAGGTGGAGACGCCACGCCAACAGTTGCCGCCACGCCTCGCTTAGCAGGCTCCGAGTGGACCTCATCCAGTACCTTGAACACCGGTACACCCACAGGACTGACTTATGGCAGCTACTTAGACATCGCCAGCAACACTGTGCTTTACACGTACTTGGCCGTTGGCAATGGCGGCAAGATGTTTCGAGCTGCAGACTTCAACACTTGGACCGCCATCACACCTGTTGTCAACGTTAACCTGCATGCGGCTGCATACAGTTTCGCCAAATTTATTGCGGTTGGCGAAGGGGGCACCACCCTTTACAGCACGGATTCCAAAATTTGGACGCCGTCCACCAAAATCACACCTCAAAACTTAAATGCCATTGCGGCCAATGGCAGCTTGGCCATTGCAGTGGGTGACAACGGCGCCGTTATGACCAGCAAGGATGCCATCACTTGGACAATGGCTACAAATGTGCCAACGTCATCCCACCTTTATGGCATTTCATACACAAGCGCAGGCAATTGGCTGGCCGTCGGCGCAGGCGGCACCATTCTGACCAGCGGTGATGGCTTGACATGGACAGCTCAAAAGTCAGGCAGTTCAGCTGACCTCAAAGGCGTTGGTTCAATGACAAACTTCACCAACAATGTCACCAGTTATCAATTCATTGTTGTTGGCGCCAACGGCACCATCTTGAGCAGCCCTGACGCTATCACATGGACAGCACAGAGTGCCAATACCACTGCCAATTTCAATGCGCTGTCCACCACCAATCAGTTCTTGGCCGTAGGTTCAGGCGGCACTGTTGTGATCAGTTTGGATGGCATCACATGGAAGTCTCAAGCAAGCAAGACCACCGCCAATCTCACCAATTTGCTAAGAGCTCAAAACATGTACATTGCAGTCACCAACACGGGCGGCATCATTTACTCCAAATAAAATGCAACCCAGGTATCGCCTCTCTTGCCCCAAAAAAGGCCTTCATCTGAAGGCCTTTTTTTTTAAGAATCAAGCTTCAATGTGAAGCTCTTGAATTTTTCGAGTAATGGTATTGCGCCCAATACCCAACTTAACAGCCGCTTCAATGCGTCGTCCGCGGGTGGTCGCCAGTGCTGCTTGAATGAGCAAGGATTCAAAGCGTTTGGTCAGGACGTCCCATACGTCTTGGCGATCGGTCCCTAACAGCTGCAAAGCCTCCACCTCTAACGCGCTTTCCCAACCTGCATGTGCGCCTAAGTTAACCAAGGCGGGCGTTGAGCCGATGGTGGCTGCTAAGGGTGCACTCTCGCTCAATGGGAGAAATTCCCCTGCTGCAATTTCACCTTGGGCACCTGCATTCACGGCATTGTTGTGCGACAAAACTTCCGGCGGGAGGTCCTTGGCCTCAATCATTTGGGCTGGTGCCATCACAGTCAGCCAATGACAAATATTTTCCAATTGGCGAACGTTGCCTGGGAAATTAAAGTGTCCCAAAATTTCAAGCGCTTGCTCTGAAATTCGCTTGGGCTCAACACCCAATTGCTGCGCACTTTGCAGCAAGAAGTGCTTGGTTAAAACTTGAACGTCTTCTCTGCGTTCACGCAAAGCGGGCAAACGCAGTCGAATGACATTCAGGCGATGAAACAAGTCTTCCCGAAATACGCCTTCTTTAACCCTTTGCTCTAAATCTTGGTGTGTGGCAGCAATAACTCGCACATTGGCTTTCACCGAAGTGTGCCCGCCCACTCTGTAAAAGTGCCCATCGGACAAAACGCGCAACAAACGTGTCTGAAGGTCAAAAGGCATGTCGCCAATTTCATCTAAAAACAGGGTGCCGCCTTCTGCTTGTTCAAACCTGCCACGCCTTGATGTTTGAGCGCCCGTAAATGCACCTCGCTCATGACCAAAAAGCTCACTCTCCAACAGGTCTTTCGGAATAGCCGCCGTATTGATGGCCACAAAAGGGCCGTTGGCTCTGGGGGAATGCTTGTGCAATGCACGGGCCACCAGTTCCTTGCCGGAACCAGATTCGCCGGTGATCATGACCGTTACATTGCTTTGCGACAATCGTCCAATGGCTCTGAAAACATCCTGCATGGCGGGCGCTTGACCCATCATCTCTGGCGTCGCCGCCATGAGTTCCTCAGCCACTTCTTCGCGCTGACTTTCTTCAAGCGCGCGTCGAATCAGCTCAATGGCCTTGGGCAAGTCAAAAGGCTTAGGCAGATATTCAAAAGCGCCATTTTGAAAAGCCGAAACAGCACTGTCCAGATCAGAAAAGGCCGTCATGATGATGACTGGCAATGCAGGCAGTTGCTGCTTGACTTGCGTCAACAAATCCAAGCCCGATCCACCTGGCATGCGAATGTCACTGACCAAGACCTGAGGGCCTTCACTGCCGTCTTCTGTGGCCAGCGCAGCAAGGACTTCACGCGGATTGGTAAAACTGCGAGTACTCAAGCCTTCGCGAAGGAGAGCCTTCTCCAAGACGAATCGGATGGATTGGTCATCGTCTACGATCCAGATAGGCTTCATGTGACTTAACTTTCTAGAAAGGAATGCACCGTCTGCTAACAGATCAGGGCAACGGAATCAAAATTTTGAAATCGGTTCGACCCGGCACGCTTTCACACTCAATCATGCCGTGGTGCTGCTGAACAAAGGTCTGCGCCAAAGTGAGACCCAAGCCAGAGCCGCCTTCTCTTCCAGAAATCAGTGGGAAGAAAATTCGGTCTTTGATAGAGTCTGGAACACCAGGCCCGTTGTCTATCACATGCAATTCCAATGCCAGTCGATAACGCTGTTTGCCAAATGTCACTTGGCGGGTAATTCGCGTCTTAAAAGTAAGTTGGGCATCGCCCTCAGTCACCCGATCTGACAAGGCTAAAGCTGCGTTGTGAGCGATGTTTAAAACAGCCTGAATGAGCTGCTCCCTGTCGCCTCTGAATTCGGGAATGGAAGTGTCGTAGTCTCTGATGACCCGCAAACCTTTTGGAAATTCAGCCACAACAAGTGAGCGCACTCGCTCACAAACTTCATGGATATTGACATCTCCCACCATGTGGGGCCGGCGATGCGGTGCCAACAGCCGGTCAACCAAGAGTTGCAAACGATCGGCTTCTCGAATGATGACCTGGGTGTATTCGGTCAGCTCCTTGGATTCCATTTCCATTTCGAGCAGCTGCGCAGCACCGCGAATACCACCCAATGGGTTCTTGATCTCATGGGCTAGATTTCGAATGAGCTCTTTGTTGGCTTGAGCCTGGTCAATCAGCCGCTCTTCTCTGTCCTGCCGAGTTTGCTGCTGAATAGGCAGTAATTCAATGATCACTTCGTCGGATTGATCGGACTGCGCCACGATCACATGAACAGGAAGCGACTCTTCTGGATTGATGCGCAACAACTCGGCGTCGTAACGCAATGCCGCAAATTCATTGGCCTTGGCGCCAGAAAGTGCATGCAACAAGGGCTTGGGGTCTGAAAAGAAATTCAAAAAGGACTCTCCCTCCAAACTTCTTCTGGACTGACCCATCACGTCCTCTAGTTCTGAGTTAACAAAGACGACAGTGCCATTGCTTTCCAAGACGGCAATGGGGGTGGCCAACCAATCGAAAGCCTGAAAGCGATGATTTTGTGAAGCACTTGTCACATTCATATTTTGCGCTTGCGAGCCAATAGAGCTGGTGGAACTCAATTTGGATTGATTTGAAATTTTTGCCATCTGAATTTCACTTAGATGGCACCGAGGCCAATTGAGAAGTGTGACGACTCAACTCTCTTTTCAAAGCCATCAGGTCACGTGCCATGCGCTCAATTTGAATTTGCATATCCGCAACACGGCGCTTGTATTGCGGGTTTTGCAAAGACTCGCCCTCTTGAAGGGCTGGCTGACCTCCATTAAAAACTCGCACCATTTCGGCATGCTTGGCGCTGAGTTTCTGCCACTCATCCTCCAAAACAGTGCGCGCTTGAACATTTCGCTGAAGTGCATCTTGCGGGTTGTTGGGCGGTATCGAAATGCGCTCAGCAGCAATGCCAGAAACCGCCGAGACAGGCTTTGGCGACTGACCATTTTGAATACGCGTTCCCTCGATTTGAGTCGGATTTGAAATCAGCAGTTTTTGACACTGACTGGGGTCATTCGGTTGATTGGTTATTTCTTGGCCACACTTGTAGACAGCTTGATCAGCCAACGCCAAACCTGCGAAACATGGCAATGCCATGAGCAGTATGTGCCATTGAAATTTCACCGATCTCAAGCCTACAAGCATGTCTCAAAAATCTTTCTTGAATGAAAAAGGACGGCCTGAGCCGTCCTTTTCGGGGTCGGGCTCAGCTGCCCAAACTCGCTGCAAATTACAGAGAGTAGTACATCTCGTATTCAATGGGGTGAACAGCTTGACGGAAGCGTGTGACTTCGCCCATTTTCAATTCAATGTAAGCGTCGAGCATGGAGTCTGTGAACACGCCACCTTTTGTGAGGAAGGCACGGTCTTTGTCCAAATACTCCAGAGCTTGGTCTAAGCTGTGGCAAACGGTTGGCACCAATGCATCTTCTTCGGGCGGCAAATGGTACAAATCTTTGGTAGCAGCTTCGCCTGGGTGGATCTTGTTTTCCACACCGTCCAAACCAGCCATCATCAGTGCAGAGAAGCACAGGTAGGGGTTGGCCATTGGATCTGGGAAGCGCGCTTCAATGCGACGACCTTTGTCAGAAGCAACGTGAGGAATGCGGATGGAAGCAGAACGGTTGCGGCTAGAGTAAGCCAACTTCACAGGGGCTTCAAAACCAGGCACCAAACGCTTGTAGCTGTTGGTGGTGGGGTTGGTGATGGCGTTCAAGGCACGAGCGTGCTTGATGATGCCGCCAATGTAGTAAAGCGCGAAGTCTGACAAACCTGCGTAGCCGTTGCCAGCGAACAAGTTTTTGCCGTCTTTCCAGATGGACTGGTGAACGTGCATGCCAGAACCGTTGTCACCGACCAAAGGCTTGGGCATGAAAGTAGCTGTCTTGCCATAGGCATTTGCTACGTTCCAAACCACATACTTCAAAGTCTGAGTCCAGTCAGCGCGCTGCACCAAGGTGCTGAAGCGTGTGCCGATCTCGTTTTGACCTGCGCCAGCCACTTCGTGGTGGAACACTTCAACAGGAATGCCCATGCCTTCGAGAATCAAAGACATTTCGGCGCGCATGTCTTGCGTGCTGTCGACGGGAGGCACTGGAAAGTAACCACCTTTTACGGTAGGACGGTGACCGCGGTTGCCGCCTTCCATTTTGGTGCCTGAGTTCCAAGGCGCTTCGTAATCGTCGATCTTGAAAAACGAACCTGACATGTCGCTGCCAAAACGGACATCATCGAACAAGAAAAATTCGGGCTCTGGACCGAAGTAAGCAGTGTCGCCCAGACCAGACGCCTTCAAATAGGCTTCGGCGCGCTTGGCGATAGAACGGGGATCACGGTCGTAGGCTTTGCCATCACCGGGTTCCAGCACGTCGCAACCCAAAATCAAAGTTGTTTCTTCGAAGAAGGGGTCAATGTTGGCTGTGATGGGATCGGGCATCAACAACATGTCGGAGGCTTCAATGCCCTTCCAACCGGCAATAGAAGAACCATCGAACGCGTGGCCGTCGGTGAATTTAGCTTCGTCAAAGTGGGAAATTGGCACGGAAACGTGCTGCTCTTTGCCACGGGTATCGGTGAAGCGGAAGTCAACAAATTTGACTTCGTTGTCCTTCACCATCTTCATTACGTCTGCGACGGTCTTTGCCATCAAATTCTCCTAAGGATGGGTGTTGATAATTGGTTCTTCGGGAATGCAGGTTCTATGCCAACAAAAGCAGTGCGCCACAATGACCCAAGCCCGCTATTGTGCCCTGAGGACATGGCTTCACTTTGCGACTAGCTGGGAATTTTTCGCGTCTGATTGATGCACCACAATACACCAGAAATGCACTATTGTAGTGCAAAATAAGTTAACGCACCATTTCAGGGCCAAGCTCGACTTCAAATGGCTTCAAGCCTTCTTTCAGAGCCATAAAAGCAGATTCAGCTTGTGGCTCTGCCCCCTTCACGCCCAGTTCGATGTGTTTGCCCCACTTGGGATGGTCCACGCTGGGGAGGCTAAAAACTTTGATGCCCACATGTTGCAGTTCAATGCGTTCCATCAAGGGGGTCAGGGTTGCCTCCATTGCGCCAAAAACAATCACAGACCGCTCGATGCGCTTGGGCGCTGCGCCCCAAGTTTGGCAATAGACATCGAGTCTGTCTTGCATCATGGGCCACGCCATGACTGGGAAACCGGGCACAAAGTGAAGCATGCCTTGGCGTGCGCCCTGACAAGTGAAACCAGGAATTTTGTTGTAGGGGTTGTGAATGATCTGAGCACCCTTTGGAAACGTGCCCATGTTCAATCGGTGAAGGTTGTCATCGCGGTCAGGTTCAAAAGCAACACCCTGCTCCAAGGCGACATCGCGCATGCGCTCCAAGATCAAGGCCTTGGCTTCAGGGTGCAAAGCCAAGGGCACGCCCAAAGCTTGGGCCGCGCATTGGCGAGTGTGATCGTCTGGCGTTGCACCGATGCCACCGCAAGAGAAGACCACGTCACCCGATGCGAAGGCACGTGCTAAGACCTGTGTAATGCGCTCGGGAGAGTCGCCCACATACTCGGCCCAAGCCAGCTGCAAACCTCGCTCGTTGAGAAGCTCTATGAATTTAGGCAAGTGTTTGTCTGAGCGTTTACCCGACAAAATTTCATCGCCAATGATGATGATGCCGATGGCAGGCGGAGTGAGTTGCATGGGAGTATTCATGGCTGTGCTTCGTTCAAAATGATGATGGGCTCTTCCCTGAGCTTACTTAAAGCAAGCAACAAAAAGTGCACAAACCAAAGTGCTGAAAAAATAAAAACGAGGGTGTAAATCCAAACTGCAACGGGGATGAGAATCACAAAAGCAGCCGCAAACAAAGCACCGGACGCCCACACCAAACTTGGTGCCGCACCCATGGCTCCGGTTAGAACCCCCATGCCTAACAATTGAAATCGATAACGCTTCATGAGCTCTACCCGCTCTTGACTAGACGCATGTTCAGCCAAGACATCGTAGGTCATGACTCTGTAGGTCAGCCATCCCCAAATTAATGCTGGCAACAGGATGGCCAGCGGCGGCACCCACCAAAGGGGCAATGTGAGAATCAATGCGCCTAGGGCCAAAATGACAGACATGAAAGTCCACAAGACGCTTTGCCATAAAGAACCACCCCGCTTGCGTTCTAAATCAGGGAAGCGCCTTGTGCCAACCAAATTCACAAGTGCTGGCGTCATCATGAATGACACTGCCAATAGGGACATGATCATGACCACTGGCGTCACTGCCAGGATGATGACCAAGGGCGCAAGCACCGTCTTTAACTTCAGCAGACCGACTCGCTCCAACCAAGTCCACGCCCAACCCAGCGCTGGACCAGCTTCCATCCCTGTGCGCACGGTGTCGACAGCAAGGTCCCAGTACATGACACCCAAGCCAGTCACGATGACCGCCATCAAAATGAGCGGCAACAAGGAGAGCATGATGACCTTGGGGTGCATGCAGTAAGCAAGCGCGCGCCAAAAAGAGTCCATGAAAAGTATCATGAACTTGTACTCTTGCTCAGAAAGCGCATGAAGCCTAATTTTTGTTGCGCCCAAAAACTTTGCCCATATTCGCGGCCCTCTTCCACTTGATCTCGAACACCTGTTGGGTCGTATCTGTTTGAAAAGTCAGCGGTTTTGAACATCATGTCCCACCAAGGAAACAAGACACCAAAGTTGTGTCCACCTAATGTTTTTCGGCCGGCTGACTCGTGACCTATGCCAATGGCATGGTGCAAGCGATGAAACCTAGGGCTAACAAACAAGCGATCCCCAAGCCAGCCAAAACTGCATCTGATGTTGGCGTGCTGAAAACTTTCACTCAATTGACTTAACACCACCAAGGCAATGAATTGCCCCGGGCCCACGCCGATCAATTTGGCCACCACAGACAATAAAAGCGCGGTGATCACATCGTCGAGCAAATGATTGCGGTTGTCTGTCCACAAGGTCATTTGCCGCTGCGAATGATGCAAAGAATGCAGAGCCCACCATCGATTGAACTGGTGCTGTCCTCTGTGAATCAGATAGTTAACAAAATCGAAGACGACAAGGTAGAGCACGAAACTGACCCAAGCAATGTCGGAGACACCTGGCCAGAATGCGTCAATGTTGAAGGTTGGAAGCCCATTCACGCGCAACATGCCAAACACAGTATCAACAGCATCTTCAAAGGTGAAAAACATGACCAACTTGAACAAGCCCAAACGGTGAATGAGGGTGTAGGTGACGTCAACTTTGACCCCTCGGGAATCCGTGACAGGTTCGAAAGGTCGCCATTTCTCCAAAGGTGCAATGAAGACAAGCAAAATCAGAATTTGCAGCAAGCCAATTAAAAGCCAACCCGTGCCTTCGTAGGCCACATCCAGCAAATTACCGGCACCCCCAGCAAAGGCGATAGGCTGAACCACACTTTCAAACAACAAGGTTTGCAATGCTGAGAAGGTGTCAATGAACCACTCAATCATGGATGTAAGCATGGCGTTAAAAATAAGAAGTGATGAAGGTTCAAGGGGCTTTATGGCACTGTAGCAAGGAGTTTCGAATATTGTGGGTGTTGGCGCAAACTGGCAAAACAAAAGCCTTTGTCTTTCAAGCCCACAATGAGGGGCTCTAGCACCGCAGGAGCCCAAGGATCTTGGCGCGACCAAATGCCCAAATGGGCCATCAAAATATCGCCAGATTTGATGCTTTTGAGCGCAGTCTGTAGCAAAGCAGCGTTGCTATGGGTTTGACTTGACAATTCGTCCCCTAAAAAACCAGCAGGCGCCCAAGCGACGTGGGTGTAGCCACATTGGCTGGCGGCCTTCAACAAAGCGGGCGAAGTTTTGCCCCCCGGCGCTCTGAAAAGCGGCAAACTTGCGCGGCCGGTCATGGCTTCCAAACGCTGAGAAGCTTTTTTCAAGTTAGCACAATAGTTTTCTGCACTCCAAATTAAGTTTTGGTCTTTTTGCTCACCTGAACTGGGCCGAATTTTGAAAGTTCGAGCATCGATGTCCGATCGCCAATAGGCATGGTCGTAGGTATGGCTTGCAAAATCGTGGCCTTCACTGCCTCGCGCCTTCCACCATGCAGACCAGTGTTGGCCAAGGCTACCGTCACCCTCTTGCGTTTTTTCATGGGCTCCAAAAAAGGTCACTGGCACTTGATGCTTGCGCAGTACGTCGGCAATCAAGGGGGCCATGCCCATGTGGCCTGTGTCAAGGGTCAGGTAAATGGGCTTTTGGCATTGCAGCGAAGGTTTGAGAGGCTCGGCAGTCACTGCCAACGAAAGCGCATTGAACAAGAGTGCGCCCAGAAAGATCCGGGTCAGACGCTTGCTCAAAGTGTCATTGGCGTGGCGCATGGTCCAAGGTCCAAACCCCGTGCGGTGATTTGCCCACTTTGATTTGACGGATAACTTGGCGGGTGCTCATGTCGATGACAGTTAACTTTTGAGCCCAACGAGAAGCTAGCAAAATGGTTTTGCCATCGGCCATGATGTCCATGCAATCTGGCCCGCTGGGTCCTGGAAACTTGTCAACAACAGCCAGGCTTTTGTAATCGATTTTGCTGATGGAGTTACCTACACGGTTACTGACCAACACATGCTGCTTGTCACCCAAGGCACGGAAAGCATGCGCGCCTTTGCCAGTTTGAATCAATTTAATTTTTTTCGCGGGGTTTTTGGACACGTCATAAACCTCTACGCCATCACCGCCGGTGAGACCAATCAACAATGTTTGATCGTCAGGCGTGACAAACACATCCGCCGGCATGGGGCCCGTTTTCACGCGCCACTTGATGGTTTGGGTGTTCAAATCAATGGCGACCAATTCATTGCTGTCTTGCATGGTGGCCCAGACCGTGGTGCTCTTGCTGTCAATCCACATGTGGCTGGGTGTTTTAGACGATTGAATGCGCTTGACCAAGGTGGGCGTTTGCCCATCCCATTTGTAGATGTCGATGTGATTGAGTCTGTTGGCGACCGTGACGAACCATTTCATGTCGGGCGAAAAGCGCAAGTGGTAAGGATCCAAAATGCCTGGAATGACGCGCTGGATTTCTGCGGTTCGGGGGTCGATGAAGGTTAGAGAATCGGACAGGGCATTGGCCACAATGACCGATTTTTCATCTGGCGTGAGGTACAAATGGTGCGGCTCTTTGCCGGTGGGGATTCGCTTGGTTTCAGTCCAAGTGACGGGGTCAATGACACTGACATTCCCTTCGAGGGAATTTAAGACAAAAATGGGGGCGGGTGCTTGAACTGCAGGCTCGGGAGGCGCAGGTTTAGGTCCTGAGGACATGGCCGAAGCAAGACCGAAAGTGGCCAAACCAATTGTCAAGGTCAGTGCTTTTAAAATCATTTCTTGAGTGTAATGGGGTATTGGAAGGCATCCCTGCCTATCGAGCCCAATCTTTTTAATTTTTGAGGTTTTCTAGTGTCAAAATTGTCTGCATGACTGACCCCTCTCTGATCTCCATCTTGGGTGTTGACTTAGAAGTGAAACACATCCCGCTGGACAAGCCTTTGGCCTTCAAGGACAAAGCTACCAGTTGCGTTTTTTTGCACGAAGGACTGGGCAGTGTGGCCCTCTGGAAAGATTGGCCAGCGCAAATCTGCCAAAGTCTGGGCTGCGAAGGCTGGGTTTATTCACGCCAAGGCTATGGGCAATCTGAAGGCATTTCAGACGTGCGAGGAGCTGGAAGACTTCCATCGAACTACATGCACCGGGAGGCTTTGGAAGTTCTTCCCGCCTTGTTGGCGCATTTAAACATTGCCAATCCCCTTCTGATTGGCCACTCCGATGGCGGCTCCATCGCACTCATTCATGCCAGTCAATTTTCGGTTGCAGGCTGCGTGGTCATGGCACCCCATGTGATGGTGGAAGACATTTCTGTTCAGGCCATCTCTCATGCACGAGATCACTTTGAAAAACTCAAACCCAAGTTAGCAGCCTTTCACAAAGATGTCGATGTCGCCTTTTGGCAGTGGAACGATGTGTGGTTGAGTGAAGCCTTTAGAAGCTTCGACATTCGGCCTTTGCTTTCAAAAATTCAATCGCCCTTGATGGCCATTCAAGGAACAGATGACCCTTATGGAACCATGAAACAAATTGATGAAATTGCGGCGCACGCAACTCAAACTCGGTTGGTGAAATTAGAGAACTGCGGGCACAGTCCTCATAAGGACCAGCCTTTGGAAGTGCTTCAAGCTTTGAAGTATTTTTCGAGTTCGCTAGGCAAGATCCAGCGCCATTGACCGGGCGCCAAATCTGCTGGCAATTGCAAATTGCCAATGGCACTGCGGTGCAGTCCTTCCACCCGGTTGCCAACAGCCGCCAACATGCGCTTGACTTGGTGGTACTTGCCCTCTGTGAGGGTGAGTTTCAAATGGGTGTCTGACACCTTTTCACAGGCCGCTGCTTGAACAGGCTTTGGGCTGTCATCTAGCACCACGCCTGACAATAATTTTTCCACCTGTTGCGCCGTGATCTCGTGCTTGGTGGTGACCTCATAAACCTTGGGCATGTGGTGCTTGGGTGAACTCATGCGGTGAATGAACTTGCCATCATCGGTGAGCAACAACAGGCCCGTGGTGTCTTGGTCTAAGCGGCCCACCGCTTGAACGCCTTGCACCGCAGCTTTTTGAGGACGTAGTCTTAAAGGGGAAGGCAACAAGGTGTAGATGCTGGGCCAAGTAGAGGGCTTTTGCGAGCACTCTGTGCCTGTGGGTTTGTGCAGCATGAGGTAAGCGCGATCAAAGTAAGGCCACTCTGTGCCCTGCACTTTGAACTTGAGATTTTCCAGATCAAAGAAAACACCAGGGTCTTCTTGAAGCTCGTTGTTCACGCTCACATAGCCTTGCTGTACCAAACCTGCGCACACACGGCGTGTGCCGAAACCTTGGCTAAAGAGGACGTCCTCTAAGCGCATGGGTTTCATGTCACAACTCGCTCTGAGTTCACTGAGTTCAGTGAATTATTTCAAGGCTTTGAAACGCACACGCTTAGGCTTGGCGCCCTCTTCGCCCAAACGCTTCTTCTTGTCGGCTTCATACTCTTGGTAGTTGCCATCAAAGAACACCCACTGGCTATCGCCTTCCGCGGCCAAGATGTGCGTCGCAATACGGTCGAGGAACCATCGATCGTGACTAATGACCATGACCGAGCCTGCAAACTCGAGCAAGGCATCTTCCAAGGCGCGCAATGTTTCCACGTCCAAGTCGTTGGAGGGTTCGTCTAGCAGCAAAACGTTGCCACCTTCGATGAGGGTTTTGGCCAAGTGCAAACGACCGCGCTCACCACCCGACAACATGCCAACTTTCTTTTGCTGATCGCCACCATTGAAGTTGAAGCGGCCGCAATAAGCACGGCTAGGCATTTGAAATTTACCGACGGTCATGATGTCTAAACCGCCAGACACATCTTCCCAAACGGTTTTTTCATTGGAAAGATCATCGCGATTTTGGTCGACGAAGGCCATCTTCACGGTTTGCCCGACCTTGATCGTTCCGCTGTCTGGTAGCTCTTTGCCAGAGATCAGTTTAAAGAGCGTTGATTTACCGGCGCCGTTAGGCCCGATGATGCCGACAATCGCGCCAGCGGGAACTTGAAAGCTTAGATTGTCAATTAACAAACGATCGCCAAAAGACTTGCTGACGTTGGTGAATTCGAAAACTTCGTTGCCCAAGCGCTCGGCCACAGGTATGAAAATTTCTTGTGTTTCATTGCGTTTTTGGTAGTCGTAATCGCTCAATTCTTCAAAGCGAGCCAGGCGCGCCTTGCTCTTGGCTTGACGACCTTTTGGATTGGAGCGAGCCCATTCCAATTCTTTTTTCATGGCCTTGGTGCGTGCGTCTTCTGTGCGTTGCTCTTGGCCTAAGCGTGTCTCTTTTTGCTCCAACCAATTGGAATAGTTGCCTTTGTAGGGAATGCCGTGTCCGCGGTCAAGTTCCAAGATCCATTCGGCCGCATTGTCCAAGAAATAGCGATCGTGGGTAATGGCTACCACGGTGCCTGGGAAGCGTTGCAAAAACAATTCGAGCCAATCGACACTCTCTGCGTCCAAGTGGTTGGTGGGTTCGTCAAGCAGCAACATGTCGGGGCGGCTGAGCAACAAACGGCACAAGGCCACTCGGCGTTTTTCTCCGCCAGAGAGTTTGCCAATGATGGCGTCCCATGGGGGCAAGCGCAAAGCGTCAGCAGCAATTTCAAGTTGGTGGTCAGAGGCGTCGCCTGCTGTGGCGATGATGGCCTCGAGCTTGGCCTGCTCTGCAGCCAGCGCATCAAAATCGGCGTCTTCTTCAGCGTAGGCTGCATAAACTTCTTCGAGGCGTGCTTGCGCCGCTTTGACTTCGCCCATGCCACCTTCAACGGCTTCGCGAACGGTTTCGTCGGGATCCATCTGCGGCTCTTGGGGCAGATAACCAATTTTAAGGCCAGCCATGGGAATGGCTTCGCCTTCAATTTCCTTGTCAATGCCGGCCATGATTTTCAGCAAGGTGGACTTGCCGGAACCATTCAGGCCCAGCACGCCAATTTTGGCGCCGGGGAAGAAACTGAGTGAAATGTCTTTGAGAATGTGACGCTTCGGCGGCACGATCTTGCCGACGCGGTTCATAGAAAAAACGTATTGGGCCATGGCTGGGATGCTCTTCAAAAAGGGAAGGGGAAGATGATTTTCCAAAAGCGGAACTTAATTTTCCCTAACCTATGATTATCCCTGTCTTTAGTGACCCCTTTAGGGGTTTCTGGCCCTGAAATTTCTCAAATTACAAGACTCGATCGCCCGATTTACCACTTCGGCTTGAAAATTGAACCAGCGCATCTTGGGTTTCTAGGCCAATTCTGGCGGCCCGTCCCCCGTAAACCTGTGATTTGAGCCAATCCGCCTCTGCCTCTAAAGCCTCCGCTGACTTCACAGCTGTCGACCAAACTTTGGCTTCGGCATCCCATCGGTAGCCACGGGCTTTGAGCTTGTCTTTGGTCTCGAAGGGCGAACCAAATGCTTTGACCACTGTTCGGGCTTGTTCGGCTGACTTAAAAAGTTGTTGCAGACCTGTAGATGGCATGTCGTCTGGCTGGGCCTTCAAGGGCGCAGACAAGACCCGAAGCAAAGCATGGCAATCTACCTGTGCACGGTGCGCGTCGTAAAACCATCCCAATTCGCTGCACAAAAATTCCAACTTGGCCGACCCCAAACCCTGGGATTTCCAGTTGATGCCGGCAAACGAGCAGGCCCATGCTTTGTACTCAAACACCTCTAATCGATTTTCAACAAAAGGTCGATCGAAGCTGGCGTTGTGCGCCACGATAAGGTCTGCGCGTTGCACCATGTCAATGATTTTGGCTTCGTTGAGTTTTTGGCCTTTCACGTCTTGGGTGGTGATGCCTGTGAGCTTCACAATTTCTGCTGGGATGGGTCTGCCCGGATCTTCGAAATCTTCATAGACCTCAACCACACCCACAGGTTGACCCGTTTGCAGATCAACAGCCACAGACAGCATGGCCAACTCGATGATGTTTTCGGCGCGCCAATCTAGGCCTGTCGTTTCCGTGTCCAAAATGAGGACTCGCTTGGTAGGTGCGCCAGACCCAGGTCCAAAATCAAGAATCGGAACCAAGCGTCGTTTGACTTTGAAGTCTGGGTGGGCTGACAACTTGTCAGCCATTTCATCGAAATTCATCGTTGCTCACTTTTTTTCTGAAGTGCCTATTTTGACGGATGAAACAGGGCCTCTGCCAAACCGCCACTTCGGGTGACTTGCTGCGCTACTGCGTTGAACAAGACCGAAGCGTTGGGGGCCCACCAGCTTAAGCGCGATTTAGCACGCGTGACGCCGGTGTAAAGCAGTTCGCGTGTGAGCACGGGGGAATCTCGGTCTGGCAGCACCAAAAGCACATGGCCGTATTCCGAACCTTGCGATTTGTGAACGGTCATGGCCCAAACAGTTTCAACGGCATCCAAGCGAGAAGGCAACACCCACCGCACACCGCCTTTGCCATCGGGGAACGCAACGCGAAGGCCATTGGCCGTGGGCAAACACTGGCCCACATCACCGTTCATGAGCTGAAGGTGATAGTCATTGCGGGTGACCATGATGGGACGTCCGACGAACCAGGCGTCTTGCGCTTTAGCTGGCTGGAAGTTTCTTTCAGCGTTTTTAGACAAGCCTAGGGCCATGGCGATTTGCTGATTCAAAGATTGAACACCCCATGCGCCTTGTCGCAGTGCACAGAGCACTTGAAACTCACTGAAAAAGTTTAGCAACTGAAGGGCTAGCGCGTTGTCACAGAGGGCATCGGCTTGTTGCAGTGGTTTCAAAACTTCCAACCAAGCAGACCACCCTTCACGCAATGCATCAACAACTTCTGGCTGCAAGTGCCCTTGCGGTCTCTCGCGCCATTCATCTGGCCACCTTTGAACCTCTGGCTTTTCAATACTCTCCGAAACGCTTGCATTGCTTAAGGCATGCCATTGTTGTTTGATTTGCAATTGATCGCCATCGTTGATCAGTTTGGCCCATTGACCGATAGCGCTGTTGGCATGAAAGCGTCGGCTGACATGCAGCACCGCGGTTTGTTCTGGCAAGGTGTAGGTTTGGGTGGGGTGCGCTTGGGTGGCGCTGTCTGCTTGGGCCGCCCCCTCGCACAATTGAGACCACACAGCGCCAGCCTCCACCGAGGCCAACTGATCTTTGTCGCCCAACAAAACCAACCTAGCCTGTACCGGCACACATTTCATCAATCGCGCCATGAGTTCTAGATCAATCATGGAGGCTTCGTCGACAACCACCAAGTCCGTTGCCAATGATGGCGCAGACCTTGCGGCTGCATCGGGGTTGTACTGCAACAGTTGGTGCAAGGTAACCGCATTTGATGGAAGACCTTCAGCCCAACCCTCGGGCAAACTGGCCAATGCCAATTGAATTGAGGAACTCAAGCGGCTTGCAGCCTTGCCTGTGGGGGCTGCCAAATGAATGCGCAAAGTTGTTTGTTGATCGTGAGCAGCCTGTTGCAGCAAGGCCAACAAGCGAACCACCGTGGTTGTTTTGCCTGTACCAGGACCGCCAGTAATGAGTGTCAGGCCTGCACGCAAAGCTTTGGCACAGGCGATGCGCTGCCAATCTGTTTCCTCGCTTTGAAGGCCGAACAGTTTGTTCAGTTTTTCATCGCTGTTCGCAGGTACTTCAAAGTTTTTCGACAGACGCATTTGAACGGAGGCTTGAATGCTTTGTTCTGCTTGCCAAGCGCGCCTTAGGTAAACACGTTGGGCTTGGCCATCTTCTTTGAAAGAAACCATGATGGGTGAGTGATCGCCAATGGCCCATGGCATTGTTTTGGCAGCTTGAGCCCATGGATTGTGTGGTACAGCAAACAAATCTGCAGGCTGTTCATCCAACTTTGAATTTTCAAGCTGCTGATGCAATGCCTTGGTTTGCGTATCGGTCCAGCCAAGCAAATGCGCTGGGTCTTGGATCAAAGCATCAAGGTCCAAGCAAGCATGCCCTCTTCCCATTTGGTGGCTGACCAAAAGCGCTAGCAAATCGTGCAAGGGCTCTGGGGTAGCTTGATGTGACTTTAAAAATTGAAGCCATGCGACATCCAAAGCGGTCCACGGTAAACCTGCCAATGCAGATGTCAATTGGGGCGCCAAAGTGTTGTTGGTGGGGGCTTGTGATTGGGTCATGACAATACCCCTGCTGTACTGGATGGCTGATTCAATTTGAATGCTTCGTCCAAAGCATGGATGAGTTCGTAGGATGGCTTATTGACATAGCACCCCTGCCCGGCTTGATCAATGCCCCGCAAGTACAAATAAATGGCACCGCCCACGTGCTGCTCGTAGTTGTAATTTTTGAGGCGTGACTTTAAGAGTCGGTGAACTGCCAAGATGTACAAGGTGTATTGCACGTCGTAGCGATGACTGAGCATGCTGCCAGTGATGCTGTCATGCGAATAGTCGGGCAATTTGTTCGACTTGTAATCGAGCACGTAATAGCGGCCTTGGTGCTCAAACACAATGTCCATGAAGCCCGTTAGCAAACCATTCAATTGCTGCGCCTGCAAAGCAGGGCGGGCTTTGTTGGGATGCAGCGAAGTGCCAATGAGTTGATCCATGTACAGCGTTGAAACACCATGCGTTTTGAACGTGAAGCCCATTTCTGGCCACGCGTTTTGGGTGTTGAGCTGAGACAAACTAAAACAATGTTGATCTGACCCCAATTGTGTGAACTGAGAGGCTGCGCATTGGCGAATGAGTTGAAGGCAGAGGGCTTGGTCTTCGGTTTTAAGTTGCAGGCTGTCTGCTTGGTTTTGCCACCAGCCTTGCCATCGAATTTTGACTTCAGCTAAGAGGTCTGATTCGTTTTGCAAAAGCGGCCAGCCTTCTTTCAGTTGCCATTCGAAGATGTCGTGTAACAGGGTACCGTAGGCACTGCCCGCAGGGAAATGATTGAACGGGGGTTGCTCCGTTTTTGCAGAGGATGCGTCATCTGCCACAAGCAGGTCATTAGCGTTAGCCACTGGGTTGTCGATTTGAGAATCTAACCAGCGCTCTTCGCGCGCAAGTCCCGAGTCTGCGGCCTGCCATTTGGAATCACTGAGCTTGCGAGTCAGTGCACTGAAACTGGCCGTCCAACCTGCATTGGGTAACACGCGCGATGGCGATTTTGCAGCAGTTGGCGCTTCTAACTTGGCTGCATTTAAAGGCTCATATAACTGCGCATTCGCTTCGGGCGCATGAACGACTTCAATGTCATTACAGTTTGTCCAAGCCTGCAATTTTTCTTGCAGATCATCGGCAGAATTTCGTTGTAATAAAACACTTAAAGCACTTTGTGCGTGTATCTCTTTGCTTTTGAAGTCACCTTGGCGTTTGGCAACGCCTATCCACATGGCTTGTTGCGCGCGCGTGAAGGCAACGTACAACAAACGAATGTCTTCTCGGAGACGTTCTTCGGCCGTTCGAAGTGAGTCATCTTTGTCTTCTCTGAAATTAGAGACAAAAGGTAAAAACACCAAGGGGTATTGCAAACCCTTGGCTTTGTGAAAGGTGATGACTTGGACCAACTCGGCATCTGTTTCGAGACGCATTTGCGCGCTCTCACCTTGTGCATGAGGATTTGACAATTGATCGGTGAGGAAACGAAGCAATGCAGATTCGCCTTGCAACTGAAGGCTGGCCGATTGCAGCAATTCACCGAGGTGCAACAGATTGGTCAAGCGCCGTTCAGCGGTATCGCCTTCGGCTTGCATGCGCCTGCCAATGTCTTGTTCGTGCACCATTTTGTAGAGCATTGGCAAGAAGCCTTGACGTTGCCAGGTTTGGTGCCATGCATTGAAACGCTCTACCCAAATGTCCCAGGCTTCTTCTTCACTGAACACCTGCTCTATTTCAGGCAAGCTGAGGCACAAGGTGCGAGTGGTCAGCGCAGCGCGCAGCAACTTGGCATTGCGCGCTTGTAAAACGGCTTCTAAAACGCAAGCTAAATCGAGTGCCTCGCGCGTGGCGTAAACACTGTCACGGTCTGATAAGTAGACGCTTCGAACGCTTCGCTGAGCCAAGGCTTGGCGAATCTTTTTGGCTTCTTGGCCATCTCTGACCAAAACTGCCATGTGCCCGGGTTGAGCGAGGCCTTGATTCAAGAGCCAAACCATTTGCGTGGCACAAATTTGCGCCATGTTTTCACCGTATTGCGCGCCACTTAGGGGTTTGTCGGCGGTCAAATGCCATACCGTAAGCGCGGGTAGTTTTTCACCATGGGCCAAGCGAAGACTTTGCGCTTTGGCAGGTGTGGGTGTTTTCACACGTTCAAACGGCACTTCACCAAAAGGGTTCTGAGCCGTTGCAAACAGGTGGTTAACGGCGTTGACCACCTCATGGCTGGATCTGAAATTTTCTGTGAGGGTCCAAATCGATTCAGCTGCATGCCTTGCGTTCAAGTAGGTTGGTAAATCGGCGCCTCGAAAACTGTAGATGGCTTGCTTCGGATCGCCAATCATTAGAAATGCGCTGGCATTGTCTTGTTCTGAATTGACTTCATTGCGGGCCTCAGGGTTTGGCAAATTTGCTGCGCCATAAATGCGCGACAGCGATTCATATTGCCAGGGGTCGGTATCTTGAAACTCATCGACCATGGCCACCGGAAACTGCGCGCGAATGATCTGAGGTAAGCGGCCGTCGGGTGCATGCAATGCTGCGTGCAATCGCTGTAGCAAATCTGAAAAATCAAAGCTGGCCAAACTTCTTTTTTGCAGCAAATACGCACGGCCCACTTTGAGTGCGGCATGGTGCAGCAAATTAAGACCCACATCAGGCTCGCTTTGACGCTCAGCCATCCAAAGACCTATTGCAGTCCAAACGCCATGCGCGTTGTCAATCGGATTGGCCCCGCCCCTCAAGCCGGCGTTGAGCTTTTCAAGGGTAAATTTGGAAAGTGCATCCATGTCTGCCTCTTCACCAGAAGCCCAGTCTGAAAGATGGCGAAGAAAGTATGCGTGCTTGTTGACTCGATAGTGATTGCGATTCAAATCATTTTCAAGTGCCTTGCTCAACAGGTCCAGTGCGTGAGGCATGTTGGTCAACAACAGTTGTCTGGCTTGCGCCTCTAAGTGCAAAACTCGCTCTTGCCACTCAGACCAAGCGAGCACCAAGGCTTTTGGATCTGGATCTTGCGAGGCATCAGGAAAACCGCCTGGTGACTTCTCAAACTTTTGCCAAAGCGATTGAATGTTTTTCAGCAAAGCTTCGGGTGTTCCGCCCAAATCCTTCATGGCACCCAGTTGCTTGACTTCCAGGGGGTACACGTATTCCCGCCAATAGTCTTTCACCAGCTTCAACTTCAAAGCTGGTGCATCGTCTAAGCGCTTTTGATCAAACAAACTCTGGCTGTCAAAAGCATGTTGGCGCAACATGCGACTCGACCAGCTGTGAATGGTGTAGATGGCGGCTTCGTCCATCCACTGCGCGGCTTCTTCTAGGCGCTCAGCGTGCTGCGCATTTAAATCGGTGCCCAAGCTTTCTTGAAGCTGCTGCAAAAAATCGTCTGCGACATGAGACTGTCCCCTGAAAAATTGAGCAGCCTGTGTCAATCTGTCGCGGATGCGATCTCTGAGTTCTGCTGTGGCGGCCTCGGTAAAGGTCATCACCAAGATTTGAGGTGGCATGAGGCCCGGCCCTGACCAAGCGTGTCCCAGAATGAGCCGCACATAAAGCGCGGCCAATGTCCAAGTTTTGCCGGTGCCTGCGCTGGCCTCAATGAGTTGAATGCCCTTCAAAGGCAATGTGAGAACATTGAGTTTTTGCGTTTTCAATTGACTCATGCAGCACCGCCTTCAATTGAAGCTGCATGGATCAAATCGCCGTACAAAAGAGGCGCCCAGTTTGGCAGCCCTTCAATGAGAGGATCAAAACTGTCGAACGATCTTTGAACATACAAGGAACGCGCCAAATCGGTGCTTTCAGAAAAACCATCGGAAAATTCTTTCCGTGCCTTGTCCAAGGCCATCTCGATGATCTGGTCAGCCGCCACGTCTTTGCCTGACTGCGCACTTCGAATTTGCTCTGACACAAATGCCAAGCCTGCTTTCAGGGTTGTGGGCAAGGGCTTTGCCCATGCCTGCGCATAAACGGCTAGCCACTGTACCAACAAGTGTTGTGCCGCTTGAGGCGGCATGGCGGGCAACACCGCCACAGCATCAAGTCCAACGGCCACGGAGCTGACTGTCCAACCTGCAGCGCTTAACAGCACATGGTTGGGCCAGAGATTGATCAAGACATCGGCGCGAGCAGATTGTTGGTCTTTTTGACCTGTGGCCACCGCACCGGGTCGCCTGGTCAGTTGCAGTGTTTGAACAGGTTCAGAATCAGTTGGCAACGGATCGGCTGAATTCAGTACCTGGCGCAAACCAGGGATCTCGGCACTGATGCGCACATCACCCCAAGGCATGGCAATGACAACAGCCACGGATTGAGTTGGCAGCTCTTGTGGGTATTTTTCTAAATAAGCATCGGCTCGGTCAATGACGCGAAGTACCGCATCGTATTGCTGTTTCAATGCCAATTGTCCTGAGGCTCCCATTGGCAATTGACCTAGCAATTTTTCAGCTTCAAGTTGCAGTTCGATGTCTTCGGCTTCAAGCAATTGGCGACCCAAGGCATATCTGTCTAGCCCATTTAGAGTGAAGTTTTCATCATCTAGCATGGCTTCTTCAGGACCCTTGAGCAGAACACCCAAGCGACTGCGCCAATAAACATCGACAGGTTGCCTGAGCAAACGCATGCACTCCTGAAGAGGCCATTCTGAAATAGCTGGCAATTCCGCGGGGGCCGCCTTAGGCGCAGAAAGCGCAGAAAACGAAGATTTGAATTCAGAGCCAATGCGCTGCGCCGTCTCCCAATCGTCTGCATAGGTGAAGAATTTTGAATCGGGCTTGAAGTATTTGGCCGAGAAAGCTTGCAAGGGCTGCAAGACGGCAGCGAGCTCGGGGGAGAAACGGGCCTTGAAGGTATCGCGCAGTTGAGCGACCAAGACAGAAGGGGGCATCTTCTGATTGTCTGTAGACCTGCGGCCTTGCCAACTGATGTACAGTTTTTCGCGGGCTGACAAAAAAGCTTCCAAGAACAAGTAACGGTCGTCTTCGCGGCGTGAGCGATCGCCTGCAAGCCAATGCGTGGTCATCAAATCAAAATCTCGAGGCGTGCTTTGGCGGGGATAAGCGCCATCGTTCATGCCCAGCAAACACAGACCCTTGAAGGGAATGGCGCGCATGGGCATGAGGGTTGAAAATTGCACTCCGCCACCAAAGAAGCGTTGCTTCAGACCTGTTGACTCAAGGCCGGACAACCAATGTTCGCGTACCACGGTTAAGGGCAATGGCTCTGACAAAGCAGCCTGTTCACACAAGGATTGCCATTGCGTCAGTTCTTGCTTTAAACGCAGCAACATGCGTTCATCGGCTTCGTTGTCGGCTTCAAAAAAGCGCGCCATCAAGTCGTGCATGACCGAGCACCATTCGGCAGGCGCATGATTGGCATTCAATTGAGCCAAGCTAATAGACACAGCCTCCAACCACTGCGCCAGATAGCCCACCTTCAAAGCACTCAATCCAGAAACCTGCGGCAAGGGCAAGACACCCTGCCATGCCGCATTGCCTTCGGCTTGGCCGGCGGCATAACCCAATATCAAACGTTGCAAACCGTAGGCCCAAGTGTTTTGCTGTGCAAGCGGCATATTGCTGGGCACGCCCCACTTTTGTCGGTGCGTTGGATTCAAGCCCCAGCGCACAGCAGCGTCCTGCAACCAGTTTTTCATGGTTTGGACATCGGCCTCGTCCATCTGAAACTTGGCTCGCACGGCAGATACTTCAAACAGGCTAAGCCATTCCGACATGGTGATCCTTGCTTGTGGCAAGTTCAGCAAAAACTCAAGCGCTTGAACCAGCGGCACCTGACGCGGCGTGGTGTCTGCTACTGAAAAAGGAATATGCCGGGGATGCTGAACTGGAAAACGACCAAACACCGCTTGAATGTGCGATGAAAAGTTGGCCATATCAGGCACCATGACCATGACATCAGCTGGCTTCCACGTTGGATTTTCATCAAACCATGCCCAAAGTTGGTCGTGCAAAATTTCAACTTCGCGCTGCGCTGAATGCGCCTGGACCATTTGAATACTGCCATCGTCGGACAAGAATTCAGGCTGCTCGGGCATGGCCTTCAAATTCAAAATATCAGACTGAATATGCTGCAAACGCGAAGGGCAAGCTTGCTCAGCTGGATCTACAAAAAAAGTTTGCTTGCTCATGACGCTTAGGGCGTTTTCTGGCTGATCAAAGCGCTCTAGCGCGTGCAAATAATCTCGACCTTGTTGCCCCCATGAAGAAAGCAGCGAGTGCTTCTGCGCCACCAGGTCCATGTCATGGCCCCAGTATTCTTGGCAAGGGTTTTGAACCATCATTAGCACTTGACACCAGCGACCCAAGGCGGCCAAAGCCTCTACCACCTGCATGGGCAAGTTTGAAATACCAAACACCACAATGCGAGGGGGCAAACCTTCTGGCTTCAAAGCTTTGGCTTGCTGTACCTTGTGCATGAATTGCGAATGCACGTCGGCCCTGGAAAGGCATTGAGAAGAAAGTTCGGGGGCTTGCGTTTGCAACACATCTTGTTGCAGTTGCTGCCACAACTGTGCTTGCCAAACTTGGTCGGGCGGCATGGCTTTGCGCTCAGCTTTGTATCGCAATACAAATTGGCCATTGCCCCAGTCGGCGAGCCAATCGGCGCGGTAGCTTTGGTAACCATCAAAAACGTCGGCCACTTGCTGTGCCAATTGATACCTTTGGCGCCCATGTGGATCTTCTTTGACGTAAGCCAGCAAAGGCCCAACTTGGTGTGATTGGGCAAACTCAGGCAGCAAGCGCCACAAGCGCCAAACCAAAGCTTGTTTGTCAAAAGGCATGGCCACAGGCACTACCGCTTGGCCCAATACCAAACGGTACATGCGCCAAATAAAGCTAGAGGGCAATTCCATTTGCGTGGCTGCGCAAATGCCCATGGCGCTGTCGTCTGCC
>Ga0209598_10000371_pt1 | contig 36052 bp, 34 predicted proteins | sample M_140807_EF_Meta_FD_187317 | JGI IMG/M metagenome (GOLD analysis project Ga0209598, IMG submission 187317) | Freshwater microbial communities from Lake Montjoie, Canada to study carbon cycling - M_140807_EF_MetaG (SPAdes) (version 2) | ecosystem: Environmental > Aquatic > Freshwater > Lake...
TGCTTCCAAGGTGCCCATTGCGACTGACGGCGAGAAGTACGGCGTGTCCCACGAAACGGCGTCCCCGGCGCGAGTGCCCGGTACGGGGAAGAGGCGTGCCGAAAGTGGCTTGTCCAGTCTCACGGCCAAGGTGGCCATATCGAGGATGATCGCGCCGAGGGTTCCAGCGGATATGTCTCCGGACAGGGGAACGGTGTCGAGTCCGAGACCGCAGACCGCGCTTGCCAGCAACAGGCGCTCGATTCCGATGTGGCCCGAAGACGCGCGTTGCGCAAGGACGCTGTCCTCCAGCACGGGCATCATGAGGCCGGAGAAGGCAAACGGTCGCGCTCTTCCACCAGGAGTCATTCCAGTCATGCCCGTGGTTGTTGCAACTTCTTGCAGGCATTCGGTTAGGAATGACGCAACGAAGACCGTTCCGTGACCGCCGAACGCGGGCAATCCGAGGCGTTCAAAGGCGCCGCCGATGCTCGTGCCGTCGCCAGGCAATGGGGCGGGGGAGAAGTCGACCCCGTTGAACCGAATTCCTCCCAGACGGTCGAGAGTGCTACGGACGATCCCGGCGACTTTATTGACGGCCTCGGTCAGGGATCCGACAAGACGGGACCGGGCGTCCTCGATGCTTGACGCATGTGCAAAGGCGTCGACGACCAAGTCCGCGCATTGCAACCCAATCCCGACCGCAGGGGTGTCCCCACCATCGTGATAGGCGGCCGGGAAGAATGGGATGTTTGGTCCGCAGTTGGCGAGGGCGGCGAAGCGGAAGTTGCCGAAGCCACCATTTCCATCATGCGCGATGCGGGCCACGGCACTCCCCGCACTTCGGCAAGCCCCGATGTTGATCTCCGCGAGACCGGATGGCTTGCGTGTGGCAACGGTAGCGGTCACCGAAATGAGGGAAGTCGTCGAGATGATTTCAGGCACGAGGTCAAGCAGTGGTGACCAGATCGCATCCGGTGTGCCGAGGGTGTCGATTGTGCCGAATGACACGTGACCGAAATCGCTCAGGCGTGACGACTCGTCGAGGAACGCGGCCTCGTCCAAAACGTCACGCGACATGCTTGCCCCGCTGTTTGTAAATCGGTCGGTGACCGGAGGCAGGGCGAGGCGAACGGTCTGGGATTCGATGCCGGCTCGGTCCAATGCCTCGCGGATGGCGAGCGCGATCGTTCCCGCACGGGACACGAGTCGGGATTGTGTCCCGGGGGGCACGGGAATGCCGACGGTGATGGCGCGGACTTTCATGTGATTACGATCAATTGGCAGGTCTGGCGAAGCGGCTTTTGAACAAGGCGGGGTCTGGTGCGGGTCTGGCGAAGCGCCTATGAACACGGCGGGGCTGGGAGCAATGCGCCGACCCCCGCGGGCATCGTGCCGTCGATCACTACACTCTATACGAACTGAAACGAAGTGAATGACGACCCGCGACACAGATAGCGACCACAACATCCCTGCCCCCTCGCCGGTGACTGATGCTCCCGTCGACCTTCCCGGAGCCGTTGCGTTGGATGTGCCTGCGGCATCTGTTCAGGCAGCGTCCATGAACGAGGAGGGGCAGGTGGGGGGCGGTGACGGCGAAACAAGCCCGGTGGTGGTGGCGCCAGTCCGTCGCCGTCGCACGGCGCGCGTTGCGTCTGCGGTGCGGAATGACCTTGTTGATGGGTTTGCCCGGAGGTACCCATTCCCACTGGATCAGTTCCAGTTAGAGGCAATGCAGGCGCTGAGTGCGGATCGGTCGGTGCTGGTTGCTGCGCCGACGGGCACGGGCAAGACGGTGATTGCCGAGTTCGGCGTTGAACTTGCGCGAAGCAAGGGCATGCGTGCGATCTACACGGCGCCAATCAAGGCGCTTTCGAACCAGAAGTTCCACGACTGGCGGGCGACGTACGGGGATTCCGTTGGCCTGCTGACCGGCGATGTCACCGAGAATGCCTCGGGTGACGTCCTTGTGATGACCACCGAAGTCCTCCGCAACATGGTGCTGCGGAGCCCGGAGGCGTTCGGCGACACCGCCGTGGTGATCTTTGACGAGGTCCACTTCCTTGCCGACCCTGACCGGGGCACGACTTGGGAAGAGGCAATCCTGAATTGTCCGCCGCACGTCCAGCTGGTTTGCCTCTCGGCCACCGTTTCGAACGCTGCCGAGATTGCCCGCTGGATCGGGCGTGTCCATCGCGAGACGATCCTGGTGGAACATTCGACGCGGGCGGTTCCGATTGATCACCTGTACATCCATGATGACCGGATCTGGCCGCTGGTAGACGCGACCGGAAGGCTTCACGAACCCTTGCGCGTTGGTGGCGAGACGCGGACGCCCCGGCCGATGGGAATGGGGCGCGGTGCCCGCCCGAAGGAGTTGCCACGTCCGCGGGATGTCCTGGGGATCCTGGGCGAGAACCAGATGCTGCCGGTGATCTACTTCCTGTTCGGGCGGAGGGCATGTGAGGTTGCCGGTGCCAGTTGCGACCGTCTTGACCTCGGTGGCGATTCCGTGACACGCAGGAGACGTACCGAACGGGTACGCCAGACGATGGAGGCGCTTGGGCCTGAGGACCGGGCGCTTGCGCAGGTTCGCGATCTGACCCGCCTTCTGGAACGTGGCATGGCGTTCCACCATGCCGGGGTCCTTCCGGTGCTGAAGCAACTTGTGGAGGGCCTGTTTTCGGAGGGTCTCCTTGGTGCGGTCTTTGCAACGGAGACCCTGGCCCTGGGTGTGAACATGCCGGCGCGGAGTGTGGTGATTGCCGAACATACGAAATATGACGGTGTGTCGAGGCGGGTGCTGTTGCCAAACGAGTATTCGCAACTGTCCGGTCGCGCTGGTCGTCGGGGCAAGGATGAGCGGGGGTTCGCGGTATCGCTTTACAGTCCGTGGACGACGTGCGCCGAGGTGCAGGAGCTGATCGGGGCTGATCTCCTGCCGGTGCGAAGCGCGTTCACGCCGCGATATCACACGGTGGTCTCGCTGTGGGATGGCACGCGGACGGGTCGTGAACGGCTTCAGCGGCTGTTCGCCTCGAGTCTGAGGCAATTCCAGACCGATGATGCCTTGCAGGAAGCGATGGCCGAGGTGGAGGACCTGCGTGCCGAGGCTGACGAGAGGCATTACGTGTGCCCGGTACCGGACGTGGATGATGACGCGATCGTGGAGTACACGGCGCTAAGGCGCGATGGTGCCGAGGCGCGCCGGCAGGTGGAACGTGCGCGGATTGCGGTTGCTGGGGCGGCTCGTGATGCCGGTCACCTTCCCTGGAACCCACCATCCCCGGTGGCGGTGAAGCGCGCGGTCCAGGGGTTCACCGGGGGTGAGGTGGTCTACCTTGCGAACTGGCGTGCGACGGTGGCGCGGGATGCCGCAGCCGATGATGAAGCGGCACCGGGGAGTACGCCCCACACCACCACAGCTTTGTTTCCTGACGCTTCTTCCTCCGGGGGGGCGTGGTCGGTCTTCCTGCGCCGGGATGGTTCGGGCCCAGGGGTATTCGTGGCGGAAGGGCAGGTGATCCAGGTCCGGCAATGGTCGGTGGTCACGCGTCTTTCATCTGGCCGGGATGGTGTCTTGCGCGTGGGGGTTCCGGCGGTTCTGGCGGACGCGCACCCGCTGGCCGACGCGCGGACGGTCCTGGACCCGATGGCATGGGCGAGGTTCGAGGCGAGCATCACGGCCCTCGGACTTCCCGATCTGGGCCGGTTCGAGGCTGACCGGCGTGCCAGGCAGCTGGAACTGACTGAACGCCTCGTGACGCCCCACGTCTCGCGTGAGGCGATGTTGCAGGAGCGCGTGGGTGGCCATCCGTGCCACAAGTGCCCGCACCGGCCGGCACATGACCGTGCATGGCGACGTGAGCGCGAGGCCCTCCGCTCGGTGACGGAGGCTGAGGCGCACGCGGCGCTGATCGAAACGGAGGCGGCAACCCAGGCCACGAGGACTCTGGATGCGATTGTGTCGGTCCTGGGCCGTTTTGGTGCGTTGACACCGGCCCGGACGGGTCTGGCGCAACCGACGGAGATCGCAGTTGGGTTACGGTCGCTCTATGACCCGAATGGATTGCTGCTGCTGAATGCCGCCCGTCGGGGCTGGCTTGACGCCTTGACGCCGACTGATCTGATGGAACTGATCTCGTGGTTCTGTTATGACCGGGATACGGTCCGCTACAACCGGTACTGGCTCTCGGCAGTCATGTCGGAGGTGCGGAACCGGCTTGATGAGCTTGGTGCCGAGATGGTGCAGGCCGAGCAACGTGTGGGCCTGACGATCACTTCGGGGCTGAACCGCAGTTTCCACGGTGTGCTGACGGCGTGGTGCCGTGGTGAGACGTTTGGTGAGCTTCTGGATAGCGTGGGCGTGAGTGAGGGTGACTTGCTGCTGACGATGAACAAGACGCTGGATCTGGCCTCGCAGATGCGGGAGGCGCTCCGTTCACTTGGTGACTTGCCGGGAAGCGGCGACGTTGCTGCCGATGGTGCGCCGGGAGCGCGTCCGGGTGGGCGTGTCCGCCGGGGCAGTGCGGTCGTGGACGTTTCGCTTGCCGGGCGGCTTGAAGCAGGTGACCGGTTGGTCCGGCGAGGGCTTGTTGCCCAGTCGCTGAAAATGATCGTGAACTCACCCGGAACGGATGCATCGCTTGTGGATGACGCGCCCGCGGTCATTGACCTGTCGCCTCCACGACTGGCCCGAGGGCGTCGCCGGGCGATGATCCCGGTGCGTCGGCGAGACCGGCCTCCGACTAATTAGGGAACTCACATACGCACGCCTGGAGGCAAGCCCCGGAAAAACGCTGCGCGCGACGCCTTGTTTATAGATGCTGCGCGTTGATGGCGGGATAGAGCCCGACGTACCGCCGGAAGAGTTGATCGTAGATTTCGCGGCTGGCGGGATCGGGGTGGACGGTTTGCCCCAAGTGGACCATTGAGTCGCCGGCTGAGGATAGGTCCGCGAAGTCGCCAACTCCGACGGCGCCGAGCATCGCGCTGCCAAGCACGCCATTCTCGGTTGTGGCGCATGGACGGAATGCGAGGCCGGTCAGGTCTGCCTTGATCTGGTTCCAGAGTTGCGCGCGCGCGCCACCGCCAGCAACGCGGACTTCGCGGATCGGAGTGTGCCCGTACTGGACGGCGTATTCGAGGATGTGCCTGACGGAACAGGCGACGCCTTCAAGGACGGCGCGGATGAGGTGCCCGGGTTCGGTGCTGATCGAGAGGCCGGTGAAGGCACCGCGGGCATGGGGGTTCCAGATGGGTGCGCGCTCACCTTCGAGATAGGGAAGGAAAGTGAGGCCGCCGGCGCCGGGTTCGATTGTTGCCGCGAGCGCAAGGGCGGCGGCCTGCCGGGCATCCGGGGCACTCTCCGCCACCTGAACGTCGACGGTGCGCATGATCCAGCCGAGTGATGCCCCACTGGCTTGGGTCGGCCCGTAGAGGATCCATCGGCCAGTGTCGACGATTCTCGCGGTCATCAGGGGGCCGGTGTCCTGTGCCTCGGCTGGGACGGTGACTCCGGCGACCTCGGAGGTGCCGGAGACGTCGCACGCGGTTCCGGGATGACCGAAGGCGCCAGATCCAAGCATGGCGGCCATGGCATCTGACCACCCGCACACGACGCGCAGCCCCGGTGGCAGGCCGGTGGCACGTGCGATCTCTGCGGTGATGGTTCCGACGACGTCGCGTGGTGTGCCGGCATCTGGGACGGCTTCCGGGGGGAGGTTTCCCAGATCACGCATCCCGCTGATCGGAAGCATGGTCCCTTGGTGGACCAGGCCCTTGGCAGACCAGGCATCGGTGCGCATGGACCCGGTCAGGATGAAGTGGACGTAGTCCTTGGGCAGGAGGATGTGCGCCAGGCGCGCGATGGTGCCTGGTTCGTGCCGGGCGAGCCACCGGCCCCGGGCGAGGGGCCACGATGCGTCTACCGGCCACCGCATTCCGAGAAGGTCATGGAGGGTGGCGGATCCCGACGCGTTCGACAATTCAGCGGCTTCGGCGGCGGCCCTGGTGTCCTGCCAGAGGATCGCCGGCCGGATGGGCTTGCGGTCGCGATCGAGCAGCACGAGAGTTGGTGCCTGACCTGAACTGCACAGCGCCGCAATCCGTGACGGGTCGGCATGGGGCGACGCGATGAGTTGGCGGATGCACTGGATGGCGGCGGATTCGTAGTCGGCTGGGTCCTGTTCCGACCACCCGGGACGGGGCCGCGACACGCCATAGGCCACACTGGCGATGGCGAGGAATGTCCCGGATGCGTCGATCAGTGCACCCTTGAGGGAGGTGGTGCCTACGTCCAGACCGATGTATTGGGGGGTGGTTTTGGCGCTCACGAGATTATCCGTTCCCTACCCTCCGGAACACTTCGCACCCCTACCCTACCCTCCATGCGCCGCTTGATTTGCAGACGCTGAACTTTGCCCGATCGCCGCCTGACTTCTTGACGCTGCGCTTCGCGCGGTGGCCTGAAGCCGACCCTTCGAGTGGAATGCGTCAGACCGTAAGGAGTTGCTCGCGTTCGGCGTTGCTTACCTGTCGCTGTGACCGGATCATGTCCATCAGTTGCCGCCGGATCCGGATATCCCCGATGAGGGCCGCCCCGGCGAGGCGTCCTTCATGGAAGAACAGGCGCCGGTAGACGCCGCGTTCCTCGTTCATGCGTCCCAGGGCTTCCATGGTTGGAACGGACTCGGGCATGATGCCGATCGCGGCCATCTGGCTGTCGAACATGGTGCTGGTGTAGTAGGGCACCTCACGGTATTCCTGTCGTGCGCCAAGCATGTTGGCACCGGCGGTCTTTCCGTGCGAACCGGCGTTGTTCCACGTGCCCATCTGGTTGTGGGTGCCGATTGAGACGTCGAAGAACTCGGCAATGTCGCCGGCGGCGTAGATGTTGGGCACCGAGGTCTCTAGGAACTCATTGGTGACAATTCCACGGTTGACCTTGACACCCGTGTCGCGGAGGCACTCGATGCGCATGCGTAGTCCGAGGCCTGCACCCAGGAGGTCGCAGTCGATGGTCGCCCCCGACCGGCAGTTGACCGACGAGATTTCGCCATCGGCGCCGGCGTTGACACTGGCGATCTCGTCTCCGTAGACGGTCTCGACACCGACCGCCTTTGCGAGCCGGTCTACGAAGGCGCCGCCCTCGGCATCAAGGATTCGGTGCAAGAAGCGGGTGCCCCGGATCATCCACGTGGTGCGTACGCCGTGGTGACGGAAACCCTCGGTCAGTTCGTACGCAATGAAGCTGCCACCGGTGACGATGGCGTGCTTGGACTTGCGGATGCGGTCGAGGATTGTGGTGGTGTCGTCCAGGGTCTGGAAGTGGTAGATCCCTTTGGTGCCGCGCGCACCGTCGACATTCAGGAGGTTGGGAGTGCCACCGGTCGCCACGAGGAGGCGGTGGTAGGTGAATACGCCGTGGGTATCGGTCTCAACGAGCTGGCGCTCAGGGTCGATCCGCACGACCGTAGTGTTCAGAATGAGTTCAATGTTGTTGTCGGTGTGCCAGGCGAGGGTCTTGATGAATGTCCGCTCAGGGGCGGTGATGCCCTTGAGTACTTTGGGAAGGGCGACCCGGTTGTAGAGCGGGTGGGGCTCGTCACCGATCAGGATGATGCGCGCGGTGGCGTCGCCCTTGCGGAGGGTTTCGGCTGCGGTGGTCCCGGCTACACCGTTGCCGATGATCACGAAAGTCCTGGGTGCGTCGGTATCTCCCACGTGTGGAAGGATACCGCAGTGCCAAACCGTTCCCGCGGTATGGCGCCCGGGTGATCTGTTTGTCCGTGAGTGGAAATGAAGGCCCCGGGGACGCGCCACGGTCCGGCGTTGCGCCCAGTTGGACCGGATGACAGCATGGCTTGGACACGCTGGTCAATCCGTTTGCGAGACCCGTTCACTACCTGCCCTGCCACTTCTGCGATGGGTCAGTTTGTCGTTATCGGGAGTTCGTTACACTGACGCAAGCGCATCCAGCATGCGGAGAGGCGGTGATTTATGGAGAAGGAACACGGGCCCGCTCACTCGCGGGAGGTTGCCATGGAGGCACTCGCTCACGTGACGGAACGTCTCGATCACGCAATCTCCCTGCTCGCAGACACAGATGTCGAGCAGGTTCAACGCGCCTATGAAGTGACTCGGGAGTGCACCGAGCAATTGGCGAGGTCAATCTGGTTTCTTCGCCGTGCGGCACGGGTGGACGAAGACGCATCGGCGTCCTGACTGCTGCGACACGATAGCGTCGCCCGATGACCAAGACCCTCCCGCCACGGACAGGTGACCCGACTGTCGTGCTACCGATATCAAAGCGGGTCTCCGTCGTACGATCGTTTCTGAGCGCGAGTGGCACCGCCCCCGCTTCGATGCACCGGGCCCTCATCTCTTTGGCGGGATTGCCAGGTTCGGGCAAGTCACACTTGGCGCGTGACCTTCACGACGGTACTCAGGCCGTAGTCGTGCGGACTGATGAAGTCAGGCAGGTACTGTTCCCGGAACCGACCTATGCCCGCGACGAAAGTGGCACGGTGTATCAGACCTGCTTCGCGGTAGTGAGGGCGCTGCTTCGCGATGGCTATGCGGTGATATTCGACGGGACCAACGGTCGCCGGACTGGACGGCGGAGGCTTGCGACGATTGCCAGGGAAACGGGCGCCTCGCACCTGCTGGTGCTTGTCACCGCTGACGATGAGGTGGTCCGCGGTCGAATCATTGAGCGCCAGGCCGGGCGGGCGCCATCATTTTCTTCCGGGGCCGGCTGGGAGATCCATCAGCTGATGGCAGCTTCAGAAGATTACGGTGGGCATTTCGACCTCGTGGTTGATACCGGGTCGGAGATTTCGAGCGCGGTGACCGCGATGATCGGATTCCTCCAGGGTGATCCAGGTGGTCTCGATGGCGTTGGAGCGCAGGCCGGCGGATGGAAATCCCGACCTGGAAGGCGTGGAAGGAAGTCAACATGACGACATACATGGAGCGTCTGGCAAAGGTGTCTCGGAAAAATGGAAGCCTCCTGTGTGTCGGTCTTGATCCGGAGCCGCACCGGCTTCCCGAACACCTCCGAGGCTTGCCGGCTCATGAGGCGATCCTGGCTTTCAACAAGGAATTGATTGATGCCACCTGCGACCTGGTGGCGGCGTACAAGCCAAACCTTGCTTTCTATGAGGCGCTTGGCCCCGAAGGCATGGAAACACTCCGTGCGACGGTGCGACACGTGCCCAATGGTGTGCCGGTGATCGCGGATGCGAAGCGCGGCGACATCGACCACACGATGCGCCTTTACGCGACGGCGGTGTTTGACGTGTACGGTTTCGACGCGGTGACCGCGAGCCCGTATCTTGGACGAGACGCGTTGCTGCCGTTCCTTGACCGGGCTGACCGGGGAACGTACATACTTTGCAGGACTTCCAACCCCGGTGCGGCGGACATTGCCGAACTGGATGTTGGGGGCGAACCACTCTATCTGCGTGTGGCCGAACGGGTACCGACATGGACATCGCACGCGAACATTGGACTGGTCGTCGGGGCAACGGCACCGACACAACTGGCGCGGGTTCGCGCGGTGGCGCCGGTCGTACCAATCCTGCTGCCGGGAGTAGGCGCGCAGGGCGGCGACCTGGAGGCGTCGGTAGCGGCGGGACTGGACCAGACGGGGGACGGGCTGTTGGTAGTGGTCGCCAGACAGGTCATGTACGCCTCAAGCGGGTTGCGGTTCGCCGAGGACGCGCGGACAGCGGCGCGGGAAATCCGGGATCGGATCAACGCCGCCCGGGTGACCGCGATCGACGCACTTCGCGGGAGATAGTCCCGGTCCCGGTGATCGATGCTGCGGCCCTTGACGCAACGCCTCGCGCGCCTCGCTATGACCCGTCGGTGCCGATGGCATTCCAGTTGGATGATCTGTTGCGCCTCAAGAAGGCTCATCCGTGCGGCGGGACGGATTGGGTCGTTTTCCGCCTCGGTGCGGACATCGGGCTGAGGTGCGGCACGTGCGGCCATCGTGTCCTGGTTCCGCGACGTGACCTTGAACGGCGGGTCGTGCGTCTGCTCAGGCCGGGAGATGCCGAAACGCACGCTTGATCAGATGCTGCGTGGCATCAGTCCGATAAATGCGATTAGGAGAAGCCCGGCCAGGGTGATGACACCGTATTCCAGAGTGACACGCAGGCGCAGCCGGGCGTGCAGGGCATACGTAAGGATGCCGGTGACAAAGTAGTAGACGGCCAGGAGGAACGCACCTCCCTGGAGCCCATTGAGCGGCCAGTAGTTGAGTGCCCAGGTGACTTCGCCGACTCCGATCCCCGTCACTGACGCGTAGAGGAGGGTTCGCCGCCACGAAGGGGCGAGGGTCCGGAAGCGGCCGCTAGCGGTCAGATCCGGTGCCCGGACGACTGGGAAGCGCCCGCTCATGCGAAGGCGTTCAGGGACGCTCAGGGTCGTGATGTCCAACGTCGGTGTCGGTTCGGGCGTGCGGTCGGGGAACGCCACCTGCGTCAATCGGAGGTGCCGGGCACTGAGAAGGATGGTGACGGCAACGATTGCCGTCGCCGAGAACAGGCTGCGGGTACGGGTCTGGTAGATCGCGCCGTACAAGACGAATGCCGCGACATACCCGGTTAGGGCGAGCACTGTTTCACCGTAGTCGCGTCGCAGGACCTGCCTTGTGAGCGCCCACTCGGTCCAGAGGACTGCGAACGTCAAGGCGCCAAACCCACCGAGCCCAATCACGAACTGGGTGCCTGTTGGCAGCAGTGGCAGGAAGAAGAGAGCGCCGAACACCAACGCGCTCGGAAGGATGAACTGCTCTACCGTGGAACCCCGGCGTGCCTCGCCGCGAAGGATCAGATCCAACCCCGCGGAAACCGTGATGACGATTGCGAACGCGAGGCCAAGCAGTGGCAGACCGGTTGCACCGACGCTCAACGCGACGCCAAGGACAACCACGGCTACGACGACGGTGATCTTTTCTAGCGTCTGGATCGACATCGTGATCTACCGAAGGGTATCTGGCGAATGTGCTCTGCGTCCGTCACGACACTTCACGCGGCGGTGCTACACTCGCCGCGGTTAGGGTTTTGCCCCTGATCGTGGTGCAGTCGGACCGGACATGACCCGCCCGCTAGCAGCGTGTGGCAGTCGTGCCCGGTGGTTCTGGCAGGGGGTTCGCGCGTGAGTAACGTGGTTCTCGTCTTGAACCTGAACTACGAACCGCTGAATATCTGCGGTCTCGGTCGAGCGGTTGCCCTCGTTGGTTCTGGCAAGGCCGAGATCCTTGCTTCAGGAATGGAAGACATCCGGACCGCCCGCGCCGTGATCCCCCGGCCGAGTGTGATCAAGTTGCAATACCTGGTCCGGAGGCCTCGGGCGCAGGTGCGTCTGACCCGCCGCGAAGTGTTCATCCGCGACGACTACACCTGCCAGTATTGCGGTTTGAGAGGTCGTGAGCTGACCCTTGACCATGTGATCCCCCGGCACCTTGGTGGCCGCCACGTCTGGGACAACCTCGTGAGTGCGTGTCGGCCGTGCAATCATCGGAAGGGCGGCAAGCGCCTCGATGAGACGCGGATGCGCCTGGCGCGCCCTCCGCGACGTCCGCCTGCCACCCAATACTTCACCGGCGTGCAGCGTCAGAATCGCGAAGAAGCTGAAGCATGGGCGCCCTACTTACCCGCGCTCGAGACAGCGCTGCACGGTATGTAGAACCCTCACAACACCTGTGTGACTGGGACCGGCATCACTTGTCGGCGATCATCCAGTTTCGGCATAGCGTTCACGGGTTGCCTGGACGACGGCGGAGACGCGCCTGTCGGTGAACCGCTTGAGGAACCTCGCTCCAAGCCAGAAGCCAACCCCTAACCCACAGATCACCCACCAAGCTGGTGCGAAGTCGCGTGTCCAGGCCCACCCACCTAGGGCGAGGAGGAAGAACGCGAACCATCTGACCAGTCCGGTCGCGAAACCCAGGAACATTGAGGCGCGGTCGCTGGCACGGATTGACCACTCGACGACACGCGTGGCGAGTGCGGTGATGATTGTCGGCTTGTCGCCAGTCGAGGTTTCGGCGGTGGCAATCCAGTCCAGCCATTGCCTGATCGGTCGGCCGTCGTAGACGAATCGGTCCCTGAGTGCCGCATAAAAGAGATACCGGCGTGCCTTGACACGCTCGAATGCAAGGTCTCCGCCGTCCGCGTCGTCAGCGATCCGGTCAAGGGCGCGTTCCTCGTCGGACGAAAGGAAGACCCGTTGCACGGTCAATTCGTCCTTGAGAAGCTCAATCAGCGGTGACGTCACGCCATAACCCTCCCGCAAAGTGTATGCATCCCCGCCGCGCGCCGGTTCCTGATCCTGGGACGTTTCTGTCGATGCCACTGGTTGCTCACCTTTGCTAGGATAGGGACAGGTACTTGGGAGACCGCGCATGACTACGACCGCTACCGAACAACCGTTGGTGACGCTCAGTGAAAAGGCGTCCAATGAACTGCGTCGGCTCATCGCGGCCGAGGAACGCGACGACATCGGCTTGAGGGTCTTTGTGTCACCAGGTGGCTGTTCCGGGCTTTCCTATGGCATGGCACTCGAGGAACAGTCCGACGATGGTGACTTCGTTGTGAACTATGCGGGTATGCAGGTCTTCGTAGATGAGTTCAGTGCAAGTTTTGTGAAGGGTTCCCAGATCGACTTCGTTGCGGGTCTGATGGGTGCCGGTTTCACGGTTCAGAATCCCAATGCGAAAAAGAGCTGCGCCTGCGGCCAGTCGTTTGACACCGGCGAGAATGCCGAGACGGCCCAGAAGTGCAGTTAGGCGCCGAAAGGTCGCCTCACATGTCCTCGCAGCCTGACCGTCGCGGTTCCCCGGTCTCAATCGATGTTCGCGACCTCTCCAAGCATTATGAGGTCCACCGCAAGGCACCCGGGGTGCTCGGCTCCGTTCGCGGCCTCGTTTCCCGGACGAACGACACGGTTCGTGCCGTCGATGGGGTGTCATTCCAGATAGCCGAGGGAGAGATCGTAGGTTTCCTTGGCCCGAACGGTGCCGGGAAGACGACGACACTGAAACTCTTGTCGGGTCTCCTCCACCCGAGCGCCGGACATGCGCGTGTTCTTGGCTTTGATCCCTGGAAACGGGACCATGCTTTCCTTCGCCAACTTTCGCTGGTCATGGGGCAGAAGAATCAGTTGTGGTGGGATATCCCGGCGATGGAGACGTTCCTCCTGAACCGCGAGATCTACGAAATCCCCGAACCGGTCTTCCGGGAGACGCTGACCGAGCTGGTTGATCTTCTGGATTTGGGCCGAATCCTCCACGTGCAGGTGCGCAGGCTTTCGCTTGGGGAGCGAATGAAGTGCGAACTCGCGGCGGCGCTCCTTCATCGCCCTCGTGTCCTCTTCCTTGACGAGCCCACGATTGGTCTGGATGTCGTGATGCAGAAAGCCATCCGGCAATTTGTTGACCAATACCGCCGCCGGTTCGGGGCCACGATCGTCCTGACATCGCACTACATGGACGACGTCAAGGAATTGTGTGAACGGATCATCATCATTGATCGCGGACGCGTGATCTATGACGGCGCCTTGGCCGAGGTCTCCACGGTGTACGCCGCCTACCGTGTGATTACCGTCCGGTTCGAGCGAGCGGTGGGCAACGACGAACTTGATGGATTCGGAACCGTAGCGTCGTTCGACGGTTTCACCGCGACGCTTCACATTCCCCGGGCCGATGTCTCGACCCAGGCCGCGCGCCTGTTAGCGTCGCTGCCTGTCGCCGATGTCACGATCGAGGAACCGCCAATCGACGATGTCATCAGGCATGTCTTCTCGGCAAGCGAACGCGATCGTGACGCCAAGGCGCGGGAAACCTCGCCGGTTGGCGCGTAGACTTTAGCGAGAACGCACACCCCGATCACCAATATTTGGGGACCGTACGCTACGGGGTGTGCTCGGCTTCACGGAGGTTCAGGCGATGTATTTTGACCCGATGTACTTCGTTTTCTCGATGCCCGCGTTCCTGTTCGCGATGTACGCCCAGTGGAAGGTGAGTTCCACCTTTGGCAAGTACCAGAACGTGAACAGTTCCGGTGGATTCACCGGGGAACAGATTGCCCGGCGGTTGCTGGATGCCGAGGGCTTGTTTGGAGTGACCATCGAGGCGACGCCAGGGGAACTCACGGACCACTATGACCCGCGCACCAAGGTCGTGCGCTTGTCCGAATCGACCATGTACCGCACGTCAGTGGCGGCGGTTGGTGTGGTGGCACATGAGGTGGGTCACGCCATTCAGGATGCGACAGGCTATGCGCCAATGAGGCTCAGGACGAGCCTCGTGCCGGTTGCAGGTCTGGGCAGTTCCCTGGGCTACATCCTCTTCTTCGCGGGAATGTTTCTCAATTTCTTCAATTTGTCACTCATCGGACTATTGCTCTTCAGCGCGGCGGCGGTCTTCGCGGCGGTGACGCTGCCGGTCGAGTTCAACGCGAGCAACCGGGCGATGAGGCTTCTGGTTGACAATGGCCTGGTGACTTCCTACGATGCCGACCTTGCCCGGAAGGTGCTTGACGCCGCTGCCCTCACTTACGTGGCCGGACTGGCACAAGCCCTCTCCCAAGTGCTGTACTACGCGATGATCCTTTCAGGAATGCGGCGACGCGACGACTGACCTAATGATTGCCCTTACCACCACGACGGCTACACCGGCGGTCACGCCAGTGGCACTCCCTCCCATCACGGACCTCTCGTTGACCTCGCTGCGGCAGGTAGTGACCGAGCTGGGCCACCCTGAATATCGTGGCGACCAGATTGCAGCTTGGGTGTACCGATCCCAGATTGGTGCATTTGACGAGATGTCGAACTTGCCAAAGTCCCTCAGGCAGGCGCTGGCCGACCGTTTCAGGTTCGGTGCGCTTGCCTTGGAGGCGGAGTTCGTTTCCTCAGACGGGGAGACACGCAAGGCCGCCCTTCGACTACCTGATGGCGACCTGATCGAAAGCGTACTGATGCGCTACCCGACCAGGGATGACGGAACCGGTGCCGAGAGGTCGACGGTCTGCGTGAGTACCCAGGTTGGATGCCCGGTGAAGTGCGCCTTCTGCGCAACTGGCTTGATGGGGTTCACCCGGAACCTTGGCACTGGCGAGATCATGGATCAGGCACTGCACTTCCTCCGCTGGAGCCGCGCCGTGCCTCCGACCGTGCGCAACGTGGTGTTCATGGGAATGGGCGAACCGTTGATCAACTACGATGCGACGATGGGTGCCGTGGCATTGCTTGTGGATGCGGTCGGACTGGGCGTTCACCGGCTCACGGTATCCACGGCGGGATGGCTGCCGGGCATGTCACGACTCATCGAGGACAAGTACGCGGTCCGGTTGGCCGTCTCGCTGCACTCTCCCGATGATGCGTTGCGTACGACCCTCGTGCCACTGAACAAGCGGTTCCCCCTGGCAACGCTTCTAGAGGCGTGCTGGGAGTACCAGGCACGGACGGGGCGACGCGTGACCTTTGAGTACACGCTCCTTGATGGCGTGAATGACACGCCTGCCCTTGCGCGCGATTTGGTTGCGCTCGTGCGCCGGCATGACGTCCACATAAACCTCATCCCCATGAACCCGGTTGCGTATCTGCCTTTTGGGGCGTCGCGACCGGAGGCGGTGGAGGAGTTCCATCGCATCATCCGAGAATCTGGGGTCATATGCACCGTCCGTCGTGAGATGGGGCGTGACATCCGAGCGGCGTGCGGACAGCTGCGCACCGAACTTCAGGGACGCGAACCGGTGCGCGCCACCACCGTGCCGGCCTGACAAACCGTGCGTGTCCAGATCGCGCCGTCGGTCTACGCGTCGCCGCTGTTACGCATGGGTGAGGCGATTGCCGCCGCTGAGGCTGCCGGCGTTGACGCGTTGCATCTGGACGTGATGGACGGGCAGTTCGTCCCGGCAATATCGTTCGGCATGCTGCTTGTGCGGGAAATCAGGGCGAAAACCTCGCTTCCCCTGGACGTGCACCTGATGGTGGCGAAACCCGAGAACTTTCTGGACGAACTGTCTGCCATCGGTGTACGCGGCGTGACGGTTCACCTAGAAGCGTTTGATGGGCGTCCAGGTGGGTCCAATGAACTTGGTGAGGCCTTGCGAACAATCCGTGGCGCCGGGATGCGTGCCGGCATCGCGCTGAAGCCGGGCACACCGGACACAGTATTCGATGGGTTCGCGGCTTACATAGACGACGTGCTGGTCATGACCGTCGAACCGGGCGCGTCGGGCCAGTCGTTCCGCTGGGATCAGATAGAAAAGATTCGTCGGGTCAGCGCGCGGGCACGATCCCTTGGCATCCGTCTGGCCGTTGACGGTGGGATAAATCCCGAAACTGGTGAGGCCTGCGTCATTGCCGGGGCCGACTACCTTGTGGTTGGCAGTGCCCTGTTCTCCGGCGGTCTTGAGGGCGTCGGTTTAGCAGTGTCCCGCATGCGGGGAACGGACCGAACCTGATTGCTTCATTGACCGGTCGTCGGATCGGCGTACAAATACATCAACCCCGCTCGCGACCGAGGCATGGTGCCCGGGTGCAGGCGGGGTCACGTTTCTCTCGGGAAACGGTCGCTCTTAGGTCAGGATGTCTTGGCGAGGGTTCGCAGGCAACGCGTGCAGATGTCCAAACGGATTGCTTGACCGGCAAGGGTGATCGTGGCGCGTCGCACATTGGCCTTGAAGGTGCGGTTCTTTTTCGGGGCGCGCTTGGCCCACGCGGCGGACACGTTGCTCGAGATGGTGCGACCGTGGGAAGTTCCCTTGTTGCACACGTCACATGTAGTAGCCACTGATTGACCTCAATCCTGCAAGTTCTGTAAGCACTTCACCGAGGGACGGACGAGTGAATCTGCTTGCTGTGCTATCCTGACCAACCATCGCCCTGGGCCATTTCAGACGCAGGTGGTACTGATCGGGACAGACTTCCGGCACGAAAACAGCCCACGTCGGCAATCCGGGGTGCCTGATCTATTTCCCTGAACTGTAGCATTCCCATGGGGTCCGGCACGTCGGACACACGCCGGAAGATCCAGGGGTCACCATTATGGCCGATTCCATGCAACAGCCTGAGCCGTCGGTCGATGGCCACGGCGGCGAGAATGATGCCGAACGCTCACGCATAGATGGGGCGACTGTGCGTCACATGCTTGAGTTGGCCACCACGTGGCTTGAGCGGCATGTAACCGTCGTCAATGCCCTGAATGTGTTCCCAGTTCCCGATGGGGATACTGGCACGAACATGCATCTGACGATGCGGGCGGCTGTCGAAGCCGTTCGCCGGGTCGCGGATGAGGGCGCAGGTGCGGTGGTCCGTGCGGCTGCGCAAGGGGCAGTTCTTGGTGCGCGGGGCAACTCCGGAGTGATCCTGTCGCAGATTGTGGCCGGGCTGTCGCGAGGTGTCGGGGACACCCGGTCGATTTCGAGTGCCGAATTTGCGCGGGCACTCGCCGAGGGTGCTTCGAATGCCTACCGGGCAGTGACCCGACCCGTCGAAGGCACGATCCTGACGGTTGCACGGGCAGCTGGCGATGCGGCGGTCGAGTGCGTCACACAGGCACGTGAGAGCGTCTCTACGGTGCTGGGAGCGGCGATGGCGGGCGCCCACCGGGCTGTCCAGGCGACGCCACTTCAGTTGCCGATATTGAGACAGGCAGGGGTTGTGGATGCCGGTGGTGAGGGATACCGCCTGATCCTTGAGGGGATGGGGTTTGCCCTCCGTGGCGAAGCCTTGCCGGCTTTGGGGGAAGTGTCCCTGCCGGTAGCAGCGGTCCAGATGCTGCCGGATGACGGCACCATTTCGCCTGAAGATGATCCGCTCGCGGGCGAGTGGGGATATTGCACGCAGTTCGTGATTGTGGCTCACGACGGTGCTGACCTTTCGGTCGAGAAGGTGCGAGACGACCTCCAGGTGCTTGCCGAGTCGACAATGGTGGTGGGTGGTGATGGCTTTGTCAGGATTCACGGTCACACTGAGGATCCCGGATCACTTCTCACTCGAGCGGTCCAGTTCGGACGCGTGCAACGGATCTCGATCGAGGACATGGACGCACAGGCCGAACGATGGCGCATGGCGGCCGGGCGGGTGGCCGGTGGGACTGAAGTCCAATCTTCCGGGGTGCCCCCGGACTTGGACGCGCCGTTGGCAGATGTCGCGATCATCGCGATTGCGCCCGGGGAAGGGTTCGCATCGGTATTCCGTGGCCTCGGAGTGTCCGAGGTCGTTTTCGGTGGCCAGACGATGAATCCGAGCGCGCAGGAGATCCTGGACGCGGCGCGGCGGGCACATGCCCGTACCGTGATCGTGTTGCCTAACAATGGAAACGTCGTCTTGACAGCGAAGCAAGCTTCGTCCGTGGGGGCGGACACACTGGGAGGTGACCGGCGCATCCTGGTTGTCGGTTCAAGGACGGTGCCCCAAGGCATCGGGGCGATGATGGCGATGACCTTTGGCGCTGATCCCGAGGCAATCGTCTCTGCGATGACCGGTGCCTTGACCTCCGTCCGGACTGTTGAAGTCACCCGCGCCATCCGGGATGTCTCGATCAATGAGATTGACGTCCGCGTCGGTGACTTGCTTGGCCTTGTTGATGATGAAGTAGTGGCCGCAGGCACCGAAATTGATGAGGTCGCTGCGCGCTCGCTGGAACTCGCCGGGGCGCGGACTGCGGAACTGGTCACAATCTACCGGGGTGCAGATGTCAGCGATTCCGACGCGTCGCGGTTCTCTGCTGCTGTGCAGACGCGCTTCCCAAACCTGTCGGTTGAATCGATGACGGGGGGGCAACCCCACTACGACTTCATCATTTCGGTGGAGTGAGGTGAACCGGGCAACGGCCGGGGCGACGCGTGCGCAACGGATCTTCATGTACGAGCAGGAACTCGGGTTCAACAACCGGGCGGTCGTCGGTGGTCTCGAGGTGTTCACTTCAAGGGTCGAGCCTGGGGTAGCCTGGGCCGACGAGGTGCGCCGGATCCTCTCCGGATACGCGAGTCGCGATGTCCGAGCCCGGCAAGGGATGATCGAGAGGGCACTGGCCGTAGTTGCCCGCGTGTCAATCGAGAACGTCCCGACGAGGGAGCCGGCCCGCCCACGACCACCGGCCCCGTCGGCAAGCGTGGGAAGCAATGGCAGCGGACAAGCCGCCACTCTGCCGGTGAGGTCGCCTGCGGTCTCAGGGCCACGGAACCGTCCGGTCGTGACCGAGGGTTCGGAGGCCACCACACCCCTCTCGCCACATTCGCCGGTTTCAGCCTTGCCGGGGGTTGGAGCAAAGACGGTGGAGGGGTTCTCCCGACTCGGCATCAACTCGGTCTTCGATCTCCTCTACCACCTTCCCCGCCGCCATCTTGACCGACGTAGCCTGACACCGTTGGCAAATCTCCAGCCGGGCCAAGTGGCCACCGTGATGGTGACGGTCGTGTCGGTGAATGTGAAAAGCCCCGCGCGGCGTGGCCTGACGATCACTGAGGCACAGGTGAGGGACGAATCCGGGTACGCGCAGGCGGTCTGGTTCAACCAGCAGTACATGCTCCGGCGTTTGGGCAACTCCGGCCAGGTCCTCCTGAGCGGCCGGGTCGAACAGCAGGCGGGCGGCGCGATGCAGTTCACGTCGCCGGAACTGGAAACCGATCTCGAGGACTCATTGCACGCCGGGCGCCTCGTGCCTTTCTACGCGAAGACCGAGGGCATTACCGACAAGCAGCTCAGGACGGTTATCCGCAAGGCGCTTGATCTCACCGGTCCGGCGTTGCGGGATGCCTTGCCCGTGGAAGTACGGGCACAGGAGAACTTGCTGCCATTTGTCACGGCCCTAGAGGTCGCGCACTTTCCAGATACTTGGGAGCGACACGCCGAGGCGGTCCGGCGTCTTGCATTCGACGAGTTCCTGATCATCCAGTTGGGGGTCCTGCGCCGGAGGCATGAGTGGCAGACCTCGAACCCGGGCCTTGCGTTCGTCATTCCAGAAGCAACGATTGGCGAATTCGTAAGCCGGCTGCCCTACACGTTGACCGGGGCGCAGTCGCGGGTCACTGCGGAAATCTATGGGGACCTTGTGCGTCCGGTTGCCATGAGCCGCTTGTTGCAGGGCGAGGTCGGGTCGGGGAAGACCGCGGTGGCGGCTGCGGCATGCTTGGCGGCGGTTCGGGCCGGGTATCAAGTTGCTTTCATGGCGCCCACGGACATCCTGGCCCAGCAGCACGAGCGAAGCGTGTCTGCGACCCTCGGTCCGCTCGGTGTCCGCGTGGCAAGGATGACCGGCAGCCAGAAGCGCAAGGAGAAGCGAGAGATCTGGTCGGCGTGCGCGGCTGGCGAGATTGACGTGATGGTCGGCACCCATGCACTCCTTGACGAGGACGAGGGGTTCCACCGGCTCGGACTGGCAATTGTGGATGAACAGCATCGCTTCGGGGTACGACAGCGGAGTGCCCTGTTGGCGAAGGGTGCCAATCCGCATCTTCTGGTGATGACGGCAACGCCAATCCCAAGGACGCTTGCCCTTTCAGTCTACGGTGATCTTGACCTATCCATCATCAATGAACTGCCTCCCGGACGCCTCCCGATCAAGACGGCCATGATTCCGCCGGAGAAGCGGATGGAGGCTTACGGCTTTCTGCGCCGTCAGGTGAGGTTGGGTCGCCAAGGGTTCATCATCTTCCCGTTGGTAGAGGAGTCGGAGCGGATTGAGGCACGCGCCGCGACGGCTGAACATGATCGCTTGCAACGCCAGTTTCCCGACCTTCGCCTGGCGCTCGTCCATGGACGACTGTCCCCTCGAGAGAAGGATGAGGTGATGTCGCGGTTCCGTGACGGGCACGCAGATGTGCTGGTGGCGACGGCGGTCGTTGAGGTCGGCATTGATGTGCCGAATGCTTCGACGATCCTGATCGAGGGTGCGGACCGCTTCGGACTCGCACAGTTGCACCAATTCCGTGGCCGGGTCGGACGCGGTCCCCACGCGAGCTACTGCCTCCTGCTCACTGAGACGGACGCTGAACCGACTCTGGCGCGCTTGCGTGCGCTTGAGCGGACGAGTGACGGGTTCGTCCTTGCCGAAGAGGACCTGAGGATGCGTGGCCCGGGCGAGTTCTTCGGGACGAGACAAAGTGGTGTGCCCGACTTGAAGGTGGCGCGGCTGTCGGACGTGCATGTTCTCGAGGCAGCGCGGAGGCAGGCCGAATTGATACTTGGGCGCGACCAGACCTTGTCGTTGCCAGATCACGCCCGCCTTCGGAGCCAAGTTGAGGCCTATTGGAACCGGTCCGTCGCTGCCGGCTAAGGAAGCCCGACGTGCATGGTTCCGGTCCTCCAGGCGGGAACAGCGGGCGCTGCGGGCACGGATTTGCCCGCAAACCAGAGGAGCGGCGATGCGGGTGATTGCAGGGGAATGTGGCGGCCTTGCGTTGGTAGCCCCCAAGGGTTCGCAGACACGTCCGACGACTGACAAGGTCAAGGGTGCGATTTTCGGGATGCTTGGCGACCGGGGTGCTTGCGGGCGCGTCCTGGACCTATTTGCCGGTTCCGGAGGTCTCGGAATCGAGGCGCTCAGCCGTGGTGCCGACTGGTGCGACCTCGTTGACCGGGCTCCCGATGCGGTGGAGGCAATATCAAGGAACCTTGCCCACACCAAGCTGGCTTCACAGGCACGCGTACACCGTTCCGAAGTCGAGCGGTTTCTCGTGCTGGTTGCTGAACCGTATGACTTGATCCTCTGTGACCCACCATATGGACTGAAGGAGTTACCCGCGATACTCGCGCGCGTCGCTCATCCGGCGGTTACCCGTGACGGGGCGACCGTCGTTGTTGAATATGGCCGACGGGACGACGTCCCGGTCGTCATCGGACGATTGCGTCGAGACCGGGTTCGTGTCCACGGCGACACCGCGGTGGCGATCTACGACGTGGTGGATGGGCCGATACCGGGCGGTACCGAGTAGGGCACGCTGCCGACATGGCCGCTGCGGGTAGCGGTGCCCACGGACCAGAAGCGTCGCGTGCGTTGGGCATGGTGGGTCAAGCCAATCGTGCAACGTCGCCACCCCGTTTGCGTTCGGTTATTGGGTGACCATAAAGCGGCCGCGCCTTGTCCCGGCATTTTTGACCGGGCGGGGTGTGGGTGCGACCCACCCTGGCGAAGGGACTCTCGGTGAGCGACTCGACCTCCTGGGCATACGCACTCCTCGTGGTGCTGCTTGCTTCACCCGTGTTGGCTGCCGTTGTCGTGCTCGTGACGACGGTCGGACAGACGGAGTCGAACCGCGTGCCAGTTCAGGCAAGTGGAAGCGGCGGGCAGTCGGTTGCGCAGGAAGTTCGCCCGGTAATCGTGATGCAACGTGTCACGCGAGGGTCGGCACGAAGGCCCGGATCTGCGGCTGATCCGCTGGGGAAACAGGGAGCTGCACCAGCGACGATCCACGAGCGGATTGATCGGTTTACCTCCCGTCGGCGTGAGCCGACACGGCGTCGTCGTGGCGATTCACCTGCGGGCGACCCTGATCAGGTGCCGTATCCGAGTTCATCGTGGCCGGCAGTCGCACCACCCCTGATCGAAACGCCTGGTGTCACCAGTCCGGATGCCAATGCCTCCGGCGGTCTCGGGCGCGAGATGTCTCCGGGGAGATCTTGGAGTCAGTGGGTGCGGGCACTCGTTGAAATCACTCTCCCGCCGCGTCAGGTCAGACCTGCAACAGGTGGCAGGCAGGCGCAGGTTCGGGCGATCGCTCCAGAGCCACCGGAGATTCCGGCACGAGCCGAGGGGGGCTACATGCTCCCTCCGGTACGTGTACGCGCTGGACTTATTGGGTCCGAGGGTTCACCACGTCTACCGCTTATGGTGACCGGGATTGCGGAAATCGAGGCTGGTGCCAACACATCCAGGACTGGTGGGGAGGGCGGATCACCGTCAAGGCTCGTGGCCGCTTCAAACGACGAAGCTGCGTTCGAATTGGCCTTGGTCCCAGCTGTGGTTGATCAGGCCTCTCAGCTCCAATTGTCGTTCCTGGTGGCCGAGCCTGATAGTGGCGACGGGTTCGTGATTGCCGAACCTTCGCGGGACGACCTGACCCGGCTCGCGCCCCTTCCCGAAGTTGGTGCGTTTGTCGAGTCAGATTATTCAGAGGACGAGGAGTCCGCTGCTACCGGGTCTTTGCAGGTTGCGGAAGCCTCACACATGGTGATGGAGGTCCCACCTGATCTAGTGGCTGCGGGAATGGTCACCGGTGCCGAACCCTTGGAAGCTGAAGTGGGTTCGGTCTGGCCGCCTGTAGCGATGTCGGGGCCAGAGACATCCACCGAACCGACGATTGCTGAGTTCGAGGGTGGAACGGCTGCCGCTAGTGAACTGATCGAGATGGAACTGGCGGCCGAGTTAGCAGCCCAAGTGGTGGCTCTCGAACCCGTCGCTATTGGCGTCCCGGAAACCCTGGTGACCAATGCCGAACTTCTCGACGCGGACCACGCCGACGGAATGCCTGGTGCAGAGATGCCCGTCGAATCCGTCAAGACTGCCTCCACTCTTGGACCGGTAGCTGAGGTTGAACCGTTCGATGTTGGCGTCGACGTCGATGCGGACTTTGCGGGGATGGCGCCTGAGACGGCCGTTGATCCGGTCATGGCCGAAACCACGGGTGTATCGGTTGACGAAGCTCAATTGTCCGCGGCCGAACCGGCCTATGCGATGCCCTATCCAGTGTTGGCGATCGATCCGGTCGACGCGGGAGTGATGGAGCCAATGGCCGTGGAGTCTGATCTGGACGAAGCGGAACCCGGCATCGCGATGCCCGCTCCCGTGCTGGACCGTCAGCCCAAGATGTCCGACTTCTTGGAAGTACGGATTGCCGAGGCTGAACCGGACGAGCTGCAACCGGTGACCGAGAGGTCGGAACCGGAAGTGGATGTCAGACCGTTGGTGGCCGAAGTCGCTGCGGGGCCGGTAGCTGAAGCTCAGTTTGCCGAGGTGCACCAGATAACCGAGATCCAGGCGCCAGAGATTGCTATTGAGCCCACAACGTCCGGCGTCGGGGAATTACGGATTGCTGCGGCTGAACCGGGCGAGCTGCACCCGGTAACCGAGAAGCCGGAACCGGAAATGGACGTCAGACCGGTGGTGGCCGAAGTCGCTGCGGTATCAGCCGCTGACACCCGCGTTGGCGAATTGGAACTTGAATCCGAGGTGCCTGCTCCCGAGATGGCATCTGATCCCACCATGGTCGATGTCGAGGCCAACCCTGAACTGGTCGAAGTGGAACTGGCGGTCGAGATCCGGGCGCCAGAGTTGGCGGCCGAACCCGCCTTTCCCGAAGTCTTTGACGCAGAGGTTGCCCCGGCGGAACGCGTTTACGCGACGCCGTTCGAACTCGTTGTCCCCAAAGACGCGGAAAGTTCGGGGTCAGGCCAGGGTATCGGCGACGATCATGGAGCGCATGGTCTGGAGAGCCAGCTGGTCTCGGATGCATGGGACGCAATGACGCAGGCTGAAACGGTCGAAATGGCGTCGCCGGCAGAGGCCGGTCTCGAACTTGAACCATTCGTCGATGTTCCCATCTCGGCTCTCTCCTACCAAGTGGACGGCAACGGGACGGACCCGTCGGTGACTTCCGAACCAGACGAAGGCCCAGTGTCATCGGTCCCGTCCGCTGGGTCTAATGCGGAATTGGGCATTACGGGGACTGACGTGTCAGGTTCAGGGCATGGTGCGACCGATGACGCTGATCTCAAGCTCGACGGGTTGGTGTTGGAAGACGAAGAACTCGAGACCGAGGATCAGGAGGAAACGTTTACTCCACCTCCGGCACTTCCGGTTGAGGAACCGCAGCCAGCGTGGATGCCTCTGCCACGTTCTCCAAAGTTCCGCTGGGTCCGGGTTGCGATGCAGGCAACCGAGGTAAGCGTCCCGCATGATGTCTTCGGGGGACCGTAGCGCCGAGAATGTCGGCATCCCGGTGCGTTTTGGGCGAAGGAACCCAATTCTGAGCGATTGATTATGCGGCGTATACTTCCAACTTGTGATCGATGGTCTGCCATCCCGACGCATCGCGCTGTTTCCGGCCACTTTCGACCCCCCAACCCACGGGCACATGGAAACAGTGTTGCGTGGGTCGAGGCTTTTCGATGAGGTTGTGGTTGCGGTGTATGCCGAACCGTCAAAGCAAACGCTGTTCAGCGCGGCGGAGCGGCTGGAGCTTGTTGAAGAAGCGGTTCGTGACCTGGGCGTGACAAATGTCCGTGTCAGGTCGTACAACCGAAGACTGACCGCAGATCTGGCACGTGAAGAGGGTGCGTGCGCGCTCATACGCGGGTTGCGTGCCGTTTCTGACTTCGACTACGAATTGCAACTTGCGCACATGAACAAGGCGCTTGCGCCGGATGTCGAAACGGTGGTCCTCCTGGCGAGTGCCCGGTACAGCTTTCTGAGTTCGACCATTGTGCGAGAGGTTGCACGCCTGGGTGGCGATGTGGCGCCGTGGGTGCCACGGGTTGTTGCCGAACGGCTCAGCGAACGGTTCGGACAGCCTCATGCAGCCGTGAACCTCCCGGAGGTCCTGGATGCGGAGGTTGGCGCGGACCGGATCGCCGGGTTCATGTCCACTGATGATCGTGTGCGTTAGTACTGGGGATAACATGGGCTATCTGGTCGCCGTGGCTCATGCAGTCTGTGATTGCATGGGTGATGATGTGACTGGGTGGGAGCGGCGACTGTTGTTCGTACCGACGGGTACGAGTGGCCGGACGCCAGGAGGTGACTTCGATCGATATTCTATTTCTGGTTGATCGTTTGGAGGCCGTCCTGCAGAATGGCCAGCGCGTGCCGTTCACGCACAAGGTCATGATCGATGAGACCGAGTGCTACGACATCATTGACCAAATGCGCCTCGTGGTGCCTGAAGAGGTCAAGGCGGCGAAGAAGCTGAGCCAGGACCGCGACCGCGTTCAAGGCGAGGCGGAAGCCCAGGCAGAACGCATCCTTCAGGACGCGATGGATCAGCGCGACGAAATGCTCGCTGAATATGCGATTGTGGCAGCTGCTGAAGAGCGTCGCGTAGAAATCCTCGACGACGCGACTCAGGAAGCCGAGGAGATCAAGGCGGAAGCCGACCGCTACGCGCTCGATGTTCTCAAGGCACTGAGCGCACGAGTGGGGATGTTACTGCGTGAGGTTGACAATGGCATCAGTGCCTTGCAGCCACTTCCTGAAGACGGTGACTAATCCCGGCGCGCTTCCCGCAACTCTGTAGAGCGCCCGGAGCGTCCGGGGCCTCGAGCGGGCGAGGCGATCGAATGCCGTCCGGGAGATTGAGCTATGCAGACATTGCGGATCAACGTTGTCGGGCTGCTCAAGGAGCCTGCGGGTGGCGTGCGCGACCATGTGATCCAGGTTCCAGGAGCCACGGTCGCCTCGATGGCCGAAGAGGCGAGGCCACTGCGGGATCTCACCGGTTCGGTTCGCCTATTGCGGAGCCCTCGGAGCATTTTCGCGAGGGTGCGCCTCGACACTGACGTTGCGTTGGATTGCAGCCGTTGCCTGGAGGATGCGGTCTCACCGGTCAAACTCGAGTTTGATGCGGAGTTCTTCCCGTCAGTGGATGTGGTTACCGGCCTGGCCGTGGTCATTCCAGACGACGACCTTGCGTTCGTGATCGATCACAACCACGAACTTGACCTTGCCGAAGCGGTTCGTCAGGAACTGCTGTTGGGGTTGCCGATGTACCCGTTGTGCGATCCCGAGTGTGAAGGATTGTGTCCAACGTGCGGGGCGAACCGGAACACCGACCCGTGCGACTGCGATGACAGCGAACCCGACCCGCGGATGGCTTCGCTAAAGGGTCTATTCGGTGCGGGAGGCGAGACTGACCGTCCATCCTGACATTGCTAGCCATACCGGGACCAGAACCGGTATGATTGACCGTCGTTGACCGGAGTTGTAAGACGTGGGCGCACACCCGAAACGCAAGATCAGCAAAATGCGGCGAGACAGTCGCCGTGGGCACCATGCTTTGGAGTTTCCTCAGTTCATTACGTGTCCGAGCTGTCGTCAGCTTACGTTGCCTCATCAGGCGTGCCACCGATGCGGAGTGTATCGCGGTCGGCAGGTCGTTGAGATGAACAACGAGAGAGCGGCGCAGTAGCGGCCACGGGTCTGCCCTGAGCCCATTTGCTGACGCAAGTCACGTAGGTGGGCCTGTTCCAGAGGGGCGCCGAAAGGCGCCTCTTTTTGTTGCCTGAACGACGTCAGGTGGAGGAAAAGATGAGCGCCTCAATGGCCTGGCTGTTCCCCGGCCAGGGTTCTCAGGCGGTGGGGATGGGGCAGCCGCTGCACCGCGACTCATCGGCGGCGCGCGACGTGTTCTTGATTGCGGATGCGGTCTGGGGCGGTTCGCTCACGGGCTCGATGTTCGATGGACCGCCCGAGGCCTTGCAAGCGACCGTTGTCACGCAACCAGCGATTGTCTCGGTGAGCCTTGCGGCGCTCGCAGCGGTTCGTGAAGCGTGGGAAGCACGGCATGGAATACCCCTCCCGGAACCGTCATTCGTTGCGGGGCACAGCGTCGGCGAATTCGCGGCGGTAGTGGCCAGTGGTGCGACCGATGTTGCGACCGGACTGCGCCTGGTGTGCGAACGCGCCCGGCTGATGCAGTGGGCGGCCGATACGACCCCCGGAAGCATGGTCGCTGTCCTCGGGTTGGGGCGGGACGCAGTTGAAGCTGCCTGTGCGTCGGCGCGGGAGACAGTACCGGGCAGTTACGTGTCGGTCGCCAATGACAACGCGCACTCCCCGGCCCAGATCGTCATTGCAGGCGACTTGCCCGGACTCGAGGCCGCCAGCGCGGCGTGCCGTGAACGAGGTGCGCGCCGTTGCGTCCCATTGACGGTAGGTGGTGCATTTCACTCGGCCGCGATGGCGCCTGCACAGGAAGGGCTTGCCCGTGCCATTGCGATGGCGCCCTTCGGTGACCCCCGCGTGCCAGTGATTGCAAACGTCACCGCGATTCCACTTCGGCGCGCCCGTGACATCAGGGCGGAACTTGCGGCCCAGGTAGTCAGCCCCGTGCGTTGGGCGGACACGGTCACCCTTCTTGCAGAATCCGGGTGCCGGAGGTTTGTTGAGTTCGGACAAGGGACAGTACTGGGAAATCTGGTGCAACGGGCGATACCGGACGCCGAGGTCCACAGTGTGGGCGATACCGACGGCGTGGGCAGGGTTGTGGAATGGCTCGGTTCCGAGGCGGGCGAAAATGCGAATGCCTGACGGGATGCGTCGTCATCCGGGATGGTGCGTCAAGGGTTTGCTGGCTCGGCGTGGTTCAGAATGGCTGCTGGCCGGACTGGAGGCAATGGATGTCTGATCGTGGGGTTTCGGGCATGATCGCGTTGGTCACCGGGGCATCTGGTGCCCTCGGAAGGGCGATTGCCGTCAGACTTGGTACGGGCGGGGCCATTGTGGCGTGCCATTACGGATCAAACCGCATGGGTGCTCAGGAGACCCTTGATGCCATCCGTGCTGGCGGTGGCGATGGCATGACCGTTGGAGGCAACGTGACGTTGCGTGAGGACGTCGATGCGATGGTTGCGTCGGTCCTTGAGGCGCATGGTCGCATCGACATCCTGGTGAATTGCGCTGGGATCACTCGCGACGGGTTGCTCGTCAGGATGGACGATGCCGACTGGGATGATGTGATTGCGACCAATCTTCGGTCAGCCTTTCTTGGGACGCGCGCGGTCATGCGTTCGATGATGAAGCAACGAAGCGGGCGCATCCTGAATGTGACTTCGGTGATCGGTGTCTCGGGCAATGCCGGGCAAGCCAACTATGCGGCTGCAAAGGCAGGGATGATTGGATTGACCCGTAGCACGGCGAGGGAAGTTGCAAGCCGGGGAATCACCTGCAATGCCTTGGCCCCTGGGTACATTGACGCGGGGATTGCCGCTACCCTGACCCCGGAACAGAGTGCCAAGGCACTTGCGACCGTCCCCATGGGCGCGATGGGCACAGCAGACGACATAGGCGAGGCGGCAGCGTTTCTGTGTTCAAGGGAGGCCCGGTACATCACCGGCCAGGTCCTCCACGTCGACGGCGGCATGGTGATGGGATAAGGCAAGAAGGCATCAGATGTTTGCAAAGGTGCTGATTGCCAACCGAGGCGAGGCCGCGGTTCGTGTCATCCGTGCATGCCGGGAGCTCGGCATCCGGACAGTTGCCGTATTTTCTGAGGCGGACCGCACGTGCCTGCATGTTCGACTCGCCGACGAAGCCATTTGCATTGGTCCGGCGCCGACCGGACGGTCCTATCTCAATGTGCCCAACATCATTCAGGCGGCGCTGATGACCGGCGCGGAGGCCATTCACCCGGGAACGGGATTCCTGTCTGAGAGTTCGGCCTTTGCGGAGATCTGCGCCGGATACGGCATCACATTCGTGGGTCCAACCCCGGAGACGATTGCCCAGCTTGGCGACAAGGCCCGGGCGCGTTCGGTGATGCGCGATGCCGGTCTCCCGGTGATGCCGGGAGGCGATGCGCCAGTGCGAACGCTGGACGAGGCCAAGGACTTTGCCCAGTCGCTTGGGTACCCCGTCATGCTGAAGGCAGTCGGTGGTGGCGGTGGCAAGGGGATACGGCGACTGACGTCGGTTCAGGACCTGATTGCCTCGTTCCCGGTTGCACAAGCTGAGGCTTCAAGTGCGTTCGGAAACCCTGAGATCTATCTCGAAAAGTGCATCGAGGACGCGCGCCACATCGAGGTGCAAATCCTTGGTGACATGCACGGTTCCGTGATCCATCTTGGCGAGCGTGATTGCTCATTGCAACGCCGGGCGCAAAAGGTTCTCGAAGAGGCACCTGCTACGTGCATCCCTGATCCAATCCGCGCGAAATTGTGCGAGGCGGCCGTTGCCGGTGCCCGAGCCGTGGGGTACGTCAACGCCGGAACATGGGAATTCCTGGTCGACCGGAACCATGACTTCTACTTCATGGAGGCGAACGCGCGTCTCCAGGTGGAACATCCCGTGACCGAGGCGATCACCGGGGTGGATATGGTAAAGACCCAACTTGCGATCGCGTCCGGGGCGCACTTGCCGTGGACGCAGGATGAGATCCACTTGCAAGGCCACGCAATCGAGGTTCGGGTCACCGCCGACGATCCGCGGCGGAACTTTGCGCCGGATGCGGGTCTGGTGGGCCGGTTTGACATGCCTGGTGGTCCGGGTGTGCGAGTGGACACCCATGTTGTTGCCGGCTATGAGGTGCCACCCTTCTACGACTCACTTCTGGCGAAGTTGATCACCTATGGATCGACACGCGAGGAGGCCAGGGTGCGCCTTCTCCGGGCCCTGGCTGAGTTCCGGATCGAGGGTCTCGCTACCACGGTTGGCTTCCACGAACGATTGGTCAGCGATCCGTCGTTCATCACGCAGGATCTCACTACCACGTTCGTGGAACGATGGCTGCCCGGTGTGGAATGGTGAGTGCCGTCGGGTCATGCTCTCCCCCGCCCGGCGTGGATCATCAGTCATGACCGCACCGCCACAAGGACTTGACTTGCGCCCAGCCGATCCGGAGCCGGATTTGCCGGTCATCCGCATTGGTGAGCGTGAGAGAGTGTCGAGCATTCCCGGCGGATCGAAAGCCCTGAAGTCAGTTGATGTCTTCGCGACCGATGAGGACGAGTGGCCCGAAGGGGTCGGCGTCGAACGAAGGCGCGCGCGGGCGGTTGTCATCCAGGTCCTTTACGAAGTCGATGTGACCGGTCATGTGCCGTCGGCGGTGCTTGAACGTCGGATCCTTGAGGATCGCACTCCTCACGAGGCCTCGGCGTACGCCAGGCGCCTCCTCCCGGGGGTCATCGCCAATCTCGGGTCGATCGACGAAACGTTGACCAAGGGTGCTCCCGGTTGGCCGGTTGATCGAATGGACGTGGTGGAACGTGCGATCCTTCGGCTAGCCGTTCATGAGCTTTCGGCGGCTGTCGGGGTGCCTGTCCGTGTGGCAATCAATGAGGCGGTCGAACTCGCAAAGGTGTTCGGACACGAACCGTCGGCGAAGTTTGTGAATGGTGTCCTCGGTGCGGTCGCGCGGGCTATTACCCCTCTTCTGGGCACATCGGAGGAGGGGTTGGGTGCCATTGGTGCTGAGGAAGCGGACCGTGAATGACCGACCCTTTTCCATCGGGAGTGCTGGCCGCGGTAGCCTTTGCGGGGGAATGCACGCGTGACGACTGATCAATTCGCCATCGCCCTGCAGGCTGCGGTCGACTGGCTCTGGAGCCCGGTTCCGGGGTCTGAGTATCCGTGGGCGGCGGTGGTCGCGCTTTTGGTGGTCGTGCTTTCTGGGGTGGTTACCTACGTCTTCGCCGTGCCCCGGATTCGAGATTGGTGGAACGATGACACTGTTCGTCCAAATGAGGATGAGCGCGGTGTTTCCACCGTCGAACTCTCACTCATGGAACACCTGCTCGAGTTGCGCAACCGCTTCGTGATCATGGCTGCAGCGCTCGGCGTCGGGACGGTGATTGCGTTCGTCTTCTACCGCACATGGATGGAGATTGCGCTGTGGCCCCTGAATGGACACGAACTCCAGGCAATCACTCCGACTGAGAAGGTAGTGGCGTACTTCAAGGTCTCACTTGTCGTCGCCCTTGTCTTCGTCATGCCGATCCTTCTTTATCAGGTGTGGATGTACGTTGCGCCGGGACTCACACGTCGGGAGAGGCGCTATATCCTTGCGTTCGTCCCGGGAGCGACGTTCTCATTCGTCTGTGGTGTGGCTTTCGCCTACTTTGCCCTGATGCCGGCCGCACTGACGTTCTTGCTCGGCTTCGGTGACGACTCGATCAAGGTCGTGCCAACCGTGGCGAGCTACATTGACTTTGTCACCCGGTTACTGGTCGCCGTGGGCGGCGTCTTCCAGTTGCCGTTGATCATGTTCATCCTCACCAAGGTCGGCGTAGTCAACGCCGGCATGTTCGGCAAGTGGAGGCGGTACGTGATCGTTCTGGCGTTCATCGTCGGCGCGATCGTCACGCCGACGCCGGATCCATTCAACCAGTTGCTGGTCGCGATCCCGGTGATGATGCTTTACGAGTTCGGCGCACTCCTCGCCCGCTTCGCCTAGGCGCACCCCGACCGTTTAGTGTCTTGCCTGATTCATCGCGTCTTGCAAGTCGGCTGGAAGCGGTGATTCGCAGACCATTTCCTCACCATCTGGGCGTCGGAATGCGAGATGGGCCGCATGCAGGAACTGGCGTCCGACAGCGATGGTTGGTTCTGGGCGGCCGTATACCGTGTCACCAGTGACCGGAATGCTAATTGAGGCAAGGTGGACGCGAATCTGATGCGTCCGTCCTGTGACAATCTTGCATTCGATCAAGGTGTGCTTGGCGAAATTTTCGACGGTCCGGAAGTAGGTGAGGGCGTTGCGCCCTCCCCGTGGAATGCTCACGAGAGCCATTTCGTCGGGGCGGTCCGGTCGTCTGCCAATTGGTGCGTCGATCGCACCACGGTCGGTCCGAGGGTGACCGTCCACGAGGGCGAGGTACCGCTTCTCGACTGTGCGGTCACGGAACTGCGCCTGCAGGAATGCCAATGCGCGCTCGTGCTTGGCGACGACGATCAGGCCGGAGGTGTCACGGTCGAGACGGTGAACGATACCGGGACGAATGGTGCCATTGATTGCCTGCAGGTCTGGAAGCCGAGCCAGCAAGGCATTCACGAGGGTTCCCCGTGGATGACCAGGTGCCGGATGGACGACCATGCCGGCAGCCTTGTTCACGATCGCGATATCTGCATCTTCGTAGACGACGTCGATGGGTATTGCTTCGGCGATGAGATGGGTTACGACGACGGCGGGGACGATGACCGTCACGGTCTGACCAAGCCTGACTTTCGTCGCCGCATCGGCTTGCTCGCCATTGACGCGGACTTCGCCAGAACTAATCAGCGCCTGGACACGCATCCTGGAAAGACCGGGTCCGTGGGTAACCACGAAGCGGTCGAGGCGATGCCCCTGATCCGGTTCGTCGACGATGAGGTTCCAGGTCGTTGGTCCGTCCGGGTCTGGGGCAAGATCCAGTTCTGTCTCGTCAAACGCTAAGTCGGCATGTGCGTCGGTTGCCGTCCCATCGGGAAAGCTGCCAATCAGTGGCGGGGTCGGGTGGTCATTGGTGGGTGGTGATTGCGCGATGGTCATCCCTCGTTCTGGATCAGGAGTGCGGCGACAAGCATGACGACCCCAACACAAATGGCGCTGTCGGCGACGTTGAAAATCGCGAAGTGAAACTGCAGTTCGTCGATGTGAAACTCGATGAAATCCACAACCGCGCCAAGGCGTACGCGGTCAATGACGTTTCCGATTGCACCTCCGACTTGGAGGGCGAGGGCGATCCGAACCCACAGGCGTCTGGTCTCGACGGTCCGGTAGACGAAGATGATGACGCCACAAATTGCCAGCGAGAGAGGCAGCAACACATCGCCGAATTGACGGAACATCCCAAACGCTACACCGCGGTTCGTGATGTAATGCAGCGCCAACCACGGGAGAACCGGAATAGTATCCCCAAGGCTCATCGACGAAACCACAAGAAACTTCGTCACTTGGTCGACGATAACAACCGTACTCGCGACCATGACCAGGATTCCCCACCTCACGATGGGAGTGGCCCACAAGGCGTTTACCTTGCGTTGTCCTGCAAGGACGCCATCAACAGACTGTTGCTGGGGTGCGGGTGTGACCGAAAGGGCAGACGCCGATTCGGTGTCTGACGCAATCGGACCGCGTGTTGTCATTCTCCGAAAAGGATACCCGTATCCCGTCCGGCGACTCTCGTCGGGCCGCGACCGGGACGTTGCCCAGACCCTTTCACGGCGGGACGAATTGGTGAGCCGTAACCGGAAATCGGCCCCTGAGGTTGGATGACCGCTCCCTCAGGGGCGCGAAGGCGGGTCAGGGGCGGGTCACTGGGGTACGCACGGTGAAGTGGGGCGAAAGTGCGTTCAGGATCAGTTCGAGTTCTTCATGGTCATGCGCATCAAGCGTCAGGCCGGGAAGCCGCTTGTATGGCGACGCGATAATGCGTCGGCGGTAAAGGACTTCCTTGTAGATTGCCGTTCCGAATGCTGCCTCGATGTTGAGGAGCGGAAGCAAGTCATTGAAGAGTTCGCGTGCCCCGTTCAGGTCGCCGGCGTCGATCAGGTTCCAAACTTGAGAGTGGACATCGGCACTCTCGCATGCCGGCATCGTGCCGCACGCGCCGCGTCGAACCTCGTCGAAAAGGTAGCGTCCGGCCTTGCCTCCCATGATCCCCCTGCAGTGTTCTCCGGCGTTCGCGATGGTGTGCGAGATCTTGAATCCCGTGTTCTGGGATTCCTCCTTGATGTATTGCACCAGTTCGATCTCGCGGCATAGGCGAACGATGAAGTCGGCGGACATGGGGTGACCGATACCGTTCGTCTTCTCGTGGTTCTGGATGTAGATCGGTAGGCCAGCACCTTCGGCGAGGGCCACATAGAAGTCGAAGATGTGCGCCTCGTCCGTAGGTTCCTGGTAGGCGGGCATGGAGATCACGGCATCGGCGCCGGTATCCCGGGCATGGCGGGCGTAGGCAACCGCTTCGGCAGTCGTCTCGGCGCACACCCCGATGACCGCAGGGACAATGCCTTTCTTGCCTGCGCGCGAGATCTCTTCAACTGTTGCCCGGTTGACAGTATGTCGTTCCTCGGTGGAGAGCGTGCTGAACTCACTGGCGTTGACTGGAGTGACGATTCCGTGTGTGCCGGCTTCCAGGCAGAACGCGAGCGTGCTTCGCAGGGACGCTTCGTCGAATGCGCCGGTATCAGTGAACGGGGTGACCGGGATTGCAAATAGGCCGCGGTGCTGGGTTGTCATAGGTGTCATTTCTCCCATCGGCACTTTGTGTCAATCAGGCGCCCTGGTTCCAATCGGACCCGGCAAGGAAGCCGCCGTCGACCGCAATGACCTGGCCGGTCACGAAGTCTGAAGCCCCTCCCGCAAGGAATACAGCCGTTGGCGACACATCCACTGGTGCGCCGAACCGCCCGGCTGGAATGCGTGAAAGCACCCATGTCTTCCTCGGTTCGACTCCGATGAAGTTGCGATTGAGATCGGTGAGGATGAATCCGGGCGCGATGCAGTTCGCCTGGATGTTGTGTGGGGCAAGCTCGACAGCGAGCGCCTTGGTCAGGAGGGCGACACCACCCTTGCTGGCGGCATACGCGGACATTCCGGGGGCGACGCCCTGTACGGATGCGAGGGAACCGACCGTGATGATCTTGCCGCTGATCGCGCGTGCACTTCCGTCGGCTGGGGTCATCGCCTTGGTCGCCGCCTGGCACCCGAAATAAAGACCGCGAAGGTTCGTCCCGACCACGAAATCGTAGTCGTCTTCGGTCACATCAACGATCTTCTTGCGACGGTTCGTGCCTGCAACCGGGACGTAGATGTCCAGGTGTCCGAAATGCGCGACGGTTTCGGCGACCGCACGTTCGTTGTCGGCGCGGCTGTTCACGTCACCGCTGATCGCGATGGCGTGTTCTGGTCCGATCTCTGCCACGAGTGATTCGTTGTCTGAAGCGGTTCTCGACATTGCGGCGATCGAAGCACCAGCGTGGGCAAGGGCAATTGCGATGGCGCGCCCGATGCCACGGCTGGCTCCAGTGATGAGGGCCACCCGCCCGGTAAGGTCGAACGGCCCGATGCCGGTTGCTGGGGTAGTCATGGCTTTCTCTCCTATAGCGAAATGTAAAGACATCACGGCGCGGTGGGGTGGGCTAAGCGAAGCGTGTATGGAACAGATGGGGTGGTGATGCGAACGCTCCCGGCGCTCGCCGACACGAGCCGTGCCGCGCGTCATCGTACTACGTCGAAGAGGGTTCCCAGACAACGATCAGGATGCCCGCCAGGATCACCCCTGCCCCGGCGATGGAAGTGGATGTTGGCATTTCGCCGAAGAGCCAGGCCGTCAAGATGACACCCCCGATCACTTCCAACATGGCGATGATGTTGGCAGCCGTGGCTGGGATGCGTCGCAGGGCGGCGTTGTAGAGCGT